>Ga0307426_1002130_pt1 | contig 12570 bp, 7 predicted proteins | sample SalMarWE160340MG_FD_202165 | JGI IMG/M metagenome (GOLD analysis project Ga0307426, IMG submission 202165) | Salt marsh sediment microbial communities from the Plum Island Ecosystem LTER, Massachusetts, United States - WE1603-40 | ecosystem: Environmental > Aquatic > Marine > Intertidal zone >... | reverse complement strand
GGACGCCGCGGTACGAGGCCTGGAGCGTGTGCTTGGGCCAGTTGTCCGAATTCGGATCCTCGGGGGCCTCGTACCAGTACATTCCGTTGCCGTCGGGTTCACCCGCAAGCACGACGTCCGCGCGCCCGTCGCCGCTGAAATCCCCGGCCGCGATCTTGGTGTCCGAGTATCCCGCGTCTATCCTGTGCGATGGCCACGACTGCTGCGAGGGGTTGCCGGGATTTTCGAGCCACTGGTTGTTGACCAGCACGTCCATGTCGCCGTCATTGTCGATATCATACAGGTTCAAGCCGGTGGAACCCCCGCCGATCTTGTGCGGCGACCACTCGCCGGCCTGGATGTAGTACACGGCGGAGCCGTTGTACAAGTTTGCCACGATATCGTCTCTGCCGTCGCCGTCGAAATCGTATGTCCGCATGTTGTCGCTTCTGTCGCCGGGCGTGAATATGTTGTGCTGGGCCCACGCGCTTCCACTGCCGTTCGTGTTCTCAAACCACGCATGCGTCTTTGCCGTTCCCTTGCTGCTTCCGACCAGGTCGATATCGCCGTCTCCGTCGAAATCGCCATGCCACCAGCCCATCCAGTCGCCGCCAACCACATCCCCCGACTCCTGCCACTGCGGGCGGTCGCCACCAAGGTTCTTGTACCACCTGTTGACCCCCGTCCGCGCGCAGAACAGGTCCATCTTCCCGTCACCGTCGATGTCTGCCACGCAACACTCGGTGGACCACCCCGTGCGATCATGTACGGTCTGGCGCTCAAACTGCCAGCCGTCACACTGTGCTGTCCGGAAACACAGGCCGGCGATGACTGCCGCACGGCATATCAAGCCACATCGCTGCAACATGATGTCGCCTTCATTCAATCGCGAATTTCTCCGAGACGGTCGGCGCCTCCTCCTCGTAGCCGGCCATGCGAATCCGGCAGTTCTGCGACGGTGCGCCGTCGAAATCGCCAGGGATCTTCCACGGGAAGTCGCCCCAGAGGCTGTCGGTCGACATGATAGTGCCGCCCTGGCTCAGAGTCGAAAAACTCAGACCGCCGTCGGTCGACACTGCAATCACGACTCCCAGCAACTCGTTCGCGGACCACTTGATATGCTGGGTCGAGCCCCGAGCCCATACACTGCCCTCCTGGGGGCTGAGTATTTCGATCCAGGTATTGGTCAGCGCAAACACCCCGCTGGTGTCTGAAACGCTCCCCGATACGTCTTCTATTACCATAATGCAGCCCTCAGAAAAACTCTCAGGGGTCCTCCATGAGTAGCTCCCCCATTGCGCGTCGTTGCTCCAAACCGTGTCTATGGGATCCATCGTGGCCCCGTTGTCCACCGAGAGCTTCAGCACGACTCCGTCAATTCCCTGCGCCGTCCATGTGATAGCGTAGGCGGAGTCCAACCGCAGAGCGTCGCCGCCCGAAGGGCTCGTGAGGATCAGATTCTTCACCGTCGGCCCTGCCGGCTCCGTACACAGTAATGCGCACAGAGCCAGACAGCAACACGCTGCGTATGCCAACAGGCGCATGCGAAAACACCCTCCTCGCGCTACCCTCTACTTGGCGAACACCACGGGCGTTCGAAGCGTTGCCCCGGTCGTTTCGACAACCGCAACGCACATGCCGGCACCTGCAAGCGTCTGCGCAAGCGCGTGCTCGCGTGTCCCCATTCCAGAGAACCTTGCCAAGAGCGCACCGTCTGCCGCATACACCGAAAGGCGGTAGGGCTTGTTGTCGGCGACCTGCACGCGGATGGCGTGTCCCCTGGGTCCTTCAATCGCCCGCACGTGCGCGGCTTGCGGTTGAACATGGCTGGCGTGCCGCGCCGAAACCTGTATCTCGGGCTGAATCCACCCCGCCGGTATCACGCTCCCGTCGGGGCCGTTGGTCACCTGCACCTGCGCTTCGATTCCCGACCGGTTCTCCTTGAGCTTGGCAATGTAGACTTCGGCCTGGACCTCGACGTCGGGCGCCTTGAAGACGACATACCGGCCGTCATTCGTGAACCGGTCATCCTGGACCTGGTGCTCCTTGCTCTTGTCGAAACCGATAGGGGCAAACACTCCAAGGGGCGTCTTGTTGCCCATCTTGTACGTCGCAAGGGCCGAATGCAGCGGATACGGGTTCCATACGCTCTCCAGCAGATAGTAGTCCGTGTCGGGAGAGATTGACGCCCAGCATCCCTTGCCATATTCCTCGTACGAGTCCGCCTCTATGTCGTAGATCCCCGTACTGCCGAATTGGGGGCTTTCGCCGCCGATATACTTGCCGTCGCCCGAAACCGAGAACCGCGACAGCCCGAACTGCCGTCCCGTGACGAATTCGTCCACGTCCGGGTCGTCGAGCAGAAACCGCCTCATCTCGCCGCCGCAATGACACCATTTCTGCCGGTAGTACACCCATTCCTGATCTTCGGCCTCGTCATACCACACATATCCCGCCGCACCGCTCTTTATCTGGGTGTTGTCGCTGCCGTCGAAGTTGACCACCCAGATGGTGGCATCGCAGGTTGTCGCAGCCGAGCACGAGCCGCGCAGATTGTACACGAACCGCTCCCCGTCGTGGGTGAAGTTGAGCATGAACGCATAGTGCTGGGCAGTGCCGAGGATTGTGCGGTTCCCCTGCCCGTCCTCGGTGTCAAGTCCCATGATCTTGCTCAGATAGTAGCTTCCCGGCTGGAAGTTGCCCTGGCCTTGACGGGCGGCCCAGATGATGCGCGTGGGCTGGCCTGTCAGTTCGCGCACATCTTCGCTCACGCCAGCCCACGTCAACGTGGAAACGAGCGCAAGAACAAAGACGGCTATCGCACATGGGATTGGTCTCTGCATGGTCCTCTCCTTTCTTCAGATACTTTGCGGTAGTGTGACGCGCCTCTATCCCCTCCCGTCGGGCGCCCGCCTTTTCTGGCGTGCCCGTTCAGAAGGCGAGCACCTTCATGGCAATCAGCTTGCCCCGTTGCGACAAACGGATAAACCTGACAGCCCCAGCGTGCTTGGAACTCTCCAGAACAATGGAAGCATCTGCGGAAACGGCCCTGCTCTCGACAAGCCTGCCGTCGAGCGTAAACACCTCACAGGTCACCGCACCGGCCACCCCCGGTGCTCTGAGCACCCAGTCGCCCTGCGAGTTCCTGAGTATCTCCGGCTCACGGCCGCTTCCCGGCGTTGAACCATGCCGGCTGCGCCCTGTAGCAAGCGGCTTGCCTTCAACGAACTCCTTGGCTATTTCGGCTACTCTCGCGAACGCACTGTCTTCCACCAGCGCCACGGTATAGGTCGCCGGGACCTGCGTCAGCACTTCACTGGTGCCCGAGGGACGGCCGAATCCGAACACGGTCATGTTGTTCTCCATCCCGTAGTAATTGTCGCCATTGTTGTCGTCGTGGTGCTGCACGAGCAGAAGGCCGCGTCCGACCCTCTTGTCGCCGAAAAATATCCACTCGTGCGACTCACCGCTCATCGGCTGAATGTCCCCGCCTTTCTCCTGGCTGAGAGGTATTCGGCTGCTCTGATCCGAGCGCAGGAGGTAGTTATTTCCGCCGTCGAACCCCCCGTTCGGAGTCCCTTCATAGAGAAACCAGTAGTGGCCCGCCCCTTTCGAGAGAGTGAAGACCGCACGGTCGGGGTAGAAATCCCACGTGCATGTCCACCCGCTCACATTGGCGACCGATTTCACTGTCGCCTTGTCTTCCTCGTCCGACTCAAGCGTGGTTGCCGAGCCCCAGTTTCCCGTATGGCCGGGATGAAATGCCCGCTTGTCATCATCGGGACTCTTCCATACCAGATTGGGAATGCCTCTGTAGCTGCCCGCGGAGCCTCCGCTCGGATGATACGAAATCCAATCAACACCGTCGTTGTCCTTGATGCTCGCGAAGCCCGCTCCTTCCTTGTGGTAGTAGTAGGTAGCCGCAGGCGTCTCGACTTTGAAAGACTCCTGCCCTTCATACGACGCCTCCGTAGTCACAACCACCTGGCCGCCGGCAAAACCGCAGGCGGCGATCAGCAGCATGCAACCCACACCGCGCACAACCATCGCCTTGCCGTTCATTTCACTCCTCCTTTGTTCCCGCGCTTATTGGTTCACGAACCTGTCCCGAAATTCGACGTGAGGCGAGATCACTCTCACGACATACACTCCCGCCGGCAATCGCCCGGCATCAACGGCGCGCTCGGTCGGCCCGCCGCCGTTTCGCGAAACCACTATCTGCCCTTTGCCGTTGACCACCTGGAGCCGGTACGCGCTCTCCAATCCAACCCCGAGGCCAAGGCCGTCCCCGCTGCGTTTCCAGATCAACCCTCGCCCGCCCGTCGCGCCCACATCGCCTTTGTCTCGTATAACATGCACGGGCTCACCTTCCAAAGGATAGTTGTCCCAGCCCGAGAAAGTCTCGCCCGCCGGAACCAGAACAACCGTCGCATTGTACTTGAGAGGAAGGTATGTTCGCTGCTGCGCGACAGTCTGAAACTGTATCGAGTTCCCGTCGCGAATCTGGAACCGCCACTCGTTGCCCATATTCGACCAGTTGACCGCGTTGCTGCTCCACTGCGACTTGAGCGTACCGCTCGTCGTCTTTTCGTCGCCCACGTTGTTAAAATCCTGAATGAGACCGCCGCCATGCTGCGACCTGTCGCCGTTCCACCAATAATACAGCCCCAGTTGGCAGTGTTTCTGGAGTTCCCGTACAACATGGCGTACGTGAATGGTGCCCCCGGCATAGTCAACGGGGCTGGTCCAATTGGCGCCCGCGGTGTTGGGGTACCAAATCTGGAAGATGCAATACGGGGTACATTGTGTCTCGACAAAGTCGACCATCTCCACCTCTGTTGGCGGCAGGAGCGCGAATTCTTCTGCTTGCAATATTGACACCTTGCCATCCAAGAAAACCGTTAGAGCAATGAGCACGAGAACATGGGCGATGCGCGAAAACATGGTTCCCCCCTTCGGTTGGGTGGAGAGGGCTGAACAAATCATACGCCTGCGGTTGCGCGTATGTGCTGCTGCGCTCTGGCGCCCCCCTCCATCGGAAGCAGCACTCGACGGGAAACTTAGCGCCGTGCAAATGTGGATACGGCTGAGGATTTGGCATATTAAGCTCATAAGATGTCAAACATGCCACATACCATTCTCTGCCTGAACAGAACCTGCATGTTTGGCACCTATCAGGCATACTGCCTCTGTTTATTTGACGACGCCTCGGGGCCGGCGTGCTATGTTTCGAGACAAATCGTGCACATCACAAAGAGGAGGGGACAAATGCCGAAGAAATTCGTGGCGAGTGCGATGATGGTTTTCGCGGCGCTTCTTGCGGGGGCGAATGCCGAGAGTTTCGTCCTGTTCGATCACTGTTTCCAGACCGCCTACAAGTGGCAGTTCTGGTTCGAGGCAGAGAGCCAGGGGATGAATCCGGATGCACCGAAGAACTGGGAATCTCCGGTGAACTACAAGGACGGCACGTACAGCGTTTGGGCGAACGTCCTGGAGAAAGAAGGCAGCGGGCACCAGGGGATTATGTTTGCCTGGATGAACAAGGAGGGCTGTTTTCTGCAGCGCTTGTGGAGTGAAGTTGGGTTCACCCAGACAGGTTTCGCCGAAGTGACCGGCAGTGTCAACTCCGGGCGTATCCAGCACACCGGCGAATGCGATCCGTGGTCATGGACCAGCGCCTGGGACATGCCGTGGACCGAATCCGAGTCCTCCAGCCCCCCGTTCACCCTTCGCATGCTGGTCACCGTATTTTCGCAGGGGGCTGATATCGACACTGTCGCCGCCCGTACTGCTATTGCACCGACCATAGAACCTGACGGCGGAACCTTTCAGGAACTGAGCGTCACAGTCTCTCTTCACACCTATTCGGCCATGAGTGTTATCAGGTACACCCTCGACGGGAGTGAGCCGACGGAAGAGTCGCCGGCCTGCACGCCGGAAGAGTATGAGCCCGAGGTCATGAGCGGGGCGGGCAACCAGGGAAGAAACGGCCAGGTGATAAACGCGAACGTGTCGGAAGGCGAGGTGGAGCTCCCCGGCACGTGCGTGCTGAAAGCGAGAGCCTTTTCCCCTGACCTTCATCCCAGCGCCGTCGCAGAGGCGTCGTTCACCTTGCCCAATGGTGCCCTGTCTGTACGGGAGGGCTGGGGCAAGACGGCCTGCGCACAGAGCCCGGTGCTGTGGCGGGGTGTGCGCAACGGGGCGGCGGCCATTATGGTAACCATGGATCGGCCCTACGAAATCACGGTCACCGACGTCAATGGACGTGTCGTGGCGAGAAAGAGCGGAGCCGGGCCGATGGATTTCTCTTTCGGCAGCCGCCAGTTGGGCGGCGGCATGTTCCTGCTGCGTGTTGACGACGGCGCAACGAGTTGGCGCCGTTCGTTCATCGTCATGTAGCGCGCCTGTCAAGAACTCGCGGGTGTGCCTGACGCCGCAGGGCGTTCGGTGGGGCACGGGGAGGGGTGTTCGCCAAACACACCGGGGGGCGGCGCTGCTTTTCAGGCTATAACCTTGCCATTGTCCCGGCGTCGACGGTGCGCTCGCACGTGTGCGGCGTTTCCGAGAACCGGGTCGCAAACGAAACGAGAGCAGAAATCCGGTTCTTCGCTCGCGGCGAAGGAGTATTTTTCGCTATTTGCTGTTTATGATAATCATGGATGGAACATAGAATCGGCGTGCCGGGATAGTGCCCGTATATTGGAGGATGCCACCTTTCCGGCTCAAGAGACTCTCGCGGGTGAGGGATGTTTGAAGGGGAAGGGGAAGTTGAGCCGACGTGGTTAATCGCATAAACAGATGCGGGGCGGTGTGACATGCGCAATCCGATGGCACACGTGATTTCGGTCTCTGCTTTCCTCATCATTTCGTTCTGCGCGTCACCTGCGGCAGACCCGTTCGTGCCGGGCGGTCCGTGCACACGCGGCCGCGTGACGCTTGACGGACAGGCGGTGCTCACCGACTGGGGGACCCGCCTGCGCGGAGCGTGCTGGTCGCAGGACAGCCACGGGGATGTTTTCAACAAACAAGACCTGGCGGTCTTGAGGGAATGCGGGTTGAACTCGTTTCATCTGTACGCCGAAAAAAACGACGACAAGCCGGTGGGGTATGAATCGGCGCACATAGACTCCATCGTTGAATGGAGCCGGCAGGAGAGTCTCTACGTGGTGATGACGTTCGGCGATTCCTACCTTGCGGATTTCTCCAAAGTCCTTGACTTCTGGCGCTTCTACGCCCCCCGCTATAAGGACATGACCCATGTGATTTACGAGCCAAAGAACGAGGGTTGCGCCAACACGTCCGGATGCGAGCCGAAGGCGGTACAGTGCTATCATGACTGCTACAAGATCATCCGCGATCTGGCGCCCGAGACCCACATTTTCATGTTCAGCCATTCAAACATCCACGCCGGCTACCAGGCCCTCTACGACGACATCGACAGCTTTCCGGAAGTCGACTGGACAAACGCCTCCATTGCGTTTCACGGTTACTCGGCTTCAGGGGAACTGCAGGAAGAGGCGGCCGGGAAACTCGGCCCGGACGGCTATGCGATGACATGTACCGAATTCTGGCCTGGAAAAGGTCTGGAGAACAATTATGAAAGCGCGGGCATAGGATACTTTCATTTCATCTGGTGTGATTGGATCAATGGGCGAGGAATCGAAGCGAATTGCGAGCGCATCAAGCCGCTCAACCTGTCGTACGAACCGGATTTCGGCAATTGGCCTCTTCCCCATATCGAGCGCCCTGCGGTAGAGACGGTCTGGCCGACGCTGAGTCCGGAAAGTCGCCTTCCTCCATCCGGCATCAATTGTCTGATCTTCAATAGTTCCATCCCGCAAAACGCACGCGCCGTCTATGACTTGACTGGAAGGCTTCTGTGGAAAGCCCGGGCCGGTGTCTCCGGCCCAGGCGAGGCAGACGCGGCAATACGTATCGCGCCCCGCAGTGAAGGCGCGAGGGTGGTGGTGAAATAGGGCCATCGCCGGTGTCGTCGGGATGAGGGAGGTCCACATGCGCAGTCCGGCCGGACACGTGATTCTGCCCGTTCTCTTTCTCATAATTTCGTTTTGTGCCTCGCGGGCGGCTGAACCGTTCGTGCCGGGCGGCCCGTGCACGCGCGGCCGCGTCACGCTCGATGCCCAGGCTGTGCTCAGCGATTGGGGAACACTGCTTCGGGGAGCCTGCTGGTCGCAGGACAGCCACGGAAACGTTTTCAACAGGCAGGATCTGGACGTTCTGAAGAACTGCGGCCTGAATACCATCCATCTGTACGCCGAGAAGAACGACGACAAACCCGTGGGGTTCGAGGTCGAACACGTCGACTCAATCGTAGAGTGGTGCCGGCAGGACAGCATGTACGTTATCCTGACATTCGGCAACTCCTATCTTCAGGGCGGCTATGACAAGGTCCTCGAGTTCTGGAGATTCTACGCACCCCGGTACAAGGACATGACCCATGTCATTTACGAAGAGAAGAACGAGGGGTGCTACGGGACGTACCATTGCGAGGAAGCGCCGATGCAATGCTACCGGGATTGCTACGAGATCATTCGCGAAATCGCCCCAGAAACACACGTGATGATGATGAGCCACTCCAACCTTCAGGGCGGAATCAATCCGCTCTACGAAGATATCGACCGGCTGGGCCCCGAGATCGACTGGACAAACGCCTCAATTGCGTTCCACGGCTACGGGACCACCGGCGGTTTCCAGGAGGAGGCGGCGCGAAAGCTCGGCGGCGACGGCTACGCCATGACCTGCACGGAATTCTTCCCCAACGGCGGGCTCGAGGCGGCCTACGAAAGCGCGGCCATATCCTACTGTCATTTCATCTGGTGCGACTGGATCAACGGGAGGAGCATCGAGGCGCACTGTGAGCGCATCAAGCCGCTCAACCTGTCCTACGAGCCGGATTTCGGCAATTGGCCGAGGCCCCATATCGATCCTCCCGTGGTCGGGATCGCTTCGTACGGGCCGACGACGGGAAGTCGCCTGTCGCAATCCGCAGTCAGCCGCCTGTTTCTCAACCCCGCGCTTCCTCGTGACGCTCAAGCGGTCTACGATCTGCGAGGAAGGCTTGTATGGAGAAATCAGCCGGACATGGGGTCCCCGATCGCCTCCTCAGAACCCTGCCTGCCTCCTGCCGCGACCGGCACGGTGCTCGTGGTGAAAAAGGGGCCTTAGCGGATCCCGGGTTCACGTTCGCGGCCGAGACCGACGGTTCTGCCGCTCATTCGTCCCATTGCATTACGAACGGCGCCTGAAACCTGACCCCCGCAAGGGGAGCAGCCCAACGCCCTGTAAGGGCGGCCATGACCGCACAGCCTGGGGCGCGGCCACGGTCACTGGTATACAGAATCGCGAGCGGCTGGTCGCCGGCGGTGGGCCGCTCAAACACGTGCCAATTTTCGTAGCCGGCCGGTTCTCCGGTCACCCATTCCGGCCCGTGTTCGGTCTCCCGCAGCCCTATCCACAACATGCAGTCCTGGCCGGGCACCAGAGAGCGAACGATCTCGTTTTCCTGCGGTGATCCAATGGTGACGACGTGGCCCCCGAGGCTTTCGGCCAGAGCCTTGGCTTCCTCCCACTTGACCGACTTCGGGATGAGAAGATAGCGGTGAGCTCCGTGCTCCAGCGCCAGTCTCTTGAGCGTGCGCACGTCTCCGCTCCGCACTGCGAGAAGCGTTGCCGCGTGGAGGGCGTGACGCGAGGTCGCCCCGTTTCCCGCCCAGTGTTTTCTCGCGCTGTCGAGATGGGAGTCCGGAATGGTCGGGCAGTCGAAAAGGAACACGTCCGGCGGCGCTTCAACAAACGGACCCAGATCCGGCAGGGGATTGTTGCTGCAATCCAGGTACCGCAGCCCTATCCCACGAAGGGGCTCAAGTGTTGTCAGTGAATTGCCCTGACACCGAAGGCTCTTCAAAAGGAGCATCTCGCGAAGAGGTGTGAGGTCGGCAATCAGATTGTCTTTACAGTCAAGCGCTTCAAGCGGCATGCCGCACAGTGGTTGGAGGCTTGCCACTCCGTTTGCTTCTATTCCCACGCTGCGCAGCTTCATCGCGCGCAGAGGGGCCAGGTCCGATATGGCGTTCCAGCCGGCCCACACATTGCGAAGGTTGGGGCTTGTTTCAAGGGGGCCGAGGTCTTCGATCGAATTGCACAAGCAGCACAGAGTCACGAGCGGCATGCCGCGAAGGGGCTCCAGAGAGGCAATCCCGTTGTCATGGCAGAAGAAGACCGTCAAGGGCAGGCCGCGAAGCGGCTCAAGCGAGGTGATTCGGTTGCAATGGCAGTGGAGTTCCTTCAAGCTCATCATGCCCTTCAGCGGTTCCAGGCTTGACACCTGATTGTATCCGAAAGAGAGAACCCCCAGGGGCATGCCGTAAACCGGGCCGATGTCGCTGAGCCGATTGATTTCGCATCTCAGGTGCAGCAGCCTCATGCCGCGGAGCGGCTCGAGCGAACGCAGGAAGCAGATGCCGCACCGCAGCGAACCCAGGGGAAGGTCGTGCAGCCGGGGCAGCTCGTGGAGATCCCAGTTATCCACGTTGAGTTCCAGCCCGTACGACGTGACCTTGGGCAGGGGTGTTTTCCGGCCAAACCTGCCCCGCAGCTTCTCGGAGACTTTGTCGACGTGTTTTTGCGCTTCCTCCGTCCGGCGCCAGACCTCGAGGCTGTTCTCCGCCCTTCTGATTCCTTCATGTGCCCGCGCAAGACGCGAAGAATCGGTCGTGCTCGCCATGATTTCCTGGAACAGGTCCAGTGCCGTGGCGTACCTGCCGCTCGTGAAAAATCGCTCCGCGGTCTGCAGCAGATCCGCTTTCTCCGGGGCCCCCAGCATCTCGACTTTCACATTCGTGTACCAGGAGTCGGTCAGGTAGCCGAATAGTGCCACTCTGTCGAACGGAAGTACGAAGACATCGGTAAGCTCCCTTTCACCCATCGCGCTGTCTTCCACATCAGCCTCGATCTGCCCGTCGACAGTCATGCGGAGCCGTTTCCCGGCTTTCTCAAACAAAGCGCGGTGCACTTTCGACTTCACCAGGGGAGAGTGGGCCTTGCTCCAGATGATTTCGCCGTCGGGCGCGATCACGGCGCTGATGGTGTTGGACCAGCCGCCGTACTTGAACTGGTATCCGCCCACCACGCCGGTGACATCGCACAGCATGTCACTCTCCTGGCGGCAGTCGAACGAGAGCCGGATGTCGCCCCAGAACGGACGCCTCACAACGGCCCACATCGGCTTACCGCCCGAGAGCCGCAGCTGGCCGCCCCTCACTTCCCACTCCTTTGCACCCAGGATCTCCCATCGCTCGCTCACGTTTTCGTCCGTGAAGTTGTCGTCAAACATGACATGCCATCTTCTGTGCTCAGCTTTGGCGGCGTTGGCCCTCTCCCTTTTCAGCGCGTTCACCTTTCGCCCGAGTTTCGTTTCGAGCATGCCGCTTTCCTCCAGAAGCGCGTGCGCAAGGTCAAGGTCCTTCTTTTCGCATGCACATGCGGCATAGGAGTAGCGCGCGATTCTCAGGCCACGCTCGGCTGCCTCGTTGGCGTTCCAGAGCTTGAGGGCCTGAAGGAACGTTGACACTGCTTCGCCGAAGATCGAATAGCTCTCCTGCTGAACCGCTGTCCGGGACAGATCTTCCGCATGGTGGGTGAGCTGAATGCTCTCCGCATGCACACGGTAGTCCCGTACCGCCTGTCCAAAGGCTTTTGCAGAGCCGAAGCGCAAGTGCGGTTCAGTCGCCATCGCGTGCAGCGCGATATCCAGGAGTTCATCAATCACGACGGTCGTGACAATCTCGTTCTCTGCCGCGGCATAAAGGCAGTGGATTGGATCGTCTCCCTTGTGCGGCGGATGCCCGGCCAGTATCTCATACAGGATTGCTCCCAGAAGGTAGGTGTCACTGGCAAAACCGATCTTCTCATATTCCCCCTGTGCCATTTCCGGCGGCATATAGGCCGGCGAACCGGCGACCAGAGAGTCCGGGCCGAGATGTTCGCCCTTGCCCCGCTCGGCTACCGCGGCCGCCAGGCCCCAGTCCATGAGCAGGACTTCACCGTATTCGCCGAGCATGACATTTTCCGGTTTGATATCCCGGTGGATTACTCCGCGCGAGTGCGCGAACGAAACCGCATCACACACCCGCAACAAGACCTCCAGATTGTCCTCCCGACCCATTGTTGAGATGACCGAGGACCAGGGCGTTCCTTCCACCTTTTTCATCGCGTAGAAGACGTCCCCGTCCTGAGATGCCCCGACCTCGTAAACCGGTACGATGTTGGGGTGGTCAAGGTACGCGGTCGCGGCAGCCTCGCGCAGCAGCTCGTTTCTCGAAGATTCGTTGTCGGCAAGCGCCGGGCGCAGCATCTTCACTGCGACAAAGCGGTCGCATGAGGTCTGCCGCGAGGCGTAGACCACGCCTATGCCGCCTTCACCCAGCATCTCAAGCAGCTCGAAGTCCGGCGCAGGATCCGTGTCGCGACCCTTCAGGGTGTGCGCCCTGAGCAGCATCCCGCCACAGGCGCGCACGCCCTTCGTGGTCGATTTGACTGTCTTCGAGGGCGAACTCCCCGGAAGGATGGATT
>Ga0307426_1002128_pt1 | contig 12574 bp, 13 predicted proteins | sample SalMarWE160340MG_FD_202165 | JGI IMG/M metagenome (GOLD analysis project Ga0307426, IMG submission 202165) | Salt marsh sediment microbial communities from the Plum Island Ecosystem LTER, Massachusetts, United States - WE1603-40 | ecosystem: Environmental > Aquatic > Marine > Intertidal zone >... | reverse complement strand
TGCGGATTCGTAAATCGAAATCAGCTTGTTGGAGAGGTTCCTGATTCTGTTCATGTCCTCATGGATCAGGTCAATCTTTTCCATGAGTCCGGGCAGGTCGCTGTAGTCTATGTCGGAGAGATCGAATCCCCGGTAGTTAACCGGGATATCAGAGTAATAATCATCGTAATTATCCATCATAACAACTCACCCTCCTTTATCATGTCCTAATATAAAGTTTATGAATTCTTCACAAAACTTTCAAGAGGTTTGTTTAGTTGTATGGCGGACTGTCCATGGCTGTATATGAGACTATGTTATTTCTCTTCCTCCCCGGTCTTTTTTTCTTTCACGGGCGTTCCGTACAGCGATCTGAAAGGCATCTTCAATATGTGCAGTAAAACGGAAGGCCGGAGGAATATGGACGTAAACTGCCATATATCGGATGGGGTCATGTAGATTTTCGAATCCCAAACCCCCATCTGTCCGCTTAAAACCACGTAGTCTCCCTCGACGGATGAGTCGTTTACCTTTATTTCAAAATCACCGGCCGGACTAATAACTTTCATGATGCCTCCAATATGCTTCGCCTTCGGATAATATATTTCCATTATCCCATAAAGCCCGGAATATTGCCAATAGGAATGTCGTAATGGAGCTTTGTCGGTGAATTAATCGGTGGAAAAAGAGGCGCGGTCTGTCCCGCCCGTATTACACGAGCGCCTTTTTCATTACGTCCACGGGAGCTTCTTTGCCGGTCCATATCTCGAAGCTCTTGGCTCCCTGGTAGAGGAGCATGCTCAGACCGCCGGAAGCCTTGTGTCCCCGCTCCCGCGATTCTTTAACGAGAGCGGTTTCGGGGGGTTTGTATACCAGGTCGTAGATCACGGCGTTTTTCTTCAGCGCTTCGAGCGGAAGCTCCACAGCGCCTTCTCCCGACATCCCGGCGGAGGTCGAATTCACGATGATGTCGGCCTCTGCGAGTCGGGATCTTACAGCCGGAGCGTCGTCGAGTGCCATAGACTCAATCTCGATCTCGCTGAAGTGGTTCCTGAACTGCGTTGCCAGGCTTTCGGCTTTGCCCGGAGTCCTGTTTGCTATGCAAATTCTGCCTGCGGCGTTCATGCAAAAAGCGGACATCACGGCCCTTGCGGCTCCGCCGGCGCCCAGTAGAAAAACGTCTGCGCCTTCCGGCTCAAAGCCGAGGTCTTCTTTGACAGCTCTCATGAATCCTTCGACGTCCGTGTTGTAGCCGTATAATTTCCCCCCGTCGTTCTTTACGGTGTTAACAGCTCCCGTATGTACGGCGTCGGGTGCTATATCGTCGAGGTAGGGCATTATGGTTTCTTTGTGCGGGATGGTGACGTTCACGCCCATTATATCGAGGGTTTTAATCGCTTCGGCCGCAAGCCCTATCTTTTCCGGATGTATGTCGAACGCGACGTAGACGCAGTCGAGTCCCAGTGTCTCGAACGCCGAGTTGTGCATCGCGGGGGAGAGACTGTGTCTCACGGGGTGGCCGAATATACCGTAAATTCCGGTTGTAGCTTTTACGTCCGTCATAATCCTCTCAACGTGTACATCATAACACGTAATTTATTTCGCATCCGACAAGACGCCTTTCACCTGTTCGACATCTTTTTTTATCTGCGCGACCAGAGCGTCCACGCCCTCAAAACGTTCCTCGTTCCTGATCCTTTCCACAAACTCCACCCTCACGCGCTTGCCGTAAATATCGGAGCTGAAATCAAACAGATGAGTTTCTATCAGGAGCTTGTTCTCGCCGAAAGTGGGCCTGAAGCCGATATTGGTAATGCTGTCGAACCTTTCGTCGTCTACATATGCCCGCGTTGCGTAAACCCCCACCTTCGGCAGTATGTCCCAGTCCGTGTCGAGATTGATGGTGGGGAACCCGATTTTCCTTCCTCTCTTTTCACCTTCCGTCACAGTCCCGTCGATGTAGAAATCGTAGCCTAGAAATCTGGCGGCTTTTTTTGCGTCGCCCCTTTGGAGCATTTCCCTGATTGCAGTGCTGCTCACAACCTCGCCGTCCAGAACGAACGGCTCCAGTACCCGTGTTTCGAAATGCAGTTTCTTCCCCATCTCTTCCAGCAGCTCGGCGTTTCCTTCTCTTTTGTTTCCGAAAGAGAAGTCCGGCCCGACTATCAGATGTTTTACGTTCAGCTTGCCTACCAGGATGTTCGTTATAAAATCGCGCGCCGAGATTTTGGATATCTCTTCTGTAAACGTGTAACACGCCGTGTAGTCCACCCCTTCCTTCTCCAGAAGCTTCAGTCTTTCCCTTATCGGGACGAGGAGCGGAACGTCGATATTCTTCAGTACTTTTTGCGGATGGGGATGAAACGTTATAACACAGGTGCTGAGGCCTTTCCTCTCAGCCGTCTCTTTGATGGATCTGATAATTTTTTTATGTCCCATGTGAACGCCGTCGAAGTTTCCGATGGTGGCTGACGTGTGGTCGTCAATTGGTTCCTGGGGATCGAAGATTACTTTCATAGTTTTTGTAGACGGAAAGGATTAGTATGCCCGATTCATTGCAAATTAACGTTTTCGCCGGATTTTCCCATAATAAGCTGATTTATGAACGACGAGAATATTACCATAAGGTGTTTAAATGAAAAGGATTTATGGTCAATATCATTACATCCTCGAAGCCGCGCGCTACAGCTCTTGGTTATTCTCGTAATTTCCGGAAAGCTTGAACAACATTATGATCCTCTCCGGCCATCCTGGGACGAATATCGGCCGCGATGCAGGGGAATCCCTTATTTTTTCCAGAACGCCGGAGTGATGAGCACAAGGATCGTGAACAATTCCAGGCGGCCCGTCATCATCAGAAACGACAGTACGACCTTGGTCACATTTGTAAGGTGGGCATAGTTGCTCGTAGGCCCGACGTCTCCGAGACCGGGACCTATATTCCCCAGCGTGGCCGCGCACGCCGAGATAGCTGTCACGAGTGAAATATCTTCCGCAGCCATTACGACGAGAGTGCCGAAGAGATATATGAACAGGTACAACAGGAAGAAGCTCGTGATACTCGACAGGATTTCGTCGCTTATGGGCTTCTTGTCGATCCTGATTGGAACGACGGCTCGCGGATATATGATTTTCTGCAGCTCCCTGTGTCCTTTTTTAAAGAGAACCATGGTCCTGATTATCTTGATCCCGCCTGCCGTTGAGCCCGCGCACCCTCCGAAAAACATCAGTAGCAGGAGGAACCACTTCGCGAATGACGGCCATATGTCAAAATTTTCTGTAGCGAATCCCGTAGTCGTGCTTATTGAGAGGACCTGAAAGCTTACGTATCTGAAGGACTCAAAGATGTCGTGGTAAACGGAGGTTCTCAATTCAAGCGTGATCAGAATAATTGCCGTCGCGTTCAGGAGGAAATAGAACTTGAATTCGGAGTTGCGGAACAGTCTTTTATAGTCGCCGTGGAGGAACCAGTAAATGAGCACGAAATTCATTCCGGCTATAAACATGAAAACCGTAATGATCGCGTCTATGCTCGCACTGTTGTAAGCCGCGATGCTGATGTTTTTCGGTGAAAAACCGCCGGTCGACATTGTGCTGAACGAGTGAAGAACCGAATCGAACAGCGGCATCCCCGCCAGGAACAGGGAGAGAACAAGTAGACATGATATGCCGAGGTATACGGCCCACAGTTTTTTGGCCGTCTCCGTGATTCTGGGAGTTATCTTCTCCGTTGTGGGGCCGGGAGCTTCGAGACCCATGAGCTGCATACCGCCGACCGCGAGCCGGGGAAGTATAGCTATACCCAGCACGATGATTCCCATGCCGCCCAGCCACTGGCTGAAATTTCTCCAGAAAAGTATTCCGTGAGGGAGGGCTTCGATGTCGGTAATCACACTCGCTCCTGTAGTTGTGAAACCCGCTACGGATTCGAAAAATGCGTCCGCGGGGTTTGTGAGCGCGCCGTACGCAATATACGGCAAAGCGCCGAACAAGCTCGCGCCCAGCCATGCGAGGGTCGCGACGAGGAATCCGTCTTTTCTCTCTATTTCATTTTTCCCGTGCCGGGGTTTTGTAAGCCTTTCAAGAATGAAGCCGAAGCCAGAAGTTATCAGGGCCGACATTATAAGAGCCCAGAGATCGTCTTCATGGTATATCAGGGGAAATACCGCGGGCACGAGCATAAGCAGCCCCAGGAATTTGAGAATATTTCCGATTATATGCAGTGTGAATCTTATGTTCACTGGCCCATCTTGCTCTCTACTTTTTTGACCGCTTCCGGAAGCGTAAAAATGATGACTCTGTCTCCGAGCGCCGGTATGTAGTCGCCTCTCGGAATAATAATCTCGTCACCCCTGAGCGCGATTCCCACAATCGAGCCTTCGGGAAAATGGATGTCTTTTAAAGCCTTGCCAACTATCTTGGAATCTTCGTCGATGTTGAACTCCAGCACTTCCGCTTTTCCTTCCTCGACGAGCGCTACATGAGCGACTCCGCCGATGTGTAGCAGGCTCAGTATCTCGTTCGCTACGGCGAGCCTGACGCTGATAGCCCTGTCCACGGCAATCGCTTCGATGAGGTCGATGTAATCCGGCTTCGTGTAAAGAACCGTCGTTCTTTTCGCTCCCAAGTTTTTTGCCAGAAGCGCGCTCAGCACGTTCTTTTCGTCATCGCCCGTAAGGGCTAAAAAGTAGTCTATGGAATCGACGTTTGCTTCCTTTAGTGTGTCCGTGTCTGTAGCGTCACCTATGAATACCCTTACCTGATGAAGAGTCTCGGCGGCTCTCTGCGCCCTCCCGGGGTCGCTGTCTATCAGCTTTACCTTTAACCCTTTCTCGGAAAGGGTCCGGGCGACCCCCATGCCGAGCCTTCCGCACCCGACAATTACGGCCGATTTTATCTCCTCTTCCTCGACGCCGAAGAGCTGTTTCAGTTTGTGGAGAACGTCCGTGTTGCCCAGTGCGAATATATAATCGTCCGCTTTGAGCCTCGTTTCGCCCGTGGGTATCGTAATCTTTCCGTCCCTGGAGATGGCGACGAATATCCAGGCTTTCGCCGGTCCGAGGTCCGAGAGTTTGTGTCCGACGATCGGGGTGTGCTCCTCGACCTTGAGCTTGAAAAGCTTTATTTTGCCTCTCGCGAGCGTTTCCGATTTCCATGCAAACGGAGAGTTTATAAGACTGGTTATTTTTTCCGAAATAATAGCGCCAGGATTTACCACGTCCACTTCGGCTTTTTCCAGAATTTTGGGATATTCGAGATAGTCCACGTCCCTGATACGCACCACGATTTTCGGAACCCCTATCGAGGCCGAATAACTTGACGCAAGGATATTTGTCTTGTCGTCTCCCGAAACGGCGAGTATAACGTCAGCCTTTTCAATGTGCGCTTCCTTAAGGACTTCAGGGTTGTCGCCGTCTCCGTTTATGATGAGAACGTCAAGAGACTCCTGTAGCCTTGTCGCCGTCTCCAGTTCTTTCTCTATTATTACTATGTCGTGTTCGTGTGAAAGGTTTCGGGCAAGGAACGATCCCACCTGCCCGGCGCCGATGATCACTATATGCATATATTTTTGTCACCTCATGAATTTTGTGATGCTTCCCCCCGAGCTGAGCCGTATTTGATTCTGTAAATCATAACAAGACCGATGAGTACCATAACGATTGAAATTAACTGCGCCTGCGTCAGGCCGGGTATGAAGCTCGGAGTCGTCGTTCGCAGGAATTCGATCAGAAATCTCTGTACGCCTAGTATTATAAACGTAATAGCCGTGAGCCAGCCAACGGGATAAGGTCTTTTTCGTATGCTCCAGAGGTATATGAAAACCAGCGTCATGCTTATCGTATCATAGATCTGAGTCGGGTGGACGGTCTCGAATGTCGGAGGCGATCCGTTCGGAAAAGATACCGCCCAAGGGAGGTTGGAGGGTACGCCGTAGTCGTCTCCGACCAGAAAACACCCTATTCTGCCCACGGCATATGCGAGAACGAGCACCGGAGCGATCGTATCCAGTACCTTTAGAAAGCTCACCCTTTTCATCTGCGTTACGAGCCATATAAGCGCTATCGCCCCTGTTAACCCGCCGAGGAACGTAAAACCCGAGGCCATGTATCTCATGGGATCGCTGAAAAAGTCTCTGATGGATACCTGCTGGTACAAAAAGAGAAGCTTGGCGCCTCCGAGCCCGCCCAGAACGCACGCAATAAGCAGAAGGTCCGTAAGATTGCTGTTCATCCCCTTTCTCTTGAATTCTCCCTCTCCCAGGACGTATGCGATGAGAAAGGCGATCAGGACCATTACGGAGAATGATGATACGGATATATCCCCAATTCTGAAAAGAGTCGGGTACATGAGCTGTCCCCCTTCGGCTAATTTGGGAAATAAGTCTTACATGATTTATTGTCATCCGCAACCGCCAAGGGACAATGAAATTAAGCTCATAACCCGCCCGGCGGAGTAAGCACGCCCGACTGCATGACTGGCCGGTCTCGATCGTTTCGACACGAACTGTCACATATGAAACCAGTATGTTGTGGTAATTTATTAGCTTATGCGATACCGCATACATCGCCTGTTTTATTTGATTCTCCTGCTATTTATTTTTCTAAGTCCGTCCTATGCCGATGACACGGCCCCATCAATCACGGAGGAAGAAATACTCGGCCACATAAAGTACCTGGCATCCGACCGGCTGGAGGGCAGGTCGCCGGGGTCCCCCGGCGGTGAAGAGGCTGCCCGATACATCGCGTCCGAGTTCGAGAAGGCGGGACTCGTACCTCAGGGCGACAGCGGTACGTACTATCAGAAGTTTACGTTCCCGGGAGAGGTTGTCCTGGGCGAGTCCAACTCGCTCAATCTTGTTATAAACGGCGAGCGTACGGAGCTGGAAATAGGCAAGGACTACTACCCCCTGGGCTTCTCCGAAAACGGCAATGCCTCGGGCGATATAGTATTTGCGGGGTACGGTATAACGGCTCCCGAGGCGGGCTACGATGATTACTCAGGCCTCGATGTGAAAGGCAAGGTTGTTCTTGTGCTTCGCTACACGCCCGACGGACTCAGATACGACAGTCCTTTCTTCAATTACTCGACACTCCGCTACAAAGCCTTAAACGCCAGGGAGCACGGGGCCGCCGCCGTTCTCTTTACGACGCCTTTCTCCGGGGACGGCGAGGAGGCTGTCAAACACCCCTCTCTCGATTATTCTCCCTCGGATTCGGGGATTCAGGCGGCGGTAATAACGGAGGACATAGCCGGGGAGATCTTGTCTCTATCCGGAAGAAACCCGGACGAAGTGGCAAAGAACCTGTCCGGGAGAAAACCTGATTCGTTTTCCATACCGGGGGCGCGCGCCGATATCAGTACCGATATTGTACAGAAGAACATCGAGACGGCTAACGTATTGGGCTTTGTCGAGGGAAGCGACCCTGAGCTCGGAAAGGAAGTCGTGATAGTCGGAGCGCATTACGACCACTTGGGAAGAGGAGACGGAAATTCCATGGCGGGAACCGCAGGCAGAGGGCAGATTCATAACGGCGCCGACGACAACGCCTCGGGAGTAGCAGCTCTCATCGAGCTGGCCGAATATTTCTCACATAAAAGGGAACAGCTTGACAGAAGCCTTCTTTTTATCGCGTTTTCAGGAGAGGAGATCGGGCTCCTGGGCTCTACCTACTATATAGAGCACCCCGCAATTCCGCTCGACAGAACCGTGGCTATGATAAATATGGATATGATAGGAAGGCTCAGGGAAGATAACCTTATTGTATTCGGCCTCGGGTCCTCACCGGGATGGAAAAGGTTGATTCTTGCCGCCAACGAGGGGCCGGACCTGAACCTGAGCTTTCAGGATGCCGCATTCGGGCCGAGCGACCAGTCCGTTTTCTACACTTGCGAGATCCCGGCCGTTCAGTTTTTTACCGGTCTTCACGAGGATTATCATACCCCGGCGGACGATTGGGAAATGATCAATTCCTCGGGCGAGAAGAGACTTCTCGATCTCGTGTCCGGCTTGATCGGGGAGTTAAGCAGCGGAAGTAATAATTTGATATTCAATAAGGGGTCGGAGAAGACGGAGAACGTGGCGGGACTTAAAATCTACCTGGGTACGGTGCCCGACTATTCTGCGCGTGCATCCGGGGTCAGGCTTACGGGTGTGAGGGAAGGGAGCCCCGCATCCGCGGCGGGTCTGAGAGCAGGCGATACGATAATCGAGCTTGACGGTAAGGAGATAAAGAACATCTACGATTACAGCTATACGCTTAACGCCTTGAAACCCGGCGATCCCACGGAACTAAAGATTCTAAGAGGGGAAGAAAAAATTACGCTTGAAATAATTCCGGAAAAGCGGTGACTCGATGTTTGCTGAAAATTGCCAGCCTGAACTGAATTTATTCTCCGTCTTTGATCGTGGCCGTTACACTACGAGCTCACGTCTTCCAGGGTGTGTAATCAATGTCATGGATGATGTCTAGGGAAAATGCGACAGAGCGTGAAAGCTTTTCCCCGTACTCGGCAATCCATCCGGGCGGTGCCGAGGCATAAAAATCAGCCAGCGTCATCCAATCTCCGCCGCTAATTATCCCGCCCTCGACGACGCTTGCGAGAAATGCCGTCATGTCCCCGCCGTCCATAGCGTTTATGACGCTGCATTCGGCGTAGGAATGAGCGTCCGTGAGGACCGGACTTCCCGTCTTTCCTTTTTTATACTCTATGTTCTCGAACTTGTTTTTTTCACGCCCCGTAAAAAAACCGAAATTTCTGACGAGGCCCAGCTGGTCTTTCCTCAGGAGATGGATCGTAAACGCGCCGCTCGCGTTTATAAACTCGTGCGTGTAGTTGCCTTTCCAGATGCCGACAAGAAGTCTTGGAATCGTGTGTACTATTGAGGAATTAACCGCCGTGACGGCTATCTGCCCGTTGACGTCTTCCCCGCGCGAGCTGGTAATGACCACAACAGGGGAATAAGACCAAAAAGCTCCGGCTACCGCCGCTCCTTCTTCTATGCTCACTTTATATCCGCCTTAATTTTATAACCGGCCCCAATCAGCGCTCCGGGCGCCGGTCTTGTATGCGTGAAGAGAGTTACCACTGAAACCCGATTACCACCTGGCCGCTTACCAGAGGACTCAGATTCACATTATCTCTGTCGGGAACTATTATCTTTAAAGGATTGACTATATATCCCATTGCGTGCAGAAAACCGTTGTCTCTGGTTTCAAGCCAGTCGGACGTCTCCTCAAGGACTATGCCCACGGGGACGCCTATGCCCGGCGTTATAACAAGGTCATGAACAGACGGTGACTGTATCACTCCCTCTATCGTGTATTCGAACAGCGTGCTCTGGACAAGGGAACCGAAAGCCGCGGTCCAGCGGTTGTACCCTTTGGCACGGTAGTACAGGTATGAATATGCCCCGAATATAGGGTGTGCGACCCAGTTGGTTTGGAACCGGTCGCCGTCTTCCCACTCCAGGTCCCCCCTTTTGCTGTCGTTGTTCTGGAAATTGAAGAAGTTCTTCCACCATGTAAGAGGGTTGATTATTATCTGTTGTTCTTTTCGATTTATGTCCATCATGTTTACTTGCACGATGCGGAAGAGCCAGATCGTGAAGTAGACGTTGCGAGTGTTGCGCAGGAAGTCCTCGAAGTCGGTCAGAGACTTGGTCTTTTCCCGTTTTTCCAGTGTGATGTCGGGTTTCCTGTATTCACTTATGTCTATATAGGCGGAATCGTTGACGGGCCTCATCAGGGGTGCTGTGTCATAACCGAATACGGGGTCTGATTTTGCTGCCTGGACGGAAACTATGAAAAAAATTGCGCATATCAGCGGTATTGATATTAAAAACAGCTTTTTCATTTGCCGACCCTGAAATTTTCGTCTTTTTAATGATAACATTAGTTGCGGGATTTTGATAGTCGTTTTCGACTTGCTAAAATATGCTTTTTTCGATGCGATTTAAGGCGGTTCGGATTAAAATCTCTTGACTTCACAAGTAAAATAATGTAATTATCTCAGGTATAAGTTTCAATTCACTTAGGAGGAGCTTTATGCAAAGGTTGTGGTTTGTTGCTGCGAGTTTATGTTTGGTTGTAACTATGTTGGTTGCAGTAGGTTGCGGGTCCAATCTGGATAAAGAGATGGCTGATGCCGAAGCAGCATTGCAAGCCGCTAAGGATGCAGGCGCCGAAGGTCTTCCAGAGTATCAGGCCGCTGAGGAATTGATTGAAAGAGCTAAAGAAATGATGGCTGCGGGAAATAAGGACGCAGCACGCCAACTTCTCGAAGAAGCCAGATTCAAGGCTATCGAGGCCGAAGGAAAAGCCAAAAATCAGGCTTACGCATCTTCAGTCGATGTAGATGCCATGGAAGAAAGCCTCCAAAGCCTGAGTCCGGCAGGGTCTAATTACGGACTCGTCGATATTTTCTTCGACTTCGATCAGGCCGCCATTCGATATGACGCAAAGCCCGTTCTTGACCAGAATGCGAGTATTATAAGGGGGAACGCAAATAAGTTTCAGGTTGTCGTTGTGGAAGGTTACTGCGACATTAGGGGAACGGAGGAATATAATCTGGCCCTGGGTCAGAGGAGAGCCGATTCAACGGCGAATTATCTGATAGGGCTGGGTGTTTCACCCTCAATGGTACAGGCTATCAGCAGAGGCGAGACGGAACAGTTTGCGGCCGGCACTAGCGAATACGATTATCAGCAGAACAGAAGAGCTCATTTCGTTCCGGCGGTTTCTTCTCCTAGTTTTTAGGTATGGTCTTATGAGCATTAGATTAGTTTTATATTTTCTAATATTAGCGGGGACTTGTATAATGTCCGTAGGATGTGTGGCTACCCAAGGAGATGTCAGCAGCGTATACGCGAGGCAGACGAGGCTTGAGGCCAAGATGGACAGGCTTTCCAAAGAAGTACAGGCTCTAAACGCCAAGCAGGGCAGCGGCACGAACTCAGGGAAAAGGTTTTTCAGCTGGAGTCTAGCGTGAGAGAACTCAATCAATCATATGCGAAGCTTGAGTCCAGGGTGAACCAGCTCGGTGCAGGAACTACCACGACGACTATGGAATCGGGATCAATGCCGGTTTCAGTAACCGATTCTGCATCTGCAACCGAGACTGCATCGGTAAATATGGAAGAAGTTGTTTTCAATCAGGGTTATACTATGCTTAGTGAGGGTAATTACGACGGTTCGAGGATGAAGTTCAAGGAATATCTGTCGAAATACCCGAAAGCACCTAAAGCAAATGATGCTACATATTGGATTGCCGAGTCTTATTACAGGGAGGGAGAATTCGAGGAAGCTATTCTCGAATATCAGAGGTTCATCGATTCTTATCCCAAGGACGACAGGGTTCCCCTTTCATATTTAAAGCAGGGTATGTCGCTTGTTGAAATCGGGAAACCGGAAGAAGCCACATTGTTCTTTCAAACTCTGATAGATAAGTATCCTAATTCGGACGAGGCGAAAACGGCGAAAGAAAAAATTTCGGAACTTGCAGTTGAGCGTTAAACTGTTTATTATTATGTACTCGTTAAGTACTCAAAAAACTCTTAAAGGAGGTGCAGTAGAATGAAAAGGGATAAGCAAATTGTAGTTTTGGGTATCCCCTTATTAGTTGTTGCATTGCTCTACTTGGCAAGCTGCGCGACACCCCCGCCGACGAAAGAGCTAGCGGCTGCTGAATCGGCAACTGCTGAAGCGAAGGCTACATGTGAGCAATGTAAACAGAGGGTATGCGGTGATGACCCTACAATGGGCGATTATTGTGGAGCCCCTTGTGGCGAGGCAGAGCTTGCTGCTGCGGAATCAGCATTGGCTAAGGGTAAAGCTCTGGCCGGCGAATTTTGCAGTGAGCTGGAAGCTCGCAGGATGCTTATAGACGCAAAGGCTAAAGCGGACGAGGCGAAGTTGAAATGTGCAGTACCACCACCGCCCCCGCCGCCCCCGCCCCCCCCACCCGCGCCTGAGCTTAAAGATATATTCTTTGACTTCGATAAGTACAACATCAGGCCGGACGCGGCTGCAGTCTTAGAGGAAGACGCGGCTACACTGCAGGCAGATCCTAATCTGACAGTATTGATCGAGGGATATGCTGATATCAGGGGTACCCCGGCGTATAACCTTAAGCTTGCACAGAGAAGAGCTGATTCCACGAAGGCGTTCCTAGTTAACCTGGGAATAGATCCTTCCAGAATCACGACCGCAAGCGGTGGTGAAACCACTCAGTTCGGCGCTGGAACGACCGAAGAAGCCTATCAGCTTAACAGAAGGGCGCACTTCGTTGTTACATCACCGACTGCCAAGGTAGGCGCTAGACTTATATTTCAGTACGCTAACTGATATAAGTTTGCCCTAGTGATTGAATAAGAAATTCAGCTCGTCCGGATCATAGGGCGAGTAGAGAAAATCATGGAGAGGAGCTCCAAGGGGTTCCTCTCCATTTTTTTTGAGTGTGTTGTCTTTGCCCGGATACGGCATATACTTGACAGCACATTCAGGTGCGTGTTAACTACTCCTGATTTTTTCCGAATTTTACTCAGAAATGGAAAATAAATACACAAAGTCTAAAAGGCTCTACAGGAAGGCCGAAC
>Ga0307426_1002127_pt1 | contig 12575 bp, 12 predicted proteins | sample SalMarWE160340MG_FD_202165 | JGI IMG/M metagenome (GOLD analysis project Ga0307426, IMG submission 202165) | Salt marsh sediment microbial communities from the Plum Island Ecosystem LTER, Massachusetts, United States - WE1603-40 | ecosystem: Environmental > Aquatic > Marine > Intertidal zone >... | reverse complement strand
TCGCCTCTTCTTTGGGACCGGAACCCACATCGTCGGTGCCGATCACCTGCTCGACTTCGATGCCTTCGGCCCTGGCCATGTCGGCGGCCAGTTGAAAATTCATCACGTCACCGGCATAATTGCCCAAAAGATACAAGACCCCTTTGCCGGCATCCACGGCCTTGGCGGCCTCGAAGCAGGCCAGCGGGGGTGGAGACGTAAATATCTCACCTACTGCGACCGCATCAAGCATACCCCGGCCGATAAAGCCGATAAAGGCCGGTTTATGGCCGGATCCGCCGCCGGTAACGATCCCAACTTTGTCCGCCACGGGTGCATCGGCCCGAACAACCGTTCTGGCCGTGTCCAGCCTGCGGACATATTTTTTATGAACAGCCAGAAAACCTTCCAGCATTTCATCCACCACGTCGTAAGGGTCGTTGATGAATTTTTTCATAGAAATTCTCCCTTTTAGAAAATTCGAATTTCGATATTGTTTCGGATTTCGCATTTTGTGCTTCGGATTTAGTTCCGTGCTACCAAAAAATAACTATAGTCGATGCACTGTTTTAGGAGTCTTTACTTTTTTTGATGCTTATCAGCATACTCATATATCCGATGAATTTTGGGTTCGGATCGGCCGCCGGGCTCATATTTTGCTTTCATCCAGATGGTTACCAGGCTTTTGGCCAGCTCAACGCCTGTGACCTGCTCGCCCAAGGTCATGATGTTGGCGTTATTGCTTTTTATCGAACGCTCGGTGGAATAGGCATCCGCACACAGAGCGGCATACGCGCCGGGCACCTTGTTGGCGGTTATACTCATGCCGATTCCGGTGCCGCACATCAATATGCCGCGATCATGTTTGCCCGACGATACAGCTTCAGCCACATCTATAGCGACGTTGGCGTAAATCGGATCATCACTTCCATAGTCTTCACATTCATATCCCAATTCGGCCAGATGTTTGATAAGGGCCTTTTTGAGTCCGGCAGCATTGGGATCACAACCAATAGCGATTTTTTTCATATCCTCAACTCCTTCCAAATGAGATAGACAATTATTTTACTTCCTTAATTAAGTTAACAGCATATCCTTAACAAATTTCACGGATGCTTTCAGCACTTGCCTTATATGGTTCAATTCGACCGGCTGGGGTGCCCTGCGGGGAGAGGCATCCGGCGCCCGCCTGATCCTCAAAGGGATCTCAAGCGATATGGGTACGGGCTCCGGCCGGGCAGCCAGCTCTTTTAAGATCTTGCAGTAATCTAAGGTTCCCTTGCCAATCTGGGTAAAGTACCATCCGGCCTCATCGGAGGCTACATCCTTGATATGATAATGTGCCGTGCAGTCTATCGCAGATTTGTAATCCTCTTCCGGCCGGATTTTTTCAAAACAATGGGACAGGAGATTGCCGAAGTCGTAATTTATTTTAACGGAGTCCAGGCCGATCTCTTCAATGGCACGTGCCGCCGGCTCACCCGAGTCGATAACATTGACCTTGCCGTCGCCCGGATTTTCAAGGACGATAATCATATTCATCGTCTCGGCCGTGTGCCCCAGCTCTTTAATATTTTCCATGAATCGGCGCTTGTTTTGCAGCGGGGCGGCATTAGAAATAATGTATGTCGAGCCGACCCTGCGGGCAAATGCCATGCGGTTTTTGAAAATGTCGACAATACCGGCCTGCGACAGATTTACATGCGATGAAAAGGACAGGCACTTCAGGCTGCAATCGGCCAGAAGGGCCAAAATTTTTTCAGCATTTTCTGCGTTGAAATAGTCTTCGGTGAAGGGATCCGTGTAACCTTCGATAAACGCAATTTCGACCAGATCAACACCAACTGCGGATATTTCCCTGAAGGCAGTCGCAAGCGGGTAGCCATCAAAGGCGGCGGTGCTGATTAGAATCGGATTATTCATGATATGCCGTTATTTAAGGGAAAATAGATTTTCTTCAATAAATTGCCAGGTCTGCAGATAATCATCGCCGGCAATCAGGCGTTCGAATTCAGCGGTATCGATTTTTCCCAGGAGGTTCCAGATCCGGTTGGAGATCCTGCTGTTGGCTTCAAAGGTCCCGATAATATCCCAGCGGGTGGGAGAGGTATCCGAAGTCAGGTAATCGTTGTAGCCGTATTTTTTAAGATAGTAAAGAAATTCAATATATTCAAGTAAATGCTTGGTGCCGCAGAAATAATCCCAGTCCCATTTACCGTCGTTGTCGTTGACGTGAATGTAGGCCCTGTACGGACTTTCAGCCAGCAGCACAAATGCTTCGGCCGGATTTTCGTTGCCGTACATGGAATGCCCGAAGTCAAGGGTCACCCCCATGTCCCTGTTCTGGATGTCGTTCAGCAAACACAGGGTCTTGGCGGCCGTGTCGACAAAACAGCGTCCTCTGGTCTCACTGGGTTTGTACTCAATAAAGAGCGGGACCTCGGGCCTGTGAGATCCGGCTTCGCTGAAGGTCTCCACCAGGTATTTCCAGGTACGGGCATAATCGTATTGAAAGGAGAACTCGTAACCGTCACCCAGCGGGCAGCAGGTCACCTTATCAGCGCCGACCTCAGCCGCAAAATCCTTGGCTTCCTTGATGAAGCGTACCGCTTTGTCGCGGATTTCCTTATTATGAGACGTTAATCCGCCGTTGCGAAATTCGGATTCGGCCTTCACATTGACGTTGACGGCGGCGATATTTAAGTCATATTTCTTCAGAAGCTCCATGGTTTCCTGCGGATCGCCGACTTCGTATGGATAGACGATTTCAACCCCGTCATAGCCTTCGATTTCGGTCATCAGTTCGAACTTTTGGTCCAGATCCAGCGGCTTGTTATATTCGTGAAACCGATCCTTGGTTTTTGATAAAAAGCCGGTGATAATAGCCATCTTCAACATAGTATCCTCCTCACCCGGACAAGCCGGAATTTTTCGGGCTTACGTCTACACGGTTTAAAATCGTTTCTATAAAAATGCGGCCTTCGCGGTATTCCTTCCGAACGGCCTCGGGTGGGCATATGATTTCAATATCAAAAGATCCCCTGTAACCGGAAGCCGTGAGACCGGCAATGATTCCGGGCCAGTCGATGGAGCCTGCTCCGGGCCGCAAGGACAAATTTTCATGTCCAAAATTGTCGCACAAATGGGTCCCTAAAATTTGCCGATCGAGTTTGGCCGGTATCAGGTTAAGATTTTCCTTGGCCGCCCAGGTGTGGCCGGTATCAAAGTTGAGTCCCAGCGAATGGGTCCCCATGACATCACAAAGACGCAGAAAACCTTCAATGCCGCCGATTAGGGCTGAGGGCATGATTTCCAAAGCCAGGCGACAGCCGGCACGTTCGACCATCTCAAGCAACCGGTCGATTTTTTCAACACCGCGCATAAAGTAGGTGCGATAGCTCTTCGATGAAATAACTCCAGGTGTCTCGAATCTTCCCAGCGGCAATGTGATTATACGGCATGCTTCGAATTGGCCGACAATTTCAATTACCGCCTGCATTTCCGCCAGACCCAGATCGGAAAGCAGCCCTTCGGGAGTTGCAAAGGCCTTCATCATAAAATGGGCTATAAATTGGGTGGGCGTGAGACCCAGGTCGTTGGCCTGTTTTCGGACCTTTTGGCAGCCGCCTTCCAGCCAGAGTTTTAGATGCTTGTGATGAAATACCTCCAGCTGGAAACCCCGGTAACCCATGTCCGAGATAGCCTGCAGACCCTGCGCCACATCGGCAGGTGTAAATTCATCCGTGAAGCGCGATATAAAATATGCCGGTGATACCCCTATCAAACCCAGTTCCCCCTGCAACCGGTTCTAGTCCTTCTTTACCGTAGCAGATTTACGAAATCTTCGCGGCAAAATTTTTGCGAGCAAGCTGTCTTTTAAGTTTTTGAAAAACGGAATCTGACTAACCAGCGTCCATACGATGATCAGAAAAAGAATCAGCGATACGGGGCGGGTGATGACCGGTAAAAAACTTCCCTGAGACACCATCAAGGCCCGTCGCAGGTTTTCATCCGCCATGGGCCCCAGAATTACACCGATCACCAGCGGTGCGATGGGATAACCCATCTCGATCAGAAAATAGCTGACAATTCCCACCGGCAGCATCAGATATAAGTTGTAAATGTTAATGCCCAGCGCATATGAGCCGATCATGCACAGCACGCCGATAATCGGCATAAAAATCTGGGTCGGAATTCGCAGGACCTTGACCACCTGCTTGGCCATGAGCATCCCCACCACCCACATTGCCAGGGAGGCCAGCAGCAGGATCGCGGCCACTTCAATAATGAAATTCGGGTGCTCAAAGCTGATCATCGGCCCCGGAGTAACGCCGTGCAACATCAGCGCTCCCAGCAACATGGCCGCCGGCGGACTTCCCGGAATACCCAAATTGAGCAGCGGAATCATGGCGCCTCCGACACAAGCATTATTCGCTACTTCGGAAGAAAGAACCCCTGTAATTTCGCCTTTACCAAATCTTTCCGGATGCCTGGAGGTATTCTTGGCGGCGCCGTAGGACACCCAGGCGGCGATATCCTCACCGATCCCAGGAACCGCGCCGATGCCGACTCCGATAAGGGCGGAGCGCACAATCTTGGGAATGTTCCGGATAATTGTACCGAATTCCGGTAAAATGCGTTGGAATTTTTGAGCTTCACCGATGATGAAACGATCTTTGAGCACCTGAATTATCTGAGGGATGCCAAAGGCACCGATCAGCACCGGTACGACTTCAATACCGCTGTCAAGCTCGGGAATACCAAAGGTAAAGCGTGGAAAAAACTGCAGCCGGTCGCGCCCGACACAGGCCAGAAAAAGCCCGAGGAAGCCTGATATCCATCCCTTGATGACCAGATCCGGACTGGTCAATGTCCCGCTGATGAGAATGCCGAAGAAGGCCAATAGAAAAAACTCAAAAGATGTAAATTGAAGGGCAAAAAATGAAATAATCGGTGAAACGCTCACCACGAAGAGCATGCTGATCAATGTTCCGATCGCCGATGAGGTGGTCGTCAGGCCGATAGCACGACCGGCCTCGCCTTTGAGCGCCAGCGGATAGCCGTCCAATGCAGTCGCCGCGGAAGCCGCGGTGCCGGGAATATTGATGAGAATGGAGGCATAGGATCCGCCATAGGTGCCGCCGACATAGATGGATAGCAGGCACAACATAGCCGTGGCCGTGTCCATGCCGTAGGTCAAAGCCGTTAAGAGGGCTACCCCAAGGGTTGAAGTCAGGCCCGGCATTGCGCCGAACATAATACCCAGCATCACGGAGCCGATTAGAATCGCGAGGTGGAACGGGTCCGCCGCAAGATTAAAGACGGTTTGAAAGAAAAACTCTAGTCGTTCAATGAACAGCATGGACTTTTTTCCCCTTCATGAAAATTGCTATAAACCCTGTCGGCTGTTAAGTTTTCTATTTTAACCCAACCAAACCGAAAACCGATCAAAATTCGAAGTACCAGAAATAATCCAGAACAGCCACAATCAGACCTTCCGTCGGCATCGGTACCAACAGAAAATATTTAAAGATGGGGCATACCACAAAAGGCGCCGCGACAGCCACAATTAAACTGGTCCGATACTTTTTGCGCAGCGGTGGACGGAAACGGATCAATCTCCAGGCGTAGATGCAGTAAGCAAGGATAAAGCAGAGGGCCAAAACGTCACCGGAAAAAGGCACGAACCGACCCAGGACCGCATCGAGCCCCAAAGCAAAGTAGGCAATCAACACGCCAATCCCGGCCAGGTAAAAATAGAACAGCTTTTTTAACAGCTGATCATCGTCAAAGTAAAACATGGTGATAAAGACCGTCAGAAAGAGAATTGCACTGAGGAAGAAGTCAATTCGCGGGATGGTGAGATAAACCAATGACAGAAATAAAACGACGATGGCATAAAACCGGATAACCGAGTCGCTGATTAAAAATTGAAAGAGATCCTTGCTCGCTAGCCAACGGACGGTTTCAGCAAACGCCTTTATACCCGCCATTTTCAATGCGGTCCGCGTGAGCAGCGCACCCATAAGCATTATGACGCCGCCGACAAACAGAGGGAAAAGAGCCGGTGAAACGAACCAGACGTTCTGAACTCCCCCCCAGCTGTCCTTCATGGGCATTTTTGCCGCCAGCAGCACAATAAACAGTCCGAACAGAAATATAACGAAGCCCGAATAAATATCCGCCTTGCGCAGTTTTTCTTTCTCCAGCATGATCGTTGCACCCAAAATCTATATGTCAATAATAATTGCACGCACTGCTTTAGAGAAAAATTCTTACTCCATGGTTAACCAATAACCAACAGATTGATGCAAGAAAGCCGGATACCGGTTCGTACCCGGCTTTTTTCCGATGGTTAAATTTACGGCTTGGGAATACCCAGAGAAGCCGGATCCACTTTGGCTGCCTTGAGATCCCACAGGGTCCAGGCAAACAGCGATTCCAGGTTATTGAATATTTTCCTGGCCTCTTCGCCGGTTGCGCCGGAGATCAGGTAGTAATTTTCTTTGGCCCATTTTTTCATCTTGTCGGTCGCCATCGCTTTTTTGAAGGCATCGACCAGCACAGCTTTGACGTCGTCCGGTGTGTCGGCGGGCACGGCCATACCGATAGCCTGCGAGATCGGCAGATACTTTGCCAGGCCGGGATAAGAGTCAAATGCGGAGGGTATCGCACCCAATCCTTCAACTGTAAATGAATCCGGAATCAGCATGGCCAAAGGTCGCAGTTTGCCGCCGCGCAGCAATTGCTGCTGCTCTGCCAGCGAGGTAACCACCAGGGATACTTCGCCGGCCATGGCCGCATTCTGGCTGGGAGCCGAACCGGTGTAAGGAATATAATTGAACTTTGCACCTGAGCCGTTTTCCAGGGCCAGCAGGTTCAGGTGGTGAATTGAACCGGCCGCACTGGCGCCTGCCTTGATGCTGTTCGGTGCCTTTTTGGCAGCCTCAATCAAATCCATCAACGTTTTGTAGGGTGTGTCGGGGGTGACTGAAATGATGTCCGGTGAGCCGCCCACTATGAAATAATCCCAGACATCCATTCTCTGGTTCCATCCGCCCTGGACGCCGGCGGTAACGCAGGATTCGGACAATCCGCACAGCGTATACCCGTCGTGGGGTCTTTTGTAGGCGAAACTCATCCCGACGGAACCGCCGACACCGCCGGTCTTGTTGATCACGTTGATGTTTTTTCCCAGGAAATTGGCCATTTCGGCACTTGCGATCCGGTTGCAGGTGTCCGTTCCACCGCCTGCCGACCAAACGACGACGTTCGTGATATCCCTTTTGGGGAAACCCTTGCCGGCGGCATAAACACCGGTTGCAGCAGCCAGAAGCACAATCAAGCAAATGATAAGAATCTTTTTCATTGCGGAATCCTCCTCCTCTTTAATGTTTAAGTTATTTTTCCAGGACCCTGCGGTCCTCGCCCCAATAAATTGCCTGGCAAGTTTTTTCCGAAATAATCAGATTCGCCTTCAATTGAAAATTCGAAACCGCCCAAATTTTTGCGCGTGCTTATAATTATTACGCTATCCAGGCAAACAGACCTCATTGATGTGTTGCCGAATGGCATCCCCCCTTTCATAAAGTCTTTCACCGCTCCCCGTTAATTTCACGTCTGAGGTGGGCAAGTGACTTTTTAAAATGCTGGCGCATCAAATCTTCTGCAGACTCGGAATCCCGATTGCTGATGGCCCTGATTACCGCCAGATGTTCATGAATCGTTTCATTGGGCGATCTGACCAGGCCCTCGGAGTGCAACACCTGATAGCTGAAGCTGATAATATTGGTTGTCTGTAAAATACTTTTTAAAAATTCCTTGGCGCCGACATCGATCACGAAATTATGAAACTGCCGGTCTTCGCTGGCATACGCTTTTACATCTGAAATATTCGTCTGCCCGGCGAAAAGTTGGAAAAAGCAGTTTAGTTTTTTGATCTGGGTATCTGAAATTCGGGAAGCCGCCCGCCGGGCGGCGAGTCCTTCCAACACCTCACGCAATTCGAAAATGTAGGCCATCTCTTCTTTGGAAAAGAGCCGCACATAAAACCCACGGCGGGGGATCGACTCTACCAGTTTCTCCTGCTCGAGAAACTTGAGCGCGCTGACCAGAGGCGTTCGACTGATTCCCAAATCCCGGGCCAGTTTCTCCTGGGGAATTTTTTCACCCGGCAAAAGCTTGCGTTCAATAATCAGATTCTTGATTATCGAATAAGCTTTCTGATCAAGATTCTCGTGTTCTGCACCCAAATTTATCATTCGTTGAACTCTCTTGTTTTTTGGCAACCAATTGCGATAACTTAGTGAGGGGCAGAAAAAAAGTTGCAATTGGATTTTGAATTTTGTATTCAAAATTCAATACTGATTCGAAAGCGTCTTGTCAAGATAAAATGTCAGTGATACCCTAATTTCTGCGCCCTGAAATTTAACGATGCCAGGTTTAGATAAAACATAAGGGTTATCTGTATCAATCTTTGTTGCAGCGGCAGATTCAACCAAATCTGATCCTGCCCGCATTTTAACCCTACCAAACGAAGGGAGTACATCACCGATGGCGGTCTTTATCACCGGCGGCCACGGGCATATTGCCTCGTGGACCGCGTATTTTCTGGCCAAAGATGGGGAGCAGATTATTCTCTATGATACAAACCCGATGGTTCCAGATCATTTGACTGAAGTTTCCAATAACATCACCTTCATTAAAGGTGATGTGCTGGATTTTCCGCGCTTAACCGACGTCTTCAAAACGCATGGCCGTGGAATTGACGGCATTTTACACACCGTCGGGATTATGGGAGAATTGGTGCTTGAAAATCCTTACGGCAATGTGCGGCTCAATATCGGCGGAACCCACAATGTGCTGGAGATTGCCAGGCAGTTTGAGATTCCCAAAGTGGTTTATACCAGTACCGGCGCTGTTTACGGGGCCGTTTCCGGAACGGTTTCCGAAGATCGGTATCCGCCGAATCCGTGCGATCTTTACGGTTCGACCAAAGCTTCCTGTGAATTTTTGGGGCAGCAGTATGCCGATGCCTTCGGTTTTGAGTTTCGCATCAGCCGGGTTTATTTCTGCTATGGGCAGGGCAAACGGCCTTCCCGGTTTATCAGGCTGTATCGGTTGGCCTTCGGCGCCCTGGAAGGGCTGGAAGATTTAAAGATGGAAAAGGGGGCCGATCAGAAACTGGATTTTACCTATATCGAAGATGCAGCCCGGGGAACGGCCTTGCTTTATCAGGCCAAAAACGTTAAACATAGCGTTTATAATATTGCCACGGGCATTGCTACCAGCGTGGGCAGGGTGGCCGAACTATCGCAGAAGTATTCATCCTTTCCGGTCAAAGTCGAAATGGGACCCGGTGAGCTGATGCAGCGCTGCGAAGCATTGGATATCAGCCGGGCAAGAGAAGAGCTGGGGTTTGAACCGAAATTCAGCGTTGAAGAAGGTGTTCAGAGATACGCCCAGTGGATGAAGAAAGTGTGTTTTTGACTTTCTGCCCTTGTTTACATTCTATGGAAAATACGTTATGCCTTTAGATCCGCAAGTTAAAAACCTACTGGAAGAATCTGCAGCGCTGGGTCTGCCTGCCTATCAGGATTTGTCGCCTTCAGAGGCCAGAAAACAAATGCTTGAGTTGACGGCTCCTGTCGATCCATGGCTGAAGGTAGACAGGGTGGAGCATCGCAGCATACCCGGCCCGGATAGTGAGATTCCCCTTCGACTCTACTACCCCGAGGGCGATCCGCCTTTTCCGGTTGTCCTTTATTTCCACGGCGGCGGGTGGGTCATCGGCAATCTTGATACGCATCACGGGGTTTGTCATGCGCTTGCAAAAACAAGCGGTTGTCTGGTAGTCTCCGTCGACTATCGCCTGGCTCCCGAACATCGCCACCCGGCCGCAGTTGACGATGCCTATGCGGCGACAAGCTGGGTGGCGCAAAATACAGCTGCCATTCAGGCTGATCCTGAGCGCATCGCCGTGGCAGGAGACAGTGCCGGGGGGCATCTGGCAGCAGTTGTTGCACTGATGGCACGCGATCGCCGAGGACCCCGCCTGGATTTGCAGATTCTGATTTATCCGATCACCGATTTTAACTTGGATACATCTTCCTATTTGAATAATGCGGACGGCTACATGCTGACGCGTGATCTCATGCGGTGGTTCTGGAACCAATATCTTGCAACGGAGGAATTTGTGGATCATCCCTATGTTTGTCCGCTGCGGGCGGAAGACCTCGGCAACCTGCCGCCGGCGCTGGTCATAACGGCAGAATACGATCCATTATGTGACGAGGGTGAGACTTACGCGGCCAAGCTGCGGCAGGCCGGCGTAAAAGTAAAATTCATTCGCTATGCGGGCATGATTCACGGCTTCTTTCGAATGACATCCCGTCTGGACAAAGCGAAAGAAGCATTGGACGAAGTTGCCGGGACTTTAAAAGATCATTTTAAATAAGCATTGGATCTTTTCATTAAAAGTGCTACCGTGCAGCAAATTTATCATCGGAGGCGGCGACAAGTGATCACCAAAGAACAGCAAAAAGCAGCTCAAAAAAAGGCCGCTGAAATGATTCGGCAGTCAGGCATAACCATTTCGGATGCGGAAGTCGACAGCATCGAAGTCGTGGATTTTGGATTGAGCAATCTTGATAAGGAAGGCGTCCAGGTGCTCACCCTGGTTCAGACGGAGCGGATCAGTGTCAAGGTGCTGGCGCTTTTTCCCAATCAAACCGAACCCGAGCACTGGCATCCCCCGGTGGGTGACGACCCGGGCAAAGAAGAGACGATCCGGGTGATAGCGGGTACGGTTTATTTTAATGTGCCCGGTGAAGATACTTTTAAGGAGGGGTTTATCGTGGAAGGCAAGGCTGATTGCTATACCATGCGCAAAGAAATTGTCATGAAGCCCTGCGATCGATTAACATTGGCCCCGGGAGAAAAACACTGGTTTCAGGCGCGAAAGGAGGGTGCCGTGATGTACAGCTTTTCTACCATCGCCCGGGATGCGCTGGATCAGTTTACCGACCCGGGTATTGAGAGGATTACAAAAGTTGTGGATTAGATAACAGAGGACAGAAGACAGAGCTCAGAGGACAAAGGAAAGAAGGTGAGAGGCTGGGAAGGTATGAAGGTGAGGAAGAGATCCGCAATCCGAACGCGTATTACCATTTACCTTTAGCCTTTAACCTTTATCCTTTTGCCTATCACCTATCAACGATCCGAACGATTCAAACGATATTAACGATCAAAACGATCCAAATTTATCCAATGAAATATACGAAGTATCAGCGAAGCGAATTTCATCGGGACCATCACAAGGAACTAAACGAACCAAACGATCCTAACGAACTCCGGAAGGCGGAAAAATATGGAACCAATTAACAATAACAGGAAAATTATCGTTGCCGTCGCACCGGTGGGCAAAGAAATTAAGCCGCCGTCTGTCAATCCACTTACACCCGAAGAAGTCGCACAGGCGGTAATTGCCTGCAGCCGCGCCGGTGCAAGCTTTGTGCATTTGCATGTGCGGGACCCTAATGGCAATCAGACGGAAGAACTGATCCATTTTTCACGGACCCTCGATCTCATCAGAGATTCATCGGACATTATCATCCAGGGATCCACCGGGGGATTATCGTCACTTTCCCTGGAAGAGCGGTGCGTGGCTCTGAACGATCCGCGGGTAGAGGTCGCGTCTTTGAATATGGGGTCGGTGAATTTCGGCGAAGATGTCTATATCAACCGATTGCCTGATATCCGCTACTGGGCGCACAGAATGCAGGAAACCAATGTTATTCCAGAACTGGAAATATTTGAAGCCGGAATGCTGACTGCCGTTACCAAACTGGTGGAAGAAAAAGTCTTGAAACCGCCTTTTACATATGGATTTCCTCTCGGATTTCATTATGCCCTGCCGGCCGACCCCAACAGTCTGTTTTTCCTAAAATCGAGTTTACCCGTAAAAGCTCCGTGGGGGGTTGTTCATGAAAGCATGCAGGACTTTTCATTGCTGGCAACGGCCCTTGGTATGGGTGCCGCTGCCGTACGAGTTGGGTTTGAAGACAGCGTTTATTATGCACCGGGCAAAGCAGTTGTAACCAATCTGGAGCTTGTTGAGAAAATCGTGTCTCTCATCCATCAAATCGGGTATGAAGTTGCAACGGCTTCGGAAGCAAGAGATTTATTAGGGTTAAAGCAACTTTAACGATTGAACATCGAACGTCCAACATTGAACATCGGATAATGTGCCCTGATCTATTCTTGAGTTGACAGGATTGAAAGGCAAGTTAAAACTTCGAGTGACAATAGGATATCACAGCTTTTAAAACGTTTTCCAAAGTCCAGATAAGTTTACAGTATCTGACCTTTTTAAGGGCCGAATATCTTACATGTATGTTGGATATCCCGACCTCTGAGGTTTACTGTTCTACGCTGGATTAAACAAAATATTTTGGGGTGAAGAATTTATTATTATTTCCATTCTTAGCATAACATCACTTCAATCCAGCTTTTTGTAAGCTGTCAAACAGGCCCTCTATTACAGCTTGATGTTTATAGGGGAGTCTCTGCCTCCAAACTTCGATGGGAGTCTTAGG
>Ga0307426_1002125_pt1 | contig 12583 bp, 14 predicted proteins | sample SalMarWE160340MG_FD_202165 | JGI IMG/M metagenome (GOLD analysis project Ga0307426, IMG submission 202165) | Salt marsh sediment microbial communities from the Plum Island Ecosystem LTER, Massachusetts, United States - WE1603-40 | ecosystem: Environmental > Aquatic > Marine > Intertidal zone >... | reverse complement strand
AGTTGACCGGAGATGAAGGAAAGATAATGGCGTTTTTGAATCTCTTGAAGCCCATGGGCATCAAGGAAATTGCAAGGACCGGGGCGGTAGCCCTGGCTCGGGAAAAAAAGTAAAGGAGGCAGTATGACGAAGATAGATTTTGGTGGAATGGTGGAAGAGGTTGTGACGTCCGAGGAATTTCCGCTCGGAAGGGCACAGGAGGCCCTGAAAGATGAAACGGTCGCGGTTCTGGGGTACGGTGTGCAGGGACCGGGACAGGCCCTGAACATGCGGGACAACGGCATCAGGGTGATCGTAGGACAGCGTGAGGGAGGCAGTTCGTGGCAGCGGGCGGTCGACGATGGCTTTGTCCCCGGGGAAACCCTTTTTCCACTTGAAACAGCGGCAGAAAAAGGGACGATCATACAGTACCTGGTATCTGACGCGGGACAGGTTGCCACGTGGCCGGCTGTAAAAGCATGCCTGGAACCGGGGGACGCTCTTTATTTTTCACACGGTTTTTCAATTGTGTACAAGGAGCAGACAGGGATTATCCCGCCCGGGAATGTTGATGTTATCATGGTGGCCCCGAAAGGTTCGGGCCGAACCGTTCGCGACAATTTTCTCGAGGGAAGTGGTATCAATTCCAGTTACGCGGTTTTTCAGGATACCACGGGCCGTGCAGATGAAAGGACCATCGCACTTGGAATAGCAATAGGATCAGGATATCTTTTTCCCACGACGTTTGAGAAAGAGGTACACAGCGACCTCACCGGGGAACGGGGCGTCTTGATGGGGTGCCTGGCCGGCGTGATGGAAGCGCAGTACGAGCTGCTTCGAAGGCATGGCCATAGCCCAAGCGAGGCATTCAACGAGACCGTGGAAGAGTTGACCCAGAGCCTGATCAGACTGGTAGCGGAAAACGGCATGGATTGGATGTTCGGGAACTGCAGCACCACGGCCCAGCGGGGAGCACTGGACTGGAAGGGAAGGTTCAAGGAGGCGGTCGACCCTGTCTTCGAGAAACTCTACCAAAATGTCGTGTCTGGAGAAGAGACAAGGATTGTCCTTGAGGCCAACAGTGCTTCCGATTACCGAGTAAAGCTTGATAAGGAACTTGAAACCATGAGGAACTCAGAAATGTGGCGCGCAGGGGCGGCTGTTCGTGCACTCAGGCCGGAAAACCGCAAGAGGACATAGCCGGTGAAAGAATGGAAGATGTGACCATCGGAGCGGTGTGCATGCATGCAGAGCCGGGCCAGGTGGATGAGAACCTGAAAACGATCGAACGGCTCGCTCGTGAGGCGGCTGCGAACGGTGCAGATATTGTCTGTTTTCCGGAGTGCAGTCTGACGGGCTATTCCCTGGATCCTGAGCAAGGGGAGGGGAGTTCCCTGTCCCTGGCTGTGGCGGAATCCCTCTTGAAGGACATTGCCGGGGAATTGGGTTTGGTGATTCTTGCGGGCCTGGCCGAGGACTCCGGGCGTGGGGAACCGTTTATCACCCAGATGGTTGTCGGGCCTGAGGGGTTCATCGGTGTCCACAGGAAAACGCACCTGGGTCCCCCTGAAAAGGGCATTTACCGGGCGGCTGATGCAATAGAAACACTCTCTTTTGGCGGGGCCACTGTTGGGATACAGCTGTGCTGGGAGACCCACTTTCCCGAGATCAGCACTACCATGGCCCTGCGCGGAGCCGAGATTCTCTTTTGCCCCCATGCATCACCGCGGGGGACCGGAGAGGAGAAATTTTTAAGCTGGCTCAGGCATCTCCCCGCAAGGGCCTTTGACAATGGTGTCTTTGTAGTGGCATGCAACCAGGTTGGAAAGACATCGGCAGGATTTTCTTTCCCCGGCGTTGCGGTAGCCATAGGACCCGATGGACGGATTGATGCCACATATACCGGAAATGAGGATGGGGTCCTCATAACCTCGCTTGAATCTGCAAGGCTTTTCAATGCCCGCCAAAATCGCATGAAGTATTTTTTCCCGCATAGGAGACCCTCCCTTTACAAACTCACTTGACATAGAAAAAGATCATAGACTATAAGAAAGTATCTCATTTGCAGGAGGTGTGATAATGTCTGAGTATTGTGTAAATGTTTTTCTAAACGAAGAAGAACAGAAAAAGATTGAAGAATTGGGATTGGGGGACCAGATTCAGGATGTGGGAGGCAAGAAGGGCGTCAAGGTCGGGATGAGCAAGAAAGACCTGAAGAAATTGCAAAAGGGCTTTCCTGACCTGACCTTCGATGCAGATGATGCGTGTGAATTGCCTGATGAAGCGAGAGACAAGTTGGTTGATATTATCCTTGATTTAAAGACCACCGATGTTATGAAATTTGCCATTACAAAGCTCTACAATCCGTTGGCAGGCAGGGCACCCAGAAGCAAGGTCCACTGAGAAGTGTTGTTGTGAAAAAAAAGGCGCGTCGGCCGGTTTGCGGTCTTTCGCGCCTTTTTTGATTTGCGATTTTTTTTGCTTGTTTGCTTAAACGCAACCGGTAGGTTTGGGCAGACCTGCCATTTTACAGGCGCCTTTACCCGGTCCACTGGGGAACAGCTCATAGATGTATTTCAGTTTGTAACCGGTGACCTTTGAGAGAATCCGCACCATGGGGGCGATCCCATTTTTCTTGTAGTACTCTTGGAGAACGCTGATCACCTTCCAATGCTCATCGGTCAGTTCCTCGATTCCCTCGGTGGTTTTGACGTGTCTGACCCAATCTTTATTCCAGTTATTGAAATCATCGATGAAACCATCTTCATCAACACTGAAGGTGTTTCCTTCAAATTCCACTGTTGGCATACCCTTTACCCTCCTTTTTTAAATATTATGCTATGTTATAGCCCCTCAGTCCCTATTTAGAAAATTGAATATAAGACATATTTTTCGCGATGTCAATTATTGTTTTCGCTCATTTGTGAAATTTTTCCGTTTTTCTTTTCAGCGCCGCACCACAAAAAATCTTGGCCCAACTCGGATCTCCGGCGCCGTGGATATGAGTATAAGTCGCAAGGAGATTGTGCTTTACCATACCATCATGGGTCCCATCAACACCATGGCCTCTTTCCACACCAAAAACGAAGCGGATGTCTTTGCCTGATGTCAGAACGGCCCTTGAATAATGGAATTCATGGCCGCGAAGAGTCTTGCCGACGGGATAGAAGGGATTTGCTTCCTTTACGCGCATCACGGTGTAACCGTGCCCCTGTGGTTTCTTTTCGAGGAAGAGCCGGATGGGAAGAGCACCTACCATTGGGTAAGACTGCTGATCAACGACAAGAGTTTCGCCCAGGTACATGAGGCCGCCGCATTCCGCGTAAACGGGCAGGCCCTGGTTGATGGATTTTTTCAGGGAATGCCTGAACTTCTCGTTTGCAGCAAGGGCATCAGCCTGGGTCTCGGGAAACCCACCGCCGATGTAGAGTGCATCAAGATCAGGGAGACTGGTGTCAGAAACAGCGTCCACCCTCACCAGGGTGGCGCCGAGTCGTTCCAGTTGTTCAAGGTTTTCCGGATAGTAAAACCAGAAAGAACGATCCAGAATGTAGCCTATCCTGGGGCCGCCACCGCGTGCTGTCGAGATCTCTTCTGGAAAGGTACCGGAGGAACGAACAGCCAAGGGTTCTGCCTTTCGTGCCAGCTCCAGAATAGCATCCATTTTGAGGTGTTGCTGTACAGCATCCTTTGCCCAACGAATGGCCTTTTCAGCTTGGTCTCTTTCCTGGTAGGGAACGAGTCCCATATGACGTTCCGGAAAGATGTTGCCGGCCAGTTTCGGGATCACGCCCAGCTCGGGAATTTGACAGTACTGCTCGATGGCACCCTTGATAAGAGCGATCTGCCGGGGACCGGCGGCCCGATTGAGTATTACTCCGGCGATAGTGAGGCCAGAATCAAATACCTGGCATCCCTTGACAACGGCGGCAACGGTCCTGGTTGCCATGGAGACGTCCACGATCAACACGACAGGGGCTTTGAGGAGCTTGGCCAGTTCCGCCGTGCTGCAGCGTCCATTGATGTCAAGACCGTCATAAAGCCCGCGGTTCCCTTCTATGATGCAAATATCTGCTCCCCCGGACCGGGAAGCGAATGATGAGAGGATTTGCTCATCAGTCATAAGGAAAGAATCAAGGTTATAGCACTGCCTTCCGGCGGCAAAAGTATGCCAGCCTGCGTCAATAAAGTCAGGCCCTTTTTTGAACGGAGCCACTTTATAACCCCTCTCACGCAATGCGGCGATAAGCCCGAGAGTGAGAATCGTTTTCCCGGAGCCTCCCCTCAATCCCGCGAGAACCACCCTTGGTTTGTTGAGTGTTTTCATCTCCTCATTACCACTTTCTACAGGGGCGAAACAGTTGCCATCCATAAATTGTATGGAATGCTAATCAGCTTGTGAAAAATTTCATTTTTTTTATTGACAATGTCAAGATTTTTTTATTATAAATTAAATGTTAATGAAGGTTAACTACTTGAAAATTGAACTAATAACAATATTCACAAATAGTTAGTGCCTCTCCTCTAGTGTATTTGTGGCAAGAGGAGGTTTCCAATCGAAAAAAGGACCATTTCGGGACGGAGGCAAATGGATGATCCTGTTCTCTCATCGACAAAGGCGCAAACGCCCCGGGACCGAAGGAGACAGGCCGAAAAGATTGAGACGGAATATGAAATTTTTTGGGGAGGAGGTGAGCGAAGGAAGTTCTTTTTTGTTTACTCCGAAGGGAAATACTCTTTAATTAGCAAAAGGAGGCAATGATAATGGCTTTTGAACCAAGAGAACCACAAAAAGAGCTGAAGTATGATGAGCTTCGGATCTATAGAGATGATGAACTCAATAATTATACGGAAGAAGAGCTTAAGAATCTGAAAATCAAACATGATATCCCTGATGTGGATGAGTTGGAAAATGGGCCTTGGCCGAGCTTTGTGGCAGATGCCAAGCAGGAGGCCCTTCACCGAAAGAAGCTGGCAGATGACCGGATGCTGATAGACAGGGACGTGGTGGAAGACCTGCTTGGCCAACTCCAGGTTTCCTTTGATGATGGTGAAACCCATTGGAAGCACGGCGGTATCGTGGGTGTCTTCGGATATGGCGGTGGCGTGATCGGACGTTACTCCGATATGCAGGAAAAATTTCCTTCAGTGGCCCATTTTCATACCTTGCGTGTGAATCAGCCTGCCAGCAAGTTTTATAATTCAGATTATCTGCGGTCTCTTTGCGACCTGTGGGAATATCGAGGAAGCGGCTTGCTGAACTTGCACGGCTCCACCGGTGACATCGTTTTTATCGGGACCACAACAGAACAGCTGGAACCTATCTTCTATGAATTAGGTCATGTGATGCAGCAGGATCTCGGGGGATCAGGCTCGAACCTGCGGACACCTTCCTGCTGCCTCGGCAAAGCACGGTGCGAGTGGTCTTGTTTTGACACTCAGCAGATGTGCTATGAGCTGACCCATTATTACCAGGACGAACTCCATCGTCCGGCATTTCCGTACAAGTTCAAGTTTAAATTTGACGGATGCCCCAATTGCTGTGTCGCATCCATTGCCCGGTCAGACATGTCATTCATCGGAACCTGGCGCGACAATATCAGGATCGATCAGGAAGCCGTACAAGCCTACATCGGCGGCGAAATCGCCCCCAACGGCGGCGCCCATGCCGGCAAAGACTGGGGAAAATTTGATATCGAGAAAGAGGTCATCGATCTCTGCCCGACCGAATGTATGTGGATGGAAGACGGGAAGCTCATGATCGATGACAAAGAATGCACAAGGTGCATGCATTGCATCAATGTCATGCCCCAGGCCTTGAGGCCCGGGACTGATACCGGTTGCTCAATCCTTTTTGGTGCGAAGGCTCCTATTCTCGAAGGTGCACAGATGGCAACATTGACGGTTCCTTTTATGAAGGTTGAGGAACCATATGACAATGTGAAGGAATTGGTGGAAAAGGTCTGGGATTTCTGGATGGAAGAAGGCAAGAACCGTGAACGCCTGGGTGAACTCATCCAGCGATTCGGTATTCCGAAATTTCTCGAAATGCTTGATCTGCCACCTATGCCGCAAATGGTGAAAGAACCAAGGAGCAATCCTTACATCTTCTGGAAAGAGGAAGATGTCCCAGGCGGATTCAAGCGAGACATCAATGCATATCGAGCAAAGCACAAAAGATAGGAGGGAGCAACAATGGCATTATCTACTGAAAGGTTGGGACTTTTTAATCCGGAAAAACCAATGGAGAACAGGCTGACGGACCTGGGCCCGAGGCATTTCTGGCAGTATCTTCCACCAATTATCCAAAATAATTACGGAAAATGGAAATATCATGAGATCCTGGAGCCGGGAGTTTTGGTCCACGTGTCGGAGACCGGTGATAAGGTCTTCACGGTCCGCTGTGGCGGGTGTCGTTTCATGAGCGTGGAGCATGTCCGGGAGATTTGTGAGATTGCTGATAAATATTGTGAAGGGTATGTGCGTTTTACCACCAGGAACAATATTGAATTCATGACGGACAGTGCCGACAAGATGGAGGCCCTGAAAAAGGACCTTCAGGGAAGAAAGTTTGTGTCCGGCAGCTATAAATTCCCCATTGGCGGGACCGGGGCAGGCCTGACAAATATTGTCCATACACAGGGCTTTCTGCATTGCCATACCCCGGCCACAGACGCGTCTTCCATGGTCAAGGCCGTTATGGATGACCTCTTTGAATATTTCCAGGGTATGACGCTTCCCGCGCAGGTACGGGTATCCATGGCATGCTGTCTCAACATGTGCGGTGCGGTGCATTGTTCGGATATCGCGCTTCTGGGATACCACCGGAAGCCACCGGTCATTGACCATGAGGTGATTGATAAACTCTGTGAGATCCCGCTGGTTATTGCCGCATGTCCGACCGGGGCTATTTCACCTGCCAAAACGGAAGACGGCGGAAAGACGGTGAAGATCAAGGAAGAGCGTTGTATGTTCTGCGGAAACTGCTACACCATGTGCATGGCGGTGCCCTTGGCGGACCAAGAAGGTGATGGTGTGACCATTCTGGCCGGAGGAAAAATCTCCAACAGGATCAGCCCCCCGAAATTTTCCAAGGTGGTTGTTCCCTATGTCCCCAATAATTTTCCGAGATTTGAGGAAGTTTGCGCAAATGTAAAGAAAATCATTGAGGCATATGCTGCTGACGGCAAGAAATACGAGCGGATCGGTGATTGGGCCGAGAGGATCGGATGGGAAAAATTCTTTGAGAAATGTGATCTGCCGTTCAGTGAACATCTCATTGATGATTACCGACTGCAATATGATACCTACCGGACCACCAGCCAGTTTAAGTACACCGAGGCGGCCTGGGAGGTCTCCAGGGCAGCGGGTGGCATTGAGTAATCATACATCCAAACGTCTAATCTAAAGGAGTTAACGGATGGAAGACATAAAAAAGGCCATTTTGGATTTTGCTGAGAACAGCAAGAAGACCAAGTTTTACTTCAAAGATTTGGAGAAAGCGGTGCAAAAGGTCATGCCGGATGCAAAAGCCAGGGCGATCAAGAAGGCTGCCACTGCTCTGATCAATGAAGAAAAACTGATCTACTTCTCCACCGGCAGCAGCACTATGTATGGCCTGAAGGGAAGAGGTGTTACTGAGGATCACTAACATCTGTTTTTATGGATGTTGCTGGGTCCTGAAACACATTCCGTGAGACAAGAGGCCGCCGTCCTGCATGGATTGCGGCCTCTTTTTATGGGAGCGGTTCACTGGTTCAGTGGGACCTTTAATCCTTTTGTATGCAGGGGATTGATATGAAGAAACCACAAGGGGCAGAAGAGTTTATTGCTGAACAGAAGGAAATACTGAAAGAGAATTCCGAGTGTGCCAGTTCGAGCTACAACCTTGGTGTCGACCTGATGAACCAGGGAAAACTGGATGAAGCAATAGAGGCGTTCAACGATGCCATCAGTAACAGTGGCCGGATGTTTGAGGGATATGTAAATCTCGGGTATATCTATTTCAAGAAAGGAGATCTCGATCAGGTCATCGAGGTCAACAAGAAGGCCATCGAGATAGAACCCCGATATGCCCGTGGGTATGCCAATCTGGGGTTTGCCTACCTGCAGCTTTCAAGAACCGAAGAGGCGATCGAGGCGCTTGAAAAGGCCATTGAATTGAACCCTGACATCGTACAGGCGTGGAGCAACCTGACAAACGCCCACCTCCAGAAGGGCGATGTGCCAAAGGCAATTGAAACAGGTGAAAAAATGGTTGAAAAGGCCCCGGACTTTGGCCTCGGCCAGAATAACCTCGCTTTTGCCTATTACAGTAACGGGGACTATGAAAAGGCGATCGTTCACTTGGACAAGGCTGTTTCCCTCGGATTCCAGGCCCACCCGGAATTTCTCGAAAAACTGGAACTCCATCGCAAAAAATAATGGTCGCATCCCTTTTCAAGAACTACGAGGCATTGGCGGCCTCTGCGGATCTCGCATTCAGGGAAATGCGCAGTCAATATCCTTCCTGCGTTACGTGCGAACCTCTCTGTTCCGATTGTTGTCACGCTGTTTTTGGCCTGTTTCTGATCGAAGCGGCCTATGTGAGGTCCCATTTTGAAAACCTCACGAGGAAAGAAAGACGCCGAATCGTGTCCAGGGCGGCCAAGGCTGAAAATGAAATGGGGAGAGTGATAGATGCGGCACAAAGAGGAGAAGGCCCACAAGGTTCTTTTTCACTTGAAAAGGCGCGGGTTCGGTGTCCGCTCCTGAACGTTGCCAATGAGTGCGTGTTATATCAACATAGGCCTATCACCTGCCGGGTGTATGGGGTTCCTACTGCGATTCAGGGGAAGGCCCACGTTTGCTGGAAGGCGAAATTTAATAAGGAGAAAACGTACGCTGTTTTCAACCTGGACGAGGCGAACAGGAAACTTTACCATTTATCCATGGAGTTCCTGAAGGGGGCGGGAGGAAATGACCCATTGAAGGCCGGTTTCCTGGTAAGTGTTTCCAAGGTTGTTACGACCCGGACGGAGGATTTGATAAGGCAAAATTTTCTTTGAGGGAACAGAGCTCTTCCACGTGGCCCGGCAGGTTCTCCATGATAATGGTCAGTTCTTCCTGCCCTCCCTGCTGATAGGTTTCAATGAGTGGTTCGAAGGCCGAAATGAGCTCCGGCGGGGAAAAGGATTTGAGGAGATCAAGAAAATCTCGGGCAATGGTTTCCCTGAAATACCCCTCATGAATCATAGTATTGAGCGCTGCAAAGAAACCTTCCATCACCGCCGCCAGGATATTCCCTTCGATCCAGGTCACCTCACTCACTCCATCGAGTCGGTCAAGCCGCATCCTTACTCCCATGTCAAGAAAGAAAAAGAGGAGATTCGCCAGGGTTTTCTCCGGGCTTTTTCCGGGGAGGGTGAGCAATGGTTCATATCCCCGGGCAGTGGTGAGCCTGATACTGGGTTCGTCTTTTAGATTCCCGATGACAAAATCCCCCGCAGCATGGTGCCACGGACGCACCTGGCATGCAGTCTCAGGATCATAAAGCAGGGTCAAGGTTCGGGCCGCCTGGTGGAAGAGTTGAAAAAAGAGCTTGTCTGAAGCGGTGTAGTACCCCTTTCCCTGGTCCCAAATGTTCAGGTACTGTCTGCCCGTGCCGTCCCGGGTAACATGCCACTCATGATATCCTTCGAGCCATTCTTCGAGCAGGAAAGAAAAGGTTTCCTTTTGATTGCCACGGACGATATCCCTGTCTCCCCTGAAGTAGATCCTTGGAAGGGTGCTGGAAGGGCGCCTGTTATGCAGGAAGCCAAGAGTTTCACATTCCCGTTCCAATACCGCTCTGCTCTTTTCGGTCATGGCAGCGACCAGAGAAAATTTGCGGGATATTTCCCGACCTTCAATTTCAACACTGGCCACATGGTAAAATGCACCCTGCTTCTCACTACGTATTATGATCTTCCGGATCTCTTCTTCCCTGCAAGGTTTTCCGGTTTGATCATGAGATGCATTCAAGAGACCATCCCAATGGTCCTCGAGCAGGAATGACCGGGCAGCATTAAAATAATCTCCGAGTGCGAGATACGGGTGTGGCATTGAAGGGGAAATGAGGAAAGGCTTTTCAAGGTCTTCCGCGCTTGGAGAAATATCTCCGTCCGGGGAAGAAAAAAGGAAAGAAATGATCATAACCGTGCATGGACCTCGGTGGCAACTTGTCCCACCGTCTTCTTTTTGAGAATGCCGTGTTCGTATATTTCTATCTGGACCGTTTCGGCGCGGAGCGATTCCAGATCCTTTTTTATTTCAGTTGCACCCAGCTTTCCGAGAAGACGGGCGGCGTATCCCCTTACGGCAGGATCCCGATCTTTGAGATAGGGGATAAAATGGAGGGTATGCTTCCGCAAAAGGTCAGGCCTCTTCTCGGCAATGGATCCAAGAGTGTGAAGGGCTATGGCCCTCCTGGTTTCATCACCGAGAAACTGGTAAAGCTCCGGGATATATCCCGCGAAAAGGTCTAGCTTGTGCCGGATGATTTCACCGATGGCCTCGAATGCTCCCCAGCTGGATGCAGCGGTATCTGAGATAGAAGTGAAAAGGCGTTGGAGGAGTTTTGAAATGCTGGAAGGATTATCTACAGCAATCCTGGCGGCTACACACCCGAGTGCCTCTGCTGCCCGGTGCCGAAACTGCGAGTCCGCTGAATAGAGGAGACGCATGAGGTTCCTCTCTATCTTTCTGTCTGTTTGTGCAGCCTCGATCAATGGATCAAGCCTGTAAGACCTCACGAGCGCTTCCACTTCCTGTTTTGTGTAGGATTTTCCTTTGATCGGGTGTTTCTTTTCCCTTGGAACAGGCTTCGCGGTCTCCAGCTTTTTCCTTACGCCGTCCGCGGTGACTTCCAGCACGTCCTCGTGGAACCGCACGAAAAAGAGCGCGCCGGAAATACGCCGTCCCTCAAAGGCACCACCCGGGACAATGAGGTGGTTTTCATAATCATAACTGTCGACCAGTTCTTCCTGATAATCTTCTCCCGGAGCCAGGTTCCAGGCGAGATCCCAGTCCATGTTGCATCCGAACACCAGGGCTTCTATCTGCGCGGACCCCAGGTTGTGGCCGGTGACATCGCAGGCATAGACGGCTCCGCAGGAACAGGAGCCTACCGGCATCTCGCCGGGTCTGCGGAGGTTCAGTTCTTTCGGCTTTTCTATCATCGTCCCACAGAAGGGGCACGTGGGTCTCTTTATGAAATCTCTCCCGAAGAGTTTGTTTTCACGCATACGTATTTTTCCATGGTTTCAGCGTCAGGCCAGGACTTTCAAGTCCAAGTCCCGCGAATCTTCATCATATTCAAATTCAGTGATCTCAAAGTCGGCACGTGTTTCCCGGAAGTGAATGAGCCAGTTCCCGTATTGCGGACCGGCGAACTCGCAGTTGAGTGCCCCAATTCGCGCATTCAGTTTTTTCAGTTTTGGGGCCACTTTCTCTGAGAACGCAGTCATGATCTCAAATTTTTCGTTTTCAGTCAGTTCTTCTTGCATATTTACCTGGACAAGCACCTGTGGCATCTCCGGTTTCCCCTGGTTAAGGTATGCCTATTTCGCAAAGGTGCTCGTTTCCGTTTTTGCCTATTTGCTCGGGCCTGGGAGGTCGAGGGTCATGCACTGGTTGGACGGGCCGCAGGACTTGGCGGTGATTTTTGGCTGGTTTCCGCCGGGTCCGGCACCAATGGTGTAGTTCGTTCTGCTCACAACTCGGTCAAAGGAATCAGATTGGCATGCAGGGCAGGTTATTTCTCCTTCCTCCCCGGCACTGGTAAACAGTTTTTCAAAGATATTGCCGCACTTCAGGCACCTGAACTCAAATATGGGCATTGCTTTGCTCCTTCGTCTTGAAATATAATACGGCAACTACTCAGGTTGACTGGTTCACGGTTCACAGTTTGCTCTTTGCTCGCTAACCTTAAACCGTGAACCACGGAACTCTAAACCTCAATAATCTAAAATATAGCTACATATGGGAATAAAGTCAAATGACGATTCTCTCATTTCATCCCTGTTTCGGGGCAGACAAACAGATAATCCTCGGTTCCAGGACCCTGAGCGGGGAGGACCGGATGTACATTGGCCGGGCTGATGCCATTATCTTGCCCCAGGGATGTTCCGCGGAACTGTACCACGCCTGCGCTCAGACCGGGGCCGCCGTTTTCCCGGAATATCGTTTCCGCTTTCAATATCCCGGGAAATCCGGTCAGGTGAGACTTTTCCGTGAATGGTCATTTCCTCATCCGGAGACATATTGCTGGAAGAATAGCGGCGACTTGAGGATATTTCTGGAAAAGGGAAATTCACTGCCACACGGATTCCCCTTTTTTCTCAAGATGGAAGGGGTCCATGAAGGAGAGGGTGTGTTCCTCATCGACAAAGAAGCGGATCTGCAGGATTTCCTGGAGCAGTTGAGTGAAAGAGAGGCATCAGGAATCCCCGGCTTTCTGACGCAGGCCGTTGTGCCCACTGGTGGCAACGCCCTTCGCGCAGTGATTATCGGCAAATATGTTTTCACGTTCTGGAAACGGCCAGGCCAAAAGGGGGGGATGATCACCAATATCAGTAAGGGAGGC
>Ga0307426_1002123_pt1 | contig 12594 bp, 7 predicted proteins | sample SalMarWE160340MG_FD_202165 | JGI IMG/M metagenome (GOLD analysis project Ga0307426, IMG submission 202165) | Salt marsh sediment microbial communities from the Plum Island Ecosystem LTER, Massachusetts, United States - WE1603-40 | ecosystem: Environmental > Aquatic > Marine > Intertidal zone >... | reverse complement strand
ATCCAGTTTGCGGCCGGGTTTGGAAAAGAGGATTTGCTGATTCGTGTTGCCAGCGCTTTTGAGGAGGCCCAACCCTGGGCAAATCGCAGGCCGCCGGTACATGTTGGCAATTCATAAAGAAATTTTTAGCGCTGAAGAAATAAAAAATATGCGTAGCATAAAGTAACGAAGCCGCGGGCTTTTGGGTATAGCAGTTTTTCACTAAATTTCCTAAAAGCCGAAGGTTTTATATACTCTTCCAACCTGATGGACGATTAAGGATTTAGATTGATTTAATAATATATTATAGTGTACATATTTTTCCGGGCAAGAAAACCGAAGCACCTGAATAAGATCCTGCCCAGAAAATTACCAAAAAATCAAACCAGCAGCCAAGAAGAAAAAATATAAGGAGAATTGTTATGAACGGATTCTACGGTCGAATAATTAAAATCGATTTAAGCCGCAAACGCTTTGACATCGAAACCGTTGAGGATGCGATCTACCAAAAGTATCTCGGCGGCAAGGGATTGGCTTCATATCTTTTATACCAATTAAATCCGCCGGGAGTCGATCCGCTGGCCGCTGAAAACACCCTGATTTTTGCCAACGGTCCCTTGGCCGGCAGCACGGTCTGGGGATCCTGCCGTTACGGGGTGTACACCAAATCACCGCTGACGGGTTTTTTCACCGAATCATATTCCGGCGGGCGCACGCCGGATGCCATCGATGCCACCGGATTCGATGCCGTTGTCATTCAGGGCAAATGCGCGGAGCCGGCTGTTTTGACCGTTCACCCGGAGGGGGTCGATTTTCATGCCGCCGGTGAGCTCTGGGGAATGGAAACCTACGGGGTCGAAGATGCGATTAAGGAGCGGTTTGCCAGGGCAGAATACCGCAAAAAAGGCGCCCTGGTGATCGGACCGGCGGCGGAAAATCTGGTACGCTTTGGCTGCATCAAAAACGATACCTGGCGTTCGGCCGGCCGCACCGGTGCTGGGACGGTGATGGGTTCGAAAAAGATCAAAGGCATTCTGTTCACCGGCGACCGCAAACGGCCCCAGGCCGATGAAGCGGCCGTGAAGGAATTTTCCAAAAACTTCATGGCTGAATTCAAAGACAGTCCGGCCGCCAATGCTTACCGCACGCTGGGCACCCCCATGCTGGTCAAAATGACCAACACCGCCGGCGCTTTTCCCAACCGTTACTGGACCAAAGGCACCATGGACAACTGGGAAAAAATCAGTGCCGAAGCGCTGGTTGAAAAAATGAATCCCACCCCGCATGCCTGCGGCAAATGCTTTATGGCTTGCGGCCAACTGGGCGAGGTGCAGGCGGGGCGCCATGCCGGCCTTAAAATCGAAGGACCGGAATATGAGACCATTTACGCCTTCGGCGGTCTATGCCTGATAGACAGTATCGAGGAGATTGTCTACCTGAATGACATCTGCGACCGTCTGGGCATGGACACCATTACCGCCGGAAATCTGTGTGCCTTTACGATTGAAGCGGCCCGGCGGGGCAAGGTTGACTATAAAATTGACTACGGCGATGTGGATGCCATTGCGGATCTGCTCCAAATGATCGCACGGCGGGAAGGCATCGGCGAGGTGTTGTCCCAGGGAATCAAGCCGGCCGCCAAAAAATGGGATCTGGAGGATATCGCCGTCCATGTCAAAGGTATGGAGCCTGCCGGCTATGATCCCCGCGCCCTCAAAGGCATGGGGCTGGCCTATGCCACCTCCGATCGCGGGGCCTGTCACCTGCGCGCAACTTTTTACAAGCCGGAGCTGGCCGGTATGATCCCGCCCGACCAGATTGAGGGCAAAGCGAAAATGTTTTTGGATTTTGAGGATCGGCTGGCTATTTTTGATACCTTGATCCTGTGTCGCTTTTACCGGGACTTTTACACGTGGGATGTGCTGGAGGAGATCATCCACAAGATGACAGGTCTGGAGGCCAGCGAAAAAACACTCAAAGAAAAAGCCCGGGCGGTTGCCACTCGGATTCGGCGCTTCAACCTGCGGGAAGGCATGCAGCCCGCGGATGAACGCCTCCCCAAGGCGCTTCACAGGGCGCTGCAGGATACCGGCCAGGTGATCACCGAAGATCAAATGGAAGTGATGCTCAAGGAATACTATCAGCTGCAGGGGTGGGATGAGGCCGGGAAGCCGGCCGGATAACGGGAGGGTTGGTTTTCAGCCGATTAGGAAGAAAGGTGTCAGCGGCGCCGCTGGCAGCCGTAGTTACCAGTTTGATCGAAAAAAGAAAATTATGAACATCGAACGTCGAACATCGAACGCCCAACGTCGAACATCGAATACGGTATCCTTTCATTTAAAAAAAACCAAGCTGATCGAATCGATCCTTCGACACTTGTCTGCCTTGGAGGATTCTGCGGTTCGATTATTTTAAAACAGATAAAGCGCAGCGCCACCAATATTGGACGTTCGAAGTTGGGCGTTTCACGCCTTGGCGTGATTCGACGTTCGATCTGTTCTCTGGTCCGACTTCGTGAAGTTTCATAAGAGGTGTCAGCGGTAGTGCTGACACCTGAACACTGAAACCTTCTCTTTACCCTTCAATAAACGCCTTGAACTTGCCGAGACCTTCTTTTATTTCATCAGGATTGATACCGGAATAGGCCATTCGGATATAATAGTTGTCTTCGCCTTTAAGCGGCCGGCCGAAATGCAGGCGGGTGCAAAACGACACGCCGGTTGCCTGCAGCACGGTTCGACGAAAATCATCATAGTTGGTCAGGCCCGTTTTTTTCATGGCACCGGTGACATTCGGCCACAGGTAGAAAGTGGCGTTGGGGCGAATGCAGCTGATTCCTTCAATGTCATTTAAAAGATCGACTGTTAAATCGCGCCGCTCTTTGAGGGTTTTAAGAACCTGCCGGGTTGCGGTCTGATCGCCGGTCAAGCCCTCAATAGCTGCATACTGGACGAAATGGTTGGAACAGGATTCCTCGTTTACATTAAGCTTGATGATGACGTCGATGATTTCTTTGGGTCCGATGGCCGCGCCCAGACGCCAGCCGGTCATGACAAATTTCTTTGAGAAAGTATACAAAATAACGCAGCGTTCGGCCATACCCGGCAGCGAGACCAGCGATTTGCTTTGACCTTCGTAGCGAATGTCGAAATAAGCTTCGTCACACAGGACATAGAGATCGTATTTGAGCACCAGCTCGGCAATCTTTTCCAGTTCGGCCTGCGAGCATTCCGCGCCGGTGGGATTTTGCAGGTCGTTGAGCACCAGCAACCGTGTGCGCGGGGTGATCTGCCTTTCAAGCATATCCGTGTCGATGTCAAAATTATTTTTGCCCTCTATGTAGGTATAGGGCACCGCTTTGCCGCCGTGGAATTCGATTTGCGATTCGTAGATGGGATAACCCGGGTTGGGGTACAGCACTTCATCACCCGGATTCATCATGGCCAGGAAAAACTTGCTGATGGTCGGCTTGCCTCCCGGCTGGATGGCCACGTTCTCCATCGAGTACTGCGCATTGCGCGTAGCGCTGATCTCATCGGCCAGCAGCTCGCGCAGTTGGGGAACACCGGCGTTGGCACAATAGTTGGTCTTGCCGTCCTGCATGGCTTTGATACCGGCCGCCAGCACGTTGGCCGGGGTTTTCAGGTTCAGGTCTCCCAGGTGAAAAGGATACACTTTGTTGCCCTTAGCCGCAAAGGCGGCGGCTTCGGCGGAGACGGCAAAGGCGGTTTCCGTTCCTAAACGAGCGACGCGTTCTGCTATTTTCATGGTTATCTCCGGCATAAGTTGATTGGTTGACTGGTTGATTAGTTGAATAGTGAAAGGATAAATGCCTTTTTTCTATTTAACAATTCAACTATTTGACTATTTAACTTACCTTTAATACTTAGGATCATAACGATCTAAACGATCTCAACCCTCAAACAGCGGAATACCCAACTCTTTCGCATTGACGATGCTGGGGGCTGCTTTGGGTGCTTCGCCTTCCAGAAAAGATAGGATATCCGGTTTGTTCCAGGCCGGGTAGCCTGACAGGATACCAGCGACATTGGTGGCAGCCAGGGTGGCCATACCTTCCCGTGTCCAGCGGGTCGCCGAAGCAATGTGGGGCACGATCACCACATTGTCCAGTTCGACCAGTCCCGGTTTCATCTCCGGCTCATCTTCGAATACATCCAGACCGGCCCGGAAATTCGGGTGCTTTTGGCAGTGGGCAACCAGCGCCGCCTCATCGACCACGGGGCCCCTGCTGGTATTTACCAATACGGCGTTTTCTTTCATCAGGGCCAGGCGTTTGGCATTGATCAAATGGAGGGTGGATTCATCCAGCACGGTGTGCAAGCTGACACAGTCGGCTTGCTGCAATACTTCCTCGATGGTTGCGGCGCGCTTGCAGAATACCGGATCTTCACCCCGGGATTTGAGAAATTCTGCGTAGGCGGCGATATAATCCTCGAGGTCTTTATTCGGGTGAATGTCGTGATAGATCAGATTCATTTTGTGCCCTTCGACCATCATGCGGGCATAGGTAGCGCCGATGCGGCCGGCGCCGATTAACCCCACGGTCCTGCGCCATAAAAGCTCTCCCAAGAAAAGCGTCATCAACCAGCCTTTGTATTTGCCTGCCCGCAGAAATCGTTCGGCTTCGCCGGTGCGTCGGACAGCGGCAAATGTTAATGTTACCGCCATTTGGGCGGTGGTTTCCGTTAAAACTCCGGGGGTATTCCCGACCGGGAGGTGGTGTTTGGTGGCGGCAGCCACATCGACGTTGTCATAGCCCACGGCAACATTGCTGTAGGCCGTGCCGCCGGCGGCCTTGAGGGCGGCAAATAGCGCATCGCCCCAGTCTTCCGTCAGCTGCCCCAAAACCCCGTCACATTGGGCTCCTATGGCGGCCTTGATCTCATCAACGCTTAGAACATCCGTGGAGGTGCATACTTCTACTTTACAGCCGGCTTGAGTGAGACGTTGCAGCCATAACGTTCCCGGCAGTTCTTTGGTGACAATCACGCGCCTGCTGCCCGCAGGATTATGAGTTTCCCATTTTTTTTGACCCATGGTGAAGACCTCCTCGAAAATATCAGATCTATTCTTAAATGTTGATAAAATGCTATTGGTGGTATTGTCAATAATTTTTTAATTTATTTATGAATTGTTCAAATATATATCAAATTTCTGTTGATATGCTCAATTAATACAAAATCGGAGTGTTGCGTACTGGAGTGGTGGAGTAATGGGTTAAAGGATAGATTTTTTTTTCAACACTCCAACACTCCAATTTCCCTATGGCAACAAATTTTTCACCGGCCATGGGTGTCGCGCAGAACCTTCTTGGTAATCTTACCCGACCCCGTTTTAGGCAGCTCATCGAGAAAGATAATGGATTTAGGCGCCTTGTATGAGGCCTGGTATTTTTTGCAAAACTCGATAATTTCCGCTTCGGTGGCGGTTTCATTTTCTTTGAGCACCACGGCGGCCGTCACCGCTTCGCCCCACTTCTCGTCCGATACCCCGAAGACCGCGGCTTCCAGCACTTTGGGGTGCATATAAAGCACGTTTTCAACTTCGGTGGAATATACATTCTCACCACCGGTGACGATCATATCTTTTTTGCGGTCCACAATATTGACGTAGCCTTCGGTATCGACTACCGCCAGATCGCCGGTGCGCAGCCAGCCGTTTGTAAAGGCTTGCTCGGTTTCAATCGGCCGATTCCAGTAGCCGGGCGTGACGGTGTCACCGCGCACCCAGATTTCGCCGACCTGATGCTCATCCGGTGCAACAGGATTGCCGTTTTCATCTACAACTTTCAGATCCACCCCCATGAAGGGGCGGCCGGTCTTGGACTTGTATTTGAGTTGATCTTCCGGTGACAGATCCAGGAGATGCTGTTTTAATATACTGAAAGTCAGATAAGGGCTGGTTTCGGTCATGCCGTAGGTTTGAATGTAGTCGCAGCCAAAAGATTCCATAACACTGCGAACGACTTGCGGAGCGATGGGGGCGCCGCCGCTGAGAATCACCCGCAGGCTTGAAAAATCAAACTTGGCGGTCCGGGGGTGCTTGATCATCAAATTGAGCATGGTGGGGATCAGGTTGCTCAAGGTGATGCGCTGCTTTTCAATTGTGGCCATTACGGCTTCGGCCTCAAATTGTCCGACCATGACGTGGCATGCCCCGATCCAGGTGAAGGCAAACGTGGCCCAGGCATCGGCCAGGTGAAACATGGGGGCGATATGCCCCCAGATGTCGCTGTCCACCAGCTTCAGTTCGGCAATGGCTCCCAGGGCATGCAGGCAAACGTTTTTGTGGGTCAGCATCACACCTTTGGGGCGGCCGGTGGTGCCGCTGGTGTAGTAAAGATGGGCAATGCTGTCTTCCCGGACCGGGACGGGCTCAAAATGACCGTGGTGAGAATCAATGGCTTTTTCATATTCGTGGACAGTAATTTGGGCGGGGATGGTTGCCCCACCGCCGATCCAGACAATTTCTTCCAACGGGGTTTGTTCATCGAACAGGCCTTGCACCTGGGCGGCAAACTGCGTGTCGGCGACCAGCCAGCGGGAGCCTGAATCTCTCAAAATATAGGCAATTTCCCTTGGCGCCAGCCGATAGTTCAGGGGATTTAAAATGGCGCCGATGCCGGCAGCGGCATAATAGGTCTCCAAATATGCGTGCGAGTTGACTTCGAGAATGGAGATGCGGTCTGCGGGTTCAATGCCCCGGGCCTGAAAAAAGCGCGCCAGTGCCGCCACCCGCTCACCTAATTGGGTATAGGTAAATGAGCGCGCGCCGTCTACGACCGCAGTTTTAGCAGGGTAAAATTCCACTGCCTTTTTGAGCGTCATCCAGATGTCCAAGATTGTTATCCTTTCGGTTCTTCACATAAAAGTCCGTCTTGTATTTGTCTCATGAATCGAATGTAGTCTGTCAGCTTATGAATACCAAGATTTTCCAAAACTTTAGCTATTTGTGAAAAAGAAACACAAGATCCAAACGGGCTTAGCCTACCAGATTGTTTTAACAGGTGAATAGCTCAATAATTTTTTATCGCTTGTAACCAAAGGGGCTCCCACCGATATTGCGGTTGCTATGATAATACGATCGGCAGGATCCGGGTGAAGCGGTAACGGCAAATTAACCGATTTAAAAGCAATCGAATTCGTTACCGGTAAAAATTGAATAAATGGCAGGCTTTCTGAATAAATTTTAATTAAATGCATGACATGGTCTTAATACCATGGTCATATTAACAGTCAAGTCCGAAACTTACTACTCCTCCGTGATAATCATTTTAAGTAAAATTATTGAGATTCCCAGCAGGATGTGTTTTTATTATTGCGAAGGATTGCAGCAAGAACGCAAAGTGTGTAATGTATATTCCCTAGTTTTCAAAGAACAATTTGCCACCCTGGATATGCTATTTTTCGGGGCGGATTAATTAAGGAAAAATTTTACGTGACCCTTCCAATTGACAGCTTTGCTGAAGATTTTGACCCCTCTTTCAAGATTTTCCATGAGTTGATGGCCAAGAAAGTCAGGGACATCCTGCTGGTTTCCACGCCCTATGATGCCTGGATTATGGAGGAAGACTGCCGTCTTTCAGAGAGGATTATACATGAATACCGCGGACTGAACCTTAGCAACCCGCCCCGCTTCACCTGGGTTGCCACGGCGGAAGAAGCACTGGCCGCACTGCATGAAAAAAATTTTGACATGGTAATCACCATGCTCCATTTGGCCGATATGGATGCCTTTGTCCTGGGGCAGGAAATAAAAAGGAAAGATGCGGATCTGCCGGTGATTCTCCTGACCCACAGCGTGCTGCCGTCGGAAGAATCCAGCCGGGTTTTTACCCAGCCCCCTGGAATTGACCGCACGTTTGTCTGGTCGGGTGACACGGATATTCTTGTTTCTCTGGTCAAAAGTGCGGAGGATCGGATGAATGTCGATCACGATACGGCATCAGCCGGCATTCGGGTGATTCTTTTTGTGGAGGATTCGCCGGTTTATATATCGACCTTGCTGCCTGTGCTGTATCGCGAGCTGGTGACCCAGACCCAGTCGGTTTTAGAAGAAGGGCTTAACGAAGAGCACCGTCTGCTGACCATGCGCGCCCGTCCGAAAATCCTGGTGGCCAGAAATTTTGAAGAAGCCCTTAATCTTTTTGAAGCATATGAGCCTTATGTGCTGGGCGTTATTTCCGATGTGCGCTTTCCGCGCAACGGTAAACTGGACGATAATGCTGGAGTGGCCTTTCTTGCCAGGATAAAAAAGGAGCGCTTCGACATACCGCTTCTGCTCACCAGCTCAGAATCATCCAATGCACAAAAGGCAATTACCATTCCGGCCTCTTTCGTCGATAAAAATTCTCCGTCTCTGATTTCCGAGGTGCGGTCTTTTTTTCTCGAACAGCTTGGTTTCGGCGATTTCGTTTTCCGTATGCCGGATGGCCGGGAAATCGCCCGGGCGTCCAACACGCGCACTCTGGAAAAACTGCTTCAAAATATCCCTGCCGAGTCATTCAGATATCATACCAGACGCAATGATTTTTCCAGATGGCTTTTTGCCCGCACTGAAATCATGCTGGCGTCCAAGGTGCGGCCGATAAGGGAGGATGATTTTGAAAGTGCCGATAATCATCGGCAATATCTTATTTCGATTATTCAGGCCCGTCGCAGCCGACGGCAAAAAGGGATCGTCGTAAACTTTGAAACCGGCGATTTTGATCTCGATACGGAATTTTTCAAAATCGGCACGGGATCCCTGGGAGGCAAGGCCCGGGGGCTGGCCTTTGTATCCAACCTGCTGCAACGGCTTCCCGCGATTCATAAAAAATTTGAAAACGTCAATATTTTTATTCCCCAGACCATGGTGATCACCACCGAGGGATTTAATACCTTTGTAGAGGAAAACAATCTAAAGGGGCTTTCCAAATCAGATGCAGCCGATGAAGAGGTCGCCGAAATGTTTCGCAATGCCGCCTTTCCCCAGTGGATCGCCGACGATCTGAAAGCCTATCTGGCAAAAATTACCTATCCGCTGGCCGTTCGCTCATCCAGCCTGCTGGAAGACGCCCAATTTCGAGCTTACGCCGGTCTTTACCGGACATACATGCTTCCCAATGACCACCCGGAGCTTGCAACGCGGTTGGACCAGCTGATTAATGCCATTAAGCTGGTATACGCGTCCACTTACTTCCAGAGCCCCAAGGCGTTTTCCCGGCGGGTCGGTCAACGCACGGAAGAAGAGAAAATGGCGGTCATCATTCAACAGCTTGTCGGCGAAAGATATGGTGATTATTTCTACCCGGCCATATCAGGGGTTGCCCAATCCCATAACTACTATCCGTTTTCTAAAATGCAGCCCGAAGAAGGAATTGCCACCATTGCACTTGGTCTGGGCAAGACCGTGATGGAGGGCGAAAAGGCCCTGCGCTTTTCGCCGAAATATCCGCAGATCCTGCCGCAGAGGACTACCGTCGATGATGTCCTTGAAAATTCCCAGCGGTTTTTCTTCTCACTGAAAATGGGAGGCCCCTATCCTGAACTGGGGATCAATGAGGATGCCAACCTTGCCAAGCGCGAAGTCGACGATGTCACCGAAGACCCGCCGATGAAAATGCTGACCAGCACCTACATTCCGGAAGAGCATCGCATGCGGGATACCACCAGCATTCCCGGATACCGGGTTCTCACCTTCGCCCAGGTATTAAAATATGATTTGTTTCCTCTGGCCGACCTTCTTTCCGATGTTTTGGGAATCGGTGGGGAGGGGATGGGGTGTCCGGTAGAGCTTGAATTTTCGGTCAATTGGCCTTCCGATCAGAAACGCAAACCGGAATTCGCCCTCTTGCAGCTCAGACCGATGACGGCCAGAGCGGAACTTGGAAATGTTGAAATCAGCCAAGCCGAAGTTACCCGCGCATTTTGCCACTCCTTCCATGCATTGGGCAACGCTGAGAAAACCGATATGGCGGACATCCTCTACGTAAAACCGGATGTCTTTGATGCCGGCCGCACACCGGTTATTGCGCGTGAGATCGGTGCCCTTAACGCCGGTCTGCTGCGGGAAGGGAAAAGTTATCTTCTTATCGGTCCGGGCAGGTGGGGGTCGGCGGACCGCTGGCTGGGAATTCCGGTAAGCTGGGCTGAAATTTGCGGCGTCGGCGCCATGGTTGAAACCTCTTCGCCGGAACTGAGAGCCGAACCCTCACAGGGCTCGCATTTTTTCCACAACATTTCAACCCTGGGTATCAATTATGTCACGGTAACAAATTCTAAAGAAGATTTTCTGAATTGGAGCTGGCTGACATCGCTTCCCATTGCCAATGAAACCGACTTTTTGACCCACGTGAAGCTCGCCAGGCCGTTCGTTTTGAAAGTGGATGGTCGGACTTCGCGATGTGTGATATATATCCAGGAGTAAGCAAAATACCCTGCCCTGGTATTTCGGCCAAAACAGCCCTGTTCATATACTGTATTTGAGTCTGCGGATTAATTAAGGTCCTTGACCAGCGATGCGCGTGTCGCTTCCGGCAGCGCACCTGTTTGGTAACGGTAAGCGGGATGATCTATGGCCACTGAAATTGCGGCGCCTTGTTTGACTGCGGCAATCATTTCAGGGGTTAATTCGAAGCGCAGGAAATGGACCGCTGACATCTTTTTTTCTGTCTCCTGCTCCAGGTCCTCATTGGCGATGGGGGTTACCGGGTCGAAACCAACCAATTTAATCTGCACGCAGCGCTCGATACCGATCAATTTTGATAAAGCCTGTTTGCGTACCTCCGGATCTTCATATTGGATCATAAAGGTTGCCTTCCAGTTGGTGCCATCCGGGATCAATGGATTATAGACATCCAGCTCCTCTTGAATCCCGGCGGGTTCGAAGATACGCTCACTGCGCAGCATTTCCTGGATCTGATACTGGATGGTCTTCCGGTCTTCGAAATAAAGCGTTGCATTGGGACCTATTGCCACATAACGATTTTTTTTATGCTTTAAAATTTCAGCCCGAAATTGAGGCCGAATTTGTGCGTATTTTTCCAGGGTATATAAATCTTTTCGGATAAGCTTTTCCATCTCAATAAACTCTAAATACCGTAGGCCTTGCGCAGCAATGTGATCGGATGTTCGGCATCGCTGCCGTCTCCGACACCCTGGGCGACATGATGACCGGCCATGGGACAGTCGCTACCGTAATGATCGGGCTCGGCCTTTTTTACCCGCTCGGCCACAGGCTTGACGATTTTCATGGAGGCGTCGAAAAACTCCTTTTTGACGGCGTAGGTGCCGTCATGGCCCGAGCAGCGCTCGATCGTCTCTACCTGCGTATCGCCAACCAGCTGGAGAATATCGCGTGTCTTCAATCCGAAGTTTTGAACCCGTTGATGGCAGGCGGCATGATAGGCCACTTTGCCCAGAGTCGTTTTAAAATCGGTTTTGAGCTTGTTTTCTTTGTGGCGCAATGACAAATATTCAAAGGGATCAAAAAAGGTGTCGCGCACTTTAAGCACCTGGGCATCATCCGGGAAGAACAAGGGCAGCTCCTGTTTGAACATCAGCACGCAGGAGGGTACCAGCGCCGTGAGGTCCCATCCTTCGTCCACCAGCTTTGCCAGAGCAGGAATATTCGTATCCCGCGCCTTTTGAATGGCTGCCAGATCTCCCAGCTCTAATTTGGGCATACCGCAGCATTTGACATCCCGGGCCAGAATTACGGCAATCCCGTTGTGTTCAAAAACGGCCATCAGATCTTCGCCCGGACCGGGTTCATTATAATTGCCGTAGCAGGTTGGGAACAGGGCGACCTTACCGGTGGTCGATTCGGTGGATTCCGGGGTTATATCCGGTCCGATCCGTCGATTCGCGCGTTTCATAAGGGTATCGCTATGGAAAGCCGGCAGGTCGGCCTCAGCGTGAATTCCGAGCAGACTTTCCAGCATTTTACGGGCTAGCCCGATTTTATTCGCGGCATTCACCAGCTGCGCCACCAGGGGGATGCTAAACAGCTTACCGTTGCGGTCGGTGGAGGTTAAGAACCGGTCGCGGAACTTCACGCCGTCTTTTTTGAATTTAACGGCGTTGGCTCGCAGCATGAGGTGGGGGAAGTCAACATTCCACTCATGGGGCGGGACATAAGGACATTTGGTCATAAAACAAATGTCACATAGATAGCAGTGATCCACCACACTCCAGTACAGCTGCTTCGGTACCCCGTCCAACTCCATGGTGTCCGATTCATCGATTGCGTCGAACAACGTTGGAAAGGCATTGCACAGGTTGAAACAGCGACGACATCCGTGACAGATATCAAAAACCCGTTCCAATTCTTTGAACAAAGATTGCTCATTGTAAAAATCGGGGTTTTTCCAATCCAGCGGATGGCGTTGCGGGCTTTTGAGGCTACCTTCACCACTGCCTTTTATGGATGTAGACATATTGTGTTCTCCCTAACATATTTTTTTTAGCCCGACGGGTATGTTGAAAAGCTAACTTTTAGGTTTCACGTATGAAAAGTGAAATCAAGGTATAAAAATCCTTAACTGTGAAATCAATTTTTTTTGATTTCACAGGACGACCTTAGGTTGAAGCGATAAATAGATCGAAAGCCCAC
>Ga0307426_1002121_pt1 | contig 12600 bp, 9 predicted proteins | sample SalMarWE160340MG_FD_202165 | JGI IMG/M metagenome (GOLD analysis project Ga0307426, IMG submission 202165) | Salt marsh sediment microbial communities from the Plum Island Ecosystem LTER, Massachusetts, United States - WE1603-40 | ecosystem: Environmental > Aquatic > Marine > Intertidal zone >... | reverse complement strand
ACTCGATTACATCCTTGAACCCATGGGTATCACCTGGCAGGAATTTAAAACCATGGAATACATCCGGGGGAAATTGACGTACGAGAAATACAAAGAACACGGCTTTTCCACCCCCACCAAAAAGTTTGAACTCTATTCCACGCTGCTGGAAAAATGGAATTATGATCCCCTTCCACAGTTTCGAGAGCCCCCTGAAAGCCCTTACAGTACACCGAAGTTATTCAAAGATTATCCATATATCCTGATCACGGGAAGGAGACAGCCCGGCTTTTTTCACAGCGAAAACCGCCAGTTGCCCTGGCTCAGAGAACTCCACAGGGATCCAATGGTTGAGATACACCCCGAAACCGCCAAAAAAGAGGGCATCCTCGAAGGGGATTGGGTTATCATTGAATCGCCCCGGGGCAAGATCAGGCAACGGGCGAAACTTTTCGCCGGCATGGACCCGAAAATCGTTTCGGCGGAACACGGCTGGTGGTTTCCCGAGAAGAAAGATCCGCTCCACGGCTGGGACGAATCCAACATCAATATTCTGACGGATAATGCCTATGACACCTGCGACCCGGCCATGGGGGCCACAAACGTTAGAACGCTCCTGTGCAAGATATATCCCGAGAAATCGTGAAGGAGACCGATAATGAAGAAATACGCACTGATCATAGACCACATATCCTGCTGGGGATGCAAAACCTGCGAAGTGGCCTGCAAGCAGGAAAATGACGCTCCCGAAGGGGTCAAATTGATCGACGTCTTTGAAGGGGGTTTCAGCGCCGTTGACGATAAAACGGATGTAATATTTCAGTCGAATGTCTGTATACACTGCGATGAACCCCCATGCGTGGACAGTTGCCCTGAACAAGCCATTGCACAAAGGGATGACGGTATTGTGATCCTGGACGAGGAAACGTGCACCGGCTGCCGGCTTTGTATGGATGCCTGCCCTTATCATGCCATTTCCTTTGATACACAAAAAGACGTGGCAAAAAAGTGTAACCTTTGTTATCACCGGGTGGACAAGGGACTTATCCCCGCTTGTGCCGACAATGTTTGTCTTGCCCATTGCATCTATTTCGGAGACCCTGATGACATTCAAAGACAGATCCATGAAAAGCACCTTAATAGAAAGAGGGATTAGGGTCAAACCTCGACCATTGATTAAAGTGTGTTAATCTATAGAGCCTACGCATAAATCATAATAAATAATATAAAAACAGCATATTAGACAACTTTTTACTTGATATATTTTGTAAGATATTGTAGTAATTTGTATGTTTTGGCTTCAATTTTCACGATTTTATCCAAAAAACATACACGAAAAGTCCCGCCAAATTAAAAGTCTTACAAAATTAACATTTCAAGAGGAAAGCGTATTATGCTAAATTGGAGCTTGATTTCGCCACATAGTCAATTGCCGTTGATTCATGTTGTCAATGAGGATGACGAACTTCTTTCCAATAATTGTGATACCCAATGGTATTCAATTCTAAAAAATTTTCCATGGGAAAATTACCGCGAGTTGGGTGCGTCATACTATAACGCTTTGTATGATTTCAACATTTCAAAACAACTTAAAGCAGAAGACTCCAAAAAAAATAAAGAGACAAAAGATGCAGGTCGCCAAAGACTCCTATTTAACCGAACAACAATGGACAAGTCAAAAACCGTTCTACATGAAATGAAGCCTAAGCAGATAGCAGTACCCCTTGTATCGGCCCAATCCGTTTCGCCCGGTGTTGTTCCCAAACGATTGGGCGGAAAGAAGCCCAAATGTTTTTTTGCGCTTTTTAAAAGTTTTACGGGTGCCTGTCTAATGGGATTTGCCCCTGAGCCTGAAGTTGTTCATAATCTTCTGACGTCGAATCTTTCCTTTGCCCGAGTTTGCGGTTTTGTTCCAAATAATATTGACGAACGATATTGGTACAGAAATATTCCGAGTCTGCGTAAAATTGAGCAATTTGATCAAATCATGACCGAGTATGGACTGTGGAATCAAAACAAATGGGAGGAAGTACGTCGCAATATTGAGCAAGGAATCATCAAGAAAGAAAACGAACTCGTTGGCGACACCACTCATTATCATGCATATTCCGGTTTTGAAACCGTTGCTTATACGGACCCCAAAGGTAAAGAGAAGAAGAAGTCCCAATCCAAAGTTACCAAAAATTGTCGCTGTGAGAATAAAGAAAATTGTCCCCATCCATGGGATTTGGCAGATGATGGAGCTGGTACCATCGTAAAATCCAATGGAAAGATGATTTGGGGGCATAAAGCTTCTGTGCTGGGTTTGCCCCGACAGGGGATTGCCCTGGATGCCACAGCGGTAGCCGATGCCGCAACCTTTGACGGTGAAACATTACTTCCTCATGTGGAGGTGCTTTTCGAGAATCTGCCCGAAGTTAAGCCGTGGATCGACAGAATTCTTTATGACAGCGCTTGTGATAATGGAAAACTGAGAAACACTTTTAAGGATCGGTTTGGAATCGAACTGAAAGCATCTTTCAATCCTCGAAGGACAAAGCCGGTTACAGAGAATCTTCCCCCTGGCATGGCCAAAATCACAGCTTCAGGCAATCTCATATGCAATGGCGGTTTTGAAATGGACTACAAAGGCGCCCGTTTTGATTTTGACAAATTCATTTACCAAGCTCCTTTCGATGCAAACAAGGTCAGTGTCTGCTCGGGATGTCTGCATCAACTTTCCTGTTCACCCACATCGACAAAGGGCCGGGTTGTCACAATATCATTTGATATGCTGCCATCTATTGATCCCGCCGATCCACCAATGGCAAAGCGCTTTAAAGCGATTATGATGAGAAGACCGTCTGTAGAGCGCATGATAAAACGACTAAAACGTGATCTCAGTGACGACCGCCTAAGGAAACGCGGCAACGATTCTTTCCAAGCTTACCTGGATAAGACGCTGATCGCATATCACATGTTGTTGAGAAGTTAATTCAGAACGGCAAGCAAACAAACTGAAAAGAACAGCAGAAGTGTTTTTTAAAGAGCATTATTTGCCTCAAATTTTCAAAGAGCTTATAAAAGCACACATGATATAAGCTGCTATGGATGCTTGAGCTAAACTTCAAAGGCATGAAAGTTACATATTTGTAATTTTAGGGTGCCTCAAGTAAGTTTATGCGTAGGCTCTATACAATACAATGGCTAAAAAAACAGCGCTGGTTTTGAGCTTAGAACGTCGTTTTTGCCATGGCAATAGGCTTTTTTAAAAAATGGCTTATGACATGCCTAATCGATTCCCTGATTACCGCCGTTCATCCCTTTGATTACTGTTACAGATAACAGCCACAATCGAACCTGTAATAAGAGAATTTATCCCATGTTCACATCAACCTGTGATTGAAAGTATCCGGCAAAAATTATCCCTTCCTTTTCTCAAATTAGCCATCCATGCTGGAAATTGATTGGGGGTTGGCAATCAAGAAGTCGAGGTTTTCTGAATTGACCGGCTTGTCGTTAGGAAGTATACAAATCCTCAAGGGGTTTCACCCCACCCGCCACCCCCGGGCGTTTCGATCCGGAGACGATCCCCTCTTTTTAACGATGCAAAAAATTTACTCCCTTTTTCCTGCACTTTGTTTTTTCTGATGAGAACATTTTTCCCCAAAGCCCCGGACGCTCCGCCAAAGAGGCCGTAGGGCGGGGTTTTTCTTCTCTCGGACAGGACCGTCACATCCGCTTCGCAAAGCAGTTCGATCTCCCGGACAATGCCGTCTCCTCCCCGGTGAAGGCCTTGTCCGCCCGTGCCTCGACGTATGGAGTACTCGGTAACCAGGAATGGATAACTGTATTTAAGGGCCTCTACCGTGGTATTCAGCGTATTGGTCATATGACTGTGCACCGCAGATTCCCCATGATCTTTGAACGATGCTCCCATTCCTCCCCCAATGGTTTCATAATATGCAAAGGGCTTTTGGTTTCGAAAATCCATACCCCCGATGGTAACGTTATTCATGGTCCCCTGAGCGGCGGCAGGAATCGCATGGGGCACCGCCTTTGAAAGGGCGCCCAGCACCACATCCACAACCCGCTGAGACAGTTCCACATTTCCCCCGGCCACAGCGGCCGGAAACAGCACATCCACAATGGTTCCTTTTTGGGTCAAGACGGTGATGGGTCTCAGGCATCCGGCATTGGTGGGTATATCGGTTAAGACCAGCGACCGAAACACATAAAGAACCGCGGAAAGGGTAATAGCGTATACGGCATTGATACTCCCCCGAACCTGGGAGTCACAGCCCCTGAAATCCAGGGTGACCTCGTCCCCCTGAACCGTGATCGTCACGCGGATTGCTATCTTGTCATCCGAAATTCCGTCATCATCCATAACATCTTCAAAATCATAAATTCCGTCCGGAATTTCCCGGATCGTCTTTATGGTAAGCCGCTCCGCATAGTCCATCAAACTGCCGGTATAGAACCGGACCGTCTCCAGACCGTATTTTTCTATAAGCTCTTCGGTTCTGCGCACGCCCGTGATATTGGCCATGATCTGGGAAGCAAAGTCGCCTTCACGTTCCATGGGTGTCCTGACGTTACTCAGTAAAAAATCCATGAGTTTTTTATCGATGTTCCCTTTTTCAACCAATTTCAGAGGTGGAATAATCACGCCCTCCTGGAAGATTGAAGTGGAAAGGGGCATGGAACCGGAGGTCATCCCTCCCACATCCGCATGATGTGCCCGGTTGGCCACGAAGAATGCCGGAGCCGGGTCATCGGCAAATACCGGCGCCACAAGAGTGATATCCGGCAGGTGAGTGCCTCCCTTAAACGGATCGTTTAAAATGACCATATCCCCTTTCCGGAACGCAACACTCTCAATGGCCGCCTTGACGGACAGGGGCATGGAACCCAGGTGCACCGGGATATGGGCCGCCTGGGCGATCATCTCTCCGGTGTGATCAAAAACCGCGCAGGAAAGATCCCGCCTCTCCTTGATGTTGGGTGAAAACGCCGTCCGTATCAGGGTCACCCCCATTTCCTCCGAAATGGAAGCAAAGCGATTTTTAAAAACCTCCAGCAGGATCGGATTGACATTCATCTCTCTCCTCAGCTCTTTATGACATTGAGACCAAGGTCTCACATTATTTCCATGACGATATTGCCGTATTCATCCACAAAGGCATGGGCAAACGGCGGAATGGCAATCGTGGAAGAATATTCTACCAAAACAGCAGGACCATGGATCCGGTTCCCGCTGTTCAGTTTATCCCTGGCCATTATTTTGGTGCGCATCCGGCGTTGATCAAATACCACCGGCTTGTCCCCGAGAAAGGCTTCGGAAGGAGGCGCTTTTCCCATTTTTTCTTGCTTTTGAAACCGTGGTTTTTCCGGCCTGCCCCTTGCCCGAAGCCGGATATTGACGATTTCAACGGTCTTGTCCGGGTTTTTGTATCCGTAAGTTTTTTCATGGCGCGCATGAAATCTTTCAACGTAATCCTCATCAAAAGGAACCATAATTTCATAGGACTGCCCGTCATAGCGCATGTCCAGATATCTTTCCAACATGATTTGGCCGTCAGGAATTTTTTCAGCCCTGAGATCTTCCTGTCCCTTGCGCTCAATTTCCTCAAACCCTTGGGACAGCAACTTTGCCGTAACATTTTCCTGCTTCTTCATTATGGTCAGGGAATAGTCTTTAATCACGTCAGCCATAACCACTCCCATCGCCGACAAGGTGCCGGGGTTGGGAGGTATCAGTACTTTGGGTATGTTCAAAAGCCTGGCCAAAAACGCCGCATGCATCCCCCCTGCACCCCCAAAGGAAAACAGCGTAAACTCCCTGGGATCGTATCCTTTTTCCACGGAAATAATACGTATGGCCTTCTCCATGGTCGTGTTGACTACGTCCAGAATCCCTTGGGCCAGTTCCCGGGAAGAAAGCCCGACCTTTTGCGCCATGGTTTCAAAATACAACCCAAGTCTTTTCTCCTTCAAGGTCATTCCGCCCCCAAGAAAATGCTCGGGAATCAGTCTTCCCAGATAGAGGTTTGCATCGGTCACCGTGATGCTATCCCCTTGCCCGTAACAGATGGGACCGGGATCTGCACCGGCGCTCTCAGGACCCACCTTAAGCGCACCTCCCTCATCAAAAGAAGCCATGGAGCCGCCACCGGCGCCTACCGTATGAATATCGATCATCGGGACCTTTACAGGGTATCCGGATATGGTCGTTTCAAAGGCCAAAGACATGTTCCCGTCTATCAAACTGACATCCGTGGATGTGCCTCCCATGTCGAAACTAATGAGTTTAGAATATCCGGCCATCTTACCGATCTCATAGGCGCCCACGGCCCCGCCTGCTGGACCGGAGAGAATAGTCCTCACCGATTCCTTCATGGCCGTCTCGGCGGAAATACTTCCCCCGTTGGACTGCATGATCCCTAAAGAGTCCTTCCGGCCCAGTTCCTCAATCAGGTGTCCGATGTATCGCTGCATCTTCGGGGAAACATAAGCGTTGATAACCGTTGTGGATGTTCTTTCAAATTCCCTGAATTCGGCAAGAATTTCATGTGAAAGCGATAATTCCAGTCCAAGGGGGGCCAGCAATTCTCTTATTTTTTGTTCATGACACGGGTTCACATAGGAAAAAACAAAGCAGACCGCCACCGACTCAACGTCAAGATCTTTGAGGCGTCCGGCCAATGTTTCAGCCTTTTGGATATCCAGAGGCATAAGTTCCTCGCCGGTTTGAAGCATTCTTCCCGGAAGGCCGAATCTTAGATCTGATGGAATGATGTGAGGCTCCTTGCGAAAGGAAAGATCATACAAGCGGGTTCGGTTCTGGCGCCCGATTTCTATAATGTCCTCGAACCCTTTATTGGTGATCAATGCGGTTTTGGCTCCGTTTCTTTCGAGAATGGCGTTGGTGGCTACCGTAGAGCCGTGTATGATCTGTTTTTTCTTTCCGTGAGCCAGATCGTTAAGCCCGTTAAGAACCGCCTCCGCAGGATTTGACGGGGTAGAAAGCACTTTGTAAACGCCCCACGTGTCGCCTTGCTTGTAAACAAAATCGGTAAATGTTCCCCCGGTATCCACACCGATAATCATTCATCCCTCCGGTTAGGCATTGTTTTTTTCCGGTTTATCCGGGTTGGGTCTATAATACCAGTGTGAGCAAAGCCGGCGAAACCGCACTGAAAATGGAAAAATCGTAAGTACCACGGCTGAAAGCGCCAATTGAAGAGGAGAAAACCAGTCAAGCTTGCGGCTGGAGGTGATAATTCGATGGGATGAGATCATTTGAAAGGCCATATTGCGCGTATTGCCCCAGGATTGCAACTTACGTGAAAACCAGATTTCCTCGCCGGCATATACCTTTTCGCTGAAGCCCCCGATGGCTTCAAAGCCGTCCCGCCGGCAATAGATGAAACATCCCGCCGCAAAAGCAAATGTTATGGAAATCCAGTTCCACAGATCCAGAATTTTTCGGGAAAAAGGGGAAATCGGTTTGTCGAAATCCACAAGGCAACCGCCGCCACAGCACCTACCGCCGGAAAGATGATACAATGCGGTTTTCAGCAGAACCGGCGAAAGAAAAGTATCCGCATCCAGGAATATGAAATAGCGACCTTTTGCTATGCTTGCGCCGGTATTTCGAGCCCGAGAAATCTGATTGAGCGGTTCAAAAACGATCCGAGCGTTGTGCCGGCGAGCCACACGGGCAGTCCCGTCCGTAGAATTGTTATCTACAACGATGACCTCTCCGGACACATCCAACGTTTCCATGGCTTTTTTTAGATAGGGAAGCGTCCGGGGCAGCCACTTTTCCTCATTATAAGTGGGAATGATGATGGAATAAAAAGCTGTCATATTTATACCTGAATCTTATAACGCAAGTTCTCAATAAGTTCTGGTATATTACCAGAACCCATTTTTCCATTATTCCAGCATTCCACTATTCCACTATTCCAATTGGGGCGAAGTCCCTAACTTGTTGAGAAGATACATCCCCATCCCTAGACGGCTTCGATGGTTGAGGGGGGCTTGGGCGCTATGTTGTATGTTACGCTTACGATGCCCGGCACATCTCGGATAATCTCGCCGGCGAGCTTCTCAAGAATTTCGAACGAAAGCCTTGTCGGTGTCGCGATCCGCGCGTCCACGCTTTCCCAGCAACGCACCTCGATCTGCTGACCGAAGTCACGTTTCCCGTCGCGCATGCCGGTGACGCGGTCTTCATGAAGTATCGCCATGTACTGGAATGCGCCGGTGCCCTTGAGCAGACGCTCCACAACCCCGGTTGCCTTCCGGACCGTCCGGATACGTTCCAGGGTCACTTCGCCGATCACCCGTGCCGACAGGGCCGGACCCGGGAACGGAATTCGCTCGAATACCTCTGCCGGAAGCCCAAGGGCCTTGCCAACCTTTCTCACCCCGTCCTTGCGAAGCTGAATAAGCGGCTCGATGATACGGTAACCGAAAGCTTCCTTTGGATCGATTCCCAATTGCTCAAACACATTGTGCTGGCGCTTTATCCCTGCAACGGTCTCGTCGATGTCCGTCAGAATAGTCCCCTGGATAAGGTGTTTTGCTCCGCTTTGTTTGACAATACGTCCAAATACATCTTTGTAAAAGGACTGGGTAATGGCCTCGCGCTTCTCTTCCGGATCCGTGATTCCTTTGAGCGCATCGAAGAACTCTTTTTTCGCATCCACTATTTCAACCGTAACGCCAAGCTTTTGGAAAACACCTACAACCTGTTCCGGTTCTCCCTCGCGCATGAGGCCGTTTTCGATGAAAACGGTCTTAAGGCGCTTGCCCAGGGCCCGGTGACCGAGCATCGTAACCGTAGACGAATCCACACCTCCGGAAAGGGCATTGATCGCCATCCCGTCCCCAACCATGTGCTGAATCTCTTTGACTTTATCATTGATAAAATTCTCTGTGTTAAGCTCCTTTGCAGTAATTTCCTTAATCATATGCATAGCTCCTTTTCATATAATTAAGGCAAACCCTTTAAAAAGGATTCGCCTTATTGAAAAATGACAACGGCAACTTTATTAATCCTTGCAAATCCCTTTTTTTATCGCCAAATTTAGATTTATACAATCCCCCAGCTCACAAGCCCGTTTCCAGTCGGAACAGGCCTCTTTTTTATTATTTAATTTCACCATATAGACAAACCCCCGGTTGGAATATGCTTCGGCATATTTCGGGTTTAAACGTATGGCTTCGTTAAAATCCTCTATGGCTCGCTGATGCTGGTTTAAATTACCATAAGTAATTCCTCGTTTGTAATAATACTCGGCATTATTCGGATCAAGGCGGATGGCTTGGCTAAAATCCTCTATGGCTTGATTATATTTTTCTAATTTTATATTGGCAACTCCCTGTTTAATATATGCTTCTTTTGTTTTGTCACAAGCCCTATTGGCACATCCAATGATAGCACTTAGAACCAAAATTAAAATACATAAACAAAACTTTCGCATATTATCCCTCCTTCCGGAAAAATACGTTTTTAGGTTATTTGAGAGGTCGGGGAGTTTTTCTTTTAGAGCCCCAAATTAAGCGGAATGAATGATCCGCCAAAGATTCGTTTAAGGACTCTCTCCCACTTGGTTAATCAGACCTTTGTAAAATGCTCAATTTTGCACCGTATGTTTCCCATTTTGATCAACCAGGATAGGTTTCACTCGACTTCACATCAATCAGTTAAATCAGCCCGCGATATGCAATACACTTGATCTCAACTTTAGCGCCCTTGGGCAGGGCACGCACTTCCACCACGGCCCTGGCCGGTCGATGCTCAGAGAAATATCCGGTGTAAATTTCGTTGAACTCGGAAAAATCACCCATGTCGGTGACAAAAACATCCACCGCCGTCACACAGTTAAGATCGGATCCAGCGGCCAGAACGATCTGCCGAAGATTCTCTAACGCCTGGCGCGCTTGGGGCCCAAAATCAGAACTTACCAGATCCCCGGTTTGGGGCCGCATTCCGAGCTGCCCACTCACAAAAAGCCAGGAGCCTACGGCTATGCCCTGGGAATACGGGCCGATGGCAGACGGCGCTTGATCTGTTTGAATCACATTACACTCCATGATAATCTCCTTTTTTATTACCAGTCATAAAGGATTTCCCAGTTTTCCATAAAAGAAGCGTCTTCTTGCGTGTAATAATACGACAGGGTCTTATCTTTGCCGGAGTTATTACGAATTTCTTCTCCCCAGTACCGTATGTAGATTGCCGGAATCATTCGGGGAGCATCATCAGAACTACCCCCGGCAGAGGATTCTTTCACCCACACCTCTTTTTGCTCTATCACCTTCCATACACTGCCGGAGACCTTGCTTCTTACCCTTTCACCGACATGAGGAAGCCCCAGCTTATCCCGCAATTCTTTGAATCTGTATACCGAAAGTTCACCGTAATCCAGTATTCTTTCGCCAAAAATCATAATGCCGATGGCGCCAATGGGCGCCGTCAGGAGAATGGATAAAACCGCCACCGCCAGAATAACCTCTCCCGAGGCCACGCCCGCGGCCAGGGGCACCGCCCCGATGGCAGCCTGGACAGTTGCTTTGGGGATATAAGCCACCACGCAAAACAGTTTCTCTTTCCAATTAAAAGGCGTTCCAATGAGCGACACATACGTTCCGACACTTCTAAAGATAAGACCGATAAAAATAACCAACGCTCCGGCCAGGCCTGCTTTCCAGGCCACGTGAATGTTCACCTGAGCCCCGACTAATACAAAAAGCAAAAGTTCTGCAAATATCCATAGTTTTTTTAATTTCTGAGAAATAATATGTGCGATGGGCTCGGATTTTTCCAAAATGACAAAACCGATGGCCATAACACCCAAAAGGCTGGCCACGGGCACATGCTCTTCGCAAACCGCTTCCAGCCAGGTAAGAACGATGGCAACCCCCATAACCACCATGGTCCGTTTTGGAGGACGCCAGTCATAATTCGTAAAAAGGTGATATAAAAAATATCCGGGAATGATTCCGACGATAATTCCAAGAACAATAGAGACGGGAATTGCACCCAGCTTCATCAGAATATTTGTATGTTCCCCGCCGTACATGCCCAAAAATACGGTGAACAGAACAATAACAAAAACATCATCCAACGAAGAAGCCCCGAGGATCATCGTGGGGATCGCTTTTTTGGCCCCCCGCCCTCGATCCATAAAGTCAATCATAAGGGGCACAACAACGGCAGGAGATACCGCGCCCAATATACTGCCAAGGATGGCAGCCTCAAGATAGGTCATATGGAGCAGCTTGGGCGCCACAAGCATAACTCCGCCGATTTCAAAAACAGCCGGCACCGCACTCATAATAACCGCCGCACGTCCCACCCGGTTCAAAGCATCCCGGCGAAGTTCAAATCCGGCCCTGAGCAGAATGACGATTAGGGCTATTTTTCTGAAATCCCCGGAAACTTTCATCATTTCCGGGGACATAATATTCAATACAAAAGGACCGGCCAGGACCCCGACAATGAGCATGCCGATCAGACCCGGCAATTGCAGGCGTTTAAACAGATAATCGCCCCCTAACCCCAAAATGATAATGAGCGCCAAGCTGAAAGCCATTTGATCCTCACTTTTTTCGGTGTATCCTTACTTTCGCAAACAGGGTCCGCCGGATGCAAAAATACGGCTTCAAAAGCTTTTAAAAAATTGCTTTAATACTGTCAAACGCTTTTTCTGTTTACCCTTTTGACTTTTGGGTTTTCATGATAGTATAAAAGAGAAAACCTTTTATAAGAAAGAGATCTCCATGAAACCATTTAACGCATTTTTTATTCTGTTATTTGCGCTCTTTTGCTTTGCATGTGCAGGAAGAAACTCGGCAAAGAAAATACCTGAGCACATAACCGCCGGCACGAAAGAAATGGCCAGGGGAATCGCCCGGTATAATAAAGGATGTTACAAGGACTCCCTGGAATACTTTTTCAAAGCTCACGAGCTGTTTGTTGCATCTGATCAATTAAGCGGTGTTGCCATGTGTCTTAATAACATCGGAAACGTTTACAGAATCACCGGGGATTTTGACAGTGCGTTACTTTTTTTTGATGAGGCTTTTGCAATATACTCTGATATGGGTGACCCCCTGGGCGGGGTGCAGGTACTATCTAATAAAGTTGCCGCACTCATAGACGGCGACAGGCTCGAACAAGCGGAGAAAGTTCTAAATATTGCAGAGGAAATGGCCAAGAAAAACCGGATACTGTTTGCCCCGCTTCTCACTAACAAAGGGATTATCTTAATCAAAAAAACGGAATACAATCGTGCTGAGGAGCTGATGCAAACGGCTCTTTCCAATACAGATCCGGAAAACCCTTTAGAATTTGCAACAGTAAACTTCGCTCTCGGGAGACTTATGTTTGAAACTCAGCGCTATGAAAAAGCCATCGACTTTTTCAAAACGGCTCTAAAAGCAGATCGTCTATCCGGTTTTAATAAAAGTATTGCCGACGATCTGGCCGCAATCGGATCTGCCTGTTTAAAACTGGGGAAAGACGAGCTTGCCGTTAATTTTTTTAAACGAAGTGTCGAGATTTACGCGCTCATCGGAAACCATAAAAAAGTTCAAAACATAATGGAAGAACTGGAAAAAGTT
>Ga0307426_1002120_pt1 | contig 12604 bp, 11 predicted proteins | sample SalMarWE160340MG_FD_202165 | JGI IMG/M metagenome (GOLD analysis project Ga0307426, IMG submission 202165) | Salt marsh sediment microbial communities from the Plum Island Ecosystem LTER, Massachusetts, United States - WE1603-40 | ecosystem: Environmental > Aquatic > Marine > Intertidal zone >... | reverse complement strand
TGAACGCATATGACGGGGAAATGCCGCTTTACCATTTCGACCTCTACAGGGTCGAGGACGCCGACGAGCTAAGAGGTATCGGGTACGAGGAATTCCTTTTCGGAGCAGGCGTTTCGGCGGTCGAATGGGCGGACAGGATTGAAGAAATATTTCCTGAATATACCATATATATAGAAATAGCTTTACCGGAGCCGGACAAGGAAGGCTCCGAGACAGTAAGAGATATTAAAATAGAAGGGCAGAGAGAATGGGTCTTATCGTTCAAAAATACGGCGGAACAAGCGTTGCGAACCTCGACAAGATAAAATGGGTCGCCGAGCACGTAGTAAAGACCAGGGAGCGCGGAAACAGCGTCCTTGTGGTCGTCTCAGCAATGGCAGGGGAGACGGACAGGCTCGTCAAGCTTGCGTTAAATGTAATGGACCCTCCCGACGAGAGGGAGCTCGACGTGATCACGTCGAGCGGCGAGCAGGTGTCTTCGGGTCTGTTATCGATGACCGTGAAATCCCTCGACCACGACGCGCTGTCTTTCCAGGGGCATCAGGTGCGGATAGTCACCGACAGCGCTCATGCGAAGGCAAAGATAGTCAGAATCGACGCCGAAAAGATTCGTAAAGCGCTCGACGACGGGAAGGTGGTAATAGTGGCGGGATTTCAGGGTGTTGACGAGGAAGGAAACGTCACCACGCTCGGCAGGGGAGGCTCCGACCTTACAGCGGTTGCTCTCGCGGCGGCTTTAGGCGCCGACTCCTGCGAGCTTTACAAGGACGACGTCGACGGCATCTATACGACAGACCCGGGCATAGTCCCGAACGCCAGAAAGCTGGAGAGGGTCTCCTACGAGGAGATGCTCGAGCTTGCGAGCCTCGGCTCCAAGGTGCTTCAGGCGAGAGCCGTTGAGTTCGCGATGAAATTCGGCGTTACGCTTCACGTACGTCCGACGGCCAAGCCCGACTCGGAAGGAACATGGGTAGTAGAGGAGGAACAAATGACTCACATGGAAAATATACTAATATCCGGGGTATCTTACGATAAAAATCAGGCGAAGATTACGATTACTCAGGTGCCTGACAGCCCCGGTATAGCCGCAAAGATATTTACACCGCTGAGTGAGGACGGCATAAACGTCGATATGATTGTCCAGAACGTAAGCATTGAGGGGCATACCGACATGACCTTCACCGTGCCGAGGACAGATTTCAAAAAATCGATTATACTTACCGAAAAAGTGGCCAAGAAGCTCGGGGCGCGCAGCGTAATCTCCGATGACAAGATTACGAAGGTATCTCTCGTCGGAGTCGGCATGAAAACCCACTCGGGCGTAGCCTCCAAAATGTTTTCAGCCCTTGCGAAAGAAGGAATCAATATTATTATGATTAGTACATCGGAGATTAAGATATCCTGCGTTATTGAGGAGAAATACACGGAGCTTGCCGTAAGGGCGCTCCACGACGTTTTTGAACTTGGGGAAACGAAATGAGCGATCAGCTGGTAAAAATATACGACGTAACGCTCCGCGACGGAACACAGGGGGAGAATATATCCTTCTCCATCCACGATAAGCTCCGCATCGCGCAGAAGCTCGACGAGCTCGGCGTTCACTACATCGAGGGCGGATGGCCCGGCTCGAACGAGAGGGACGAAGGATTTTTCGAAGAAGCGAAGAAGCTCAAGCTCAGTAAGTCAAAGATAACCGCTTTCGGAAGCACAAGACGCTCGGGGAAAACCTGCGAGGAAGACGGAAGCATTCAGGCGCTCTTAAAAGCGGAAACGCCCGCCGTGACAATAGTGGGAAAGAGCTGGGACTTCCACGTAAAGGAAGCCCTAAGGATTCCGCTCAAGGAAAATATCGAAATAATACACGACTCCGTCGTCTATCTGAAGGAAAGAGTCGACGAGGTGTTTTTCGACGCCGAGCACTTCTTCGACGGATTCAAGCACAACCCGAAATACACGCTCCAGGCGATAAAAGCAGCGGCTGACGCGGGTGCCGACGTTCTGGTACTCTGCGACACAAACGGCGGCACGCTGCCGTGGGAGATTGAGGAAATAGTGAGGGAAGTGAATCTGAGCCTCGACAACCCGCATCTGGGCATACATACGCACAACGACGGGGAAGTCGGCGTTGCGAACACGCTCTACGCGGTCAGGGAGGGCGTGAGGCAGATACAGGGCACGATAAACGGCTACGGGGAGAGGTGCGGGAACGCAAACCTCTGCTCCATCATACCGAACCTGAATCTCAAGCTGGGAATAGAATGCCTGAGCGAGAGCGAGCTGAGACACCTGTACGACGTGTCCCACTTCATACACGAGCTCACCAACCTTCCCGCTATCAAGCACAGGCCGTTTGTTGGCGAGAGCGCGTTCGCTCACAAGGGAGGGCTCCACGTGAGCGCGGTGATGAAGAAGTCAGAGACCTATGAGCACGTTAGTCCCGAAGTTGTCGGCAACAGGAGACGCGTGCTCGTATCCGACCTGTCGGGAAGGAGTAATATTTTATACAAAGCCAAGGAGCTTGGAATAGAGCTCGACTCTCACGATAAGCGCGTAAACGCGATACTCGGCGAGCTCAAGAAGCTCGAGAACGCGGGTTATGAATTCGAAGGCGCAGACGCCTCATTCGAGCTGCTCGTAAGAAAAGCCCTGGGCGAGTACAGAAAGCCTTTTCATCTGAAAGGCATACGCACGAGCACAGAAAAGCGGAGTGAAGACGAGGAGCCGCTTACCGAGGCGACCCTTATGGTCCAGGTTGATGGCGTAAATGAGCATACCGCCGCTCTCGGGAACGGCCCGGTCCACGCGATGGATCAGGGACTCAGAAAAGCGCTCGAAAAATTCTATCCGAACCTAAAAGAGGTCAAGCTCAAGGACTACAGGGTGAGAGTGCTCTCGACCAAGCACGGCACCGACGCCGTTGTAAGGGTGCTGATCGAATCCGGGGACGGCGACAGCGACTGGAGCACCGTGGGCGTTTCCCAGAATATAGTCGAGGCCAGCCTCAAAGCGCTCGTCGACAGCATCGACTACAAGATTCTTAAAGACGAAGCCAAGCGCGCCGCTAAAGCGCGGGGCTGATCGGATTTAATCCACCCAAACCCACCTTCACATGGTAGGAGCGGCTTCAAGCCGCGAACTAATTCTGAGTAATGAGTTACACCCTTCGACAAGCTCAGGATGAACGGCTTTGGCTTAGCCGCCGGGTTAAACGGAAGATTTCTGGCAGCATTGTAAAATCACATATAGTGTCCGGCCGGGCTTGGGCAAGCCGAATATGAGCAACTGTGCTGCCAATGTCAAAATTTATATTACAACAACGTCAACGTTTCAAACCGCTCACTCTATATCAACCAGCTCAAACGTAATATAAACCACGGCATATCCCGGATCGAAAGACGGACCCAGTATGAAGTCGGACCTCACAGCCGCCGAAACTACAGTCTCCTGCCGCGCCCATCCGCCTCCGCCGCCTTTATGATCTCCGCCGCGGCCTCCTCCGCCGCCTCCGAATCCTCCGCCGCCGCTTCCTGCCTTGGCGTCCTTACCGCCCTCCCCTCCCGCACCGTTCAGCCAATCTATGTTTGAGACCTGAGAACCGTTCCATACCGCCCTACCACCCAACGATCCGACTCCCCCGAATCCTCCTATCCCGTCGTTACCCGCTTTTCCTTGATGCGAGCCGCTCGTCCGCGATCCCCCGGCGCCGTTTCCGTCCTGATTACCGCCTCGTCCTTTGTTATGCTCCGCTCCGTCTTCTCCGGCCGCGCTTACATCACATAGGAGGCTCCCTTCAGCGATAGCGCCTGCGCCTCCGTCATACCCGTTTTTCTTTTTTCCAGCTCCGGTCTGCGTACCTTTACCTCCTCCCCCTCCGCCGGCTCCGATACACAGAACATTCTCACCCGCAGGATTGTGTATGTTGCTCACGCCGAATATATTTTTACCGATCACGACACTCGATGAGCCGCCGGCCTGATGTCCATGCCCGTCCTGACCGACATATATGTATAAATCCGCCTGATTTTGGGAAATATCCAATACTTCGCTCAAAGTCAGCAAGGTAGACGCATATCCCCTGTCTCCTCCCGATCCCGCATGTATATGTCCAATTTCACTACCGTCGTGACCTTTACCGCCGTAAGCCTCGACCACGACAGCCGAATCGTCCGATATCGATACGCCGTCATCGTCAACGATCGCGTTAATATCGGCCACCAGCAAAGCCAGATCCAATGGAACAAGACTTTCCGTATACTCACAGCGGATACCCGTAGCGTTGGCTCCCGCCACCGTACAACACTGATCGAGAGTGGAATCCCCGGTAATAGTGTCGTAGGATTTGAAAACCTCGCTTCCTCCAACGAATCCGCCTGTGAGGACCACGGTATTGTCTTCAGCGTCCCTAAGATCGGTTTCCTCGATTCCGAATCTTAAAAGCAGTTCATCCATACCGTCCTCATTTACATCCTCGAGCCTGCTGCGTTGCGCCGCGGCGCCGTCAAAATTCCTCGATCCCAATCTTACCGTTTTCCTTTTAATAGTCCTGACGTCCAGATGGTCAGACCCCAGAACCGCGACCCACACCGTATCAAGGTCCGTTACCTTAACGCCCTGACTCCCGGCCTCGTCAAACGGATCGAGTATGATTTCCACATGCGCTCTCGCTATACCCGCGCCTGCTAATAGCGTGACTATCACAACTGAAACTAAAAAATTTAATCTTCGATACACTGGTTTCAACATCTGCCTGCCTCCTTGTCTCCCATCCAGTAAATTCCGGATTTACCATGTATATAAACAGATTAAAAACCACTCTTAAAACTATTAAATATTATCTAATTAATACTATAACTGCGATTTTAATTTAAGTTTTATATTCAGTCCTAAAGTCAACCGTTTCTACTTCTCAGATGCGGTTTTTTTGATGACTACCCCAGAGTACTTATTTGAAAGAAAATTAGATTGGCGGAATAGACATCTAAGTCCATTCATAAGACGTGCAGACTACCGTTGTATATCAGTGAATTTTTCAGCTCCAGGCGGGCTTGGGAAGTCCGAACGCGAAGAATAGTATCGTATAAACCAGCCCGTAGGCTATGATTCCGAACACACAGACCCATATTGCGTTCCAGGTGTTTTTGAAGTCGAGCGCCTGCCTCACGGCGACTATCATAGCGACAAGCGTCCAGATCCATACGATGAGAAAAACAAACGGCGTCAGGAAGTGTATAACAGCGAAAACGCGGAATATGCCCGGCGCGCTTGCGAAGCCGAGCACGCGTATTACCTCAGCCTGATCGGTCCTCGTCTCTGATTCCGGAAAGAGCTTGGTGCCGATTATGTATATGAGAAGAGATAGCAGTATCCAGAGAACGAAGCTCGTTAATGTGCCGACAATAAGTCCCTTGTAGTCGCCGAGCTTGTACGTGTAGATGCCTCTGGCGAGACTGGAGAGGAAAATGACCAAAAGCGCCTGAAGGATAGCGCTCTTGTCGTGCTCCACTTCCTCGTACACATTTGGGTCCAGTAGCAGCGCCCTTATAATTCTGTTAACGAACACGGAGATATGGTGCCTCTATTACGTGCTGCATGATTTTAAACACAATAATCGCTTGCAGAAAATAAGTCAAAAGAATAAAGAGTATAGAATCAGCTTTATTAATTAGGCGTCTCTGAAGCCGTATGCGAACAGTAACATGATCACATAAATCTTCAGCGCGTAGACGATTAATATGACCAGCGCGAAGCCAATCACGGCGACGCCCGCGGCTCTCCAGGCGCTGGAGTAATCGAGCGCCCGCTTAACCGCAACGACCACAGCCGCGAATGTCCATATCCAGCTCGCCACCACAATCGCGCCGCCTAAATACGGGATAAAGGAGAAAATGCGAATCAGACCGGGGGAAAATGCAAATCCGAGAGCACGCATCATATTGCCTAATCCAGACCCGGTTCGGGCTTCCGGCAGTAGCTTGACCCCGACTAAATATGTCCCGATCGCGCAAACGACCCAGCCCAGGAGAGTTGCCGCGGTCTCGAGCGCAATAATCCCTCCACCGCGAGTAGCTATCATGCCAAGACCCGAGGCCGCTCCTGCAAGAAGTACCGCGTATACAGCCTGCCCCGTGGCACTTTTATCAGATGCGACTTCCGTATAGAGTCCTGCATCCAGAAGCAACGCCCTTTTGAGTCTGCTAACGAACACGGATGATATCTACCTCGTCAGTTTAGTGATTCACCTTTACTCAGAAATACCGTTTATATGTAATCCATCCGCCGCATGCACATTTTGCGCATCCGTACACGAACGGGGCAGAAACTACTCGAATAATCGAGCAGTTATATCCTTAAACAGTAGGCTCGACCCCTAAAATGGAGAATATAAGAGCGAATACAACAAAGTAGACAATAAACCCGATTATGCAAACGCCTATCGCTCTCCATGTGCTTTGATAATCGAGCGCCTGTCTTACGGCAATGACCATTGCGACAAGCATCCATATTCCGGCGACGAACGACAATATAGGACCGATAAACGGAATAAAAGCCAGTACACGAATCACGCCCGGAGAAGCGGCGAAACCTATAGTCCTCATCATTTCGCTCATATCGGATTTTGTCTGAGGCTCCGGCAGTAGCTTAGTCCCTATTATATAAGCAAGAAACGCCCATATGACCCATCCGATCAGAGCGCCTATCGTCCCGAAAATCAGACCGCGTATTCCAAAGAATCCGATACTGCCGATACCCGCCGCAACACTGGAAATAACAACCACCGCCACGGCTTGTCCCATAGCACTTTGATCCGCTTCCACTTCTTCGTAAAGATTGACGTCGAGCTTTGAAGCCCTGATCATTCTATCAACCAAGTTAGCCATCAGTATTCCTCCTTCAAGATATGCTCAGTATTCAGATAATAAATCTATACTGACAGTTCGTCAAAGTGTAAATACATATTTTTAAAATGTAACTGCTCAGAGCGCACGGACGCGTCTGTTAAGCAGGTCTCCGAGCAGATAGGGCAAGGGGGCGATTCGCTCCCGGGGGCTATCACCCATGAGCGCGATCTGTATCCAGTTGCGCTCGCGAAGATAGACGCTCCTCCAGTTGAGCAGGTAACCGTTCTTTTCAAGCTCGAGACCGGCCTCACGGGAATTGCGATTCGCGGGAAGGGCTATCGTTATGAGCGACGGGGATTCATGTCCCTCTTCCGCAACAATCCTCAGCCCCTCGTCTCTGAGGCCGTCTCTTAGCCACTCGGATAATTCCCTGAGTCGTGCGTATCTCTCGTCGAAATCTGTGTTTTCGAGCGATGACCTGAGCGCGTTCAGGAGGTTGGAAGATAGAGTGAACGGCGTGCCGGAATTGCCGGAATAGAGACCGAGGTCGAGGTAGCGGGGGAGCTTATCCGCAGCGGATTCGATAAAGTGTTTATGAAGCACGAACGAAATGCCGGGATAGGACCTGAGCCCCTTTCCGCTAACACCGGAAGCCAGATAGACCTCCGAGAGATCGAACGGAACCGTCCCAATGGAGCTCACGCAGTCGAGACATAGTCTCATATTAATATCGCGGCAAATTTTACGGAGAGCCCCTATGTCGTTAAGCACCCCCGTCGATGTCTCGGAGTGTACGGCCCAGAGCCATTCCGCACCGGATTCCTGAGATACAAGCTCTTCGATCTCATCGTAACGAAAAGCCTTGCCCCATTCGGCTCTAACCGCTCTGAAACCGAGTCCCCACCTTGACGCGTGATCTATGAGCCTTTCTCCGAACTCCCCGTTGGATAACACAATCCCCTTCTCCGGAAGAAGCGACAGCTGAGCCGCTACCGCGTCATTGGCAAACGTCCCGGACCCCATGAGTATAGAAGCCGCGCCCGCTCCCGTGAGCTGAGACAGGAGACTTCTTACTCGATTCAAAACTTGTATGAAATCTTCAGACCTGTGGGAGACCGGAACTTCGCTCATGGCTGCACGCGCTTCCGGACACACGTCCACCGGTCCCGGAAGGAGATTGACCGGATTGCGTGAACCAGTTACGGATTCATTCATACGAGACAAGAGCTTAGTCTTTTCCTTCATTCTGTAATAGTTCTCAGGCGTCAGATACATGGGCTGATACACGGCTCCTTCCGTACCTACGCTGGGGCCGAAAGGCTTGAATCCGAGATTCGTGTACAGCTTTTCCTGAGATACGTTGCCGGAAATTAGCGCGAGGTCGTAGCCCATTTCCTCACAGTGTGAAGCGAGCATGTTGAACAGGCCGAGCAGCACCTTCCTGCGGCGTCTTTGTTTCCTTACAGACAGGAGCCTTATCTCGCATACCGAGCGCGCGGGCGGGAGATATGCATCCAGATCGGGAATCTTCTTGTCCAGAGAGAACGGGCGCCTGTCCCTTACGGCCAGCATGCCGACCAGATCGTCTCCTTCGAGACAGATTATATAGTTGTTTTCGCTGTGGAATTTATCGACCAGCTCTTTCTCGCTGTTAGAGTCATGCTGGGGAATTTCCTCTACGAAGGTCTCGTAGTTAAGCTCATGAATTTGCTCATATTCCCTCTGCTCTGAAGCGAATTTGAACATTAAGCCGTTATCCATGTCCGCACCTTTCGCCTGGTTGGCACGAAAAAAATAACATAAAAAATCCTCATTGAAATTATTCGAGAAATCTTCTGCGAACCTCGGGTCCCGGGACCATGCACTCTTCTTTTTTCCCGAACCACCTGTATCTGTTCCTCGCCACATAGTCGTATACGGCGTCCCTGATTGGAGAGGGGATTACGATAAGCACGTAAAGAAATTTCCAGAACCCGCCGAGCAATCTGCACATCCTGAGCGCGGCCGTGGACTTAATATAGGATTCCTCTCCTTCGACGAGTACGAACGTATCGAAATCTTCCCCGGCGAGATCGAAGTGTTCGAGTATTCTCTGTCCAGGATCCGACTGCAGCGGCGCAAACCTGAATACCCCTTTTATGTCCCGCTCGATTATAAAATTGACCACGCCGGAGCAGAAATTACAGACGCCGTCGAATAATATGATGGGATTCCCGTCCACTGCAGCACCCGTCTACTTTTCAGGCTGCTCCTTCCCGTCCGATTTGAGCTCGGGAAGAACGATGTACCATTTACCGTCCTTCTGCGCAATGGCGTCTATTGTAACGGGGCCCCTCCCCTTCTTGGTCTCTTCTTTCCCGTCTACTTTCACTTTCGCCTCAAGGTCGCCGACCAAAATCATGAATGCCGTTGGAGGAGTCGGAAAGTACATTTTTATAGCCCCGAACGTAAGCGTCTGCGTAGCGGGATCGTAATCGGGTACTTCCTTTATGGGCTGAACGATAAATTCGTGGTTCGGCGGAACTTTGGTTTTTAACCAGTTCTGTATGGTTTTATCCAGCTTCTCCGGATCGTTCGCCTTCAAGTAAGCTACGACGTCGGGATGGATAAGTGACATAAGAGTGGTCTGGTTTTTAGCCTGGATAGCCGCAATCATATTGTTTCCCAGCGCTTGAGGCGTGTCAGCCGCGCCCTCGGCATATGACGACCAAACCTGAAGCACTACGAATGCCAACACAATTGTTATTGCTTTGAATTCAGATGTTTTCACTGCGTGCCTCCATTGACAACTATATTGAAGCGGCCTCCCCGGGCGCCGGAACTACTGCCGGAGCTTCGAGAGAAGCCTTATGAACTCGATATAAAGCCAGACGAGGGTAACCATAAGCCCGAAAGCACCGTACCACTCCATGTACTTGGGCGCTCCTTGCTCGGCACCCCTCTCGATAAAATCGAAATCTAGAACGAGATTCAGAGCGGCGATAACCACCACGAACAGGCTGAACAGAATGCCTAAGGTGCCGCCCGTGTGTATGAACGGAACGCTGACGCCGAAAAATCCTATAACTAACGATACCATATATACGAGGAATATAGCTCCGGTCGCGGCGACGACGCCCATCCTGAACTTATCGGTTACCTTGATCACGCCCGTCCTGTATGCGATCAGGAGCGAAAAGAGCGTCCCGAACGTAAGAGCCACCGCCTGAAAGACGATTCCCTTGAACTGCGCCTCGGCGTAAGCGGATATGCCGCCTATGACCAGACCTTCGAGGAGCGCGTAAAGCGGCGCCGTGTAAGGCGCCCAAGTCTGCTTGAATATCGTCGCGATTGCAACAACCAGACCGCCTATGAGGCCTCCCATCATCCACGGGCTGACCGCGGCCTGGCCCGATGTGTAAAACATGTCCCAGAGCCAGAGCGCGGGAACGATAACGAGCACGAGAAGTATCAGCGTCTTGTTTATGGTCCCGTTAATCGTCATGTGGCCTTCGGCGAGCGCGCCGGCCTGATCGGTGCGGAACGCCTTGTCCCCGAGTGCGGGGTTCGAGCTTTTAAGCATATTATTCAAATACCTCCCGTATGAATCACCAAAGAAATACCTGCTCAGGTGTATAGTATATCATTTGTTTCCGGCTTCTTATCAAAATGTCCGCGGTATAATCTGCCCTGCATTGTATCCCTTCTCTCAAGCTCCGCCTCAATACCCTGCAGGACCTGAAGATGTGTTTTGTTCCACTGCGGGGCTATCAAAAGATCGTGGGGAGTGTCAGTAAAAAGCCTTTCAAGTACGATACCCGAATCGAGCCTTTCCATAAAACGGACGATGAAATCGATGTACTCGTGATAGCCGAACAGCGGGAAGGGTGCTTCCCTGTACATCCTTTCAAGCGGGGTGTTCTTGACTATGTGCAGGTTATGAATCTTGAAGCAGTCGATTCCGAGACCCGACACCTCGTCCGCCGTGGCGAGCATCTCGTCCTCGGTTTCGGTCGGCATTCCGACGATTACGTGAGCGCCGAGATCGAACCCCCTTCCGCGGGACATATCCAGCGCGCGGAGCACGGAATTGTAATCGTGGCCGCGGTTCATGAATTCGAGCGTTTTGTCGTATATGGACTCGATGCCGTATTCGAGGGAGACGTAGCACTCGCGGGCGAGCCTCTCGAACATCTCAATCTTTTCCTCGTCGACGCAGTCGGACCTCGTCCCTACGGCTATGCCTATGACGCCGTCGTACTCGAGCGCCTGGCGGTACATCTCCTCGAGCTTGCCAACTTCATCGTAAGTGTTGGTATAGGCCTGAAAATAAACGATGAACTTCTCAGCCTTGAACCTTTTGGACATGTACTCAAAGCCGCGTGTCAGCTGGTCGTGCATCGAGTACCGGGCGCGGGCGTAAGGCGGGACGAACGTGTCGTTGTTGCAGTAGACACAGCCTCCCCTGGCGACGCTGCCGTCCCTGTTCGGGCAGGTGAATCCCATATCGACCGAGACCTTGCTCACCTTGCAGCCGAATCTTTCCCTAAGATACGTATTGTAGTCGTTATACCGTCTCTTCATGTTTCCCCGCTCGTCCGTTTTGAAATGATAGTATACCGATTATCAGGGTCGAAAGAGAGACGGTCAGGGTGTGAGGGCACCAAAAGTAGACCAAAAGGGACCCAAAAGCACACCAATTATGGAATTGCGACTATAGGCGCGAAGGCAATATGCTTACGGGATATAGAGATAGGGGGACCCCATCCTAACCTTCACCCTATAATGGGGAAGGAATCGAATCGAGCAGGACGAGCGGACTTGAAATTATAGATCCTGAAAGTTTTGGATTTATCCTCAACAAGTTCTAGAACACATACTCGTCTGCATTCAGCCGGAGGTCCCGATTGCTTACTCGTTCGCAATCGTAGTTCAGGATGACTAATTAAAGAAGAGATTGCTTCGCACTGCTCGCAATGACGACCTTATTTATCCTTCTTTTCAGTGATGAAAAGAAGCAAAAATCATCCGACACACATAATATTGCTAAAAGTAAACTACTCCCCCTCAATGGGAGGGGGAAGTACGAGATCCTGAAATGAATTCAGGATGACTAATAATAAATAAAAGACAAATCCACCCTGACCTATGTGCGACAAAACAAGATTAAGATCCGAGTTTATTTAATTCAGTGCATTGTAGGATAGAGTGTCCGAATGATCTTATTCATCACATTCGTTCTTTATAAAAGGAGGGAATCAAAGGAAAAGACGAGATTGCCGCGGTTGCTTTCCTTCGACTACGCTCAGGACAGGCGCAACCTCGCAATGACACACATCTTCAACTTATCGCCGACTCCTCGATTAACCGGAGCCGGCAATTATGCGAATCTAAATACCCTATTCCGGGAAATTGACTATTCTGACGTCGAGCGGCAGATCATCCGTATGTATGCCCGGGGTGTTGACCGGAACTATCTCAAGCGGCGTGCCGTTTATCTCTGCCTCGTCAAACGCCTCGATCGACGGCGCGCGTCCGATCAGATCATATTCGTCGATCACGTACGGTATACCGTTCGAGCCGAACGTAGCAGGCCCTGACATCATATGAAAATGAAGGTGAGGCGCGGATGTGTTACCGGTATTGCCGACTTTTCCGATTACCTCGCCGCGGGTCACGTAGTCGCCCGTTTCGACCGTCAGACTCCCTTTCATCATATGCGCATAGAAAGCGAAGTTGTCTCCGCCCAGGTCTATGACCACGTAGTTTCCGTCCGCCTCTTCAAG
>Ga0307426_1002119_pt1 | contig 12607 bp, 11 predicted proteins | sample SalMarWE160340MG_FD_202165 | JGI IMG/M metagenome (GOLD analysis project Ga0307426, IMG submission 202165) | Salt marsh sediment microbial communities from the Plum Island Ecosystem LTER, Massachusetts, United States - WE1603-40 | ecosystem: Environmental > Aquatic > Marine > Intertidal zone >... | reverse complement strand
TCGCCGGCGCTGCCCTGGATGTTTACAGCGACGAACCGCCAAAGACGGACCTGCTGCAGAAATTGATCAACCTGCCCAACGTCGTGACCACACCGCACATCGGAGCCAGCACCCACGAATCCCAGCACGGCGTCGCCGTACAGGTGGCCCAGCAGGTTCTCGATGCACTGCGAGGCGACAACTACCGCAACATCGTCAACATGCCCTTCGCCGAGGGTGTGGACTACCAAACACTGGCGCCCTACATGACTCTCGCCGAGAAAATCGGCGCCCTGCAGATGCAGTTGATTCACGGCCGCGTCAGCCGGGTCGAGGTGGAATACCGAGGTGAAGAGCTGGAACCCCACACCAAGCTGCTCACCGTAGGCCTGCTCAAGGGCATGCTGGCCCCGATACTTTCGGACACGGTGAATTACGTGAATGCCCCCCGTCTTGCGGCCGAACGCGGCATTCTGGTTTCCCAGGCCCGCCATCCGGCCGCGGAAGACTACATGAACGTCATACTCTGCCGGGTGATCTCCAACGAAGAATCCCGTCTGATCGGCGGTGCATTGTTTCTGCGCACAGAACCGCGCATCGTGTTGATTGACAACATGCGCCTCGACGCCGTCGCCGATGGATGGACTCTGGTGATGACCAGCCACGACGAACCGGGAGTAATGGGACGCGTGGGGACGCTTCTGGGCGAACACGGCGTCAACATTGCCCACTGGCATATGGGGCGCGAAGCGCCGGGTGGCAAACAGATTTCGATCATCAACATCGACTCACCCGCCGACGAAGAAGCGCTCGAGGCCATCACCGACTTGCCTCAGGTGATCCATCTGGAACAAGTCTCGCTCTGAGCCGGTATGAGAAAAGCAAGAAAAGTGAACCTCTTACGAGTGTAATTGTCTTGACAATTGCACCAATATTTGTTAATCTATGCCGGATCATGAACAATAAAATCAATAATTCTGGGAAGAAGTGCAGCAAGAAGCCGGGTAGGAGCCTGTCTGGCTAGTCTTTGCCTGCAAAGAAATGGTTTTGCCTAGGACCCGCCAGACGAGCGGGGTTTTTTCTTAAATACGAGTCTCTAAAACATGACGAACCGAGAAACCATCTCCATCTTGAAGAAGAAGTGCCTCAAGCGACCTGAACCCGGTCCTGGATAAGCGCGCTTCGTATGCCTACGCGGAGATGAGAGGCCAGCGATCCAGGTCAAAGGTCGCTGGCTTTTTCGATGCCTACAAATCAACGTTTTCGGAGGAAAAGAATGACCAACCCAACATGCACAGAATGCGGAGCGGAGATCAACCTTCCAGAGGATATCGTCTTGAACGAAATCCTGCCCTGTCCCGAGTGCGGCGTCGAACTGGAGATCGTCGACCTCGATCCGCTGACCCTGGCATTGGCCCCGGAAGTCGAAGAGGACTGGGGCGAGTAGCATGCAGATCGGCATGATCGTCTCGAGGGTCCGGCGCGAGGAAAAGCTTCTCATGGAAGCGTTTCAAGCGCGCGGTATCCAGATCGACGTGTTCAACGACGGGGAGTTCATCCTCAATCCCCTCGATCCGGACCCATCTTGGCTGGCGTACGATCTGATCCTCGAACGCAGCATCAGCAGCTCCCGCTCACTCACCACGCTGCAGATTCTGGAAGCCTGGGGGGTTCCGACTCTGAACAATTTTCACACTGCGAGCACCTGCAGCGACAAACTCAGTACGACGCTGGCGCTGGCGCGCCATTCCGTTCCGCAGGCGCATGTCAGCATCGCCTTCACGGAAGAATCGATTCTGCAGGCGATCGAGAACCAGGGTTATCCTGCTGTTCTCAAACCGCTAACCGGTTCGTGGGGGCGCCTGGTGACGAAAATCAACGACCGGGAATCGGCGGAAGCGATTCTGGAACATCGCTTCACGCTGGGCAATTATCCCTATCACACCGGCTACGTCCAGGAATACGTCCACAAACCCAACGGGCGCGACATTCGCTCCTTCGTCGTGGGCGACCAGGCGCTGTGCGCCATCTACCGCACGTCCGAACATTGGATCACCAACACGGCGCGCGGCGGCGTAGCCAGCAATTGTGAGATCAGCGGGGAAATCGCTGACATCTCCCAACGCGCCGCAGCCGCCGTGGGCGGCGGAATCGTCGCCATCGATCTCTTTGAAACGGACGCCGGCTACCTGGTCAACGAAGTCAACCACTCGATGGAATTCCGCAACAGCATCGAGCCCACGGGGGTCGACATCCCTGCAGCGATCGTGGAGTTCGCGCTCCAGACGGCAGCGGAAAGTGCCGCCGTTCGGGAGGCGCAGATATGAGTATCCGTGCGTCGATCGTCGGTGGATCGGGTTACCTGGGCGGTGAATTGATACGTATACTCACGCTGCACCCCCAGGTGGAATTGGCGCAGGTCTCCTCCCGCAGCCAGATCGGCCGCTACCTTCACAGCACGCACCCCAACATGCGCGGCCTGACCGGTCTGCGCTACTGCCACGCAGACGATCTTCAGCACTGTGACGTACTCTTCCTCGCCCTTCCCCACGGCGAGGTTGCGGCGGATATCGAGCGTTATGCGCAGCTGGCCGAGCACATTATCGACTGCTCCGCCGATTTCAGACTGCGTCGCAAAGAAGCCTATCCAAAATGGTACGACTGGGAACACCCCGCGCCGGACTGGCTGGCGCGTTTCGTTTACGGATTGCCGGAGCGCCATCGCGATGAATTAAAGGAAGCGCAGTACGCTTCCGGCGTCGGCTGCAACGCCACGCTGATCAACCTTGCGCTGGGGCCGCTGGCCGACGCCGGTTGGCTCGAGCGGGTCTCGGCGGAAGTGAAAGTCGGATCTTCGGAAGCCGGAGTTTCCGTCAATCCAGGCTCGCACCACCCCGAACGCAGCGGTGTGGTGCGCGTCTACAGCCCCAGCGGGCACCGCCATCTGGCCGAAGTCGAACAGGAGTTGGGCGGCTTCCCCGTCTACCTCACCATGACCGCCATCGAACTGGTGCGCGGCGCGCACCTCACCGCACATTGTTTCCTGAACGAAAGTGCGCAGGTGGAATCCCTGCGGGACGTATGGGCCTGCTACCGACAGGCGTACCAGCAGGAGCCTTTCATCCGCCTCGTGGCGGAACGCAGCGGAGGCTACCGCTATCCCGAGCCCAAGATCCTTTCCGGTTCGAATTACTGCGACATCGGTTTCGCGTACGATCAGGAAGCGAACCTGCTGATCGTCATCGCCGCACTGGACAACTTGATGAAAGGCGGCTCGGGAACAGCCGTCCAGGCCATGAACTTGATGTTCGGTTTCGATGAACGCCTGGGATTGGAATTCCCGGGCCTACATCCCATCTGAACGATCACGCACGGGAAACACTTTACTGGATATGGGAGCAAACATGGAAAACAATCGTCTCATCGTCATCAAAATCGGGGGCGCCCGAGACATCCAACTCCGTCCGATTTGCGAGGACATCGCCGCCATGATCGCCCAGGGCCAGCGCATCGTCCTGATCCACGGCGGCTCGGAGCGCGCCAATCAACTCGCCAACGAAATGGGCCACCCGCCGCAGTACTTGCGCTCGCCGTCCAACTTCGTCAGCCGCTACACGGACGCCGTTATGCGCGACATCTTCGTCGATGCGGTGATGTCGTTCAACAGCGACATCTGCCGCGAGCTGAGTGGTTTCGGCGTAAAGACGGTGAGCCTCAGCACAACAGAAGTCTGCGTCCTGCGCGGCGACCGGAAAAACGCCATCCGCGCCGTGATCGACGGACGCATACGCGTGATCCACGACGACTACTCCGGCAGCCTCAACGGAGTCGACCGGGACCGCATCTTGAGCATCCTGAACCGGGGCATGGTGCCCGTGATTCCACCCCTGGCCTACAGCGAGACGGACGGCTTTCTGAACGTCAACGGCGATCGCGCCGCTGCAGCGGTATCCGCTGCGCTCTCGGCCGACATGCTCTTGATGCTTTCCAACGTCGTCGGACTGTACCGCGATCGTGAAGATCAATCCAGTCTGGTACACGTGGTACCGCGCGGGCAATTGGATACGGCCATGTCCTGGGCAGACGGCCAGATGAAACACAAAGTCTTGAGCGTGCGCGAGGCGCTGGAAAACGGCGTCGCGCAGGCCGCTATCATCGACGGACGACGCCCGCAACCGCTGCAGGCTGCGCTCGCCGGAGGAGGAACCTGGTTTGCTTAACGAAATCCTACTACACGCTGCAGCAGATGCTGCAAATCAAGCAGAAATCCTCGCTTCCGAGGATCTGCACACATCCGGCGCTTACGGCAAGCGGCCCATCGCCATCGTCGCCGCAGAGGGCGCGCATTTGATCGACGCCGAAGGGAAAGCGTACATCGACGCGGTCGGCGGCCACGGAGTCTGCCTGCTGGGACACCGGCATCCGGCCATCCTGGAGGCGATCACCCGCCAATACGAGCGCGTCGTCACCTGCCCCGAAATTTTCTACAACGATCAACGCGCCCGTTTGTATGAATCCCTGCAGGCACACATGGCGCCCAGATTCGGCCGCTATTTCCTGTGCAACTCGGGCGCGGAAGCGGTCGAAGCCGCTTTCAAACTCTCGCGCGCCCTGACCCAGCGTCCCGGCATCGTCGCCATGCAAGGCTGCTTCCACGGCCGGACGCTCGGCGCCCTGTCCGCTACGTGGCGTCCCAAATACCGGGAACCGTTTGTACCTCTCGTCCCCGGATTCGAACACGTTCCTTTCAACGATCTCGAAGCGGCGCGAGCCGCCGTGGATGGCTCCACCGCCGCAGTGATCGTCGAGTTGATCCAGGGCGAAGGCGGCATCAATCTCATCGATGATGAGTTCCTCCGCGGGCTTCGCTCGCTATGCAGCGAACGCGGCGCACTGCTCGTCTTCGACGAGATCCAAAGCGGTTTGGGCCGCACGGGACGCTGGTTCTGCTACGAACATCACGACGTCGTACCCGACCTCGTCTGTCTCGGTAAAGGCATCGCCGGCGGACTGCCGATGGGTGCGCTGGCCTGGCGCTCCGACCTGGGGACCTTCCCACAACACACCCACGGGAGCACGTTCGGCGGCAATCCGCTCGTATGTGCTGCGGCGAACGCCACGCTTCAGGTCCTCGAAGCGGAGAACTTGCCCGAACGAGCAGCGGACATCGGCGAACGTTTTCTCGATTCTCTCCGCTCGATCGAGCATCCACTGATCCGCGAAGTGCGCGGCCGCGGCCTGATGATCGGCATCGACCTGCGCAGACGCGCCACTCCCGTCTTGCAGGCCATGGCGGATAACGGCGTACTCGCGTTGCCCGCCGGAACGACGGTCGTGCGCATGCTTCCGCCTCTGAGCATCCCGGAAGGAGATCTGCAACAGATACGGACGACCTTCACGGATGCCCTGGAAGAAGTTTACGGTGATTGAATTCGCGCCGGCACAAAGTGACCCAGCGCTGCTCGACGAGCGCGAACGCTTGATCCACGATCTGGTATCCATCCCCAGCCCATCCGGCGACGAAGCCACCGCAGCCCTCTTCCTGGCCCATTGGATGGGCGATCACGGTATGCGCGCCTACGTCGATCGCACCAACAGCGTCGTGGGCATTCGCGGCGAGGGTGAAAAGGAGATCGTGCTGCTGGGCCACATCGACACGGTACCCGGGGAAATCCCGGTACGCGTCGACGGCCGGGTGCTCTACGGCCGGGGCAGTGTGGACGCCAAAGGCCCACTGGCGGCATTCATCATCGCCGCCACGCAGGTGGAACCACCCAGCGGCACCCGAGTAATCGTCATCGGAGCCACCGGTGAGGAAACGGACAGCCGTGGCGCTCGAAACGCCCTGAACATCTTTCAACCGAAGGCCTGTTTGATCGGTGAACCAAGCAGCTGGGACAGAATCACCCTGGGCTACAAGGGTCATCTCATGCTGCGTTGGGTTTTTACCGGTGCGCTGGCGCATTCCGCTGCGCCGCTCCAGACCCCCGCAGAATGCGCCTTTCGTTTCTGGCAAGAAGTGCAGCGCTACGAAGACGATTTCAACCGCGACCGCCCCGGAGTCTTCGATCGTCTTGACGCTTCGCTGCGCAGTTTGAATACCCATCAAAGGGGCTGCTATGGCCAGGCCGATATGCAGTTGGTGTTCCGTTTGCCGCCCGACCTGCCGCTCGAGCGAATCGAAAGCGACCTGCGCGCCTTGAATGAGGCTGCGCGTCTCGAATTTTCGAGACGCGAGGTCAGTTACGTGGCCGAAAAGAACAGCTTCCTCACGCGGGCTCTGCTGCAGGCGATCCGCTCCAACGGCGGCCGGCCGCGTTTCGTAAACAAAACCGGAACGTCGGACATGAACATCGTCGCACCGGTTTGGAACTGCCCCATCGCAGCCTACGGACCCGGAGATTCGAGTTTGGATCACACACCGCATGAACATCTCGATCTGGATGAGTTCCAGCGTTCGATCGACGTCGTTCGAGTCACGTTGGAGAAATTACTTCAGGAGTGCTGAAGCGCGTTGGACGCTGCGTTTGACAATTCAGACCCCTTTCGGTAGACTTTGAATTAAGGGACTGCAATCGAATAATGAAAAACAAACCTACCCTGAACCTGATCGCTCACGTCTGCTCCTGTCTTTAGCAGGCATTGTGCCGGCCAAGCGCCGGGCTTGCCTGCTTTCTATTGAGTCGAGCGATGAGCATCGCAGGGTAGTTTGTTATTAAGAAAACAACAGAATATGGGCTGGAATTCACAGGCATCAATTTCCAGCACGCCCGATTAAGAAACCCGAGACTCATCGAATGGAACACTTCAGATGAGTCTTTGTTTTTCGTAGCGCTTTACCGAGGTATCGACCCAAAGGGAGAAAAATAAAATGTCAGCCATTGCAGATAATGTTACAGAACTCATCGGCAACACCCCACTCGTGCGCCTGCACAAGGTGACTGAAGGTGCAAAGGCCGAAGTGCTGGTGAAGTTGGAGTTTCAGAATCCGGGTTCGAGCGTCAAGGACCGCATCGCACTGAGCATGATTACCGCCGCCGAGAAGGCGGGGAAGATCAAGCCGGATACGATCATCCTCGAGCCCACGAGCGGAAACACGGGCATCGGCCTGGCCATGGTATCTGCCGCGAAGGGCTATCACTGCGCACTGGTGATGCCGGACACGATGAGCATCGAGCGCAGGATGCTGCTGAAAGCGTTCGGCGCGGAATTGATCCTCACGCCCGGATCGGAGGGCATGAAAGGGGCAATAGACAAAGCCCAGGAAATGGCCGCCGGGGATAAACGCTATTTCATTCCGCAGCAGTTCGAAAATCCGGCCAACCCGGAAGTCCATCGCCGTACGACGGCGGAGGAAATCTGGCGCGACACAGACGGAAAGATCGACTTCTTCGTCGCGGGCGTTGGGACCGGCGGCACGATCACCGGCGTCGGCCAGGTGTTGAAAGAACGCAACCCCGACGTGCAGATCGTCGCGGTCGAACCTGAAGGATCGCCAGTGCTCTCCGGCGGCAAACCGGGCCCGCACAAGATTCAGGGCATCGGCGCCGGCTTCATCCCCAAAGTGCTGGATACCAGTTTGATCGACGAGGTGGTGACGGTGTCGAACGAAGAGGCGTTCGCCATGGCCAGACGCATGCCGAAAGAGGAAGGCATCCTGGTGGGAATCAGCTCGGGAGCCGCCATTCACGCTGCGGTGAAAATCGCTTCGCGTCCCGAAAACGCCGGGAAACGCATCGTCGCCATCGTGCCTTCCTACGGCGAACGCTACTTGAGCACCCCGCTCTTCGCCGATCTGCGTGAGTGACCGGAGATAGACCATGTTTAAAACGCTTCGCGAAGACATTCGCGCCGCTCTGGAGCGCGATCCCGCAGCCCGCAACGCCCTGGAGATCGTCCTCTTTTACCCGGGATTCCACGCCATATGGCTGCACCGGCTGGCGCACTGGCTGTGGGGTAAAAAATTGAAGCTCGTCGCCCGCGGCCTGAGCGACTTCAACCGCTTTCTGACGGGAATCGAAATCCACCCTGCGGCAGTCATCGGTTCCGGCTTCTTCATCGACCACGGCATGGGCACGGTGATCGGAGAGACCTCCGAGATCGGTAGCTGCGTCACCTTATATCACAACGTGACCCTGGGCGGTGTCAGTTTCAAAAAAACCAAGCGTCATCCCACACTGGAAGACCACGTCGTCGTCGGTGCCGGCGCGCAGATCCTGGGGCCGATCCGCATCGGCGCCCACAGCCGCATCGGCGCCAACTCGGTGGTGGTCAAGGACATCCCACCCCGCTCCGTGGTGGTCGGCGTGCCCGGCAGGATTCGCAGCCGCAACGGGGTTCAGCTATCCGAACCACAGCCGGAGGACTTGCGCCACGACCGGCTGCCCGATCTCACCATGTAGCGGCTGCAGGTACTATCCGAACGCATCGGACACCTGGAACATACGGTGAACGATCTGCAGCTGGAGGACGACGCCATGATGGCGAACGCCTGGGTCGATTACGAGGCGCAGGACGGCAGCCACATCTGAAGCAATATGATTTTGCAGGAAGGATCTGTAAGGGCGATCCCCGGTGACTGCCCATTCCAGGACCTGATGCGTAAGGGCGACCCGCTGGGCCGCCCTTACTGATCAATCCACTGGTCGCGACTACTGCTCCACGAACGTCACGTCGACAGGCATGCCGGGTTTCAACTTCCCGTCCTGATTCGGGACACTGATGTCGATGGCGAACACGGTCGTCTTGCGGCCGTCGACCGTCTGCACGTTGCGCGGCGTGAATTCGGCCTCTTCGGCGATACGCATCACTTCACCGCTGAAGGCAAATTCGGGGAACGAATCGGAATGGATCAGCACTTCTTGCCCCAGGTGGATACGCCCGTATCGATCCTCCGGAATGTAAACCGTCAAGCGGACCTCACCCAAACGGCCTATACGCATGACCGTCCCTCCGGGAGAGATGATTTCACCGACCTCGAGATTGCGTACCAGCACCACGCCGTCCATGGGCGCCTGCACGCTGACCTTCTCCAATTGGATCGACAGAACCTGTAAAGCGTCCTGTGCTTGCTGCACGTTGGCCTCGGCCCGCTTGATGGTGGTTTCCGCGGCCTGCAACGCGGCCTGCGCCGCCTCTACCTGCAGGGACTGCTCTCCGTTTCTCAGCATGTCCAGCGCCACCCGGGCACGGCTCAGTCTTTCCCGCGCCACGGCGACTTCGGCGCGGGCTTCGAGGATCGTTTGCGCCTGGCTCGTGCTCAACAGGCTGTCGTATTCCTGCTGCGCCGATTCGAGCTCGGCCGAAGCCGCGTCGTACGCCTCGTCTGCGGCATCGCGCAGGTTCTTGTTGTCCAGCGCGGCATACGCTTGATCGCGCGTCTGCGCCGCGACGTCGAAGGCGCTTTCCGCCTGCGCGAGGCGTTCCTCTGCCGCCACGAAATCACCCCCGCTGATATCCGCAAGTTCGTGGTCGAGATTGTCCAACTTTTTCTGCAGCGCCGTCTGCGCCGCAGCCACTTCCGCTTCCATGGCCTGGATGCGTTCGTCCTTCTCGAAATACCAGGGAGGCAGTTCCGACTCACCGGTCACCCGCATCTGCCAGTAGGCCGACTGACCGGCGGGGTCCTGCATTCTGGCAGCCTGAAGCGCCAAATCGTACTGAACCTGGGCCTGATCGCGTTGGGATTGCGCCGCCTCGACGGCCGTCTTAGCTGCATCCAGTGCAGACGAGGCTTGATCGTACTGCGCCTGCAGCAGTTTGTCGTCCACACGGAAGAGCAGATCGCCCTGGGAAACCGCGTCGCCTTCCTGGACGAAGATATCGACGACTTTACCGCCGATTTCGGAGGCGAGAGCGACTTCGTCCGCCGCAATGGTTCCCGTCGCCTGGATGGCCGCGGTTCCTTCGCCGTTGATGCTGCTGCACCCGCCGACGAGCAAAGCCAGGCAGAGTAGAAACGTCATGGATGTCTTTCGGTTCATTCGCTTACTCCTGTATAAACGATACGCATTCGATGTCGCCTTCATATCCGTTTGCGGAAGGTGAAGACGCTGCTGACGAAATAGATGATGCTGAGCAAGATGAGTGGGACGGTGGAAGACCACAGCGCAGCGGCGGAGACGCCCCGCAGCATGATGCCGCGTGTGATCTCCAGATAGTGCGTTACGGGCAGCAACTCACTGTAGATGTAAGTAACGATGGGCATGTTGCCGCGCGAAAACAACAAACCGGACAAAATGATGGCAGGGATGAGCACGATGAAGATCGCCATGTAGATCGCCTGCATCTGCGTCCGGGAGAGATTCGAAATCAGGACGCCCATACCCAACGATCCGACGATGAAGATCATGCTCAAACCGACCAACTCCCATGGACTGCCCACGATCCTGACCCCGAAAAGCAGATCGCCGAGCCACAAAAGTGCAAAAAGATTGAGTATGCTGACGAGCAAATACGGGATGAGTTTTCCCAGCATCAACTCCCAGGATTTGATCGGCGTGACGATCAACTGCTCCATTGTTCCCTGTTCGCGCTCCTTCACGATCGCCAGCGCGGAGAGAATCAGCGCCTGCACCTGAAGCAGGATGGGAATCAAACCCGGTATCATGAACAGGTAGGATATGCCGTCAGGATTGTAGAGCGTCAGCGAGGAAGCATTGATGGGCAGCTGCAGACTCGCCGCGCCCGGCGTGGATTGAATGCGCTTGATGAGGATTTCCTGTGCCGCCATCTGACTGATGGCGTTCAATTTGAGTTGAATGCTGCTCACCTCCGAAGGGTCGGAAGCGCCGTTGACGTAGAGCATCACGCTCGCCGGCTCACCCGTGGCCACCTTGCGGCCGAAGTCCTCGGGGATGAGCAGTCCCACGCTGACCAAATCCTGGTCGATCAAATCCAGGATTTCATGCTCGCTGAGGACGTCGTAGGCACGCTCGAAATCCTGGCTGGCGGTGTAGTATTCGATGTATTCCCGGCTGGCGTCGGTTTTCGAGAGATCGGCAATGGCCGCCGGAATGTTGCGCCGTTCGAAGTTGATGCCGAATCCCAGCAGGATCAAGAGCATGCCGGGGAGAAGCAGGATCAACCCCAGCGTGCGCGGATCGCGCCAGATGTGGAGCAGCTCCTTTTTTACTACCGTCCATAAACGATCCATCATTTACTCCGCTTCGGTCCGCTCTTTCCCGGGCAGGAAAGCAAGCTGACAACGTTTTTCAAGCAGCGGCTTCCACCCGGGATGCCGCCCGTTCTTCTTCGACCAGGGTGAGGAACACGTCTTCGATCGAAGGTTGGATGTCTTCGATGTTGCGCACCTCGATCCCCTGCCGTTTGAGGGATTTCTCCAGGTGAGACGCCCCGCCGTTCGACTCGACGGTGACGTGCAGCAAGGCGCCGTGGAAGGACGTTTCCATCACACCCGGCAGCGACTGGAGCACCTCGAGCGCACTCGCCGGCCGGTCGCAGTCCACCTGGTAGAGCGTGCCCGGCTGCTGCGCCTTGAGTGTGTCCGGACTGGCCACGGCGATCAGCCGGCCCCGGTACATCATCCCGATCGTGTTGCAGTAATCCGCTTCGTCCATGTAGTGCGTCGTGGCCAGCACGCTGACGCCTTCTCCGGCCATGTTGTAGATCAGGTCCCAGAAAGCCCGCCGCGAAACGGGGTCGACACCGGCGGTCGCCTCGTCGAGGAACAGAATCGGAGGCCGGTGGGCGATGGCGCAGGCCAGGGCCAGCCGCTGCCGCCAGGCGCCGGAGAGATCGCATGTGAGCTCGTTCTCCAACCTCTGCAGTTCGGTGAGTTCGATCACCTCCGCCACACGCTTGCGGCGCTGTTCCCGCGGCACGGCGTAGATCGAGGCGTAAAAGGTGACGTTCTCCACGACCGTCAGATCGTTGTACAGCGAAAACTGCTGCGACATGTAGCCGATGCGTTTCTTGATCTGCTCCGATTCGCGGACGATGTCCAGCCCGAGCACGCGGCCTTCCCCCGAAGTGGGGCGCATGATGCCGCACAGCATGCGGATCAACGTCGTCTTCCCCGCGCCGTTGGGACCCAGCAGGCCAAAAATCTCGCCTTCGGGGATGTAGAAATCCACCCCATCGACGGCGACGAAATCACCGAACCGCTTGGTGAGTTTACTGGTTTCGATTGCATTACTCATCATTACCACCTCTGTCGTTGAGCAGTCTGACTTCGTGCACGAAGACGTCTTCCATGGAGACTTTGTCACGCCGCAGCAGGCGCAGGTCGCATTCTTCCCGCTTGAGGGCAGACTCGAGCCGCTTCATCATCCGGCGCACGACCCGCTCGTCGTCCTCGACGAGCATGCGGATGCGGTCTCCCACTGGACGCCAGCGGATGACATCATCGATGTCCGCCACGATTGTGCGCATCGTCTTGCGCGGTTTCGCCTTGACCTCGATCACGGCGTAGGGCAGTTTCGACTTGAGCGACGCGGGCGTGCCTGCGGCGATCAGGTGACCCTCGTAGAGGATACCTACCCGATGGCAGCGATCGGCTTCATCCATGTAGGGCGTGGTCACCACACAAGCGACCCCGCGCTGCACGACTTCCGCCAGGATGACCCACAATTCGCGACGCGAGACCGGATCGACCCCCGTGGAAGGC
>Ga0307426_1002114_pt1 | contig 12623 bp, 11 predicted proteins | sample SalMarWE160340MG_FD_202165 | JGI IMG/M metagenome (GOLD analysis project Ga0307426, IMG submission 202165) | Salt marsh sediment microbial communities from the Plum Island Ecosystem LTER, Massachusetts, United States - WE1603-40 | ecosystem: Environmental > Aquatic > Marine > Intertidal zone >... | reverse complement strand
ATTTTTGCCTGATAAGTCTTGGTAAACTATGTCCGACGACATCATTTCATATTCTTCCGACAAGCAGGGCATCGTAACCGGCTCCCCCCTGATGGAAGATCAGGAACCGGAAATATTATCTTTGCGCCCTGAATACCTGGTCGATTATGTAGGTCAGGCTGAAGTGGTGGAAACTCTCAAGATCGCCATCGAAGCGTCGTTGCAGCGCCATGAGCCCATTGATCATGTGTTGTTACACGGTCCGCCGGGCCTTGGAAAAACCACGCTGGCCCACATCATCGCTAATGAGATGGGCGGTAATTTGACCGTCACCTCCGGCCCGGCTCTGGAAAAAGGCGGTGATCTGATCGGGATGCTGACCCATCTTGAAAGCGGCGATATCCTGTTCATTGATGAAATTCATCGTATCCCCAAAGCCGTGGAGGAGTTTCTCTATCCGGCCATGGAAGATTTTGCCATCGATTTTGTCTTCGATAAAGGCGTGCACGCCCGTAGCCACCGCTTTCAACTGAAACGCTTTGCGCTGGTGGGGGCCACGACCCGGGTTGGTTTGCTCTCCGCACCGCTGCGAGACCGTTTTGGCATCTTCCGCAGCCTGGATTTTTATGCCGAGCCTGATCTGGTGAAAATCACCAAACGGTCGGCGGCCCTGCTCGGTGTAGCCATCAGCGAGCAGGGCGCTGTTGAGCTGGCAAAACGATCGCGCGGAACTCCGCGAATCGTAAACCGCTTGCTGAAGCGGGTCAGGGACTACAGCCAGGTCAGGGCCGACGGCAAAATTTCCATAGAAACGGTGTCGGCCGCACTTGAGCTGGAAGGTGTTGATGAAAAAGGGCTGACCGACCTGGACCGCCGTTATTTGAATACAATTATCAAGTTTTATCACGGAGGGCCGGTGGGAATTGAAGCCATCGCTGCCACATTGCAAGAGGAGTCCGACACCCTGGTGGATATCATCGAGCCGTATCTGTTAAAAATCGGCTTTATTACAAGGACATCTTCTGGCAGAAAAGCATCCGAGGCGTCTTTCAGACATCTGGGATATAAAGCTCAGGCCAAGATGTTTTCGTGATCATGTCAATCCTCACACTTCTGACCGATTTCGGCACCCACGATGAGTACGCCGGTCTGATGAAAGGAGTTATTCTATCCATCAACCCCCGCGTTACCATCGTCGATATCACCCACCGGATTGGCCGTCAGAATGTCGCGCAGGCCGCTTTCACTATCCACTCTTCATACCGCTATTTCCCGGCGGGGAGCGTGCATCTGGTCGTCGTTGATCCCGGCGTCGGTACCGGGCGGGCCCTGCTGGCACTTGAAACGAGAAAACATTTTTTTATCGCACCCGATAACGGGACCCTTACCCTTCTGTTTGACGAAGCCGATATCACTTCACTGATTCGCCTCACGAATTCAGACTTCTTTTTAAACCCTGTTAGCCGGACTTTTCACGGCCGGGATATCATTGCGCCGGTCGGCGCACACCTGACCAAAGGCGTCGAATTAAACAAACTGGGCTCGGAGATGGATCCGCGCGACACCGTTCGCCTGGACAATCTTCAGGCACGCATGTTGAAGAACGGTAAGATTATCGGGAAAATTATTGCAATCGATCATTTCGGCAATCTTATTTCAAATGTTGATATGCGGCAGCTGGCCCGCTATGATCAGGCCGATCTATCAAACAAGCTGAAGATTAAAATCGGATCCCACGTCATCCATGGACTGTCAAAGACATACGGGGACGTCCGATCCAATACTCCTTTGGCCCTCATCGGGAGTCGCGGGTATCTGGAGATCGCAGCAAACACCGGTAATGCCGCCCAGATATTAAAAGCCCGCCAAGGCGATACCGTGCGGGTGATTATTTGACAAGTCGCAGACAACGTGTTTGAATAGACGTTAAAAGACCAAAAGACAACTATGGACAATTTTAGCGAAACCTCGAAAAAGACGGGGCGTTTATTAAATCCGGTCAAGCGTCCCAAACCTGACAAACGCTGGACCCTTTTATTTATCGGCAATCGCGGCAGAACCATAACGCTTAAGCGGTTTAAAGGGATGGTATTGCTGACGCTAATTGTCTTGTGCATTTCGATTGCCATTACCGTTGGTCTTTTGTTCTTGAGCCTTAATATCCGTCAGGAGAAAGTTCAGCTTGAATCCAAGGTAAACGATTTAAAAGAGCAAATTAAGACGCTGCACTATGAAAAGGACGTCCTCATGACTCGATTGGTCCTGGCCGAGTCGCGTTTGAAAGAAAGCCCGGGCAAAATTCAGGAAAAACCAGAAGAACCCGCTCCCGCTGCGGCGGCCGAGAGTGATAGCGAGAAACCAAAGCAGCCCATCGAGGAGACAGTTTCCCGGGCGGCAGCGCCGGCCCCGGAGCAAAGTGAACCGGAAGAGGTTGCCGGCCAATCCGATACAAAATTGAGTGTGGCCTTAGAAAATTTTCAGATTTCTCCGAAACCCGACGAAAATTTATTGCGCTTCCAGTTTAAAATAAAAAACACCAGCGCCAATGCCCAGCGTGTTTCAGGCCATACGGTTGTGGTGTTGAAAGGGGATCAAATATCGCAGGAAAGATGGCTGACTATTCCGGCAATGCCTTTGGTCGATGGCAAACCTACCGGCAGACAAAGAGGGCATTCTTTCGGCATTAATTATTTCAAAACCATGCGGTTCTCGTCGAACTATCCGAAATTCCCGGATGAATATCAGGTTGCAACGGTCTATGTGTTCACACGCCAGGGAGAGCTGTTGCTCGAAGAGAACTTTCCGGTTAAACTGTCCGCTGCTTTCCATGAAACCCCGGAGGCATCTCCCGCATCCGATGAGACGCCGCCCTCCGCACCACCGGCAGCGTCCGCTGACGCGCCCCCTTCGACAGATGAACTGATGAATACACAGCCAAATAAAAATAACCAGTAAAATTAATCCCTTGCAGTGTATAAAAAACTTTACCACAACGAAACCACGAAATTTGCATTATCTTTTTTTCGTGTTTTCGTATTTTTGTACTTTCTTGGTTAATTTGTTGCTTTGTCCCGGGACACGAGCAAAGGGATGAGGGTTTTCAGATCAAAACTGATATCCCGGAAATTGCGAAATGTAATATCTGTAAAGGGTAGATTCAATATCGATCGCAAGATTTCAAACACTTCAAAATAGTTTAATACAATTCGCTGCTCCCATTGCATGCCGATTTTTTTGGCGACATCTTTGATTTGTTTTTTGTTGCCCTCGATTTCTAAAAAACTGCCGAACGGCATCTCATCGATACAGCAACTGGTGCCTTTTAAGGTGTATGAATCACGCCACTTTTCGTATATCTGTTCTCTGTGGTAGCCCAGCGATTCCAGAATTTGGCCCATTTTGGAAAAATCACTTACTTCGACTTCCAGCTCATTGAAAATTTTATAGTCAACATCATTGAAATCAGGCTCACATTTGTAGGTCAGCGTTGTTTTTCTGTCTTTGCGAAGTCTCAAGAGGGCCTTTTTTTCAATCAAACTATTTGTCTGATCTTCAAAACGGATATTGGTTTCAAACGAGCGGCCTGCGGGATAGGCCCCAAGTTCGCGAATTCGGTCGCGGGTGGTTTTAAGGTCGGACAGGAAAAATTTTACCTCAATTTCTATCGATCCCATTTTTATTCTATCATTGAAAACCGGGTCCTCTGGGCCAGGATTCTTTACATTTATCCAGTCCCAGATCCTTCCTGGCCTGAGACCGAGCGCTAAAGAGCTTATTAACATCTACCCCTATTTTTTTCCCAATTTCATAACCGCTCCCATAATACATTTACAACCTTTACCTTTGCAATATAATTATGATGTTATTTAATTAGTTTTTCCCTTGACACCATTGAAAATAGTATATATAAAAGGTGATTCATTTTAAGACTGGAGTGGTAAACCGTGAAGAAATATACTTACAGTGCTAAAAATTCGGATAATGAGGGCCGGTGGTGTGTGGTTGATGCCAGCGGCGCCGTTTTGGGTCGTCTGGCATCGGCTGTGGCTTCCCGCTTGCAGGGCAAGCACAACCCCTTATATACGCCGCATGTTGATACCGGTGACTGGATTATCGTGATCAATGCGGATAAGGTAATGCTTACCGGAAGAAAACTGGACCAAAAACGCTATTACCGTCACAGCGGTTATATTGGCGGCCTTACGACGACCACCGCCAGAGAGCTTGCAGAAAAACGTCCGGAAGATCTGGTCCGTTTTGCCGTTAAAGGCATGCTGCCCAAAAACAAGCTGGGACGAAAACAGCTCAAGAAGCTAAAAGTATATGCTGGAGACCAGCATCCGCATCAGGCTCAGGATCCCGAGGTTCTGGAAATATAAATAAATTTATCTTTAGGGGAATCAAATGCAGCAAGAAACCGTTTTTTACGCAACCGGAAGACGTAAAACCGCCATTGCCAGGACATGGATAAAACCGGGCAGCGGTGAGATCATCATTAATAATCGCCCGGTGGAAGAATTTTTTCCGATTGAAACCATACGCAATGAAATGAGCCATCCGTTTAAAATAACCAATACATTGGGTTCCTATGATGTCAGAGCAACCGTCGTTGGCGGCGGTGTGTCCGGTCAGGCCGGCGCTGTTCGGCATGGGATAACCAGGGCACTGGTATTGGCCAATCCTGATTTGAGAATAGCGCTAAAAAAAGCCGGATTTATCAAACGCGATCCAAGGGTCAAGGAAAGAAAAAAATACGGTCAGCGCGGTGCGAGAGCCCGGTTCCAGTTTTCCAAACGTTAATCCATTTTTATGGATGCTCTTGAAGGGAATAGGTTGTCACCTATTCCCTTTTTTTATTTGAAGTTTGGTGCTTGAGATTTGTAATTTTATTGTTCTGAAAAACCTTCTGGTGAAATTAATTTAAAATTAATTTGACGTTAGCCTGCGGGCAGGTGACAATCACTTGAATTGCGCTGTGATCTGTGTCATAAAATTTTCGATTCGGTATTCGAAAAATTAGGAGGTAAAATTTTGCCGGTAAATAAAATCGACCTGAATTCAGATGTAGGGGAAAGCTTTGGAAATTATAAACTCGGTCTGGACGAGGCGGTCATCCCGTTAATCAGTTCGGCCAACATTGCCTGCGGGTTTCACGCCGGAGATCCAACCGTAATGAAGCGTACGGTGGCCATCGCCAAAGAAAACGGCGTTGCCCTCGGCGCCCATCCTGGATTTCCGGACCTGATCGGTTTCGGCCGGCGTAATCTGGATGCTTCGCTGGACGAAATCAAGGACTACGTAGTCTACCAGATAGGTGCCCTTCAGGCATTTGCAACGGCACAGGGTATGAAATTGCAGCATGTCAAACCCCACGGAGCCCTCTATAACATGGCCGTTCGGAATACGGATATTTGGCAAGCCGTGGCCCAGGCGGTTGCCGCCGTGGATAGACGCCTCATTTTATTTGTCTTAGCCGGTTCAAATCGCAAAGATCTGGAAGCCATCGCCGCCAGACACGGAATTCGCATGGCGTTTGAGTTTTTTGGCGACCGAGCCTACAATCCGGATGGATCACTGGTTTCGCGCAAAGAACCCGGCGCGGTGATTCATGACCAGCAGGCAGTGGCCGCCAAGGTCCTGAAAATGGTCAAAGAGGGTAGGGTGGTTTGCCGGGACGGCTCTGAAATAGAAATGGCGGCAGATACCATCTGTGTGCACGGCGATAACCCGGCCGCACTGGCGTTGGTGAAAAACATCAGAGAGAGCCTGCAGTCAGCAGGTGTGGAGATTGCGGCACCGGGAACGTTTCTCTAGACATGCTTTACGAAAAACCGATATTCCGTCTCATGGGCGATCGTTCCCTCCTGGTTGAACTGGGAGATGAAATCGGTCCCGCCGTCAACCAGAGCGTTCAGGAACTTTTTACCGGATTAGACTTTCAAAAGCCCAAAGGGATCCTTGAACTGGTACCCAGCTATCGATCCCTGCTGGTGATCTGTGATCCATTTATCCTATCCTTGGCGGATCTCAAGCTTATAATAATTGAAATCCATAACAATTTGGATAGATCGCAATTACCGGAACCGCGGACTGCCAAAATCCCGGTAGTATACGGTGGCAATTACGGGCCCGACCTGCTAGAGGTGGCGGAATATCATCACATCGCCCCCGAGAAGGTTATCAGTTATCACACGCAACCCACTTATCGGGTGTACATGATCGGGTTTACGCCGGGATATCCTTATCTGGGTGAACTCCCGGACGCCCTATCCACCCCGCGGCGCAAAACTCCGCGAACCCTTGTCCCCAGAGGATCAGTCGGAATTGCCCAAAAGCAGACCGGGATTTACTCGGTTGACAGCCCTGGCGGATGGCAGATCATCGGGTGGACCCCGATTCCGCTCTTTGATCCGCAAAGAAATCCGCCGAGTCTGCTGGTAATGGGGGACCGGGTAGAATTTTATTCGATAACCGCTGAGGAAGCAGATCAATGGCAGCCGCAGAGATTTTAGAAATACTGTCGCCGGGCGCATTGACATCGGTCCAGGATCTGGGCCGTTACGGATTCGGCCGATTCGGCGTTGCGCCCAGCGGTGCGCTGGATGCATTTGCGCTTCGAATTGCCAACCTGCTGGTCGGCAATCGGCAGGATCAGGCCTGCCTGGAGTCGATGTTGCTGGGCCCGAGGGTCAGGCTTTTAACCGATAGTGTTGTGGCCGTTACAGGTGGCGATCTGCAGCCCCGGCGCAACGGGCAACCGATCCAGATGTGGCGGTCGCATGTGTTTAAAAGAGATGATATATTGTCATTCAAGTCGCTGCTGAACGGATTCAGGGCCTATATTGCCGTTGCCGGCGGCATCGGCGTGCCGTTGGTTATGGACAGCAAGTCGACCAATCTGCCCTCGGGTTTTGGCGGATATCACGGACGGCAGTTGCAAAAAGGTGATATCCTGTCCGCGGAATCGTCTTGCAGTGATGTGACCATTGCCGGCCGCGCCTTAAATTCAGCGTGGGTCCCGCAATATTCGAACCATTGGACATTGCGGGTGATCTGGGGGCCGCAGGATGATCATTTTCCGAACAAAAGTCGCGATCTTTTTCAGAGCGCCTCTTATAAGATGTCGCCAGAATCCGATCGAACCGGAATCCGGCTGCAGGGTCCGGTGATTCAGCCCAAAGCAGACATCGAGGAATCGATCATTTCAGAAGGCGTTGTCTGCGGTTCCATTCAGATTCCGGGTGACGGCAAGCCCATTATTATTCTGGGTGAGACGGTGACCGGCGGCTACCGTAAAATTGCCACCGTGATTTCGGCCGATCTGCCGCTGTTGGGCCAAATCAAACCGGGAGATGAAATACGATTCACGGCTGTTTCCCCGAAAGCGTCACTTCGAGCGCTGCAGGCTGCGGAAGACCTGATCCGCAGATTTGACCAGAGCTTATCGGGCTGAAGCTTTTTCGGCCGCTTCCAGCCAGCTGTAGACCGGGGGCAGATGATCGACTTCCGGCTGGGTGATGACGTCCAGGAAGACAGGCGCAGTGCTGCTGAAAGCCTTATCCATGGCCGCATCCAGCTCCGTCGGCGTTTTAACCTCCAGCGCTTTTAATCCGAAGCCCTCGGCCACAAGGGCCGGTCGACCCGGCGTAAAATCTACCGAGAAGTATTTGCCTTGGCTGTGCAGTTTCTGCAAGGCCTTGATCCACCCGAAGGTGCTGTTGTTAAAATGAATCAAAACAGCCGGTATCCCAAGACGGGACAGGGTTTCAAGTTCTCCGGCCGACATTCCCAGGCTGCCGTCGCCGAAGAGCCCCACCAGGCGTGCCCGGGGCCGGGCAAAGTGAGCGCCCACCAGAGCCGGAATGGCATACCCCAGCCCGCCATACGAACGGGGAATAATGAACCGGGAGTCACTGCCGCCCATCTTTAAAAACCTTGCCATATACGGCGTGGGCGTGCCGGCATCCGATATGACGATGGCGCCTGATGTCAGTCGCCGGTTTAAGGCTGCGATGATGCGCTGGGGCTTCAGCGGGATATCGTCGGAGCGAAAGTCGTCTTCAGCGATCTGCCAGAATTCGGCTCTTGACGCGTTTAACGATTCGACCCAGGCCGACGGTTCACGCTGCTTGGTTTTGCCTTTCACCAGAATCAGCAGATCCTCTATCACCAGTCTTGCATCACCGGCGACACTCAGGGTGTTTTGAAAGTTGTTCCCCAGCATCTCCGGATTCAAGTCGATTTGAATGATCTGGCGGTCCGTCCGGTAGGCTGGCATCGACCAGTTTATGGTGGATACCGAGCCCATCTTGCAGCCGATATAAAGCAGAACATCTCCCGCTTCTACGGCCCGGTGGGCATGGGGATGAAATCCGTTGTCTCCGATTACCCCCATGGCCAGGGGGTGGTCATCCGGCAGAATTCCCTGGCCTGAAATCGTGGTGACAACCGGTGTTGCCAGCCATTCAGCAAGGGCGCTAATGGATTTACCGGCCTGGGAGTGGTTGGCGCCGCCGCCGATTATGATAACGGGCCGGCGGGCGGCTGTCAGGTGCTCGGCCAGCATTTCAAGTACATGGCGGGAGCCGCGGGTGCGATAGGCCGGATAGGTTCGGCACTCTGATTCACCGTAGATTAATCTGTCATTTGGCGTGAATTCTCCCATGAGTACATCCTGCGGAAAGGCCAGGTGCACGGCTCCGGGCCGGCCGCTGGTGGCGATGCGAAACGCCCGTCGTATGGTTTCCGGAATTTTGTGTGCATCTTTGATGATACTGGACCATTTGGTGATGGATTCAAAAAGACTCTGGCAGTCAAGCTCGGTAATCGTTTGTTTGCCCTCGCCGGAAAGGGGGATATCGGATGTCAGAAGAATCACCGGGATCGAGGAGGCATTGGCTTCGGCCACACCGGGGACTGAATAAAGCGGTCCGGCACCGCTGGGGCATTCGCAGATTCCCGGCTTGTGAGTCAGGCGAGCATAGGCATCGGCCATAAATGAGGCGCTGCGCTCGTCTCTGGCCATTACATGCCGGATCTTCGGCCGGGAATCATAAAGTGCCTCATAAAGGGGGACGCTGGTGTCGCCCGGTACGCCGAAAATTACGTCGACGTCATACTGTTGCAGCATTTCAACTAAAATCTGTGCGCCGGTCATTTTTTCCCTGCTTTCGGTTTGAAGTTTTAGAATATTTACCCGGTTAACTAACATTTATTAATCATCTTGACAAGTTAAAGAAGACCCGGATTAGATTCTTGCAATATATAGAGAAACAGCTTAAGTTGGTGGTAATTTAACAGACCGGAATCAAACAAAGGAGGATGAAAAATGGCAACGAATGGCTATAAAATGTACATCAATGGTGAGTGGGTCGGCAAGGATCAAACTTTTGCCGATTATAATCCTGCCAACGGGGAAGTCTGGGCCGAAATTCCCAACGCGACCCGCGATGATGCCAAAAAAGCCGTTGCGGCTGCCGCCGCCGCTCAGCCTGATTGGGCTGCTTTGCCTCACCCGCAGCGCGCCGGCTATCTGCTGAAAGCAGCCGATATTCTGGAAAAACGGCAGACGGATTTCGTAAACGCGCTGATCGATGAAGGCGGGGGATGGATCGGCAAAGGGATGTTTGAGAGCGGTTATACGCCCGGCATTTTTCGAGCCGCTGCCGCCGCGGTCTACCAGATGACCGGCGAGATCTTACCTTCGGAGCACGGCAAAATAAGCATGGTGGTTCGCCAGCCGCTGGGCGTCGTATCGGTGATCTCGCCGTGGAACTTTCCGCTGTTGCTCTCTTCACGCGGCCTGGCGGTCGCTCTGGCGGTGGGCAACACCGTCGTTTTAAAGCCCTCAGAGGAAACCCCGGTGGCCGGCGGCCTGCTGATCGCCGAACTCTTCGAGGAAGTCAAACTGCCGAAAGGCGTATTTAACGTGGTGACCTGTTCACGGGATAATGTGGCGGAAGTCGGTGATGAACTGGTCGTCAATCCGCGGGTGGGTGCAGTCAGCTATACCGGGTCGACGGCTGTCGGCAGGCAGGTGGCTGGCAAAGCCGGGCAGATGCTCAAGAAAGCCTGTTTGGAGCTGGGCGGCAAAGACTCCCTGATCATTCTCGATGACGCTGACATGGAACTGGCGCTGAATGCAGCAACCTTCGGCACCTTTATGCACCAGGGACAGATCTGTATGTCGGTGGAGAAAATCATCGTCGATGAATCCATTGCGGCCGAATTTACCGAGCGGTTTGTGGCCAAGGTCAAGACCCTCAATGTCGGCGACCCGCGGGAGATGCCCAATGTGATCGGGCCGATAATCAACCAGCGGCAGCTGGATAAAATTCACGGTCAGGTTACCGATGCCGTCGAAAAAGGCGCTCGGCTGCTGGCGGGCGGAACCTTCGAAGGGCTGTTCTACCAGCCGACGGTGTTGACCGGTATCAAGTCTGAAATGCGGATTTATCAGGAAGAAACTTTCGGTCCGGTAGCACCGATTATTACGGTCAAGGGTGTCGATGAAGCGGTCGCGGTGGCCAACGATTCGGAATACGGCCTTTCAGCGGGCATCATCACGCGCGACGAGGAAAAGGGTCTTGCGGTTGCCCATCGCCTGCAAACGGGTATGGCGCACGTCAATGACAGCTCGGTGAATGACGAGCCGCATGTGCCGTTTGGCGGCGTCAAAAACAGCGGCCTCGGACGCCACGGCGGCAGGTCATCCGTGGAGACCTTTACCGAGCTTCGCTGGTTGACGCTGGAGCGGGGCGGCACGCATTATCCCCCGCCTTTCGTCGTGTAGATATCCGTCCGTACAAACAGAACAGCCGAAATCGGCCGGGGCAGGGCGATCCCGGCCGGACCGTTCGGGGAAGGGGAGGAAAGCGCGATTCCTATCGTCACGTTACAGACGTCTGCAGCCCAAGCCATCAGAACATCTAAAACAGGAAAGGATGTAATATGGAGCACTACAAGCTTTTTATCAACGGTGAATTTGTCGATGCTGAAAGCGGTGAGACTTTCGAGTCCATTGATCCGGGAACCGGGCTTGCCATCGCAACCGTAGCAAAGGCCGGTGCGGCTGAGGCCGAAGCGGCCATCTCCGCGGCGCGGCGTGCCTTCGACAGCGGGGTCTGGAGCGGGTTGGCGCCGGCCGCCCGGGCGCAAAAAATCTATGATTTTGCCGATCAGATCACCCAGCAAACGCTGCGCCTGGCGGTCACCGAATCCATGGATTCCGGCCAGGTCATCGGACTGGCCAAGTACTGGGGAATGCTCGGCTCACAGCTGCTGCGCAATTTCGCCCACTATGCGGCGACCCGGTTCCCGTGGGAAGAAGAAATTCCTTATGCCGGCAATGTCTTTGCCCCCGGCCGCGATTTCATCCGCCGCGAACCGCTGGGCGTCTGTGTGGGGATTATCCCGTGGAATTTTCCGCTGAGCATGGCTTTTTGGAAGATCGGCCAGGCCATTGCGATGGGTAACACTATCGTGTTGAAACCGGCCTCCTCGACTCCGCTCGGTGCCCTGATCATTGCAGAGGCCGCCCAGGCAGCCGGCATTCCCAAGGGGGTTGTTAACATTCTGGCCGGGCCGGGCGCACAACTGGGCCAAACCCTCTGCACCCATCCCGCGGTGGACAAAATTGCCTTTACCGGCAGTACGCAGGTCGGACGGCAAATCATGAAATTGGCCGCCGATACGGTTAAAAAAGTAACCCTCGAGCTGGGCGGCAAGTCGGCTAATATCATCCTCGACGATGCCGATATGGACCTGGCGGTCGATGGCGCCTGCTTCGGCACGTTTTTTCACCAGGGGCAGGTATGCGATTCCGGCACCCGGGTTCTGGTTTCATCCAAGATTTACGATGAGTTTATCGACCGGATGAAAAAACGAACGGAGAATCTGCGGGTCGGCTATCAGCTGGATCCGGCAAGCCACCTGGGCCCGTTGGTCAATGCCACCCAGCTGGCCACGGTGCAAAACTATGTTGCGCTGGGACGTGAAGAAGGCGCGCAGCTGCTGACCGGCGGTCGGCGGATCGAGGTCGCCGGGATGGCGAACGGGTTCTATTTTGCTCCTACCGTCTTCGCGGACGCCAAGAACAACATGCGCATCGCCCGGGAAGAGATTTTCGGGCCGGTGGTCTGTGTGTTAAAATTCGACAGCGACGAAGAAGCCGTCGCGATCGCCAATGACTCCATGTACGGTCTGGCCGGCGGCGTGTTTTCCGGCAGCAACGCGCGCGCCGATCGCATTGCCCGCCAGATTCAAACCGGGACCATGTGGATCAATAACTACCACGCCTTCGGCGATTTTTGTCCTTTCGGCGGGTATAAGCAGTCCGGGGTCGGCAGGGAGCTGGGCCACAGCGGGTTGGCCGAATACACCCAGATCAAACGGCTGCATGTAACCGCCAGCGCTGATCACCAGAGCAATTTTACCATGAAAATACTGGCCGACGATCCGCGGGTTCCCTTTATTCAATACATTTCGCCCACCCTGGTCATCTCGGGTCACGGGTGTTTGTCCTCAATTTACAAAGAAGTTGTCAGGCTCAACTGCCGCCGGGCGCTGATTCTGACCGATGCCGGCGTCCGCCAGGCCGGACTGACGCGCATGGTCGAGGAAGCCCTGGCGGATTTTTGCGTGGG
>Ga0307426_1002113_pt1 | contig 12624 bp, 13 predicted proteins | sample SalMarWE160340MG_FD_202165 | JGI IMG/M metagenome (GOLD analysis project Ga0307426, IMG submission 202165) | Salt marsh sediment microbial communities from the Plum Island Ecosystem LTER, Massachusetts, United States - WE1603-40 | ecosystem: Environmental > Aquatic > Marine > Intertidal zone >... | reverse complement strand
CAGTCATGATGAACAATAGCACATTCTTCGTTGGATTGGTGTAAGGGGGAAAAACCGGTAAGGGGAAAACTATATCCACAATAAACCCGACATCGATTCAAGCGGATGCCTATTTCGATTTTACCTTCCATAATAATATCTATCTTTAGCATTATAAAATTCAGCATAACTTTGCCGTTTACCTGCTGAATAATGGATACGGACGAGATTTTTCCACCCTACACGTTGCCGCAGCGGCAAGATTATCCTTTTAGTGACAACCAGTGTGACTTAACCCATAATCTTGCCGGGCCTTGTGACCTTATCATAACCACCTTGAAATTTCAGGAATCCTCGACCTTTCTATTACTGATTAATCAACACAGATGAGGTTTTTCCCCCTTACAGGTTAATTTACTGGCCAAAAACAACTTGTTCCCAAAACTCTGGGAATTTTTCAACACGTCTGATCTCATTCTGGTTTATCAAAAAAGGCGCGACATCATCCGCTATGGCTTTGAAATCATAGTCAGTAATTCTTGACTTGATCTCTCCCTTCAGTTGTTTTTCATTTTTTACACCCAGTTTTAGGCTCAAGAAACCATAATCTGGTTTAGTCCTGCTGGCCAAGAACGTGATGTCATAAAAATCCCTGCCTTTGGGTCTTTTCCGGTTCACTGCTGTATAGATCTTTTGAGATAACAGGATATCAAGCGGCGTTGCCCTGATTTCGGCAAAGACATCGAACTTGTTGAGAAGGACAACCTCTGGTTGATACTCAAATCCCTGGGCTGTGGTATCTACCTGGATGAGGATCTTCTCGCTGGAAAGAGGGGATAGTCCCTGATCATAGAGCAGTTCAGGGAAACGCAGGTTACAGCGATATGCCCCCTTTTTGACATTCTTCACTTCTACTTCAAATCCTTCCAGGGAGAGGAAACGGCTAACTTTATCAATCACCTCTTCGAATTGTGACCGGGACAAGCCAAAGTTGTCCAGGTCAATATCTTCTGAAAAACGGGTATTCCCATAAACGATCCTCAATGCTGTTCCGCCCAGGAAAGCAAGTTTGCTGGCATGTTTACTATCAAAAATCGCCTGCAGGATCTTGTACTGCAGGTATTCCCGCAGGATTGAGCGTTCAAAGCGCTGCAGGTTTTCTGGATACTGGTCTTTGATCTGTTGGAATTCAAGCATGGGCATACTCCATCAATATCTTGATTCTGCGGTCCAGGGCTTTGCTGTTAAAGACCTTCAGGTACTTCCAGAACAGAGGATTGTCCTCCAGGTTGGAGATCAGATCTGTATTCCAGCGCAGCCCTTCGAGGTCCTCTTCAGATTGCATATCAGGATTCCAGTACAGGTAATCTAGTACTGCCTTTTCCAACCTGGCGATCTTGAACTTGGTATTCTGATCCTTTTCGATCACCTGGTATCCAAACATCAGACTTGGCTTGATGCTGCGGTAGCCGAATACCCCCCACTGCGTATCAAACTGTCTGGTCTTCCGTGAGCTGGTACTGGTCACTCCCAGCACTGATTCAGGGATGACCTGGTAATGAGCAAGGGCTGATTCTCTGCTGATGTAGGATGGTTCGTAGATTGCATTTGCCAGCATAAACAAAAGGCTCTCATCGATCTGTGAATTAGCCAATATATAATATCCGCCTGCCAGAGGCTTGATGTATCCTCTGGATATCCAATCACTCAGCTGCGACCGGTGAAAACCTGGATCGAAATTACGGATATCGTTCAGGTTGAAGGCCGGCAGTGGCTTTATCTGGGTTTCAAAGTCTCGAAATATCATGATTTATTTCCCAATGTTAATAATGGTATTAACTTTAAGAAATATTTTAAACGTATTTCCAGGCCTTGTCAAGCTAGTGGGTGTGTTGGCCGAAAATGTACATCCGTTCTAAAAACGTGTAGGGGGGAAAAACTATATCCGTTCTGATTTCCAATGCAATCTCGCCGGATAGTATGGGAAAATCGTGTCCAGATGAGGTTTTTCCCCCCTACAGGCATCTTTCAGGCACGTTGCGATCGGGGCAGGCATAAAAGTCCTCCGCACTCCCTACCGCGCACCGAAGGCCAACGCGATCTGCGAACGCTTCCTGGGCAGTCTTCGACGCGAATGTCTGGATCATTTCATCGTCTTGAGCGAACGACACACCCATCGCATCGTAATGAAATACGTGCACTACTACAACTACGCCTAGCCTCATCAGGACATCGATCAGCAGATTCCTTGCCGATCGACGTGCGTTGACAAGCCTGCCGCCGACGGAAAGGTTGTATCAATACCGGTATTGGGCGGTCTGCACCACGATTATCAGCGACGCACAGCTTGAGGGGCAACCTCGAAGGAACTAATGCCAATATCCAACCTGGGGAATAAACGCCCATCGGTTCTACTACGCGCGATATGAATGAGAATTCCTATCCCCGACGCGATCTCTCGAGTATTTCTGTTCGCTAAGTATCCCTCTGACACCGTAAAAACACTCACCACCGACACTGAATAAACCCTGGAATTAGTAGATTTCGATAGATTTAGATTTGATTACAAACGGATGAGATTTTTCGGCCAGTACAGCAGGGTCCGTGTATAGAGCCACGGCGGTAGATACCTGGCCTGGTTGAATGCGGGCGCAGCGGCTGGCAAAGGTTTCCGCCTTAGGCGATTCCCAGCAGCCGCAGGACAACGAGTATGACCACGATAACGATCAGTACGTGGACCACGTCGCCGATGCGTGGGATGCTGGGGACGTATTTCGGTCCAAAGTAGCCGAGCAGCCACAGGGCGAGCAGTATTACGATAATCAAGGTAAGCATGAGAGGTTTTTCCTTAACAATCGATCCCTCGGATGTCAACGGGTCCGTTGGCTGGATAGCGTCGAACTAACGGTCCAGCAGGATGAAGATGCCAGCTGCAATGGCGAGGATCGCCAGAATCGCACCAAGGCCGCCGATCCCGAGAAGCTGTACCAAGCCCCAGGCGATGAGAAAGATGGCCAGCAAGAGCATGCCGATATTCTTTGTGTATCTCATGGTCGGATTCCCTTCTAAAGTGAATGAGAGTGGCGGTTGGCACGGTCCAGCGAATATTGCCTGCCGCTAAACCAGGCTGCGGTCAAGGATTCATGCGTCCTTGACGGCCGTTTTCCCGGCCTCGAGAACTGCGGACACACGGTCCATCTGCTCAACGAGCTTATCCTGGCCCCGATCAGCTTCAGCCCGATGCGCAGCGCGAGATCAGGGCTTCGAGTATGCCGGAGAACAGCCAGACCAGCTGGGTGGCTCTAAAGGTGAAATCCCTCGTTCTCTCATTTCGGTTCGTTATGTGTCCGTCCGAACTACTGGATATTCTGTTGTCCGTCATTGTGAATCCCTTAAATAAAGTCCCCGCCGGAAGTTGTGGAGGGGCCAACTCTGGGTCTCTTCTACAGGGGTGCATTTGAGCACCCCTGTAGAAGACATCCCCAATACGGCAAGAGATGCCGTGGCGGACTATGTCTAGACTCTCCGGCGGACGAGATGGACAAGTGCAATCACAATGACGGCACCCAGCAGGGTTACCAGCATGGTTGGCAGGTTTACCGCGTCGTTGATCGTCCCAACATTGAAGATCGGGCTGAGGAAGTAGCCAGCCAGGAAGGCGCCTAGCACGCCCACGATGATATTCATCAGCAGGCTGGCGCGGTCCTTCATGATCTCGCTCGCCACCCAGCCAATGATTGCAGCAGCAACCAGATATATTACGACGTTCATTTTGTCGATCTCCTTTTGGATTGTCTCAGAGCCGCGGGATTTTCCCGTCTCTGGACTGGTGCTCCTCCTCTTTAGAGAAGGAAACAGTAAACTACAGCGGATAAGGTCTTGCGTACGTACTACCCTCGAATAACTCGTTATCTGGCGCCTTGACATCCTCCTTGAACGCTCGATCCCTGGCGAAAGGGTGGGCTCGATAACCGTGAGGAGAGGGAAGTGGTTATCGCCCGCGGCGGACGAAATGGACAATCGCCAGCAGGATGATGGCACCCAGCAGTGTTACCAGCATGGTTGGAATGGTGATCGCATCGTTGATCGTCCCGACCTTGAAGATAGGGCTCAGGAAGTAACCGGCCAGGAAAGCGCCCACAATGGCCACGATGATATTAATCAGCAAGTTCGAGCGGTCGCGCATCAGTTGGGTCGCCACGTAGCCGATAATGGCTGCAACGACAAGATAAATTAGAAGGTTCATAGCTTAACTCCTCCGCGAATGATTGTGCTGTCTAACTTCATGATCAGGGTTCTCTTAATTTCCTCGCAACACCAACTAACCGGAAACATCACTCCCGGGGAAACCTGCGGCTGCGTTTCGCAAGCCTTCAGCAATACGGTCGGGTGTCTCATCTTTGCTGATAAAGGCATCGGCGCCAGCAGAGAGGGCAGCTTGCTGGCGGGCACCAAGCCGGCTGATGAGAATAATGACCAGCGCGGCCGGGCAGGCCCGGCGCAGCTCTTCAAGCGTCGTTGTTGAAACGCCGGGGATGAGGGCCCAATCCACCAACAGCATATCGGCGTGGCTGACCGGGGCTTGAGCCAAAGTGGTTGCCCAATCAGCGGCCTCGCCCGCAATTTCCATCTGCAGATCTTGCAGCAGTAGATGCAGGGCAGAGCGCTCATCGGCGTTGGCATTGGCGATATAGACTCGGGTCATGAATTCAGTGTACAGCAACGATGGCCCGGCCACATCCATCGGCCGGGCAGTCTTTGCCTCCGCTAGTTGGGGGAGGTAGAGATCAGGTTTAGCTCACGAGACCATGCCGCAAGGCCAGGGTCACCGCTTCGGTGCGGCTGGCGACGCCGAACTTGGTCAGGATGTTGCTTACGTGGGATTTGACCGTGGATGGGCTGACGTTCAGCTGCCCTGCGATTTGTCGATTATTCAACCCCTCGACCATCAAGACCAGCACATCGCGCTCGCGCGGCGTCAGGTCATGGCCCGGCTTGGGCGGATGGTTTGCGGCCTGGACGAGAATCTGGCCAATCTCGGGAGAGAGTGCGCCCCGGCCGGCATGCACCGAGCGGATGGCCTGGGCAAGCTCGTCGGCAGAGACATCTTTGAGCATGTAACCAATCGCACCGGCATCGAGCGCATTCTGGATCAGATCCAGTTCTTTGAAACTGGTCAGCGCAATGACCTGGACCTGCGGATGCTGTTGGCGCAGGGCGCGGGTGGCGGTCGCCCCATCCATATCCGGCATCATCATGTCCATCAAGATAACATCGGGGTTGGTCTCGGTGCAGAGTTCAAGCGCCTGCTGCCCGCTTTCAGCCTCACCCGCCAGTTCCAGATCGTCGAACGCCATCAGGAAGGTTGCCAGGCCGCGTCGAACCATGGTGTGGTCGTCGACCAGCATGACCCGAATGGGATTGGTAGGCTTTTCCATCACAACCCCTCCTGCTTGTCCCAGCGCAGAAGGATCTGCGTTCCCCGCCCGGGCTTGCTGGTTACCGTCAGCATGGCGCCCACTGCGGCCGCTCGTTCACGCATCATGCTCAATCCATAGTGCCCGGAAGGCGTCAGCCCGGATGTGACAAACCCGCAGCCGTCGTCGTTGATCTGCAGTTCCAGCCTTTCGGGTGCAAGACGTAAGTCGAGGCGCACATGGTTAGCCCGGGCATGCTTGGCTATGTTGCTCAGTCCCTCCTGGCAGATGCGGTAGACCGCAACCTGCACTTCGGCGGGTAAACTGCATTCGCCGCGCACCGCCACCTCGACCGGGATGCTGGTGCGCCCTGTAAAGGCATTGCTCAGCTGGCGCAGCAGGTCGCCCAATTCAGTGTCGGTCAGGGTGGAGGGGCGCAGTTCGGCCAGAAGCGCACGCATCTCGGCCAGTGCACCGCGCGTCAGGCGGCGCAGGTCCTTCAACGAGCGACGCGCCTGCACCGGGTCCTTCTCCCACAGGCGAGGCAGCACCTCGGCAATCAGCCCGGCGGAGAAAAGCGACTGGTTTACAGCGTCGTGCAGGTTGCGCGCCAGGCGCTGGCGTTCCTGCAGCGCGGCAAGCTCCTGCGCGTGTTCGTACAGCTCGGCGTTGACCAATGCCACCACCGCCTGGTTGGCGATGGTCATCGCCAGGTCGGCCAGGTGTGGGGTGAAGTATGCGCGCTCAGCGTGTGCAACGCCGATGCCGCCGATCAGGCGCCCCTTAACGACCAGCGGCACCCACATCCAGGACTGCACGCCTTCCAGCGTAGCCGCGGCGCCATTTTCCATGAGCGTACGTAGGAATTCCGCCGAAGGCTCGTCGCTCCACACATCAGCAATGCGTATGGGATGATGTCCGTTGAACAGTGTCCGCAGCGATTCTTCTCCGTCCAGCCGGATGCGGAATGGCATGGAATTCTCCAGCCGCTCCGAACCGCGCACCGCCAGCACGACCAGGTCCGAGTCTTCGATTGTGAAGAGTGCGGCGTGGGTGTATTTGATGAGAACGCCCAGCTGGTCGAGGATCAGCCCCGGCCGCAAATCCAGTTCGGAGGCCAGAATCTGGGAGATCTCGAGCAGGATGGCCTGTTCGCTCGCCCGCACACCCACTCGCTGATTCAGGCGGCTCTGAGTCTGCACCCGCTTGCTCACATCGCGCAGCAGCGCCAGAGCGCAGTTGCGTCCCTGGTACTGGAATGGCACCGCGCGCCATTCAACGCTGAAGGGCGTATCGTCCTGCCGCACATGCTGCATCAGGATGGCAAACCGCTCACCTTGTTTAATGACCTCGGCAAAGCGGACAAAATCGGGCTGGCTGTCGATATGGAGAAACGCTGGCGGCCGCAGCGCTAGAAAATCCTGCGGTGCGTAACCGTGCATGGCGGCTGCAGCCGGGTTGGCCGCCAGCACTTCCCCAGTGTCGATGTCTGTGATCAAGACCCCGTCACTGGCGGCTTCAAAGATGTCCCGGTACAGTTGGTCGGCTTGCAATGCAGCACGTTTCATCATCATGTCTCAAACTATATTAGGATAAATCTACCACAAGATCAATTCGGCTACGTGTAGGGGGAAAAATTATATCCGTACTTAATTTATGAAATTTCACTAGAACGAATGGACATTTCCGGCTATCCCAGGAAAAACTAAATCCGTGGTGAAACCTTTAGCTCTTTGAGTTGAAAACCTTTTACCATATAATAATGAGTATCAAAGAAGCCGCAGAATCACTATTTAGTCGCAAGGCCAGCATGCGAACTCAGCTAAAACAGAAGGAGGTGACTTCAATGCGATACATCTACATTGCACTCATGGTTGTGGCTATAGCCATCGTTCTGCTTTTCGTCGTCCAGAATACTCCTACCACCACCGTTTCGTTTTTCTCTGCAAGCATCACCCTTCCACTTTCAATCTTAGTCCTGCTTACCTATGTCATGGGCATACTGACGGGAGGGGTTGTGGTTTCGCTTCTACGTGGGTTGATTTCTGGCGCAGCCAAGGATTAACGTCACATCTAACCGTGCATTTAGCCGTGTGCATCTGGAAGAGTTTGGCTATATCTACAAAGCAGCAATAGCTGTGCTGGCCGAAAATGTACATCCGTTCTAAAAATGCCCGATAACACCACCAAAGGCATTACAATCACGATCTCCATTTCCTAAGTTTAAAGACAGACCGTGATTTCTTCTCTACAGCACTTCCTCGAACTCATCCTGCACATTATCGCACAGGCCATTCAACGCCGGGTAAAACCTTCACTGTTCACCGGTGCCGTCCTCGATCTCACACGCAGAAGATCAGAACTCGTGCTTGAAAACGCCTTTCTGCGGCAGCAGCTCATCGTGCTCAATCGTCAGGTTGTACGTCCTGCCTGCAAGCCGCGCGAGCGAGTCCTGCTGGTCATGTTGGCCAGCGTGCTGCGATCATGGAAACAGACGTTGACCATCGTTCAACCCAATACGCTTCTGCGCTGGCACCGTGACCTGTATCGCTGGTTGTGGAAACGGAAATCTCGGAGGAGACAACTTGGTCGCCCACCGCTCTCCGAAGAGACTGTGAGAATCATCCAATGCATGGCTCGAGAGAACCGCATCTGGGGTGCCAATCGCATTCATGGAGAGTTGCTGAAGCTGGGACTGCGCGCTGCGAAAAGCACGATCCAACGCTACATTAAATACATCCGTGACCCTGGCTCGTCCCAGCAACGTTGGAGAACCTTCATCACAACCATGCCAGTGAGATCTGGGCCTGCGATATCCTACAGACCTACGATCTGTTCTTCCGCGCCTTATTCGTTTTCATCATCATTGAATTGAAGAAGCGCCGCGTCATGCACTTCGGGGTGACACGCCATCCCACCGATAAATGGCTGGCTCAACAGTTACGCGAGGCCACACCTTTCGGAGAAGGTCCACGCTTCTTGATCCGCGACAATGACCGCAAATATGGATCGTTTTTTGCGAGCGTCGCAATAGGTACGGGGATTAAGGTGCTTCACACTCCCTATCGTGCACCGAAAGCCAATGCCATCTGCGAACGCTTCCTGGGCAGTCTTAGGCGCGAATGCCTGGATCACTTCATCCTCTTGAGCGAACGGCATACCCATCGCATCGTGAAGAAATACATTCACTACTACAACTACGCCAGACCTCACCAGGGTATCGGTCAACAAATCCCTTGCCGATCGATGTTCGTCGACAAGTCTGCCGCCGGAGGGAAGGTTGTTTCAATACCGGTATTGGGCGGCCTGCATCACGATTATCAGCGACGCGCGGCTTGAGATCTGATCTCTAAACATCAAGTACTGATAGAAAATCACGGGGGTCTATACCATTATGTATCTCGATGCTCAAACGCGTGATTCGAGGGTGAATTCGTATCCTCGGTGTAGTCTTTCGAGCTCTTTATCTCATACAATATTGTTCTGAAACCATCGAATTTTGCTTTTTTTATCTTGAGCAAATGCGAGGATTGGCGTCTCACGATAGATTTCGATGTGATTACGCATGGATGGGGTTTTTCGGCCAGCACAATGTACGGATGAGGTTTTTCCCCCTACACGTTATTAATCACCCCTGGCTGTTCCTAAGAAGCTGGGCACCAGAAATCGCAGAACGTAATTGGGTAAGAGTTGTTGATTTTACAGAGAGAATAATTTCATTCGCAGGTGAAGATAAAATTAGTGAGTTATATCTTCACCTTGAAGGTTTGGAACCTAACAAAGAAAAAACCTGGTTGTTTGATTATGCCAAACGACTACCCGATATTAAAGTGCACTCTGCTTAGTAATGTCGAAAGTATCTTGGGAGTAATATTTCATACATACATATTGCATATTATGATTTTTCTCTAATTGTTTGCAATTTCTTGTATTTCTACAACGTATATTATCATAACCATCTTTTTTACCGAGACCAGTCCTGCACATAGCCTATAATCTCATCAAAGTGGACGATTTCGCATGTCGTTGGATTGATCGCAACCGTGACCGTTCCCGAATCATAATCCTCCGGGTCGCTGATACCGAAACTGATCCAATTGCCGTCAGGTGACCAGCGAGGGTCGCTTAGTGCCCAATGATCTATTTGGGCAATCAATCTGCGTTCAGTTCCATCCAGCGAAGCTACATACAACCCGTAACTCAAACCTCCTTCGACGCGTTCGAGAAATGCGATCTGCTGATCATCCGGCGAGATAGATACATTTGCGCCTTTTGAGTCAATCACAAACCCATCTCGTTGCTCTCCCATTGTGAGATTCAAAAACCTTAACTGCAATCCCGTAGCTGCAGGAAATACATAGGCAAGGCTCTGTCCATCAGATAACCAGCCAATCAACAGCTCGTACTCGGGACCATCTGTCACCCTGCGCAAATCGGAGCCATCGACGTTTACCACATAAAGGTTTAGATCGTTGATGCGCACAAAGGCCAACCGCGATGCGTCGGGAGACCAGCGAGGATTGTAGTCGTAGTCCGATGTGCCGGGAAGAACCACGTTATCACCGGAGACGAGGTCAACAATGTAAAGCCCGGCCGTTCCGCTGTACGCTGCATGGGTGCCGTCCGGAGAAAGCGAAGGCCATGTCCCTGGACCAAGTATCTGACGGCTTCCATCGGTCAGATTCACAACAAAGATTCCCGCATTCGAGGGCGAAAGTGATTCGCCATCCTCGTTGATCCGACCATAAGCAATCATCTTGCCCGAGAGCCCCTCGACAATCGAATCTTCACTTTCCATCTCAAGCTGCAGCGATTCAAGCGTCAGACAAATCTGCTGGGGTATTGCAGTCGACACGGACGTGCTTCCCTCGGGAGGCTCCCAGCGAAGAGTCCATGGCCCCTCTTGACTTACCATCAATCCAAAAATGTGGTACTGAAGCTGCCCGGATGGGACCGGATCCGCATACTCGATACCGGCTTTGAAATCCCCTTTTTGGCCTCCTCCAAACCCACCCACCGGTGTGTGATCCGGATCTTCGAGCGCAATCGCAAACACCGATTCGTCCGATTTGAAATTGAAACTATATGCATTTTTAAGACGAACGGCAGAAACCAGTTCGACCCTGTGTCCGGCGAGGTCGAATCCCTGGTTCAATTCCCACTCCTGTCCTTCTTGAGGATCATTCCCGCTGTCGAATTGGAAATAAGCATCAACGGGGTACTCGACATCGACCGCTTCGAGGACGATCGACAGCGGGGCATCAAATCCCTTCTTGATCGCATAAGCCCACGGAAATACCCCCATCTCTTCGCTTGCAAGATCAAGATCGGTTGGCGTCGTAAAAGGAAGGTTGTGACCATTGGCATCCACGATCTCGGGCCAACGCGAAATACCCATGACCCTCGCGCCAGGGAATTCGGCACCCTGGTGGAAGGCGCCGGCCAGAATGTAGTTTTCCTCCAACTCGATCACCTTTTCCAATGACAGATTCGCTCCTGTTTCTTCGGTCTGCGGAACGTTGTCAGTTGGCGTCGCGGTAATTTCAATCACGGGCAAGACGGCCAGATCCTGTGAGGCTGGAACAAATCTCAATCCCAATTGCCAATTTTTGGGAGCTGCGCCCGGAGAAGTGCCGTGAAGACACGGAATAATGAAGACAGCTTCTTGGATGTCGGGAGGAATAGCCGGATAGACAACTCGCGATTGATACCCTGATGCCCAACCTCTGCCGCCTCCTTGCTGCCCGATTGGCAGGATTTCATGATCCGAAATACTCAAGTATGGCAGCGAACTGCATACAGGTTGACCGACCAATACTTCACCGCTTCTGGGCTGTTCAATCTCATCCGGTGGGCGAGCCTCCGGCGGGATGCCGTCCACCGAAAAAACCAGCACGGTTTGCCGGGAATCAAGCACGGCCTGCTCGACCACAACCGTGATCCCGTCCCGCACAAGGGATACCGGTTCGGCAAGCATACGCAGCCCGCCGCCCTCATCGACAAGACCAACTCCAGGGACGTAACCCAATAATCCTCTCAATGCAGCAAGAGCCCTCTCCGGTCCCACAACGATCAGCGAGATAATCATTGCCGCAATGATCAAAAAAACAGGGATTGTGATCCTCTTTGTCAGCCTGGAGGTGCGTGCCTGGCGAAAGACCTGCGTTTCATCAAACCCTTTTCGTACGCTCGGCCACAGATCGATCGTTTCGGGTGGAACCCCAGCGTCGGCGATTTCCTGCAGGACGGCGCGCGATTGTTTCTCATTCATGGCTACTCGTCCTCCCGCGTTCCGAGTCGTTTTCGACGCCTGAACATCCCGATATTCTTTCAGAAACCAAAATGGATCGTAGGCGTTTCTTGGCTGCATGAAGGGACCATTTGACGGAACTGATCGATCGTTCCAATCGTTGGGAAATTTCCGAACCCCTCATATCAAGATAGTATCGCCGCACGACAACCGCCCTTTCCTTCGGGGTGAGCTCGCCAAGCGCTCTCCAGACCCGGCGCTTTTCTTCATTGCGGCTAATGATATCCTCTGGGCCCGGACCAGTATCGCACAGCCAGGCTGGCGATTCGTTCATTTCAATCATCGTCTCCAGAGAAAGTGACTTCGATGACTTCATCACTGCTTTGATCGCATCGTTCGTAACGATGCGCATGAACCAGGGCCGAAAAGGATGGCCGTCTTTGAATTGATGGATCTTTATCGCCGCCTTCAGAAATGCATCCTGTGCGATATCCTCCGCCAGAGCACGATCCCCAACGATAAGAAACGCAGCCTGCACGGCTTCAACTTGATGCTGCTTAACAAGTTCTGCCAGGCCCGCTAGGTTACCGTCTTTGAGCAGCTTTATCGCATCGCTTTCTTCCATGAGAATCCTTCATAAAAAAGTGATGCTATATTCCTCTTATTATTAATATCCACATGCATGCGAAAAGGATAGGTGAGTCATAATAGACCTAAAAAAATTTTTACTCTGTGCTGGCCGAAAATGTACATCCGTTCTAAAAAAACCGCCATGCAGGGTGAAAAATATCATCTGGACACGATTTTCCTATTCTACAGGGTGAGGTTCCAACGGAAACAGTACGGATATAGTTTTTCCCCCCTACAGGGTTTTTACAATGCTTCCAGACCCCATCAGGGAATCGACCAGCGGACTCCAATCCCTATTGATAATACAAATATGAAAGGATCGATCGCACGACGGGAAGTACTTGGAGG
>Ga0307426_1002111_pt1 | contig 12630 bp, 7 predicted proteins | sample SalMarWE160340MG_FD_202165 | JGI IMG/M metagenome (GOLD analysis project Ga0307426, IMG submission 202165) | Salt marsh sediment microbial communities from the Plum Island Ecosystem LTER, Massachusetts, United States - WE1603-40 | ecosystem: Environmental > Aquatic > Marine > Intertidal zone >... | reverse complement strand
GCCGACACGCTTGCCGCGCTGGACCAGGCCGGCATCCGGCGCCTGGGCGCCGGGACGACGCCGCAGGACGCAGAGGCGCCGCTGATGCTGGAGGTCGGCGGCCTGCGCCTCGCTCTGCTGAACATCGCCGAAGGCGAGTTCAGCCGGTCGCGCGGCGGGCCGGGCGCCGCACCGCTCCGTCCTGTCGCCAACTGCCGCGCAGTGACGGGGGCCGCCGGCGCGGCGGACGTCGTCCTCGTCTTCCTCCACGCGGGCAACGAGCAGATACTGTTCCCGCCGCCCTGGGTCCAGCGTTTCTCCCGCCAGCTGATCGACGCCGGGGCGCACGCCGTCATCGCCCACCACCCGCACGTCCCGCAGGGCATCGAGCTGTACGGCGACCGGCCCATCGCCTACAGCCTCGGCAACTTTCTCTTCGACTGGGCCGGGCACGAGCCGGAGACGGATACCAGCTTCTTGCTCGAGCTCGAACTCGCGGCGGACGGGGTCAGCTCCGTACAGGCCCATCCGCTCCGCAAGGCGCCGGACGGCGGGGCCGGCCTGCTCGGCGGCAACTAGCGCCACGATTACATCCGCTTCCTCAACGAGCTGTCCGCACCGCTCTCGGACGACGTGCGGATGGCGGCGCTGTGGGACGAGCAGTGCGTCTGGCTCTACGAGCACCGCTACACCGGGCACATGCGGAAGCTGGCCCCGTTGTTCCAGGACGGCGACGGCCGCCGCAAGGCGGAACTGCTCGCGTACAACCTGTTCAACTGCGAGGCGCACCGCGAGGCGCTGACGCACATCCTCCGCCTGCGGACCAAGGGCCGGCTCGCCCACGTGGCGGCGGACCGGCAATACCTGGACGGCCTGATGGCCCGCCTGAAAGCGATGGCTCCAAGCGCCACGACATGAGGAAGCCCAAAATGCAGAAGGCGGGTGACTGCGGCGATCCGCGTCGCTTGACAGAATTCGGGGGCAGCGGTATAATTCCAACCGGTTATTCGAGGCTGCTTTAGGTTCAGCCGGCGAGGTCTGCGGAAGTCGACCCCGGCTTGGCGCAGCGGCAGGAACGGGGCGTGGCGCAGTTTGGCAGCGCGTCTGGTTTGGGACCAGAAGGTCGGCGGTTCAAATCCGCCCGCCCCGACCACGTCCGGCGTCCCAACATCGAAATCATCGCGTGGTGGGCGTAGCTCAGTTGGTTAGAGCGCCAGATTGTGGATCTGGAGGCCGTGGGTTCGAGTCCCATCGTCCACCCCAGCGACAGGTTTTCGGCTGTCTGACACGCGCCGGTAGCTCAGTCGGATAGAGCATCGGATTTCTAATCCGAGGGTCGGGGGTTCGAGTCCCTCCCGGCGTGCCCGCAAGTGAATGGGCGGCAGCCAGTTACGACTGCCGCCCGTTTTTCCTAGGACTGCCAGACTGGCCGGTTTTGGGCCGTTTTGGGAGATACTATCAAGAGTTCTGGATGGGTAAGAAGGAGCGTATCCTTTGGGGATGTGCATTTCGTTCCCATGAGACCCCTCGCAAGAGGGACAGAAAGGATACGCTCATGAGGCCTTGTAATGAGTCGGACGACGGAAGGCGAGAAGAGGAATCGAGGACGGCACTGGAGGAACTGCTCCGCGAGGGAGCCAGGCGAATGCTTCAGGCGGCGATCGAGGCCGAGGTGTCGGGCTACGTGGCGGAACACGGCCACCTCGCAGACGTGGCTAGAGGACATCGGCTGGTGGTGCGGAATGGTTATCAGCCGGGACGGACGATCCAGTCGGGCCTGGGTGACATCCGGGTTCGGAAGCCGCGGGTGCACGATCGGCGGCCGGGGGAGAAGTTCACCAGTCGCATCCTGCCGCCGTATATGCGGCGGACGCCGAGCATCGAGGCGCTGATCCCGGTGCTTTACTTGAAGGGGGATCTCGACGAACGACTTCCCCGACGCCCTGGCGGCCATCCTGGGGCCGGACGCGGCCGGTCTATCCGCGACGACGATCACTCGGCTGAAGCAGGTCTGGGGGGACGAATACCAGGAGTGGTCGCGGCGTGACCTGACCGGCAAGCGATACGTGTACTGGTGGGTGGACGGCATCTACTTCAAGGTCCGCCTGAGCGGCGAGCGACCGTGCCTCCTGGTGATCGTGGGGACGCGAGAGGACGGCACGAAAGAGTTGGTAGGCATCTGGGACGGCGAACGGGAGAGCAAGCTGTCGTGGCTTGAGTTGCTGCGGGACCTCCGGCGTCGAGGAATCAGTGACGGGCCGGAACTGTGCGTGGGCGACGGTGCCCTCGGCTTCTGGACGGCGATGGAGGAGCTATTCCCCAAGACGCGGCAGCAGCGGTGCTGGGTGCACAAGACCGCGAACGTGCTGGACAAGCTGCCGAAGAAGGTGCAGCCGTCGGCGAAGCCACTCCTCCACGAGATGTATATGGCGGAGAAGAAGGAGGACGGCCTCGCCGCCTTCGAGGAGTTCCTGAGCCGTTATGGAGCGAAGTATCCCAAGGCGTGCGACTGCCTTCGTAAGGACCGGGATATCCTGTTCACCTTCTACGACTTCCCTGCCGAGCACTGGGTACACCTCCGCACGACGAACCCCATTGAGTCGACGTTCGCCACGGTGCGTCATCGCAGCCGACAGACGAAGGGGTGCGGGTCCCGCACGGCCACACTCACGATGGTGTTCAAGCTCGGCCGGGAAGCCGAGAAACGGTGGCGGAAAATCAACGGCTACGAGCTGATCGACAAGGTCCTTCGCGGCGTAATGTTCAAGGACGGAATGGAACTGGAAAGGGCTGCGTAACGAAGGTCCCAGAGGATGTGCTCATCAATCCTTCATCAACAACACTTGACAATAGCTCCGGGTGTGGCCAACTGCCCTCGGTGCGTTAGTCTTTGGCCCTCGGCGCGTCGACAGCCGGGATTGGCTTCGCGCGATAGACGTGGACGGCGGGGTCGCGGCGGCCGATCACGCGCTGCTTGAAGAGGTAGAGGAGCCGGTCGTCGGGGTCGAAGCATGCGCCGGTGACGGCGTCAGACCTCGTCGCTGTCTTGGTCTCCAGCGGATACACGATCTTCTCCCGCGCGAACGGGGGGATGCCGGCCGACTTCCTCTCGCCTTTGGCCGCCTTGCCCAGTTCGGCCGGATCGTAGCTGTACCACCAGTTCGTCCGGCCGGCGCTGTAGATGCCGCCGTAGTCGTAGCCCATGCGGCCGGTGCCAAGGCTGACGAACGCAATGAACCCGTGGGCCTTGGGCAGGTCGATGAAGACGCCGCTGGGGACCTTGTCTTCCATCGTCCACCTTCCCTCTCGCCGGCTCTTGGGCGGGACACCGCCCCAGCCGCAGTTGGCGATGAAGTAGTTGCCGTCGCGCGGGGCCCAGATCTTCTTCGTGAAGGGGTAGTCGAGGAGCGGGACGAGGTCGACGCTGTCCTTCTTCGGATCGGGCGTTGCGATGGCGCCGAGCGTCGGGCCCCAACTCGTCGGTGCGCAGATGCTGTAGTAGCCGCCGAAGCCGAGGGCCATCCGCCGGCCGCCGGTATACTTCCTCGCAAACTCCTCCGACAGCACGGTCACGCCGCCCCAATAGCCCTTGAACGGATCGCGGGTGACGCGCCACGGTCCGATGTGCGTGATCTTGCCGTCGTCGCCGAGCTTCGAGGCCCCGAGCGACGGCCGCTTGCTCCCGCCCGTCCAATACCCGTGGTATGTGCTCCAGTAGAGAGTTCTCCTCTCCTCGTCCCACCAATAGCCCGCGTTCTGCCCAACGCCGCCCACAGAGGGGCTGCCCCATATCTTCTTGACCACGGCTGTCTTGAGTGCCTTGTGGCCGCCGCCCATCACCTTGACCAGCGGTGGGACCTCGGCCTCGAACAGCGGGCCCTTGTGGTATCTCATGAACACTCGCTTCGTGCCGTCTTTCATCTTCCGAAGCGTGAGCCCGCACGACGCCCAGGTCGGGTCGCCCTTCACACCTTTCCGCGGGACCTTGAACGAGCCGGCGTATTCGAAATGCTCAAACGTCAGAATCTGCTTGCCGTCCTTCGGCTGGACGGGCGGTGCGGGCTCTTCCTCTTCCTCCGGCCGTTTCTCCACGACGATCTTCTTCGCCTCGGTCGGCTCGCCCAGCAGCTTGCCGCCGACATGCTTGCCGACGCGCCACTGGAACACATACTCGCCCGGTTTGGACGGCGCCCGCAGCCACGAGTCGAACGTGTGCGTCGCGCCCGGTGCGATCTTCCGGCCCTGGCCAAGGATGATGCCGCTCGTGCCCCAGGTCGAGTTGTGGTCCGGCGCCACCGCGTAGAGGCGCACGAACCCCTCCCGCTCCGCCCAGTTCTTCGTGCCCGTGTTCTTCATTGTGATGCGCGCATGGAACACCTGATCGGTTACCAGCTTGTCCGGCACCGTCATCTTCACGAACACCGCGTCCAGGTCCGGCTTCGCCTCCCCGCCGCGGCACGCCGACGACCACAGCGAAACACACACCAACACCAGACCAACCCACTTCACCGATGCGTTCCTCACGGTCTGCTCCTCCTATCCTGTCCTTCGCCGGCAATCCCCGGCAGCATCGTTCAGCGCCACCTCAGCATATCCCCCGCGACCGTGCGCTGCAACACCGGACTCCGCCGCTCGGCGGCGGCCACCACATCTTGACCTTGTAGTCAAGGACCAGTTCCATCGCCATCGGTCTGCGGAACCGAACGTTGGGGGACGTCTTGGCTAAGGTCAAGACGCCGAGTCCCTCCGGGCGTGCCACTGACAAGAAGGGTGGGCGGCGGGTGGCGGTCGCGCGGCAATGTGCCGACGACATGCGAGCAACCTCGCCCACCATAGCATACCCGCCCCCTATCGTGCGGGCGGCCTACCCGATACTTCGGCCGCGCAGTCGAACGTGCTGCGGGCAAGATCCTGCCAGCCGAAATGATTCAGATGGTTGAGCATTGTGGCCCAACGGACGGACTGGATCGGGCGGGTCGTCACAGACCATAGCCGGTCATAGAGCACCTTGCGGCAGCGGTCGGCGGTGTCCTTGCTGAGTCCGGCGCTTCCTTTGTCCAAGGCGGCGGCGATGGCCAACATGCCCTCGGTCTCCCCGATGCCTTGGCAGAGGGCCTCGAAGCGCTGGGTCGTCTCGGCCCCGTTCGGACCCGGCCAGGACAGTTTGTAGAGCGCCGGCGCCCGCTGAGCGCAGGAGGAATACGGGTAGCGGTTGTAGATGTGCCGCGCATTGTCGGAGCTGCGCCGGCTGGGCACAACGTCCCAGAAGTCGAAACCGATCCGCCCGATGCCTTGCTTGCGAAGGAACAGGGCCTTGTCGGTCAGGAGGCGATAGCCGTTGACGGTGCACAACGTCTCGAAGCCGGAGAAGCGAAAGTAGGCGGTGACCGGGGCGCCGCGCCAGGTCGACAGCCCGACCAGCGGATCGCTCACCCTCAGCATCGGGGAGCCGTAGCAGTGTTCGTGCAACACGACCACGCCACCGCCGCGATCGGCGCGATAGGGTTTCTTGTCCGATCGCTGGGTGTGCAGCCCGCGGGTCCAGCGGGCCGGCCCGCCGCCGGGCCAGACTTCATCGAACATCTTGAACACCGACGACGGCGCCGTGCCGTCGGACAGGATCCCAATGCACATGGCCTTCTCCAGCCCGAGCTTGGCCAGGCGCCGATGACACGCTTTCAGCACAGGCCGCCAGAACCTCCTCGCCTCGTCGGTGTCAAACTTCGGCACCTGCATGCGCTTGCGAGTCTTCGCGGCCCGGTCGATGACGGTCACGGTGTTCCTCTGGTCGGCCTTCCGCATCCCCCAACCGCCGGAATGCCAGACTTGGAGGGCGACATAATCGAGCGTCCCGAAGTGTTTCTTGGCCAGAGCCATGAAGCGGTCAAAGACTGAGAAATCGTAGTCGTACGTCCCGTCGGCCCTGCGAATCCAGTACACCATGCCCTCGTCGTTGCCGAACTGCGTGTGATCGACGACGCACACGTTGACCATCTTGTTGCCCGCGCGGGCCAGCAGGGCGAAGCTCTTCTCCAGGAGCTTCCAGTGCCGCTCGGACCATTCGTCTACCTTGTACTGCAAGGCGACGGACGTCGGCGACTGGTAGAGCCCGACGTACGTGCGATAGTCCTTCGGGTCAGGGACCACCCAGGGCGAGACGTAGAGTTCGACCGGCACGGTCACAGGCCGGGCCCCGGCCACGCGGATGGTTACGCCGCCGCGGTAATCGCCGGGTGCAGCGTCGCTGGGCACATTGAATCGCACGTAGACGGGCAACATGGCCGCGTCGTCGATCGGCTTCTGATTGTACGGCCGGATTTGGAGTACCGGCGAGTCAGTTGGCACGCCGGGGACCAGCCCGTCGAACCAGCTCGTGCGCATGTACGCGTGGCCGTCCAGCCGGCCACGGAACAATTCGGCCGAGGATGATGCGATGGTCGCGTTGCCCTTGACCGCCTTCAGATCAGAGACGACTACTTTGGTGTTCTTCAGCGGCCAGGTCGAGGAGACGACCACGATCCCGCCGAACGAGCCGTTGCGGGCGGCAACGATCCGCAGAGGGCCGACCGGCTCGCAAGGATCGGCCCAGTCGCGCTCCGTGATCCGGTCGTTGATGTCCTCCACCCAGACGCGCAGGCCTTTCGGCCGGCTGGTATTCGGCACGATACCCGCGCCGACCGCCCGCAAAGCGAGCGACCGCGGCTCCAGCCTTATCGGCTGCCACCGCCGCCACGCCTTCGGGTGCGAAGGACTGCGGCGCAGTTCGATGCCCAGGACATTGACGCCCTTGCGGAGAGCGCCCAGGGGCAGCCGGATCGGCCCGAGCCGGCGCGTCCGCACTGCGTTGAGGGCGGCGGCCTCCCTGGCCGCCTGCCTCTTGTCAGTGGGGGCCCTGCGGCGGTCGGCGGCCGGCCAGGCATCGTCAGGATAGACTGTCGCCGTTGTGTTCGCCTCCAGCTTGCCCTTGGGCAGGGAGTGTCGGGCGATCTCCCGCCCGTTGAGGTAAACAACCACGCCGCCACAGAACTGCAGTTCGCTGAGGGCCAGTATGCGAACGGCCGCCGGGGCGGTCACCTCGAACCGACCTCGCAGGCAGACGCGAAACGCCCCCATCGTGACTGCTTCGCCGTCGGTGACGTTTCCGGCGGCGAACCGCACGCGAGGCCACGTGGAGTCGTCAAAGCCAACACCGGTCCAACTGGCGGGCGGCGGGACGTCCTCCGGGTTCGAAGACAGCGGGGGCTCGCGGCGGGCGAAGTCAGGCGGGGCGGCCACCGGGCCGGACGCATCTGCAAAGGTGATCGGACCGGTCACCCGCCGCCAGCGGAAGTAGCTGTTGGCATTCAGGATAGCAGTCTTGCCGTCACTCGATTGGGCCTCACAAGCAGACGCCGTGACCGCCAGCGCAATCCCGACCATTCCCAGACACAGAACATATCTCATCGCTTTTCCTCTCGGAGCACGCTCTGGAGGTTGGCCGGATCTCGGCCGGCGCCGCCGCGCGCCTATCGTGGCGGCGTGGCCGCCGGACTGCCCGCGGGAACCGAACCGAGATTTGCCTTGATGAACTCCCTTGCTCGGGCCATCGCCTTGTCGACCAGCTTTCTGTCGCCGCCCATGAGCCCGTGGCCGGCGCCCGGGATCGCGAACATCTCGTGCCGCACCTTGTGCTTCTTCAACTGCGCGGCCATGTCCAGCGATTCCTGACAGGGGACGTCCGTGTCCGCGGTGCCGTGGATCATCACGACCGGGGGATACTTGGCTGTGATGTTGCGGACGGGGCAGTAGGGATCAAGTTTGGCCTTTTCGGTAGCCGGGTTGAAGCCCGTTACTTCCTTCGTCCACAGGCCGTTCTGACGCAGATACCGGTAGAGCTGCCGGCGGTTCCGGCCGCTCCTGCCGGGCTCGGTTACCACTTCCGGCGTTATGCCTTTGTACGCATCCTCCTTGGAGATCAGCGGGCGCTTGCGGTAGTGCTTCGACGGCGTCGTATACCAGGGGCCGTCCACGTCGCCGTAACCGTAGTAAGCCACCAGGGCCTTGGGGCGCGGGTCGATGATCCCGGTCATCATGGTCAGGTATCCGCCCGCCGAATTGCCGGCAACGACGACCTTACTGGCGTCGGCGTGAAACAGAACCGGCCCCTTCTCGCTGACCCACTTCATGAAGTCGCGCACGTCCTCGATGATCTGCGGCAGCTTTACCTGAGGCGCCAGCCGGTAGCTTGCCGAGACGACGCAATAACCCTCCGAGCGGCACAATGCCATGAGGTCCGGCTGGACCCATTTCCGGGTACCCATTATCAGTGCCCCCCCGTGGAGCCACACCAGCACCGGCCGCGGTCGGGCGTCGTCGAGGCGATACACGTCCGCCTCAATCTTCAGGTTCCCGACCGTCTTGTAGACAAAGGTCTTCATTCCGAACGTCGCTTTCGACCGGCCGCGGCGCCCCTTCAGGTGCTTGTCGAAGAACTCCGTCACAAGCCGGTTGAGGCGCTCTTCTTGTGTGCGCGTGGCCCTGCCGTGTCCGACGCCTTTGATCACCTCGAAGGTCACGTCAACGCCCGCCTTCTTGAGCGCGTTGACCAACATCTCGCTCTGGTTGATGGGCACGAGGTTGTCCTTATCGCCGTGGGCGACCAGGAACGGCGGATCGTCCCTGGTGACATAGGTGATCGGGTTGGCCTTGATGACCAGTTCCTTGTGCTGCGCCGTCGGGCCGCCCACCAATGCAGCCGGAGGTGACTGTCCTGGCCCGTAGAAGCCGCCGCTGGCCGCCTCGAGTTTGGCCAAGTCGGTCGGGCCGGAACAATCCGCCACGCACTGCACCCGACTGGAGAACTTCAGATTGCCGCCGACCTTGCCTTCCAGTTCCTTGACGCCGCCGCTGGTGCCGAGCAACGCCGCCAGGTGTCCGCCCGATGAGCCGCCCCAGACGCCGATGCGGTCGGCGTCGAAGGAGTACTTCGCGGCGTTGGCCCGCAGAAAACGAATGGCCCCCTTGCAGTCCTCGATCTGAGCCGGGAACACCCAAGCTTTCGACCCGTTGTAGCTGCGCGCCAGCCGGTGGCTGATGCTGGCCACCGCGTATCCGTGAGCGACCAGATTGCCGACCCCATTACCGCCGGGCAGGCAACGGGAATCGTTCGTCCAGAAATTCCGCCATGCGCCGCCGGCGATCCAGACGACCAGCGGCAGCTTGCCCTCGAACTTCTTCGGCGTGTAGATGCCCATCATCAGGCGCACGCCGCCGGCTCGGGCATACTCCACGGTAACCTTGTTGTGCTCCACGTTCCCCAGGTCTCTTGAGCCGCTGGCCGGTTTCGGCGCCCGCTGGGCGGCCCCCGCGGGCTTGACAGAGTACAGCCGCGGGTCGCCGTCCTTGAACCACTTGGCCTCCACCCGGTCACCGACCTTGACCGCGGCGATGGCCGTGACCATGTCCTTGTCCGGCAAGTCCTTTGCGCCGGCAATAGTCTGCAGTACGTACCGCTGCGGGTCGCCCTGGTCGGGCTTGATGACGACAAAATCCTTGCCCTTCTTGATGACCTTGCCGACCGCCGTGCCGCCCGCGAAGCCCGGCTTGGCAGCCGCCTGCGGGGAGATGTCCAGGACCCGAATGGTACGCACCCGGACCCAATCATCCTGACGCCAGCGGACCTCCACCCGGTCGCCGACGTTCCGCCGCGCGATGGCCGCAGTCATCTCCTTGTCGGGCCCGGTGGCCAGATGGGGCGCCGCAAACATCCGCGTCTTGCCGTCGCCGTCCTCGAGCACGAGCCGGCCCTGTCCGACGGAGGCGACTGTGCCGGTGAGTTTGCCCCACTTCCCGGGGGCGCTCAGGACCGTCACGTTGACCTTGCGGCGTCCGGCGGCGTTCCTGGTTACGGCCACGGCGACCTCGCTGCCGATGACCAAGCTGGCCAGGAAGGCCCGGAACTTGGGACTCATCTTGGACCCGCGGGGCGCCAGGACGATGTGGCGGGCCCGCCGTTCGTCCTCCGGGCGGACGTCCAAGGTCCGGCCGGTCTTGGCGACCAGCATGCCGCGGATGACGTTGCCGGCCTGGACGCTGTCGGCGCCGAACGCCATGTTGCCAGCCTGGCGTGAATCGTCGAGATTCAGAATAGCGCCTCCCGCCAGTGCCGCCGCCAGCACGATTGCCGTCCTACGCATTGCCACTTCTCCTTGCATCAAGTGCGTGCTTTCGGCAGCGGCAGCGGCAAAAGCGCTCGGGCCATCGGTGCCCTTCTACTTCGCCTTGGCCGGCGGAGCGCCGCCGGCGGTGTGCTTGTAGAAGAAGACATTGCCGTTGGCGTCGCTCACCGCGATGAATGCGTTGACGCTCCGCACATAGCGCCAGCGGCCAAAGACGCCGTTGCGAGCGCTGCGAGCGACCTTCGGGCCGCCGGTGGTCTCTCTGACCTCCCACTTCTTGGTGTTGAGATCGAGTACATAGACTTTCCCGGGCGCCCACGACGCCCAGCCCACCACGCGGTCCGAGACCGGATCGTAATCCAGGCCGGCGGCGTTGCCCGTATGAATAATGTGTCCGCCGCCCTTGATCTTGAGATTCTGGGGCTTGAAGTTCTTCCGGCCGATGTCATAGAGGACCAGGCGGCCTCGCCCCGCCCCCACCAGCAGCTTGCGCTTGGTGTCAACCGCAAACCCCAACCCACCTGCCGGCTGGGCATCGAGTTTGGCCCACGTGTTCTTGTCGTAGTCGTAGCCAAACAGGCCCCTGTCGGTGCCGAAGTAGACCTTCTTCGTGGCGGGATCGTACGCACAGCCCAGGCAGAACCCACCGCCGGGAAGCTGTCCGCGCGGTTGCCTGTCCTGCCATTTCTTGGCTTTGAAATCATAGGTCCATGTCCGGTCGCACTTGGCGAATCCCACACCGGCCAGCGACCCGCCCAGCCCGAAGAAGCGGTCGGCGTGGGCAATGTAAGCCAGGCCGCCGTAGGTGTGGCGCGAATTGGGCGTGCCGTCGGCGTTGACCTCCCGGTCCTTGACCGGATTGGGAAACGGATCGTTCAGGCGCTCCCAGGCCATCTTCTTGACATCAAAGGCGTACAACTCGTTGCCGTAGTAGTCGGCATGGCCCCCGCCCCACACGATGAGACAGCCTCGCTTGCTGTCGAACGCCGCGCCGCACCAAGCGGCAACCACCGAGTTGGGGCCGCAGACGGCCCACGTCTTCGGAAACTGGTTGTGCTTGGGCGCCACGCTCATCAGGGCTGACTTGGGGACCTCGATCCACGTGTTGGGCTTGGCGGTCTTGACTTTGCCCAGAGCGGGTGGCGCTCCACCTGCCGCACCCAAACTAGTGGCCGGCCACCCCAAGGAGATTGCTGCGAGGAGCAACGTCGGGATGATGAAGGTGGTCCTTGCCAGGGATGCCATGTGTGGTTGCTCCTCCTGAAAGATGCGACATTCCACAGATGAGTCGCCGCTCACCATTACACGCTGTCGAACACTCGGGACACGGGTACCTCCTACGAGAGGCGTCCGGCCCCCGTCGCCAATACCGCACGATAGTATGTCCGTCTGCTCGGCCGCCGTCAAGCAGGCCCGATGGCCCGCGGATGTGTGAGGGGGCCCGGGCGGAAATGGAGCGTGGTCTATGGCAAAGGTTCCGCTCGCAGACCCAGACGACCCTGTTCACGAACTGGCTCCTCGATGCATCCACCCCAAGGCGAGCGCATGCCGGCCCCCGCGAGCGCACGGCGTGAGAAGGTGCGCCGCTTGGCAGAACGCGGCCCCCCTCAAGTATAGTGACATAGTGAGCGCGCCGGACGTGCATTGTGCCGGATGGTGCGGTACAATCCCCGGCGAGCAGATGGCAACGCGAATTCGGGAAGTCGCGCAGATCGGGATGAAAAGCGATGGGTGAGACCATCAGCGACGTGCTCTATTTCGACGCTTTCTCACAGATCGGGCCGCAGCGGGAGAAGCACCCCGCCGAGGCGTGGACACTTGAAGAACTCCTGGCCGAGATGAGCCACTGCTCGATCTCCGGGGCGCTGGTGTCGGCCACGCAGTCGGTCTGCTGCGAGGTGATGTCCGGCAACCTGGCGCTGTCCGAGGCGATCCGTCCCAACCGGAACCTGTTCGCCATCTGGAACGTCATGCCCCATCAGACGGGCGAGGTGCCGGTGCCCGCCGAGCTTGCCCGGAAGATGCGCCGCCACGACGTCCGGGCCGTGATGATCCATCCCAAGACCAACGCCTGGGACTGGTCTGGCGGTCACGCCCAGCCGCTGTTCCGCTGGCTGGCCAAAGAAGAGATGCTGACCATTCTCCAACGCCACGAGTTCGGCCACTATCGGGAGTTGGACGAGTTCCTGTCCCGGAACCGCCAGTTGCGGTGCCTGTTGACCGGGGCCGGCCAGGACGAGCAACGATTCGTCCTTCCGCTGCTGAAGAAGTATCGGTCGCTGCACGTCAGCTTCGACGTGTTCCAGGTTCACTACGGGCTGGAGGACCTGGTGGCGGCGGGGCTGGAGGCCCAGTTGGTCTTCGCCACGCGGGCGCCGAAGATGTCCATGGGCGCCCATCGCACCTACGTCGATTACGCCGACGTGCCCGCGGCGGCGCGCGACAAGATCGCCGGCGGCAATCTGAGCCGCCTGCTCAAGGGGCAGCGGCCGCC
>Ga0307426_1002110_pt1 | contig 12633 bp, 10 predicted proteins | sample SalMarWE160340MG_FD_202165 | JGI IMG/M metagenome (GOLD analysis project Ga0307426, IMG submission 202165) | Salt marsh sediment microbial communities from the Plum Island Ecosystem LTER, Massachusetts, United States - WE1603-40 | ecosystem: Environmental > Aquatic > Marine > Intertidal zone >... | reverse complement strand
GGACAGACAACTCGTTCAGGCGGAGCTGCTGGAAGCCCTGTATTGCGGGTTTTTTGGTCTGGAACTCTAGACGTAATTGTTTATGGAGTGTTGGAGTAATGATGAAATCGGCCTATATAAAATTTAAATTCCAAATAACAAATAAATTCCAACGACAAAAATTCAAAATATCAAACAGTCCTAAACGATATAATAAGGTAATTTTGTGATTTAAGAATTATAAATTAGCTGCTGGATTATAATCTCAAATCGAAATAGCCGTGCCCTCCAGTAGATGAAAAACGGGTTTCGGCAATTGGATATTGGGATTTGAGATTTATTTGTAATTTGGTGCTTGTAATTTGGAGTTTTTTCTATATGTCGCCAAATTGGCATGAAAGAACACATCGCGTAAATGTCCGATTCAGAAATAATAAAAACTGATATCTGTATTATCGGGGCCGGTCTGGCCGGTCTGGTGGCAACGTTGTTTGCGGCCAACCGGGGCCTGTCCTGCGTCGAGGTAGGTCAGACTGGAGAGATCAATTTTGCCAGTGGATTTTTTGATTTATTGGGTGTACATCCGGCAGGTGAAAAACATGCGTGGACCGATCCTTGGGCGGGAATTGATGCGCTGGTGCGGGATATTCCGGAACACCCGTATGCCCGGCTGCCCAGAGAAGATATCGAGACCGCCTTCGAAGAGACCCTGACTTTTTTAAAGGAAGCCGGTCTTCCCTATATCAGACGGCTGAATCAAAACACCGGCGTCCTAACTTCCCTGGGGACCCTCAAGCCCACCTACTGTGTTCCTCACACCATGTGGAATGGCGTAGAGGCTTTGGATAAAAAGCCCTCCTGCCTGCTGATCGACATTCGGGGCCTGAAGGGATTCAGCGCTCGTCAGATTGCAGCGGCTTTGAAGAGTGAATGGCCGGGTTTGCGGACCGCCCGTGTCTCTTTTCCGGATACCGACCACCTCAACGAAGTCTGGACGGAGCATATGGCCAGTGCTTTGATTCTGCCTCAAAATAGGGAGAAATTTGCCCGGACGCTGGGGCCGCATATCAAAGACGCGCAAATAGTTGGACTGCCGGCCATTTTAGGCCTTTATCGCACCCTTGAGGTTGTGTCCGATCTGCAGAAGTTGATCGGTGTGCCGCTCTTTGAAATTCCCACCATACCACCTTCTGTCTCCGGTTTGCGTCTGAAGGAGGCTTTTGAAAGAGGATTGCGCACCAAAGGGGTTCAGTACCTTTCTCAAAAGCAGGTTCTGGCGGTGCGGCATCAGGCGGATGAGTATTTTGAAGTCGATATGGGCCGGACCACTGCCGAGCTGACCGTACGATCCAGGGGAATTATTCTGGCAAGTGGTCGATTTATCGGCGGGGGATTGCACGCGGATAGAAAACGTATCAAAGAGACGATCTTCGACTTGCCGGTATACCAGCCCGACAACCGAACCGACTGGCACCGCCGGGACTTCCTGGATCCCCGGGGACACCTCCTAAACCAGTCCGGGGTGGAAATTGATGATTCATTTCGTCCCCTGAACAGTTCCCGTCAGCCTGCTTTCAGAACGCTTTTTGCGGCCGGCTCCCTTCTGGCCCACAATGACTGGAAACGCATCAAATGCGGAGCCGGTGTTGCCATAGCCTCTGCCTTCGGGGCAGTTAAATCGTTTTTGCGCATCATTAAGTGATTCGTCCTTATACGAACCAAATCACACACTGCCTTACCCAACCGGAAATCCAACTCACACCGACTATAGCGGTTGTCATAAATATGTTCCGTTTGCCAGATTTGCTAACAGGAGAAAATGTAATGTGTAACGACCTCAAATTACTATAAACATGACAACCGCTATATTATTGTTTTTATTTAAAAAAAATCTAGACTTTTACAGAACGATGTGGCATATTTAAATCCAGGGCACGGCCCTTACTCATTGCCAATCCGGAAAACGCCACAATTGAAGAGCTCAAGCAAGTTTGCCGGGTCGGTTCCAATAAAACAGCGACACGCTGTAGGGCGATCCAATCGATTACCTTTTTATTAACAGTCTGTCGCCAACCGAAATATGACGATATTTAAGGTGGATTAATTCATTTGACAAAATGAAAGCAAAACATTATAAGTTAAGTTAAATTTAAAAAAGAAAGGAGAAATAAAATGTCAGTGTCTGTATTGACAAAAAAGGGACAGACTACCATTCCTAAAGATATACGAAATTATCTAAATCTTGCACCGAATGATAAAATTCTATACCTCATGGAAGGTAACAAAGTGGTTATCAAACCGCTTAAAGGTAATATTCTTGATCTCAAGGGAAGTGTTAAAACCAAGGATAAGCCTATTGATTTCAAAAAGCTAAGAAGTGAAACGAAAAAAAAAGTTGCCCGTAAAATTGTTGAGGCTAGTTAAATGAGATTTGTTGATACCAATATTTTCATCAGATACCTGACAGAGGATATCCCAGAGAAAGCAGATGCGTGTGATAAATTGTTTAAAAGCGCAATTTCAGGAAAGGTAAAGCTCTTTACTACAGACCTTGTTATTGCTGAAATCATATGGGTTTTAGAATCATACTATGAACTTTCAAAAAATGACATCCGAGAGAAGGTTGAGAAAATTTTGAATACACCCAATTTATTCTGCCCGCAAAAAGACATCATTTTAAGTGCGCTTAATGTGTATACCGAAAAGAACATCGATTATATTGATGCGTTTAACGCTTTGACATTAAAAGACATGGGGATCGAAGAGCTCTACTCATACGATCCCCATTATAACAGAATTGAGGGGTTGACCAGGTTAGAGCCGTGAACTATGGATTAGCCGACGCTCAATCTTTGGCTTAAATATGTGTAAAGATCTATCACCTTAAGGTTTGTATCCGTGCCGCTCTGGGCGCAGGCAAAATGGATCTGGCACTTGGGGCAGGCCGTGATCAGGGTTTGCGCCCCGGTTTGGATGGCTTCCTGCATCCGTTCGGTTTGAATTGCCTTTGAATAGCTGGAGCACTCCATCCAGGCACTGGTCCCGCAACAAAGCGCATTTTCACGGTTGCGCTCCATTTCTACCAGCTGTACTTCAGGCAGCATTCCCAACAGCTGTCTGGGTGGCTCGTATATTCCAGCCAGACGACCCAGCCGGCACGGATCATGGTAGGTGATGGCTTCGGCAGAAGATGCCTGAAAGGATAAGCCGGTCTTGGGCAGTTCGCGCGCCAGAAACTCTGTCATATGCAACACCTCAAAGGGCAGCGTACCAAAATACTTCGGGTAATAATTTTTAAAGGTGACGTAGCCCTCCGGGCAGCTAAAAAGCACGGTTTTGGCGCCGGAGGCTTTTATCACTTCAAGATTCCACCGGGCCAACTTGCGGAAGGTGGTGTGATCACCGCACCACAAAGCATCGTGGCCGCAACAGCGCTCATGGTTGCTGATGACCGGTTCGATTCCCATTTTATTAAGCAATGTGAGCATGCTGCGGGCGGTTTCCAGTGGAGACAGATTCAGATAGCGGAAGGTCACATCAAAAAAAGGCAGACAGCCCACAAAATAAAAATATTGCCCGCTGTCTCGAAATGCCCCGGCTTTTTGGGCCCAGCCGGTACGCTGCTGCTTTAAGTCATGGGTTTGCAAACCGGCAATGGCTTGCAGGATACCGTGATGACTTTCCAGGGGAAAATTTCCCGCCCGGCGGGCTTGCTGCCGATGAAAACTGATGAATTCGGGGAAATCAATCTCCGCCGGACAGCGTCCGCTGCAACTGCCACAGCTCAGACAGGCCCAGATTTCGCGACTGCGGACAAGCCCTCCGTCCGGATCCAGCACGGCCCGTTTGATGATCTGGCGCGGTGAAAACGTAGACATTTCACGGCTGATGGGGCAGCTTCCCGTACACAAGCCACATTCCATACAGTAGTCGATCTGTTTTTGGGTAAGAAGTCGGGTCTTTTCCATAGAATCTAATTTCAATTTTCAATCATTAATCCCCCAAGCCCGGTGAGTAATTGAACAAACAAACGAATTTCTTCGGCAAACGCAGCCCCTTCCGAAGCGGAAATCCATTTCAACCTTAGACGGCGTTCATCAATCCCCAGCAGCCTGAGCATCTCCCGGGTTTCTTCAATGACCTTCTGGCATCTTACATTACCTTCCAGGTAATGACACTCGCCAATGTGTCAGCCGGAAACCAGGATGCCGTCCGCCCCTTTCAGGAAAGCCTTGAGCAGGAAACCGTGATTCAGCCTGCCGGTACACATGAGTCGGATCAGACGGACATTGGTTGGATATTGCATGCGGGACACCCCTGCCAGGTCAGCCCCGGCATAAGCGCACCAGTTGCATACAAATGCTAATATATTAGGTTTGGTGTTAGAAGACATGAGCTAACTATATACATTGAATATTTAAGATTGAAGATTTAATGTAAATCGATAGAATTCCTCAAATCTTCAATTTTCAGTCTTCAATCTTCAATATTTATTCCCCCAAGCATCCCTTCAATTTGTTCATCCTTGAAATGGGATAATGAGGCAGCTCCTGTGGGGCAGACCACATTACAAACCCCACATCCCGTGCACAGGGCTTCTGTTACCACTGCCTGTTTGCGCCCCGGTGATATTTCCTTAATGTTGATGGCCTTAAAACAACATGCGTTTTCGCATTCGCCGCACGCCCGGCAAAGATTTGAATCCACCCGGTTGATCATGCCCTCGGTCACAATTTCTTCTTTGGAGAGCACCGTAACTGCCCGGGAAACCGCACCGCGGGCCTGAGCAATGCTTTCACCTGCAAAATTGGGGCCTTGGGCCAGACCGCAGAGATAAAAACCCGGCGTGGCAAAATCAAGGGGCCTGAGTTTGGGGTGAGCTTCCATAAAAAAACCATCTTCGTCTAGGGCCAGGCGCATGACATTCGCCAGTTGCTTGCTTTCCTCGCGGGGACGGATGGCGGCGCTCAAAATCAGCTGGTCTGCTTGCAGCTGAACCGGCGCCTGCAGCTGGTCATCAAAAACTGAAATGGTCAGGCTGTCACCGAAAGCCACGACCTGTGGCTTCTGCTCCCTTTCAAAGCGATAAAAACGCACACCTTGCTGACGTGCGTTTAAATAATAGGTTTCCCTTAAACCAAACGTGCGAATGTCCCGATACAGAACCGAAATCTGAGCTTCAGGATTGATGTTTTTTAATTTCAAACTATTTTTGATGGCCGCCGTACAGCAAACCCGACTGCAATAAAGATATTCCGGCTCGCGGGAGCCGACGCATTGAATCATGGTTACGTGCTTTATTTGCTTGACCCTGTCAGGCTCTGATACCAGCAGGGTTTCAAATTCTTTCTGGGTCATCACCGCGGGATGCCGACCATAAAGATATTCCGTGGGTTGATATTCCTGTCCCCCGGTCGCCGCCACCACAACGCCGTGCGATATACTTCGGGATTCGCCTTTAACAGAAATGGTCGAACTAAAATTGCCGCAGCTTCCGGTTATGGAAGTTACCTGCGCTTCTGTATGAACGGTGATCAAAGGCTGGTCTTCAATTTTTTCAATAAGGTCGCGAACATACTCTGCCGGACTGGCACCGTCTTCCGTATAATAAAGGGTGCGGGCATTGCCTCCTAACACGGCGCTTTGTTCCACTAGGGTGGCTTCAAACCCCTGCTCTGCAAAAGCAAGGGCCGCCGTGAGGCCGGTGAGACCACCCCCGATCACCAGCGCGCTTTGAACAACTTTATGCGAAGTATCGTAAAGCGGCTCCAGCAGGCGGGCACGGGACACAGACATGCGCACCAGGTTTTTAGCCTTTTCCGTTGCCGCCTGCGGTTCGTCCTGATGAACCCAGGCATCCTGTTCGCGAATATTGGCCAGCTCAAAGAGGTATGGGTTGAGACCTGCATCGCGCAGCGTATTGCGGAAAAGCGGTTCATGGGTTCGAGGCGTGCAGGATGCCACCACCACCCGATTGAGATTATGCGCACGAATTGCGACCTTAATTTCCTGCAGCTGATCTGTCGAGCAGGCAAACATGCAATCGGCCGCATAGGCCACATCGGGAAGCGTGCGCACGTAAGCGGCAACCGCTTCAACGTCGACGGTCCCGGCGATGTTGATTCCGCAATGGCAGACAAAAACGCCGATCTGGGGCTCTTCCCGGCTCACATCGCGTTCCTCAGGAATGGCGGGGGCGGCAACCAGCGATCCTCTGGTATCGGCCAGCAGGGCCGTGGCTCTCTCCGCTGCACTGCTGCCCTGCTGGACGGAGTCCGGAATATCTTTGGGACCCTGGGCGGCACCACAAACATAGATGCCCGGTCGGGAGGTGGCGACCAGGTCCAGCGGATCAGAGGCGCAGAAACCATGCGCATTTAATCGGAGGCCGAGCCGTTTTGCCAATTGTACAAGAGAAGGGTTCGGGCAAAGACCGACGGAAAGAACGACCAGATCATAGGTGTCTTCCCGGATGTGATGATCCGGTGCGGCATAGCTGAGGCTCAATGTATCATTCTCGGGGTTTGGAATCACCCTGGAGATCATGGATCTTACATAGCGGACATCATTTTCGGATATGGATCTCTCATAAAAACGGTCAAACCCTTTGCCGTGGGCTCTGATATCGATATAAAAGATAGTGGTGTCGATTTCGGGAGCATGCTCCCTGGTGATCATGGCCTGCTTGGTGGCGGACATGCAACACACAGCGGAACAATACTCCTGACCAATTTGACTGTCCCGGGAACCGACACACTGAATCCAGGCGATGCTGCGGGGGGATTTGCCGTCGGAACTGCGCTGGATATGTCCCTGAAATGGACCGGCTGCCGAAAGAATTCGTTCATATTCCAGACTGGTGATGACATTGGGCCAGCGTCCGTAGCCGTATTCCCCTTTTAAGTTGGCGTCAAAAGCCTTGAATCCGCCCGCCAGGATAACAGAACCGGTTTCGATGCGCACTGTTTCTTCTTTTTGGGCGTGGGTTTTTGCTGTGATCGCCTCGGCCCTACAGGCTGCCACACATTGCATGCATTCACAACATCCCCCACAGTCAAGGCAACGGGCGGCTTCATTTCGGGCGGAATTTTCATCCGGCAAAAGATTCACTTCTTCAAACCCCCCAAGTCTTTTGTTCACCGGCAGGGTCGGGGGTGTCATTCGCTTCCTGACAGGTTCACCTTGCGCTACCCCCGCCCAGTTATGGCCCGAGGGCGGTTTCTCCTGCCATCCAGCAGGCAGTTCTTTACCCTGCAAATATTCGGCAATATATTTGGCAGCTCTTTTTCCGGCTGCAACGGCTTCAATTACCGTGGCAGGCCCCGTGATCACATCGCCGCCGGCAAATATTCCGGGCCTGTTGGTCTGAAGTGTCTCAGGATTGACTGTCAGAAGATTCCACCTTGACACCTCCAGGCCATGAGCATCCCCCAGGGGATCGAAATCCGGCGCCTGTCCGATGGCTGGAATGATGTGATCTGCGTCGACGAGAAATTCAGAACCTTCAATGGGAACCGGTCGCCTTCTGCCCGAATCATCCGCTTCTGCCAGGCGGGTTTGAATGCACCGGATGCCGGAAACGCTGCCATTTTCACCTATGATTATGGCCGGCGCCACCTGAAAATGGATTTTGATCCCTTCCTTTTCGGCCTCCAAAACTTCTTCGGGTTCCGCCAGCATTTCTGTGCGTGAGCGGCGGTAGATGATGTGGGCGTCACTTGCTCCTAATCGAAGGGCCACACGGGCGCTATCCAGGGCGGAATGCCCGCCGCCAATAACCACGACTCGGCCGGCCAACTTTTTCAGTTTCCCTGAATGCACTTCCCGCAAAAAAGAGGTGGCGTCGGAAACACCCTGGGGTATCTCCTCTCCGGGTATTTTCAGCTTTAAACTTTTCCAGGCACCGATGGCTATAAAAATCGCACCGGCCCCGTGTTTTTGAAGGTCGTCGATGGTGAGGTCCTTGCCAATGGTCGTGTTGGTCTGAATGTTAATCCCGTAGCGTTTGAGATTTTCGATCTCTGCATCCAATATGACCCGGGGCAGACGGTGTTCGGGAATGCCGTACCGCAACATTCCGCCGGCCTCGGGCATGGACTCGTATACCGTCACCTGATAGCCGTCGAGGGCCAGAAAATATGCAGCGCTGAGTCCGGCCGGGCCGGAGCCGATGACGGCCACCTTCTCATCCCGCGGTGTTATATCAGGTACCGGAATTTCACTGAGTTTAACATGATCCGCGGCGACTCTTTTAAGTTCCCTGATGGATATGGCCTCGTCCATTTCAAGGCGGCGGCATTTTTTCTCGCAACTCCGTGTACAAACACGGCCAAGTACACCGGGAAACGGCAGATCCTGCATGATAATTTCAACTGCTTCCCTGTACCTGCCCATCTTGACCATCGCCACATAAGCCTGAACATTAAGGTTCGCCGGGCAGGCCGTGCGGCAAGGCGCTGTATCATATTTCTCGATGGTGTAACTGTTGGGAACTGCCTGAGGGTAAGATATGTAGATCGCCTTGCGATTTACCAGCTGCATGTCATGTTCGCCGGGCCTCAGCACGGGGCAGACTTCGGCACAATCACCACAGGCAGTGCACTTGTCAGAATCAACATAGCGGGCCTTCTTTTTGAGCGTCAATTGAAAGCGACCCGGTTCACCATTCACATCGAGGACGTCGGTATAAGCCAGAATCTCGATATTGGGATGGTTGGTCAATTCCGCCAGCTTAGGGCCCATCATACAGGAAGAGCAATCGTTGGTGGGGAAGGTCTTGTCGAGTTGGGCCATGACACCGCCCACGTTCGGCTTTTCTTCTACCAGATGCACTTTAAAGCCGGAATTGGCGATATCCAAGGCAGTTTGAATTCCTGCAATTCCGCCGCCGATAATGGTGATCGATCCGATCTTGCATGTATGTCGAGTTCGTTGGCTTTTGCGCATTAATCATTCCAGAGGTTGAGCGTCTGCAAAAGGGGAAAAGGATCCGTAATATGACGGGAGATCCAATCCTTCGCTCCCTTGACATGACACGCAAGTCCGATCAGCTCAGTGAAATAAAAAACCGGTATAGAAAAACGTCTGCCCCAATCCGCTTCGATCTTTTGCTGATACATATCGAGATTCGCCTGACACATCTGACAGGAAACCACAATGGCCTGAGCGCCGACGCGTTGGGCCATATCGTAGAGTTTTCCCACGAGTTGAGAGACGATATCCAGGCGCGAAAGCACCTGGCTTGCTCCACAACAGTCGGTTTTAAAAGGCCAGAGGACAGGCGTAGCGCCAAGATTTTCGACAATTCGATCCAATGCTTGAGGATCCTCAAAATCTTTAGCTCCTGTGATCTCAGGCGGCCGGCTGGCCATGCAGCCGTAATAACAGACGGCCTTTAAACCATTAAGTGGTTTTATTACCTGTTTTGCTGTTGTTTCCAGCATCTTTTCGGTGGCAAAGAAATTAGCGAGATCCCAGATTTGCGGCAAAGACGCTTCCAATTTTATCCCATATCGTTGCGGATGGTCTCCTCGGAGCGCCTTAGCGGCCGTTTTTAGTCGATTAAAACACATGGGGCAGGGAACGAGCATGTCCGCATGGGGCAGTCTGGTAGCCAGATTCAGGGTCCGTCCCGCCAGTTCAATACTCGCCCGGTGATCGATGCTGTGGGCAGCAGTAGCGCCGCAGCAATTCCAATCGGGGATTTCTTCCAGTCGAATGTCCAGGAAAGCGCAGATTCCGAGTATGGATTCGGCATAATCCCTTGCCGATCCTTGCAGCGAACAGCCCGGATAATAGGTTACTTGCATGGTGGGGAGTGTTCCGTTTTGCGTCGAGCCAGAATTTTGCGAACTTCTCTTTTGCCTTTGATTGATTTGGGAATGAGAGGCAATCGTCCTTTGGAAAACATCTGGCGGCCCAATTTTAAATCATATCGCCATGTCCCGGAGTTCCATCTATCCAGAAGTTCCCCGCTTTTGAGCAAATATGCCGGCAGGAGAGTTGTTTCGTACAGACGTCCCCGTTTTTTAATGTTGTTCAGAAATGTTTCATGTAATGCTAAAATCCGGGGTTGGGGGGAAGGCACACCCTCTTGAACAGCCATTTCTTTGAGACAGTCCATCAGTTCTGCAATTTTAACCTCATTTGGACAACGCGTGGTACACGTCTCACAGGCCGCACAAACCCAAATTGTTTGACAATTCAATACGGTTTCCCGTTGCCCTAAAAGCACCATGCGAATCACTTCGTCCGGATAGAGATCCATGGCAAAGGTAACCGGGCAGCCGTTGGTGCATTTGCGGCACTGAAAACATGCGCCTGCTTGAAACGGCCCTTCAGCTTCGATCTGTTCTAAAAGGCGGTAATCTGGATCTAAAATTTTTTGGGACATAATATTTGACTAATTTTCTTACGCTGGTGAAAATTTGCCTTGGAACAAATTTCAATGTCGGAATGACAGGCATTGGAGGCAGTTTTAGCGTATATAGACTATTAACATGAAAAAAAGAGAATCTGTCAAGGATAATTAATCCGTTCCTGTAAAATATCACCTCGATAGTTGTAATTAACTTTATCAAAACTGAATAAAGTCTTTAGATCGAAATTCCGGCGGATTAATTATTTGATGCTGCGCATTATATTTTTCGTTGAGGCGCTATCGATGACTATATTAGCTGAGTTTTGCACGAGGGAGGTTTTTACCTTCAGAAAAAGACGGAGCGAAGCGAACTCAATGAATCTTCAGTCTTCAATCTTCAATTCTGGCGTGACCGGGCTTCATATTTTCAATCCGCAATCCGAAATCTAAATTCCGCAATCGAAGCGGGTTATCTCCCCGCTTTTTCGGTTTCTATGCCCTTATGAGATACAAGCACATCCAGTCCGGTTCTCTGCCAGGTCGCACGCGCCTGATCCACCGTATCCACCAGCGGTTCCTGACAGTTGAAGGACGTGTTGAGCAGCACGCTGCAACCGGTGCGGTCACGCCAGGCCGACAGCAATTTTACGATAAACGGATCGTCGCCCGGTTCGACGACCTGGGGCCGGCTGGTGCCGTCGACATGGGTGACGGCCGGAATTTCGGCCGCATTGGTGGGAACAATATAAGACATGTATTTGCTCGGCACGCCCCAGTCACCGAGCACCATGGGGGCGAATGGACGATACCATTCGCGATGTTTGACGTTTTGGTTTAAACGATCCTTACCGTCGGCCAGTCTTGGATCCAAAAGAATACTGCGGTGCCCCAGCGCGCGAGGTCCGGATTCCGCACGGCCGTAACACAAGCCGACACTTTTGCCCTGTGCGAGAAAGCCGATAATATCATCGATGAAATCTTCCCGAATGTCACCGGCATCGGTTCCAAGGTAGGGGGTTAAGGCCGCCGGCTCGCGTGGCTGGCCTAAAACATGGTGCCAGACGAACAGTGCCTGCCCCAGGCTCAGACCGCCGTCATGGGGCTGGGCCGGCACCCAGGTGTCTTCAAACAACCCGCTCTGGTGGATGGCGGTGTTGGCAATGCAGTTCATGGAACAGCCGCCTGTCATGATCAGCCTGCGGCTGACCGGTTTCCAGGCTTGCATGCGGGCCGCGGCTTCAAGATAAAAATCAGTGGTTATTTTCTGCAGGGAAGTGCAGACATCCTGGGCAAAAGAATCATTGGGTTCAAGCTTAAGGCCGTTTTGCTGTCTGAATTTGTGGCTCGGAAATGCCGCAAACGGGTGGTAGAGCATCAGTTCCCTCAGAGCTTCGACCAGCTCACCCCGTTCAGTCCCGTAGCTGGCAAGTCCCATGAGTTTACCGGCACCCTCCAGCCGCTTCATACCGAAATTGTATTCACCGACAGAGGCCCAGACCGAACCGATGTTTAACTGCATTTTCTTGTGTTCGTGGCCCCAGCCGTATTCGATTTCATGAATTTTGTTGCCGCTGCCGTAAGCCAGGGCACACATGCGAAAATCGCCGCCGCCGTCAGCCGTCAGTATTCCGGCCTCTTCAAAAGGAGAGGCAAACAGTGCTCCGGCAACATGCGCCAGATGATGATCGACGGCATACCCATCGTACCAGCGGCCGAACAGTTTGATCCGGTGGCGGCTGTAGCGGCCGTCCACCGGACCGCACCATCCGTCCAGCTTATAATCGGGATGATCGCGATAGATGTCGCCCTCCAGCTGCCACGGAACCAGTTTTCCATCCAGGGTAGGTCTCACCCAGGGGCTGATCACCACAATATCTATCGTCGCGGGATCCCATCCATATCCCGCCAGGATGCCTTCCAGGTCCATGATGCCCTGATCGTGCTTTGTGCGTGACAGTCGTTCTTTTTCGAGCACGACCACCGGTACCCCATCCTCGAGCAGGGTGCAGTTGGCGTCATGGCTGAAATGAGCTGATAATATCCGCATGTATCCTCCAGTTTTTACATCGATTCGGGTCGGCCAGGTGACCGACCAGCCAATATAGGGGTTTGCGATACACGTGTCAACCAGGTGGATTGAAGATTGAAGATTGAAGAATGAAGATTTAAGGATGTCGCTGCGCTCCGTCCAATTAAATTTAAATTATATTTATGATCCTCAGCTTTACATTTAATAATCAATTGAATGTTGCATTCTGTTTATGTTATCTTCACTTCATTGATGTTTATCTTGA
>Ga0307426_1002108_pt1 | contig 12637 bp, 9 predicted proteins | sample SalMarWE160340MG_FD_202165 | JGI IMG/M metagenome (GOLD analysis project Ga0307426, IMG submission 202165) | Salt marsh sediment microbial communities from the Plum Island Ecosystem LTER, Massachusetts, United States - WE1603-40 | ecosystem: Environmental > Aquatic > Marine > Intertidal zone >... | reverse complement strand
CGAGGCTGCGGCCATGACCACCCAGGTCCTCGGTGAGGTGATCCCCACCGACCGGACCGATGCGATGGCGTTCGCGATCCGTCAGCCCTGCGGGGTGGTGTTCTCGATGGCGCCCTGGAACGCGCCGGTCGTCCTCGGCGTCAGGGCGCTGGCAATGCCGCTGGCGTGCGGCAACACGGTGGTGCTCAAGGCCTCCGAGTTGTGCCCGCGCACCCATCGGCTCGTCGTCGAGGTACTGCGCGATGCCGGCCTGCCGCCCGGCACCGTCAATTTCATCGCCAACGCGCCGGACAACGCGACCGAAATCGTCGAGGCGATCATCGCGCATCCGGCGGTCCGCCGCATCACCTTCACCGGCTCGACCCGGGTCGGACGCCTGATCGCCCAGATCGCCGCCAAATACGTCAAGCGGTGCCTGCTCGAACTTGGCGGCAAGGCGCCGCTGGTCGTGCTCGACGACGCGGATATCGAGGCCGCCGTCGAGGCGGCGACGTTCGGTTCGTTCTACCATCAGGGCCAGATCTGCATGGCCACCGAGCGGCTGATCGTCGACGAGGCGGTCGCCGACGAGTTTGTTGAATTGCTGGCCGCCAGGGCGCAGGATATCGTCGCCGGCGATCCGAGCGACCCCGCCTGCCGGCTCGGGTCGATGATCGACGTCAGCGCCGCACAGCGCGTACGCTCACTGATCGACGACGCGGTGGGCAAGGGCGCGACGCTGGTGACCGGCGGCAGAACCGAGGGTGCGTTTCTGGACGCGACCATCCTCGATCGCGTGACGCCCAGCATGCGCATCTACGCCGAGGAATCCTTCGGCCCGATCGCCGCGGTGATCCGGGTCGGCGACGAGGAGGAGGCCATCGCGTTCGCCAACGACACCGAATACGGCCTGAGCGCGGCCGTCTTCAGCCGCGATGTCGGCCGCGCCTGGAAGGTCGCCCTGCGTATCGAGAGCGGCATCTGCCATATCAACGGCGCGACCATAAACGACGAGGCGCAAATGCCCTTCGGCGGCGTCAAGGCCTCGGGCTACGGCAGGTTCGGTGGCAGAGCCGCCATCGACGAGTTCACCGAGCTCAGATGGATCACCGTCCAATCCGGCCCACAGAACTACGCCATCTGACGGGCCGAAACATTCACTTCAACGGGAGGAATTCCATGAACCAAAGCACAATCCTCAAATCGCTACTGGCCGCTGCGGTCGCGGCGGCACTCACGGGCGGCGCGGCCGTCGCCCAGGACACCATCACCATCGGCTCCAGCGCACCGAAGACCGGCCCGCTCGCTCAGGGCGCCGCGGTCACGCACTGGCCGGCGCTGCACCTGTGGGTGCACGACGTCAACGAACGCGGCGGCATCGATGTCGGCGGCACGAAAATGAAGGTCGAGCTGATCGAATATGACGACGGCACCGTCAACGAAAACGCCATCCAGAATATCCAGCGTCTGGCGACCGTCGATCAGGTCGACTTCCTCGTCGCCCCCTACGGCACCGGCATCAATCTGGCCACCGCTCCGATCATCGCGCAATACGGGTATCCGCAAATCGCGGTGACCGCGGTGACCGACGGGGTGGACGAATTCGCGGCCCGGTGGCCGAACAGCTTCTGGACGCTCGGCACGTCAACCGCGAACGCCGAGTCCCTGGTCAAGGTTCTCAACGACCTGCGCGACCGCGGCGTCATCGGCAACCGGGTGGCGGTCGTCAACGTCGCCGACGCCTTCGGGATCGAGCTGGCCAACGCCGGCAAGCCGGCGCTGGAGAATGCCGGCTACGAGATCGTCTACGACAGCTCCTATCCGCTCGATCAGGCCGACTTCGCACCGATCATCTCGGCGGCGGCGGCGGCCAATCCGGACGCCTTCGTGGCCTTCTCGTATCCCCCCGACACCTTCGGGCTGACCGGCGAAGCCACTGTCCAGAACCTCGACGTGGGCGCCTACTATGTCGGCGTCGCCACGGCGTTCCCCGCGTTCGCGGGCGCCAACGGCCCGGCAGCCGAGAACGTGCTCGGCATCGGCGGCGTCGATATCGGTTCACCGGTGATGCAGGACTACATCGCCCGCCATATCGCGGTCACCGGAGAGACCCCGGACTACTGGGCCAATCCCGTGGTCTATGCGAGCATGGAAGTGCTCGAGCAGGCGATCACCCGCGCCGGCTCGCTCGACAAGCAGGCGGTGATCGACGAGATCACAAACGGCACGTTCGATACCGTCATGGGCGAGTGGCATTTCGACGGCAACATCATCCGGGACTACTACACGGTCGGCCAGTGGCAGGACGGCCAGTTCGTCGGCGTCGGCGCGACGACCGACAAGCTGAGCGTTGTCCCGGCCCGGGCCAAGGACGGCTGGCAGTAGGACACGACACGCACTGCGGTCCGGCGCGGTTCGTCCGCGCCGGACACGACGAAAGCTGAGTGATGGAAATCATCATCACCGGTCTGCTTCTGGGCGGGACCTATGCGCTGATCGCAATGGGCCTGACGTTGCAGTACGGCGTCGCGCGGATCATGAATCTGGCGAACGGCGAGAACCTCGCCGTGGCGGGCCTGAGCGCCTTCTGGCTGTACACCGTGCTCAACATCAACCCGGTCCTGGCGCTGGCGATCATCGTGCCGGCGGCGTTCGTGCTCAACTGGCTGATCTACGCGATCGTGCTGCGGCCGCTTGTCGATCGCGCCAAATCGCGCGGCCAGCTCGAGGTGGATTCGATCCTGGCGACCTTCGGGCTCCTGTTCATCCTGCAGGGAGTGATGCTGCTGGTCTTCGGCGGCGGGCTGTTCAACTACAAGTTCCTCAACGTGCCATACGAGTTCCTGGGCAGGTCGTACGGGCTGAACCGGTTCATCGCCTTCGGCGGCGCGGCGGTGATCGCGTTGGCGCTGTACGTGTTCCTCGCCCGCACCCGCTACGGCACCGCCATCCGAGCGGTGGCGGTCGATCCGGTGGCGGCGGGGCTGGTGGCCATCGACGTCAAACGCGCCTCGACATTCGCGTTCGCGCTGGGCGGGGCCCTGACGGCGGCGGCGGGATCGCTTCTGTCGACCTTTTACACCTTCAACGCCTCGATGGGCGTGTTGTTCACCATGAAGGCGCTGATCATCGTCATCATGGGCGGGGTCGGCGACGTACGCGGCGCGGTGGTCGCGGCGCTGCTGCTGGCGCTCGCCGAAACGGTGGTGTCGAGCCTCATCGATCCGGGCCTGACGCTGGCGGCGACCTATGCACTGTTCGTGCTGACGCTGATCTTCAGGCCCGAGGGCATCTTCGGCAGGCGGGTGACATGAGCATCACCGCCAACGAGTACCGCACGCTGGCGATGGCCATTGTCGCCTTTGGACTGGCGGCGCTGGTGCCGCAATTCGCCAGCGGCCACACGCTGACCATCGCCGTCACCATTGTCGAGTACGCGGCGCTTTGCACCGCCTGGACGCTCTTTTCCGGGCCCACCCGCTACATCTCGCTGGCCACCGCCGCCTTCTTCGGCATCGGCAACTACATGGTGGGGCTGGGCATCGACACGATCCCCTTCGCGGCCCTGGTTGCCCTGTCGGCGGTCGGCGCCGCCATCCTGGCAGCGCTGGTCGGGCTCGCGACGCTCCGGCTTTCCGGGGTCTATTTCGTCATCTTCACCCTTGGGCTGGCGGAACTCGTGCGTCAGGTCGTGACCTGGTGGCAGACCAACTACACCACCAAGGTGGGACTCTATGTCTTCACCGATTTCCGCGAACAGCACGTGTACTGGATGCTGCTGGCGCTGACCGCCGCGGTGTTCGTGACCGGCTGGCTCATCAACCGGTCGCGGCTCGGCTTCGCGATGCGGATCATCGGCAACGACGAGACCGTCGCCTCCCATGTCGGCATCAACACGGCCGGCGCCAAAGTCCTCCTGTTCATGATTTCCGGCGCCTTCATCGGCATTGTCGGGGCCCTTCTGGCGCCGCGCTACGCCTATGTGCAGCCCCCCTCGGCCTTCAATCCCATGATCTCCTTCCAGGTGGTGATCATGGCGCTGCTGGGCGGTACGCGGCGCCTGTGGGGCCCGCTGGTGGGGGTCGTGCCCTTCATCGTGCTGACCGACTTCATCAACGCCCAGTTCCCCGACTACACCAACATCGTCATCGGGGTGGCCTTCATCGCCATCGTCTTTCTGGTGCCGGACGGGGTCCTGGGGCGGATCGAACAGGCTATCGGCGCCATGCGCGCCCGGGCCGGCCCGAGCGCCGACGCCCGGGAGGAGCCGGCCGAATGAGTGCCTCGTCGGTTCTCACGGTCGAAAAGGCGCGCAAGGCGTTCGGGGGCCTGATCGCGGTCAACGACGTCAGCTTCGAGCTCTACGAAGGCGAAATCCTGGGTTTGATCGGCCCCAACGGGTCGGGCAAGACGACCATGCTCAACCTGATATCGGGCGTCTTCAAGCCGACCGGCGGCGAAATCAGGCTGCACGGCGAGCCGCTGACCCGCCTGCCCGCCCATCGCATCTCGGATCGTGGTGTGCGGCGCACCTTTCAGCTCGTCAGAGCGCTGCACGGCATGTCGGCGCAGGAAAACGTCGTCGCCGGCATGGCGTTCGGCCCCGATCACCTCTGGGGCGCGGCGGCCGACCGGCGCGCCGACGAGCTCCTGCATCTTGTGGGACTGGGCGGGCGCGGCAGCGAATACCCGCCGCAGATGACCTATATCGACCAGAAACGCATCGAGCTGGCGCGCGCCATCGCCCGCAAGCCGGAGGTTTTGCTGCTCGACGAGTGGCTGGCCGGGCTCAATCCGGCGGAACTCAACATCGCCGTGGGGTTAATCAAGCGGTTAAAGTCCCAAGGGTACACTATTGTGCTGGTGGAGCATGTCATCGAAGCGATCCGCGCCCTGTGTGACCGCTGCGTGGTGATGAACGCGGGCCGAAAGATCGCCGATGGCGATCCGGATGCGGTGCTCGCCGACCGTGAAGTTGTACGCGCGTATATCGGGGAACCCGATGCTTGAGGCGAAGTCGATCTCGGTCTCCTACGGCCATCACCGCGCGCTGCTGGATGTCTCTCTGGGCGTCGGCGAGGGCGAGATCGTCGTCATCCTGGGCGCCAACGGGGCCGGCAAGACGACGCTTCTGAAGGCCATCGCCGGACTGGTGCCGATGGCGCCGGGGGCCGAAATCGCAATCGACGGCGTCAGTTTGCACGCCCTCAAGCCGCACGAAATCGTCGAGGCCGGCCTGACCCTGGTTCCGGAGGGGCGCGGGCTGTTCGGCGAGCTCACGGTCGAGGAGAATCTCGACCTCGGCGCCTTCGCGCAGCGGGCCCGTGCGACCGAAAAGGCCGCCCTGGCCCATGTCTATTCGCTGTTCCCGGCGCTCAAGGAGCGCAAGCAGCAAATGGCGCGCACCATGAGCGGCGGCGAACAGCAGATGGTCGCCATCGGGCGGGCCCTGATGTCGGCGCCGAAGATCCTGATGCTGGACGAGCCGACCCTGGGGCTGGCCCCGGTGTTGTGCACGGAGCTGTTCCGGGCCCTCAAGCGCATACGCAAGGACGGCACCGGCATCCTCTTGGTCGAGCAGGACGCCAATCAATCCCTGGCAATCGCCGACCGGGGCTATCTGATCGAGAACGGTCGCGTCAGCGCGGCCAGCTCGGCGGCGGCATTGCGGTCCGACCCGGCGGTGCAGGCCGCCTATCTCGGCGTCGCCGCGCCGCATCCGGCTCGCGCCCCGGCGCCGTCGGTTCCGGCGCCCGGGCTGACACCCGCGGCCGCCGTCGCAACCGTCGAGGGCCGCTACGCGGACATTACCGAACAGCTCAAGGTGCTGCGCGGCAAGGCGATCGTGGTCACCGGCGTCTCCGGCGGCATCGGCGCGATGACGGCACGGGCGCTCAAGCGCTCCGGCGCCAGGGTGATCGGCGTCGACCTCTATGAAAGCCACGACCACATCGACCAGTTCGTGAAAGCCGATTTCACCGAGAAGCAGTCCATCGACCGGGCGGTCGACGAATTGCCCGGTTCGGTCGACGGGCTGGCGGCGATGGCGGACCTGCCCGCCGACATGCCCGCCGACGCGGTGATCAAGGTCAACTATGTCGGCCAGCGCTATTTCGCCGAACGGATCGCCGACCGGCTGAGCGAGGGCGCCTCGGTCGTCCATCTGTCGGCCCCGATCGACACCGACTGGCGCAACACCGACATGACGATCGAGGAAGTCGGCGCCATCGAATTCGACAGCGTCGCCGAATTCTGCGCCGCGCACGGGATCGCCGGCCGCCGCGGCTACGAATTCTCCAAGGCGGCGATGGCGGCGACCGCTTTCGAGGCGCGCGACCGCTGGAAGGCCCGCGGCGTGCGGCTCAATGTCGTCAGCCCGACCAACGGCGCACTCGCCAAGGGAAACGGGGCGGACGCGCATCCTCTGATCAACGGTCACGAACCGACGGCGCCGGACGCCGCCCACGTCATCGCCTATCTTCTCAGCGAAAGCGCGACCCTGATCAACGGCGCCAACATCCCGTTGAGCGCCCCCGAGGGCGGGCTGGCCAGCACCGCCGCCCTGGCGTCACAAGCGCAAGACGAACAACCCCAGCACACACGGGAGGCAGACATGAACGTTGCCGCAGGACAGCTGCACATCGAGTACGAACCCAAGGGCCACTATATCGGCGGCGAATGGGTGCGGCCCCGGGCCACTTTCGAGGACCTCAATCCCTCGACCGGGCAAGTCTATTGCCAGGCGCCGGACGCCAACCGGATCGACGTCGCCAATGCCATCGATGCCGCCGACGCGGCGTTCAGAGAATGGTCGGACCTGCCGCACACCGCGCGTGCCGACTACATGCTCAAGATCGCCGACCTTTACATGAAGCGCCAGGACGAGATCGTTCGCCACATCACGTCCGAGGGCGGCGGCTGGTTCGGCAAGGGCATGTTCGAGACCGGCTATGTGCACTCGGTGTGGCGCGCCGCCGCCGCCGCCTGCTACGAGGAGGTTGGCGAGATCCTGCCCTCCGAGCATCTGAAGGTGTCGCTGGCGGTCAGGCGCCCGATGGGCGTGATCTCGGTGATCTCGCCGTGGAACTTTCCGATGATCCTGACCTCGCGCGGCATGGCGTTCGCGCTGGCGGCAGGCAACACGGTCGTCCTCAAGCCCTCCGAGGAGACCCCGGTGATCGGGGGACTTCTGTTCGCCGAGCTCTTCGAGGAGGCGGGCGTGCCCCCGGGGGTGCTGAACGTTGTGTGCTGCTCGCGGGACACCGTCGCCGAGGTCGGTGACGAGATGATCTCCAATCCCAGGGTCAAGGGCATCTCGTTCACCGGTTCGACCCCGGTCGGCCGCAAGATCGCCGCCCAGGCGGGGGGCCTGCTCAAGGAGTGCGCCATCGAGGCGGGCGGCAAGAACGCCCTGATCATCTTCGACGACGCCGACATCGACCGGGCGCTGCAGGCGGCCAATTTCGGCGCCTTCATGCATCAGGGACAGATCTGCATGTCGATCGACCGGGTGCTGGTGCAGGACACGATCGTCGACGAGTTCATGCGCCGGTTCGTCGAAAAGGCGGCCGCCCTGAAGACGGGCGACCCCGCGGTCGACAAGGCACATGTGATCGGCCCCATCATCAACGAGCGGCAGGTGGCGCGCATCAAGGACCAGCTCGACGACGCCGTCGAGAAGGGCGCGCAGGTGCTGTTGGGTGGGCGGATCGACGGGCTCTATGTCGAGCCGACGATCCTGACCGGGGTCACCGACGCCATGAAGATCTACCGCGAGGAGACTTTTGGGCCGGTGACGTCGATCTATCCCTTCGCAACCGAGGAGGAAGCGGTGCGGATCGCCAACGACTCCGACTACGGCCTGACCGCCGGCGTGATGACCCGCGACGAGGAGCGCGGCCTGAAGATCGCCGGCGAACTGGAGACCGGCATGTGCCACATCAACTGCTCGCCGGTGAACGACGAGGCGATGGTGCCGTTCGGCGGCGCCAAGGGCTCGGGCACCGGCCGGCACGGCGGCAAGTGGGCGCTGAGCACCTTCACCGAAACCCGCTGGATCACCCTGGAGCGCGGCCACCGGCACTACCCGCCGGTCTTCTGAGCGCTCCCACCTCCCCCGAGGGGCCGGCCAAGCGCCGGCCCTTTTTCTTGGTTCCCGATCAGCCGGCGAGCCAGGTGTCGTAGTCGGCGACCAGCAGCCGGCGGGGCGGCTCGTCTTCGACGATCTCGGGGAACCGCCCGACGGGATCGCGAAAGACGTTGTCGGTGAGATCGTCGTTGACCGTCGAGACCTCGCCGACCAGCACGTCCGCCCCCTCGCCCCAAAAGGCGTGCCAGGTCCCGGGCAGCAGGGTCACGCTTGCACCGGGATCGAGGGCGAGGGTGGCGCCCGCTTCGAGCCGACGCGAAGTGCCGTCGCAAGGCACGGTGACCGGACCGCGTTGGTCGATCGAGCCGTCATCGGTCGAGGCGAACAGCTCGACCGCCAGCGAGCCGCCGCCGCGGTTGATGATGTCCTCGGCCTTGACGACGTGCCGGTGCATCGGGGCGACCTGGCCGGCGCGCGAAATCATGATCTTCTCGGCGTAGAGCATGCCCTTGCCGGCCGCTAGATCGGCGGTGCGGCCGTTGCGCACCGTAAAGAGGGTCAGGCCGATCTCGCCGAATTTCCCCTCACCATAGTCGGTGACGTCCCATCCGAGCCGGCCCTCGACGAGCGCGCCGATTTCGGCGCGGCGCTGGCGCATCTCGTTCGGGGTCCAGAAGGCAAACGGCGGCAGACGGTAGCCGAAGGAGCCGATGAAGGCCTCGGCCTCAGCGAGGATCTCGTTGACTTCGGAGCGCTTCATGGGCGGGGCCGGCGGCTCATTCGAAGCTGTCGCGCAGGTTGCGCACCGCCAGCGAGGCCCGCAGCGCATCGAGGTCCACGGCACCGCCCGTCGGCGTGAAGGTGAGCCGGCGGGGCGCCCCGGGCACCAGCGTCAGGGCGTTGTCCGAAAAGACCCCCGGCACCGCCACTTCGGCGGTCACGAACAGGGCCGGCTCGTCGGTCTCCAGCACCAGCGCCGTCTCGCCCTTCTTCGTCTCCCAGCTCGCGGCGATTTCCGGCACGGGCAGATCGTAGCGTTTGAACGGTGTGGGGAAATGCTCGTTGTCGCCGGCGTCGGCGCCGTCCGGCCCGGCCCACGAAAACGTCATGAATTCGTGGGCATCGAGCGCCCCCGGCGCCAGTCGCGTCAGCTCGCTCGCCGCATAGGGCGTGACTTCACCACGCGTTTCGACGAGCGGGCGCTCGCGGCCGTCGAATCCCACCGCCTTCGCTTCGAGCGACAGGACCGCCGGGTCGGCCCGGTCGCTCACCCCCACCAGCGCGATCTCGCCGCTCTCGGGATCCGGGATGGCGACGACCGTGACCGGTGCGAAAAACCGCCTGGCGAAATAGTGGGCGAGCTTCCAGCCGCCGCCATGCTCGAGGCTCGACCAGGAGGCCACCGGCCAGGTGTCGTTGAATTGCCAGTAGAGCGCTCCCATGCAGCGCGGCTTGGCGGCGCGCCAGAATTCGACGGCGGTCTGCAGCGCCAACCCCTGCTGGATCTGGCTGAGATAGACCATCTGGTCGAAGTCCTTCGGGAACCGGAAGTGGCGGCAGATGGTCGCGATGATCCGCGCGTTGCCGCCCGGATTGCGCTGGTGCGCCTCCATGACCGGCGCGGAGAGGTTGCGGTCTTCGGCGGCCGCGAACGCCTCGATCCGCCGCATCGAGGGAAAGGACTGGAAGCCGAATTCGGACGCGAAGCGGGGCTTCACGTCCCGGTAGGCCGTGAAATCCCTGTCCGAATGCCAGACGTCCCACACATGCATGTCCCCGCGCGTGTCGTCCTTCCAGCCGCCGGCAAATTCGAGATAGCCGGCGGACGGCGAGGACGGCCAGAAGCGGCGGCCCGGATCCTCCCGCTCGCAGATTTCCATCAACAGCGAATTCAGCCGGTCGTAGTTGGCGACATAGCGGTCGCGGTTCTGGCGGGTCTGGGGGTACCACTCCAGCGACCCGATCACCTCGTTGTCGCCGCACCACAGGGCGATCGAGGCGTGATGCGACAGACGCCTCACCTGCTGGGTGGCCTCGGTGCGCACCGAGGCGAGAAACTCGGGATTGGAAGGATAGGGCATGCACGCGAACATCAGATCCTGCCAGACCAGCAGCCCGAGTTCGTCGCACAGTTCATAGAAGTCGTCGGGCTCATACTGGCCGCCCCCCCACACCCTGAGCATGTTGAAATTCGCCGCCACCGCGGCCTCGAGCAACGGCCGCACGGCGTCCTGGGTGACGCGGGCGGGCAGCGCGTCGGCGGGCACCCAGTTGGCGCCTTTCATGAAGATGTCGCGGCCATTGACGCGGACCTTGAACGAGGTGCCCACCTCGTCGTCGTCGCAATCGACCCGGAGCGTCCTGAGGCCGATGCGGCGGCGCGTCAGCTCGCCGTCGAATTCCGTTTCGATGGCGTAGAGCGGCTGCTCCCCCTGCCCGGCCGGCCACCACAGCTTCGGCTCGGCGATGGTGACCTGGTGGGTGAAGATGTTGTCGCCCGGCACGACCTCGACCGTGCCGCCATACTGTCTGCCGTCGACGGTATGGGTGAGTTCTGCCGCGCCGGCCTCGAACGCGAAGACGCGGGTGCGGATTTCGATTTCGACCTGGTCGGGGGCGTGATGCTGGACCACTTCGACGCTGTCGGTGCGCGCCAGCCGGGACCGCCTGAGCGCCATCGCGCCGTAAATGCCCGTGGGCATCAGGCAGATGTTCCAGTCCCAGCCGCCGTGACAGGCGGATTTGCGGATGAAGTTGAGATGCGGGGCGGCGGCGACATTGTCGGAATAGGGAATGGGAAAGGCATGCGCGGCGGCCCGCTCGGCGGCGACCTGGCGGGCGACGCCGAACTCGACGCGCAGCGCGTTGGCGCCTTCCCGGAGGCGGCCGGTCACGTCGATGTCGTGGCGGACGAACTGATTGTCGAGGCGGCCGATCTCCTGGTCGTTGAGGAAAACGGTGGCGATGCAGTCGACCTCGCTCAGTGTCAGGGTCCAGAAGCCCTCCAGATCCGCGCCGACATCGAATTCACGCTCGATCGTCCATGGCGTGCGGCTGACCCAGCTGACCGCCTCCTCGTTGTCCCCCTGATAGGGATCGGGGATGGCGCCGGCCTTGAGCAGCGCCGAGTGCACGTCGCCGGGCAGCGCGATCTCGTAGTCGTCCTGCTGGCGCCGGCTGGTCAGGCGCCAGGTGCCGGCCAGGCTGATCTGGGCAAATCGGTTGTGCCCGCTCGACGCGGCCTCGGCGTCGTGTGTCATCTCGATCCCCCCGAACAGGGCTGATTGCCGGTCCCCGCATGCCGGAAAAACGCTGAAAGACGCCCCGGAGCGAGCGGGCCCGACACGATCCTGGCGCCCCGCGGTTATTGTATTCGGGCCGGCTTGGGCTATTCAATGGCAAACGGGCCCGAGCCGCCGCCCGCATTCGGGGGCCGGCGATACCGCCCGAGGAGCGCCAGATGACCGAGACGACCCCGCCGACCCGCGACAATCCGGGACTGATCATGCCGCCGCCGGCCTTCCTTGGGATCGCGGTCGCGCTCGCGCTCATCCTCGACTGGATAGCGCCCATCGCGTTTCTGCCACCGGGCTACGGGCTTTGGTTCTGGGCGGGGTGGGTGCTGGCGATTGCCGCGATCGCCCTGGCCATATGGGGACAGAGCGAGTTCCGGCGCGCCGGCACCAACGTCAATCCCGACAAGCCGGCGACCATGGTGGTCACCTCCGGCCCCTTCGGCTTGGTACGCAACCCGATGTACTCGGCGATGGTGCTGCTGCTGGCCGGCGTGAGCCTGGTGGGCAACCTCGAATGGGGCCTGCTGCTCACCCCGGCGCTATGGCTGAGCCTGCACTATCTGATCGTCAAGCGCGAGGAACGCTATCTGGCGGCGAAATTCGGCGAGACCTACGAGAACTACCGTCGCCACGTCCGCCGCTGGGGGCTGTTCTAGGCGGGCCGCGCCGTTTCTGCGCGACCGTTCAGGCGATCTCGGGTTCCCCGCCAACCGCCAGGAAACCGCCCACAGCTGGCGTCACATACCTCTCGGCCCGTTCGAATAGTCCGGCGGCGTCCTCAGAGTAGTGAATGTGCTCGCCGGTGACCCGCGTCAGGCTGCCGTCCTCGCGCACGATGATCCCGTCATCGGCGAGGATGGCCTCGATCGGACGGAACCCGCCCCTGGAATCGAGGAAATGGTGGCCGGGGGTGACGGTCAGCTCGCGCGCCGCGCCGTGCCCCTGCCAGCGCAGCTTCACCCAGGTGTCGGTGATGTTCTCGAAGGTGCGCGTGACGCGCTTTTCCACAAGCCCGGCGTGGCCGCCGAAAGTGGCAGCGTCGAAGGCGGCGACGGTGTCGCCGGGCCGGATCGATTCTATGGGCCGCAATTCGTTCGTGGCAAGTCTGACGGCGATGCCTGCGGGGAAGCATTCGGGTTTGAATACTAGGTCTGGACCCCATGCCCCTGCGGGCACAAACCTGGGACCCAGATTTGTAAGCATAACATTTTCCAATCCGGGGAAATCGACAGAATTAGTGTCAATAGATGCTGCTACATAGATATTGGCAAAC
>Ga0307426_1002107_pt1 | contig 12639 bp, 10 predicted proteins | sample SalMarWE160340MG_FD_202165 | JGI IMG/M metagenome (GOLD analysis project Ga0307426, IMG submission 202165) | Salt marsh sediment microbial communities from the Plum Island Ecosystem LTER, Massachusetts, United States - WE1603-40 | ecosystem: Environmental > Aquatic > Marine > Intertidal zone >... | reverse complement strand
TGCAGGCTCAAACCATCTCCATGAACCACGAGGCAAGGTTTTATGCAACCGCGCCCCTGCTGGCCCAATTAAAAATAGCTGAAATTGAAATAGAAAATCCGGGGGAACAGACGGACAATTCAGGAGATTTCGGGGATGAATTTCCGGGTTACAGATGGAATGTCGTCATAGAGGATATTGAGTCGGAACTGCTTGGAAATATTGCTAAAAATCTAAAAAAAATTGATGTTAACGTATCTTTTAACAGCGATGAATTTACATACAGCCTAAGAACCTATAGATTTATGCAGGAGTAATCGACTTGGGAATGCATCAAAAGTCAGGAAAAAACAGCATAACGCCATTAACCCGAAGCTCGCAACCCGATAGCGGTTTTACTCTGCTTGAGATTTTGATTGCGATTTTTATTTTTACGATCCTTGTTACAACAATATTTGGCTCATATAATTCAGTATTCACCGGTGCCGAGGAAATTAATCAGGGGGTTACCTCTTATGAAATGGCAAGAAACTGCCTGAACCGGATGATTTTTGACCTTGAGTCCATCCATCTGTCTTTGCCTCCGCAATATGCTTCTCCGGATTTTAACGGCTCGCCGGACCCTTATCGAATCGTTGGAGACACGAATAATGTTCAAAATATATCCTTTCCGAAACTCAGGTTTACTTCAACGGCACATGTATCCTTCGGGGGAAAAACAGAAAGCCACATCGCGGAGATCGTCTACTATGTTCAGGCCACGGACGACGACAATTATTTGCTGAGACGTGCAGACAACCTCTACCCTTATGAAGAATTTGAAGAAAATTCGGGTGACCCCTTATTGTGCGAAAACCTTAAATCGCTGTCATTCAAATATTATGATCAGGAAGGGACAGAATACGATTTATGGGATTCCGACGCAGAGGACTTCGGATATGCAACCCCAGCGGCGATCGGTATAAAACTCGAGTTAACCGGCGGTACGGATTCCCTATGGTTCGAAACCATGGTAACACTGCCGGTCTATCGAATGAAAAAAGAATAGAAAAAAGAGATTTATGCCTGATAAAATTTTAAGAAACAATCGAGGCATTGCCCTTCTTGTTACCGTGACGATAATTACAATATTGATTGCGGTTGCCCTTGAAATGAACAGGAAGACCCGGTCCGTCGTCTTTTCCGCGGCCGCAAGCCGGGATCGTATTACCCTTTCGCATATGGCGTCATCCGGTATAGATATAGCAAAAGCCATGCTGATAAAGGATAAAAACAATTCCGATATCGATTCGATCCAGGAAGACTGGGCCAATTCCGAAAAAATCAGCGAACTCCTTCAAGGTATGCCCTTTGAAGATGGGGCCGTTGAGTTAAGCATAACTGACGAACTCGGAAAAATTCAGATTAACAGCCTTGTTATATATCCTGAAGGCCACATCTTTAATGAACCCCAGAGGGATATGTGGCATCGATTTTTATATCTTTTAATTTCTCAAAATGAATCGCTTGAAGACCTCGATCCGGACACGATCATAAACTCAGTAAAAGACTGGATAGATTCCGGAGATGATGAGGCGATTACCGGGCTAAGTGGGGCGGAATCAGACTATTACCAGGAGCTTGATCCCCCCTATGTCTGCCGAAACGGCCCGCTCATCCACATTGGCGAACTTGCTCTTATAAAAGGTATCACAACGGAATTCTTGCAGCTTGCAGGGGGGGTGTCCGGGATTTCCCGCTACATGACGGTCTTTGGTATAAGAGAAACGGACAACAATAAATTTACGTATGAAGGAAAAATAAACATCAATACCGCAGATCTTCCGGTACTTGCTTCGATTCTCCCTTCGGAGAACCCGGAGCTTGCACAGGCCATATACGACTATCGCCTGGAGACTTCGGACTCGGAATACATCCATAATCTTTCCAGTACCACCTGGTATAAAAAAGTGCCGGGTTTGAGTGATGTTGAAATCGATCCCAAGATTATCACAACCACCAGTGATTTTTTTCGAATCGAGTCGCTTGCGACATTACATGAAATAAAAATGAAAATAACAGCGATTGTAAAAAGGGAACAAAACAAAAAAACCGGGAAATGGGAATGCAGGGTTTTGAGTTGGGAAACAGAATGAAATTCCTGTATTATTAAGTTTTACATCCTATTAGATATGGTAGAAGAAAGATCACATCTTGACAAAACGATCATAACCTACTATAATTACAATTATTTCAAATTAGGAAATTCAATGAGCAGAAAAATCCTCGGTCTCGATATTCGACATGATGCCGTATCCGCGGTTGTATTAAGAAGTGGTATCAAGGAGACAGACATAGAAGCCCATGTCCATATTCCGATATCGGACCATATATATATGGAAACGGTTTTGGCTGCTTCCCTGAAAACTGTTGTTGAAAAGATCGATATATCCGGTTGTGTGTGTGTGGCGTCCTTTCCAGCTAACGAGATATCTTACAGAAACATTCAAGTGCCGTTCAAAGGACGGAAAAAAATTAAAAAAATCCTTCCCTATGAACTCGAGCCTACGGTTCCATTTCCCATAGATGACCTGATAATAGATTTTTATACTTTAGATCTGGATGATGTTGCCAATCGTCACACCCTAATTGCAGCGGCTGTAGAAAAATCAAGACTGCAGGCATATTTGGAAACACTTGCCTCGTATAATATTGAGCCTGAGATTGTTACCGTTGGCGGTTATCCTGCAGCGCTATGCGCGGCCCATCTTGTAAATATTCGTGAAAACTGGCTGTTCGTCGACATAGATACAAATAAAAGCACGCTGTTTGCTATTTTATCCGGGGGCATTTGCCTGATACGTTCTTTCCCAATACGTTCAGATGGTCGTTCCTTTGAAATGGAATCACTTTGTACCAGCATACGGCACACCCTCTCTGCATTGGAAGAGATTATCGGTTTGGATTTTAAACCAGAGGGTGCGTTTATTACCGGATGCGGACTTGATAATTCCGGCTTTGATCAGGATATGGAAAAGAGTCTCGGATTTCCTGTCAAACGGACTGATTTTGTACGCGATACGGACATGATAAAAGAACATGCTGACGCTCAGTTATGGAATCCCCATCAGATGGACAATTCCTTTTCTCTTGCGCTTATGGAAATTGAAGGAACCAATGGTTTGAATTTTCGAAAAGGTCCTTTTGCCGCAAAAAAATTCTGGGAGGAACACAAAAAAAATTTGATTAAAACCGGGATTCTTGCCGGCGTGGTTCTTGCGTTAGCATTTTTCAACGTGGTTCTTGATTCCTATTTAATGGGAAAAAAGCTGGCCGGCCTGAACAATCAGATAAGCAGTGTCTTCACTTCAACATTTCCCGATGTCAAAAAAATAGTCGATCCGCTTCAGCAGATGCAGATAAAAATACAAGAAGCGAGAAAAAACGCGTTATTGCCGGGAATAACCGACAAAAACATTCGTGCCATCGACATTCTAAATAATATCAGTAAGCTTATATCAAAGGACATAGATGTTAACTTTACAAGACTTGTTATAGGGGTGGAAAACACCGTGATTTCCGGTGACACAGACACTTTCAATTCTGTGGACGGCATCAAAAACGGCCTGGAAAAATCGAATCTTTTTAAAAAAATCGTTATTAGTTCCGCCAACATCAACAAATCCGACAATCGGGTGCGTTTTAAGCTAAAAATAAATTTGTAACTGCATACTCGTTAAATATCTCATTATTTCAATGCGAATTTTTTAAGGGCTAAATTGATACAACCGAACCTCAACCGGCAGGGGATGATTTAAATGGCAAAGAAACTGGCCAGACGTGAAAAATACTCAATTTATGCATTATCCGGTGTTATTTGCTTGTTTGTCGTATTTCAATTTATAGTTTTTCCATTTCTCGACAAAAAGGAGCGCCTTGAAAGAACCATCAAGGCCAAAACAGACATACTGGAAAAGATGACCGTCCTTCAATCAGAGTACAATACCATTAAAAAGATGACTGAATTATCAAAATCCCATTTTGAAAAAAGGGACGGCGATTTTACACTATTTTCTTTCCTGGACAAACTTACCGGAAAAGCGGGGATAAAAAACCATGTAACATATATGAAGCCTTCGACATCGGTTCAGAAAAACAGTCCTTTTAAAATCTCTCAGGTGGAAATGAAGCTACAGGGCTTAACGTTTCAGCAGTTGACCTCTTACCTTCATATGGTTGAAACCTCGAAAAACATGGTAAATATAAAAAGGCTCTCTATTTCAAAAACAGGCAAGATAGAAAATTTAATAGATGCTGTTCTACAGGTTGAAACGGCTGAAAAATAATTATGAAAAATACCAGAAAATGGCTGCCGTATTTCCTATTTATTCTAGCGGTAACAGCATTTTTCATTTACTATCTGTTCCCGTCTGATAAAATAAAAAGTTTAATCATGTTTAATCTTAACAAGACCTATCCCGATATTCATATTGCGGTTGATCATGTAAAGCCTGCTTTTCCCCCGGGTTTGAGGTTATACAATGTCAATTTTTATCACACGCATAATTTTTTATTCACAGTGGAGCAAATAAATATAGCCCCCGGGCTTTTATCGCTTTTTCGTTCAAAGATCATTTTTTTTTTCAAAGCTAGTGCGTATACAGGTATTTTGAAAGGCAAGGGAGAATTCACTAAAAACAGGCCGGAGGTCATGATTGACGGAAAACTATCCGGCATCCGGATAAAAGAAATATCTGCCATAAAAGATTTTACCGGCCGTAATATATCGGGGGTGCTTGACGGAAAGTTTACATATCGGAACGAAAAGGAATCCGGAGATAATCTAAAAGCCGAACTTGTCATTTCAGACGGTCAATTGGAGTTGGCAACGCCCCTATTACCAATGGAGAGCATCCCTTTTAAAAAGATTACAGCCGACCTGGTTATGAAAAATATGAATCTTCAAATCAAGAGATGTATAATAAATGGGGATCAGATGGACGCCAGGATTTCAGGATCTGTGGTTTTGAAAAACACGCCCGGGCAAAGTTATTTAAAACTTTCAGGAAGGATTACGCCTCGCCCGCTATTCATTGAAAAGCTGGGGAATGATCTTCCGGCAGATCTATTGCCAAAAAAAATATTTGGTAAAAACGGCTTCCGTATTAGGATTTACGGTACCTTGGACAACCCCCGTTTCTTTTTGAACTAACTATAAATTTGCCGGCCGATAATTTGATTATGAAAAGATACTTTGCTGTACTAAATATTTTATTAATAGCGGTTGCTGTTTATTTTTGCGTAAAAGCCTTTTATAAGGTTGCAACAGCGAACCTTAATAATACTCCTTCTAGCGAGGTTACAACCCGACATGTAATTTCCCCCGAAGATGCAACATTCCACCCAATATCTTATTACAGGGAAATAATAGAGCGCAATCTTTTCAATTCCAAAAAGGGAACCGGGGAACCTGTCGAAAGTCTCGATATTGAAACCCTTGAACCCACAGATCTCAAGCTAAAACTGCTGGGAACCGTCTCGGGCAATGACAAAGAAGCTTATGCCGTTATAGAAGACACTGCGGAAAGGCGCCAGAATCTATACAGGATCGGGGATTCCATCCAAAACGCGACACTAAAGATGATTTTAAGAGAAAAAGTCGTATTACGTGTTAACGGCAAAGACGAAATTCTTGGAATTGAGGAGGTCCACGGCAGTCAGACAACAAGGATTTCTTCAAAGGGAACCGATATAGCAGCTTCACAGGATATAGCCTTAAAACGTTCCCAGATAGAATCAGCGGTTAAGGACGTTAACACTCTCATGAAACAGATAAGAATACGGCCCCATTTTAGAAACGGAAAACCTGACGGTCTCCGTTTAACAGGGATCCGGCCAAATACAATCTTTTATAATATGGGATTAAAAAGCGGGGATATCATTACCGTTAATAGTAATAATATCGAATCCGTAGACGATGTACTCAAACTCTATCAAAACCTGCAGTCATCTTCAAATGTGAGGCTTCAGATAAAACGTAGAGGCCAGCCGAAAACAATTAATTATACTGTTGAATAAGTGATAAATGTATGATAATATATAAATTTTATTTTTAACAACTCATATCTTAACATAAAACTAAAATGCAGGAAACATTTTAGTTTTATGAAATGACCGAGCCGGCACAGCATTCATGTGATCCGGTTTTTAAACGGATCACTGCCTAACTCTATGAGAAAACATTAAAAAAGAACGGTAAGCAAACCAAATGCACATATATTAACGATTTTATGTACAATGATCGTGCACTGTTCTTTGTTTATGCGCATCTCTGCTCGAATAAGAGCCGCGGCCTTGCGTGGAATTATCTGAATCCGATTTTTTTTCAACGGGCTCAATGGATACAAATTTAGAAACATTCAGCAAAAAATTTGGTTATGCATCAAAAAATGAAATAAGCGGTAATAAATGAAATCATACAGGAAGATCTCAAAAGCTATCAGATGTCTATTTGTATTGCTTGTGGTGATGCTGACCATGCACTTGTCCTTTAATGCCATTGCTCAAGTTAGCGATGAAACCGGAAAGACGTCAAAAGGCAACCCGCCTTCCATGGGAAACAGCGATTCGGAACGGTTCATTTCCATAGATTTCAACGATGTTGATATTTCTGTTTTTATTAAATTTATCAGCGAGTTAACCTCAAAGAATTTTGTTGTGGATCAACGGGTAAAAGGAAAGGTTACTATTATATCGCCTGCTAAAATTTCCGTCAAAGAGGCTTACAAGGTTTTTGAATCTGTTCTGGAAGTACACGGGTTTACGACGGTAAAAGCTGGAGAAGTGATTAAAATCATTCCCTCTCCTGATGCACGATCAAAAAATATTGAAACCCGTCTAAAAGAAGGGGCCGCTTCACCCACGGATAGGGTTGTTACTCAACTGATACCCTTAAAATTTGCAAATTCCACTGAAATAAAAACACTTTTTGCGCCTTTGATTTCCAAAAGCAGCGTGATCCTGGCCTATCCTCCCACGAACATGCTGATCGTAACGGATATCTATTCAAATATAAAACGGTTGCTTCGAATCTTAAAAGCAATTGATGTAACCGGTATGGGACAGGAAGTCTCTGTGATTCCGCTTGAATATGCTGATTCCATAAATTTTGTAAAAATTCTGGATTCTGTTTTCAAAAGCCAAGCAAGATCCAAAGCAAAGAATTCAGAAACTGGAATCCAGTTCGTAGCTGATGAACGGACCAATACGATTATCGTCCTTGCCAGCGAAGTTGAAACCACAAGGATAAAAAGACTGATACAGCTGATGGACAGAGAAACTCCTCGGGGAAAAGAGAAGATCCGCGTCTATTATCTCGAAAATGCCAATGCTGAGGACCTGGCCAAGGTTCTCCAGGAACTGCCGACAAAAAAGGGGGGGGCAACCGGAGCGACAAAAACCCCGTTTGTTTTGGAAACAGCCAAAATAACCGCAGACAAAGCAACCAACAGCCTGATTATCATGGCGGGCAAGGAGGATTACATAGTTCTTGAAGAGATCATTAATAAACTGGATGTCCCCAGATCCATGGTCTATATTGAGAGCCTTATCATGGAAGTTAATGTGGAAAAGGACTTTAAACTCGGCGTTGAATGGCAAGCAGGGGGCAAGACATCAATAGACGGCAAAGAAACAGCCTTTGGTGGAGCATTTAGTTCAACAGGCGGTCTGATGCAATCTCCTTTAATAAGTCCGCCGGAGGGATTTTCCCTAGGCATATTCAGCGAAGCGGTTACCATTGCCGGTATTACCTTTCCCAATCTTGGTGCAGTGGTTCAGGCGTTTAAAAAGGACAAAGATGTTCATATTCTTTCGACCCCCCAGATCCTGACCACAGACAATGAAGAGGCAACCATCACGGTCGGAAAAAATGTCCCTTATCAAACCCGGGCAGGGACTTCGGATGCACAAGTAGACTACAGTTATTATGAATATAAAGACGTGGGCATCACCTTAAAGATTACCCCTCAAATCAGCAAGGATCGGATGGTAAGACTAAATATTTCCGAGGAAACCACCAAACTGGATGAACTGGCAAGCACTGCGGATGAACGTCCGACAACCTTAAAGCGCACCATCGAAACCACCGTGATTGTAAAAGATAAAAGTACAGTTGTCATCGGTGGATTAATCGATGACAGCTTTTCTAAAACAGAATATAAGGTTCCCTGTTTGGGAGACATTCCCCTTCTCAACGTTCTGTTCAAATCAACATCAAGGGCAGGGGATAAGACCAACCTTTTTGTGTTTATTGCACCCCACGTAATAAATAATCCTGCTGAAGCAGAAGAAATTTATCAAAAAAAGAAAGATGAAATAGACCAGATCCAAGAAGGCAATATCAAAATGTACAATAAAACTTCGCCTTAGAGAGATCTTTAAAATCAAGCAGACCGTGAAACAGCATGCAAAAACCTCTTACACAGGTACTCAAGGAAACCTTTGGCGTTTCGGAGGAAGATTTAAAAGAAGCTCAAAAGATAAAATCTGAAAAAGGAGGCCATTTCGGGGAAATACTGGTCGCAAAAAAAACGATTACCGAAACACAACTCCTTGAAGCCTTGAGCGCTCTATACGGCATCCCTTTTTGGCCGGATCTCCCCCTTGACAGTTTCAAAACAGATTTTATAAGCCAGGTTCCGATTCAATTTCTAAAAAAATACGTCATGGTTCCTTTAATAAGCGACACTAAAGCATCGGGTGGTAACACTATCCTTCCTCAACTCGAACCGGAGAGTGCAACAGAAATTCTTCCCGACTCAGGTGCGGTTATCGCCATAAATAATCCTGCCTGTATCCAGCCCCTTGATGACTTGATCAGGATTCTCGAACCGTATGATTTTAAACTGGTCCTTTCAACAAAGAATGCAATTCTTTTTGCTATAAATATATCTTATGACCTGAACAGAGATTCCGCTGAACAGCTTGTTCAGGATATGGAAGAAGACAGCAGTGCCATTATCAGTGAAATTGAGGAAAAATCGGATCTTCTGGATGACATCAGTGACGCACCGATCATAAAACTGGCGAACCACATTATTTCCCAATCCGTGAAAGCACGCGCAAGCGATATCCATATGGAACCCTACCAGGACAGTTTCAAAGTGCGCTATCGGGTTGACGGTATTCTTTATGACCTGTTATCCCCTCCCAGATGGGTCCAGCCTGCTTTGATCTCCAGAATCAAGGTCATGGCAAAGATGAACATCGCGGAAAAACGTCTCCCTCAGGATGGTCGTTTGGATGTCAAGATAGGCAATAAGGAGATCGATGTGCGGGTCTCCACCATTCCGACTTCTTTTGGGGAACGTGTGGTGCTCAGGCTTCTTGACAAATCAGGTTCTTTAATTTCACTTTCAGATCTGGGTCTTGGCTCAGACAAGCTTGATCTGCTTGAAAACCTTGTCAGATCCCCGAATGGCATCATACTTGTTACCGGTCCCACCGGAAGCGGCAAGACAACGACTCTGTATGCAATTTTATCATCCATCAATATACCCGATATAAATATTATTACCATTGAAGATCCGGTTGAATACCAGATTAAAGGGATCAGCCAGATACAGGTCAATCCAAAAATAAACTTAACCTTTGCCAACGGCCTGAGATCCATTGTCAGGCAGGACCCGGACGTTATACTGGTCGGCGAAATACGGGATCGGGAAACAGCGGAAATAGCGGTTCAGTCGGCACTGACAGGACATCTTGTTTTTTCCACACTTCATACAAACGATTCTGCAAGCGCCATTACACGCCTTGTTGATATCGGCGTTGAACCCTTTTTAATTTCATCATCGGTTTTAGCTGTGGTTGCCCAGAGACTTATCCGTGTACTTTGCAGAGATTGCGAACAGCCGTATACGCCCGATCATACGACTCTGGAACGTATCGGAATTACAGCGGATCAATTCCAGGAGACAACCGTCTACAGGGCGGATGGATGTGAAAACTGTTTTCATACGGGATACAAGGGCCGTACCGGAATTTTCGAAATAATGCTTTTGGACTCCAGTTTAAAAAGCCTTATACTTACAACCTATGATTCGAGCCAGATAAAGAATGCGGCGTTGAATCTTAATATGGTTACCTTGCGTCAAGACGGCATCCAAAAAGTGTTAAGGGGCATTTCAACAATAGAGGAAGTTGTACGGGTTACGCAACAGTAGGAGAGGTAACATCTCAACAAATAATGGATTTGGGTCAATAGGATCATTTAATACACCAGTACTTATTGAGACGTTACTAAACAATGATTAAAAAACCTTATTTTATTATTATTTTTGTAATTCTATTCATGAATTACAATACTTGTTTTGCCGAACAGAAATCAACCGTTACAAAAAGACATAGCCCTTCATTTGGAACAGCGGAAAAACAAGAGAACTTTGTTCTTTATCCGATAAAATTTTACAGAAACACCATTTCAAGAGCTGACGGCAACCGTTGTCCCATGTATCCGTCATGCTCACAGTATTGTATCGAGGCGTTTAAAAAACACGGCTCTTTTTTGGGCTGGATTATGTGTAGTGACCGGCTTATGCGTTGCGGCAGAGACGAGACAAAATTATCGCCCCATGTAGTCATACATGGTGAAAAGCTCAGCTTTGATCCGGTAAACAATAACGATTTCTGGTGGCATCAATAATTATGCACATCCGAACCACTTGCCTTGCTTATCAATTCCTTACTTTCTTTAACATATTTTTTCTTTTTATCTCTTTTTCTCAGTCTGTTGCCGGATCCGATCCTGAACCGGACATCAAATCTTCTATTATAATAAGTCCGGACAAACAGTTTGATTTTGCGGAAGACTGTTTTTCTAACAAAGACTATTTAACGGCCGTCGGTGAATACAAGCGCTTTATCTATTTCTTCCCTGGAGATGAAAGGGTCGAGACGGCAATGTACCGGATCGGCATGTCGTATTACCTTGGCAGGCATTTTAAAAAGGCCGGGGATTCTTTCAACGCCGTGATCGATCGATATGTTGATACCGATCTTTCTATAAAATCATATTTTATGATCAGCGAAGCCCACGTTAAACTTAACGCCTTCGGCCTTGCCATTATCAATCTTAACAATCTGATTACATTAACCCATGACGAAGATGTAAAGGATGAAGCATATTACAGACTGGGGTGGATCTACATTGAAACGTCGTCCTGGGAAAAAGCAAGGCTTTATTTTTCAAAAATAAGTGCTAAAAACAAAACCAAGTACAGACTTGAACGGCTTTCTACCGAACTTAACAAGGAAAAATCAATCCCCAAAAAGGACCCGGGCCTGGCAGGTTTTTTATCCATAATGCCCGGGGCGGGATATTTTTACTGTGAAAGATACCAGGATGCTCTGATTGCCTTTTTACTTAACGGCGGATTGATATGCGCCGCTTATGAGTCTTTTGATGATAATAACAATGCACTTGGCGGAGTCATTGCTTTTGTTGAATTCGGTTTCTATGCGGGTAACATATACGGTGCCGTAACCAGTGCACACAAATACAATCGGAAACAAACCGGTCAATTTATCGAAAAATTGAAAAACAATACTAAAATTAACCTTTTTGCCGATGTTAAGAACAAAGGAATTTGCCTTGCCTTTGAATTTATGTTCTAGCCCTTACATGAACCGTTTTAGACTGTAGAGAATCATTTGAGATTTCTATTTCTGGAACCTTTCTTCGGCGGATCACACAAAGATTTTGCCCAAGGCCTGGTTTCACACTCCCGACACAAAATTGACCTGGTTACCCTGCCCGCCCGTTTTTGGAAATGGCGAATGCGGGGGGCGGCCTTATACTTTGTAAAAAAAATCCCTTCTCTTAAGGACTACCATGGGTTAATCACCACGGATCTCATGAGCCTGTCGGACTTTACATCGTTTTGGAGGCTCTCTCCCCTTCCCTCACTGGTCTATTTCCACGAAAATCAGCTGACCTATCCGCTGGCGCCCGGCGAGCGCATGGATTTTCAGTTTGGTTTCACCGACATCACCACTGCATTGGCCGCAGATCAGGTTCTTTTTAATTCTCATACCCATTTTAATTCTTTTTTTGAAAAGCTTCCCGATTTTTTAAATTTAATGCCCGAATACCGGCCCAAATGGGTGATCGATGAGATACGCAATAAAGCGGATGTCCTCTATCCGGGATGCCGTTTTCCGGCTCAAGAAAAGTGGACCCGTCCCACGCCGCCGGCAGACTTGCCTCCGTTGATCATCTGGAATCACCGATGGGAGTTTGATAAAAATCCCAGAGAGTTCTTTGACGCGCTTGATGCGGTTCTGGAGCGGGGGTTGAATTTCCGCCTTGCTCTGCTTGGGGAAAACTTTCAGATGGTCCCAAAAGAATTTATTGCGGCCAAGGAACGTTACCAAAACCGGGTTGTCTGGTACGGTTATGAAGCATCCAGAGAAAAATACCGGGAATGGCTTCTTCAGGGGACAATAGTAATCAGCACCGCAAAACAGGAGAACTTCGGTATTTCCGTGATTGAAGCGATCCGTTACGGTTGTATCCCTCTTTTGCCTGACCGGCTTTCGTACCCGGAAATCATTCCAAAGGCTTTCCATGATGATTTTCTTTATCAAGACCAGAAGGAACTGGTCGAAAAACTATGCTTT
>Ga0307426_1002106_pt1 | contig 12639 bp, 7 predicted proteins | sample SalMarWE160340MG_FD_202165 | JGI IMG/M metagenome (GOLD analysis project Ga0307426, IMG submission 202165) | Salt marsh sediment microbial communities from the Plum Island Ecosystem LTER, Massachusetts, United States - WE1603-40 | ecosystem: Environmental > Aquatic > Marine > Intertidal zone >... | reverse complement strand
AAACCGTACGTGTTCGGCTACCTGCCTTCACCGATCGGTGTGCCACAGGCCTACATGATCTGGATCGAACGTTGAACTTGTAGGTGCCCGGATCGTGAAATCGAAGCGGATGTATCTCACGAGGAGCAATCTATGACGTTCCCGACCCTATTGGATGATCGTCAAAGCGAACTCTGGGAAGCCGAGCGCAAGCAAATCGAGCAGCTGATCGACTTGCTTCGAGATTGGGAGACGGCTCCTGCAGACCTCGAGCATTTGCAGCAGGCATTACAGCAACTGGACGAATTGTTCCTTCTCGTGGTGGTGGGCGAGTTCAACAGCGGAAAGTCGGCGTTGATCAACGCCCTGCTGGGGAAGGCGTACTTGCCCCAGGGTGTAACCCCCACCACAGACCGGATCTACGTCGTGCGTTATGGCGAGGAGGGAGCGCCCGAATTCGTCGCCAAGGACGTGCGCGTGGTGCGCTACCCTGCGGAATTTCTGCGGGAAGTCAACATCGTCGATACGCCGGGGACGAACGCCGTCCTGCGGCATCACGAATCCATCGTGCGGGATTTCATTCCCCGCAGCGATCTGGTGATTTTCGTCACCTCGGCAGACCGTCCATTCACGGAAAGCGAACGCGCTTTTCTGGAGCACATTCAGGAATGGGGCAAGAAGATCGTCGTGGCGATCAACAAGATCGATATCTTCGACGATCAGCAATCGATCGACGAGGTGCGCGAGTTCGTGCACGACGGCGTGCAGGATTTGCTGAAACTCTCTCCGCACATATTTTCCTTCTCTGCCCGGCGGGCGCTCGAACGGGCTGACGGAGCGGATACATCCGGGCGTGCCGCGGGGAGTGATGAGTTCGCGGATTTCCGCAAATACCTGTTGGAGAGTCTCACGCAGACGGACCGCATCCGCTTGAAGCTGCTCAGTCCGCTGGGCGTGGCGCGGAAAATCGGCCGCCAATATGACAAACTGGCGAGTTCACGGCTGGAAATCCTCTCCGAAGACGTACAGGTGTTGGACAAAGTCGAGCGCCATCTCAAGCTTTATGCGGATGACACCGATGCCGAGTTCGAGCGTCATTGGCTCAGTATCGATAACAAATTGTTGGAAATGCGACTGCGCGGTGAGGAATTCATCGACGATCGGATGCGACTCTTGAAGGTTCGCGACATGATGCGCGGCGGTCGGCTGCGCCAGGACTTCGAGGACGACGTGGTCGGGGAGACGCCGAATCAAATCGCTGCCGACGTGCAGGAGATCGTCGATTGGCTGGTCGAGCGAGAGATTCGCCAGTGGCGTTTGATGGCCGAAGAACTGAGCCGCCGGCGCGAGACGGATTCGCTGCGTGCCGCCGCCGAAGAGGCTTCCAGTGGGTTTGCATACAACCGCCGACAGTTGCTGGACAACATCGGTGTTAAAGCGGATGGCGTGATTAAAAGCTACGACAAGCAAACAGAAGCAGCGAGGCTGGTGACGACGGTGCAGGAATCGATCGCCATGATGGGCCTGGTCGAAGTCGGCGCCGTGGGCCTGGGGATTGTCTTGAACGCGCTTCTCGTAGGAGCAACGGCCGACGCGACGGGCATCATCGCCGCCAGCGTTCTGGGGGTGCTCGGCTTCGCCATCATTCCCTTCCGCCGCGGTCGAGCGAAGAAGGAATTGAGAGCAAAGGTCCGGGAACTTCGTGCGAGACTCGAGCGCGTGCTGCGGGAAAGTTTCGAACGGGAGCTGGAACAGTCGATCGGCAGATTGCGGGAGGCGCTCGCACCCTACCGGCGCTTCGTGCTGCACGAGGAGAAGCACTTGAAGGAAATCGATAAGGGTCTCGAAAATGTTCTCGGCCAACTCGATGCGCTGGAGAGCGAGATCGAGAACATTAAATGATCGCGCAAGAACAATAAAGTCGTGCGGCCCATTTGTCGAGCACAGAATCATCCGTGAAGAAACTCTATCTCGTTCGGCATTCGAAATCGAGTTGGAAAAATCCCGGTCTATCGGACTTCGAACGTCCCTTGAACAAGCGCGGTAAACGCGATGCCCCGTTTATGGGTAAGCTGCTCGCCGAACGGAATGTGCGACCGGAGATCATTTTCTCAAGTCCCGCGAAAAGAGCCTTAAAAAGTGCTAAAATCATCGCTGAGGGAATCGGGTATCCGCTCGAAGAAATCGTCACGCAAGCGAAAATCTACGACGCGAGCGTCGCGGATTTGCTCGAGGTCGTTCACGACTTCGATAGTATCTATCGGGAAGTGATGCTCTTCGGTCATAATCCGGGTATCACCGAGCTGGTGAACTACCTCTCCGATTTCGACCTCGACAATATGCCCACCAGCGGTGTCGTTTGTATCGAATTCAACGACATGGCGTGGCACAGGATTTCACGGCGCAGCGGCACATTGGGTTTCTTCGAATACCCGAAGAAATACCTGGATTGAAACCAATTGTGCCGATAAGTGTTAACTCGATGGGGCGAATATACCGTGTACTTTTCCACACGAAATGATACATAACGATGTGTGGCATTTCTGTGAGATTATTTGGAGGTTCGATATATGTCAATGCAAGATCTGCAATCTGTAGCACAGGCACTCGTTGCCGAGGGAAAGGGCATCCTCGCCGCTGATGAAAGTACGGGAACGATCAAGAAACGTTTCGACAGCATCAGCGTGGAGTCCACGGAGGAGAACCGCCGTTCATACCGCGAGATGTTGTTCACCACGGACGGCGCCGCGGATTACATCAGTGGCGTGATCCTTTACGACGAAACCATCCGTCAAAGCACCAAAGACGGCGTCCCGTTCCCTGAAGTATTGTCCAAGCAAGGCACACTGCCCGGCATCAAGGTGGATACTGGTGCCAAGCCGATGGCCGGCTTTCCGGGAGAACGGGTCACGGAAGGTTTGGACGGTTTACGCGACCGTCTGGCGGAATACGCCAAGCTGGGCGCCAAGTTCGCCAAATGGCGGGCCGTGATCACCATCGGGGACGGCATTCCGACGGTGGCATGTATGAACGCCAATGCGCATGCCCTGGCGCGTTATGCTGCGCTGTGCCAGGAAGCGGGTTTGGTTCCCATCGTTGAGCCGGAAGTCCTGATGGACGGCAATCACGACATCGGCCGCTGCGAGCAGGTTACTACTGAAACGTTGAGCCGCGTCTACGATGCCCTGTTTGAAATGAACGTCGAGTTGGAAGGAACGCTGCTGAAACCCAACATGGTCATTTCCGGAAAGGAATGTAAGAAGCAGGCCAGCCCCGAGGAAATCGCCGCAGCAACCGTACGCACGTTTCTGCGAACCGTACCGGCCGCCGTGCCCGGGATCGTTTTCCTCTCCGGCGGTCAAACCGCCGAGCAGGCAACTGAGAATCTGAACGCCATGAACGCCATGGGCGAGTTCCCCTGGGAACTCAGCTTCTCCTACGGCCGTGCGCTGCAGGCGCCGGCGCTGAAAGCCTGGTCCGGAAAGGCGGACAACGTCCCCGCGGCGCAGAAAGTCTATCATCACCGCGCCAGGATGAACGGCGCGGCGCGCTACGGAAAATACACGCCGAAGATGGAGAAGGAACTCGCAGTCTGAATCCTGCGCTTCGAAAGCGAACATAGAACGACCGACCCTCCCGGAAGGCTCCTACGACCGGGAGGGTTTTTGTCGTTGAATGCGCCGATGGTTTTTCTGGATTAGCGCAGCGTCTGCAGGACAGCGTCGCTGCGCGTTTTCGTTTTCGATTCGAGAAGTGAAGGGCGGCCGTTGAGGTACGAATCCACCTCGAGCGCGCATTCCCGCCCCTCGCTGAGCGCCCATACCACGAGCGATTGGCCTCGGCGCATGTCACCGGCGGTGAACACGCCTTCGCGTGACGTGCGGTAGCCGTGCGAAGCACAGTTGCCGCGATCGTCTTTTTCTACACCAAAGTCATCCAGCAGTACATGCTCCGGATGGAGGAACCCCATTGCGAGCAGCGCCAGTTGGACGGGGAGTTCGTGTTCGCTGTCCGGGAGCGCTTCGGGTCGGCCCGAACTCCAGTCTGCCTCCACGGCCCGGATGCCTCGCAGCGCTCCCGTCTCATCCTGTAGAAATTCCTTCGACATCACCGCCCAGCGCCTTTCGCACCCTTCGGCTTGTGAAGTTGAGGTGGTGAGAATGCGCGATCCTGGGTGCGTTGGCCAGGGCGTCTCCAGGGTGCGGGATTCCGGCGGTTTGGGCAGGATTTCGATCTGCGTGACGGAGCGGGCTTTTTGCCGGATGGCGGTTCCCACACAATCCGATCCGGTGTCTCCGCCGCCGATGACCACGACGTCTTTGTTCGTGGCCAGGACGTCGCTGCCTTCGGGGATCGAATCACCGGCGATACGCCGGTTGGCCTGGGTCAGGAAGTGCATGGCGAATTCGACTCCCTCCGCATCGCGGCCCGGGATGGGCAGATCGCGGGGCTTCGTAGATCCTCCGGCGAGGACGATGGCGTCGAAATCGGCGATGATTTGTCCCGCGGGCAGTTCGACGCCCACGTGGGTTCCCGTACGGAATGTCACACCTTCGTCCATCATGAGTTCGATACGGCGATCGAGCACAGCCTTGGAGAGTTTGAAATCGGGTATGCCGTATCGCAGCAGGCCGCCGATCCGGTCCGCCCTTTCGAAGACCGTGACCGTGTGCCCCGCCCGGTTGAGTTGATCGGCGGCGGCAAGGCCTGCCGGACCCGATCCGACGACGGCGACCGTCTTTCCCGTCCGATTTCGTGGTGGCTGCGGCATGACCCAACCCTCTTTGAACCCACGTTCGATGATGGCGAGTTCGATGGCCTTGATGGCGACCGCCGGTTTGTTGATACTGAGAACGCAAGCCGACTCGCAGGGTGCCGGGCAGACTCGACCGGTGAATTCGGGGAAATTGCTGGTGTCCAGAAGTGTCTGCAGCGCCTGCTGCCATTTGCCTCGATACACCTGATCGTTGAAGTCGGGGATGATGTTTCCCAACGGGCAGCCGTTGTGGCAGAAGGGAACGCCGCAATCCATACAGCGGGCGCCCTGGATTTCGATCTCTTCCTGGGTGAGTGGAATGCTGAACTCGTGCCAGTGGCGGATGCGTTCTTCGACCGGTTCGTAGGCCGGATTTCTTCTGACGAATTCCTTGAAGCCGGTGACTTTACCCATCTTATACCTCGCTTACCGCAGCCATCTCGACGTTCAGCCTGGCGAGGGCACGTTTGTAATCGCGCGGCATCACCTTGATGAATTTCCTCAATTGAACGTCCCAGGTCGCAAGAATGCGCTCCGCACGCTCCGATCCCGTGACTCGGGCGTGTTCCTCAATCAGTGTTTTAAGTTCGGTGATCTCCTCCGAGTCGACGATGTCCTCGAGGTCGACCATGCTGGTGTTGATCCGCTGCCGCGCCCGGTCGTCCTCGTCCCAGATATAGGCAACGCCGCCGGACATTCCGGCTGCAAAATTGCGGCCGATCGAGCCCAGGATCACGGCTCGTCCACCGGTCATGTATTCACATCCATGATCGCCCACGCCCTCGACGACGACGTGTGCGCCCGAATTACGCACGCAGAAACGTTCGCCAGCCAGACCGAGGATGAATGCCTTGCCGGAAGTCGCCCCGTAGAACGACACGTTTCCGCAGATCACGTTGTCATTGGGGTTGAAATTTGCGTCTTTCGGCGGGTAGAGAATGGCCGTGCCGCCGGAAAGCCCCTTGCAGAAGTAGTCATTCGCTTCGCCCTCGATCTCGATAGTCAGGCCCCTGGGGGCGAAAGCCATGAAGGATTGCCCCGCCGAACCCACCGCTTTCAAGCGGATGGTGCCTTCGGGAAGTCCTTCCCCGCTTGTGCGGCGGGTGATTTCCTGGCCCAGCAGCGTACCCACGGTGCGGTTCACGTTGCGGATTTCGAAGGTTTCCTCGACCTTTTCACCTCGTTCGATCGCAGGGCCGGCGATTCGGATCAGCTGCTTGTCGAGCGCCTTGTCGAGTCCATGGTCCTGGGGAACGCAGCAGAACGTCCCGCAGCGGCCGTCCGCCTGCATGAAGTGAAGCAAGCGTGCCAGGTCGAGCTGCTTGGCTTTGTAGTGTTTGATGTCCCGTTTGGGGGCGAGTTTATCCACCCGGCCGACCATCTCGTCGACGGTGCGGAAACCGAGGCGCGCCATGTGCTCGCGCAGGTCCTCGGCGATAAAGTGGAAGAAGTTGACCACGTGCTCCGGTTCGCCCGTAAAGAGCTTGCGCAGTTCCTTGTCCTGCGTCGCCACACCCACGGGGCAGGTGTTGAGATGGCACTTGCGCATCATGATGCAGCCCATGGCGATGAGCGCTCCCGTGGCGATGCCCCACTCCTCGGCGCCGAGCAGCGTGGCGATGGCGACGTCCCGGCCTGTGCGCAGGAGGCCGTCGGTCTGCAGGACGACGCGGTCGCGCAGCAGGTTCTGCATGAGGACCTGGTGCGTCTCGGCCACGCCGAGTTCCCAGGGGAGACCGGCGTGTTTGATCGAGGAGAGTGGGGAAGCGCCGGTTCCGCCGTCGTGCCCCGAAATCAGAATCACATCCGCGTGCGCTTTGGCGACACCCGCGGCAATGGTACCGACGCCCACCTCCGCCACGAGCTTCACGTTGATGCGCGCCTGGGGGTTGGAATTCTTGAGATCGTAGATCAGTTGGGCGAGATCCTCGATGGAATAGATGTCGTGGTGCGGCGGCGGCGAGATCAATTCGACGTACGGCGTCGAATGGCGCACCCGGGCGATATTCTCGTCGACTTTGTGCCCGGGAAGCTGGCCGCCCTCACCCGGCTTGGCGCCCTGAGCCATCTTGATCTGCAGTTCGTCGGCGTTGACGAGGTAATTGGCCGTGACGCCGAAGCGTCCCGAAGCCACCTGTTTGATGGCGGAGCGCATGCTGTCTCCATTGGGCAGCGGCTCGTAGCGGATGGGATCCTCACCGCCTTCCCCGGTGTTTGACTTTCCTCCGAGGCGGTTCATGGCGATCGCCAGCGTGGTGTGGGCTTCCCAGGAAATCGATCCGAAGGACATCGCTCCCGAGGAGAAGCGCTTGACGATCGAGGCGACGGGTTCGACTTCCTCGATCGGTATCGGATCGAGGTTTGTGAATTCAAGCAGATGGCGCAAGGTGATCGGCGCATCTCCCGGATCATCGACGATGCGGGCGTACTCTCGGTAGAGCCCATAGTCGTTGGTTCGGGCAGCGTGCTGCAGTTCGTGAATCATCTCCGGGTTGTGCTGGTGACGTTCGCCGCGCAAGCGCCATTGGTATTGGCCGCCCAACTCCAGATCGTCATCGTCGTTCGGATCGAAGTAAGCCGCTTTGTGACGCATGAGTGTCTCGCGTTCGATCGTGGGGATGTCGATTCCACCGATGCGCGAGACGGTTCCCGGAAAGTATTCGTCGATGACTTCGTCGGAAAGGCCGACCGCCTCGAAGATCTGCGCGCCGATGTAGGATGAAATGGTCGATATTCCCATCTTGGACATGGTCTTGAGTAAACCCTTGCCGATCGCTTTGAGGTAATGATCGCGGGCTTCCTGCTCGGTGAGCTGGTTGGGCAGGAGCTTGCGTAAGCGCATGTCCTCGATCGTCTCGAAAGCGATGTAGGGATTCACCGCAGAAGCGCCGAAACCCAAAAGGCATGCGAAGTGGTGCACTTCGCGGGCTTCTCCGGTTTCGACGACGAGATCGCACTGCGAGCGCAGGCCCTTGCGGATCAAATGGTGGTGCACCGCGGAGACGGCGAGCAAGGAAGGGATCGCCGCATGGCCCGAATCTACCGGCCGGTCGGTGAGAATGATCACCTCGTAGCCGTCGAGCACGTATTCCTCCGCCACGCGCCGCAGGCGATCGAGCGCTCGCTGCATGCGGCCGGGCTCGGCTTTAAAACAGATCGAGATGGTCTTGGCCTGGTAGCTTTGCCGGTCGACCCAGCGCAAGCGCTCGAGGTCTTCGTTGGTCAGGACGGGATGCGGCAGTTCGATCACGTTGGCGTGCTGCGGTCCGTCCTCCAGGATGTTGCCCTTGCTTCCGACGAACGACACGAGGCTCATCACCAGATCTTCACGAATGGGATCGATAGGCGGGTTGGTCACCTGGGCGAAGAGCTGGTGGAAGTAATCGAACAAATTTCGCGATTTTTTCGAGAGCACCGCCAACGGGGTGTCGTTGCCCATGGAGCCGATGGGCTCCTTGGCGTTCTTGACCATCGGTGCCAGGAGGATGCGCAGATCTTCCAAGGTATATCCGAAGACGCGCTGCCGCGTGCGTACCTTGCGGGATGGGGGCTGCAGGATCTGACGCGGGGGCTCGAGTTCGGCGAGGGGAATCTTGTTCTCTAAGAGCCACTGCTTGTACGGGCGATCGTCGCAGATACGATCCTTGATCTCGTCATCCGGGATGATGCGTCCTTCTTCGAGGGAGGCGATGAACATTTTTCCCGGTTGAAGTCGTCCTCTGCGGAGGATTTTTTCCGCGGGCACATCGAGCGTGCCGGCCTCGGAAGCCATGATGAGCAGGTTGTCATCCGTCAAGCAGTAGCGTGAAGGCCGCAGGCCGTTGCGATCCAGCGTGGCGCCGATGAGCGTGCCGTCGGTGAATGCCACCGATGCGGGACCATCCCAGGGTTCGATGAGTGCGCCGTGATATTCGTAGAACGCCCTGCGATTTTCGGGAATCTCCGGATCTTTCTCCCAGGCCTCAGGAATGAGCATCATCATCACGTGTGGGAGGCTGCGGCCTCCCATCATGAGGAACTCGACCGCGTTATCCAGGCTGCCGGAATCCGAGCTGCCTTCCTGGATGATGGGCCGCATTTTCTGGATTTCGTCCTGGGTGAACAGCGGAGAGGAAATGATCGACTGGCGCGAATTCATCCAATTGACGTTTCCGCGCAGGGTGTTGATCTCCCCGTTGTGCGCCAGCGTACGGAAGGGATGGGCGAGTTTCCATGTTGGCAGCACGTTCGTCGAGAATCGGCTGTGAATCAAGGCGAGGGCAGACTCAAAGGTGTCGTCGAGTAAATCCGGGTAGAAGGCCGTAATTTGATCTGCCGTGAGCATTCCCTTGTAGACGATCGTGCGCGAGGACATCGAGCAGAGATAGAATCTCTCCGCCCCACGGACCGTCTCGCGGACCATGCGTATACCGTATTTGCGCGCCACGAACAGCCGTCGTTCGAATTCATCCTGCGTCCGGCAGGACACGGGGCGGCGGATGATGATTTGATGAATGCCGGGCTCGCCGGATATGGCCGTGGCGCCCAGTGTTGAGTGGTCAGTGGGGACCTCGCGCCAGCCAAGCACATCGAGTTCGAGTTCTGCGATGGCGCGCTGAAAGACGTCTTTCACGCCCTGGTGTGTTTGTTGGTCTTTGGGTAAGAAGCACTGGCCTATGGCGTAGTCCCCAGGCTCCGGCAGGCCGATGCCGATCCGTGAACATTCGCGCAGGAAGAAACCGTGAGGGAGCTGCACGAGGATTCCCGCACCATCGCCGGTTTCTTTTTCCACCCCTCGGGCGCCGCGATGGTCGAGGTTGCGCAGAATTTCGATGCCCTTGCTGACGACCTCGTGCGATTTGGTGTTGTTCAGATCAGCGATGAAACCGACACCACAGGCGTCGTGCTCGTAGCGAGGATCGTAGAGGCTCTCAGGGTGGATGGATGGTTGCATGCTGATCTCCTTCGATCGGTAGCGGTCATCTCCTGGGCAGTAGGGTCTACTCCAGTCTTATTCGATCTGCGTATCGTCACCGACCGGTTTCGGGATAAATAATATCTTATAACACAAAATAGCGAATCTTTCTATATTTTGAGAAGATCGCGTGCGCGTTGGAGCAGATTGGCTTTGATCTATCCCAATGCTGCGGGGTAGAATGGGGTTGACGATCCGGACGGTAGAAACGTGTCAGGAGGGCCCATGGAGTACTTAGATGCCTCCGTTTCGCAGGGTGTCGCTACGCTTGTGTTGCGCAGGGGTAAGGTCAATGCACTACACGAACCGATGATCGACGAACTTCAAGAAGCATTTTTGAAACTGGAGAGAGACCCGCAAGTGAAGACGGTGATCTTGACCGGCTCGGGCAAATTCTTTTCCTTCGGGTTCGACATTCCTGCGCTGCTGTCCTACCGCCAAGAGATGTTTACTTCGTTTCTGGCCAAGTTCACCGATCTCTATTCGAATCTGTACCTCTACCCAAAGCCTACAATTGCCGCGATCAACGGACATGCGATCGCAGGCGGATGTATGCTTGCGCTGGCGTGCGATTACCGCCTGATGGTGCAGGGCCGGTCGAAGATTTCGTTGAACGAAATAACTTTTGGCGCTTCCGTTTTCGCTGGATGTGTGGAAATGCTGCGCGCCTGTGTGGGGCAGCATTATGCGGAACGGATACTGCTGAGCGGCGATATGTACCTGGCGGACGAGGCTCTCGAAATGCGCCTCGTCGATCATATCTCTAGCCGCGATCAATTGATGCCAGATGCAAAAATCCTGGCTCATGATTTCGCCAGCAAGGACGTCGTCGCATTTCGATCCATCAAACGCCTGCTGCGTGGCCCGGTTCTGGATTCGATGCGGGCCAGAGAGGAAGGTTCGATCCAGGAATTTTCGAATATCTGGTATTCCGAAAGCACCTGGAAGAACCTGCAAGAGATCATCATCCGATACTAGCGCACGATCATACATGAAACCTGCGGTCGCCGTACCACGTATAGGTATCGTACGATCGCTAGACCGTGCGTTTGATCGATATATTCCTGCTGCCGACGTTCGCCGCAACGAGATACTCGGGCAAATACTGGAGGGATCATGGGCAAGGACCGTTCTACCGATCGCTACCGAATTGAACCAGGGACCAAAGTCGATCTCAGTCAGTGGGATCCGCAGGACAAGAGTGCGTTTCCGATCGACAAAGATGAAGGGCGGGATGAGATTCGCCGGTTGACCGACCGGTTGGAAGAGCTGCAGGAACTGCTCTATGCGCAGGGCGAACACAAGCTTCTCGTCGTGCTCCAGGCGATGGACACGGGAGGCAAAGACGGAGTCATCCGGCACGTCTTCGAGGGCGTGAACCCACAGGGTGTAAAAGTGGCGAATTTCAAAAAACCCACAGCGCGGGAATTGAGTCACGATTATCTCTGGCGCGTGCATCGACATGTTCCCGGAAAAGGCGAGATCGTGATTTTCAACCGCAGTCATTACGAGGACGTGCTCGTGGTGCGGGTGCACAATCTGGTTCCGCAGTCCGTCTGGTCCAAACGCTTCGATCAGATCAATGCGTTCGAACGTATGCTGGCTGAGGAAGGCACTACGCTGCTGAAATTCTATTTGCACATCGATCTCGAAGAACAGAAGGGGCGTCTACAGGCTCGTTTGGACGAGAAACAAAAGCGCTGGAAATTCAACCCGGACGATCTGAAGGAGCGCCAGATCTGGCCGAAGTACATGCAAGCCTATGAAGCCGTGCTGTCGAAAACCAGCACCCCATGGGCACCCTGGTACGTGATCCCAGCGAATCGAAAATGGTACCGCAACCTGGTCGTCGGTTCGATTATCGTCGAGACACTCGAATCTCTGAAGATGCAGTTTCCGTCGCCGGATTTCGACGCCGATGAGATCGAGATCGTGTGAGGTAAATTCCGATTTGATTGTATTCGGGATATTCGAAGACATGAGTTTGGGCTCTGAATAAACTGAGGAGGAGAACATGCAAGATGAAAAGCAAAATAAACCGTATCGTTCATTTTTTTGGCCGCTGTTGTTGATCGGAGTGGGCTTCGTCTGGCTGCTGGCGAATATGGGGATCATCGAATCGTTCAGTCTGGCGTTTTTAATCCGTTTGTGGCCGGTCGCTCTGATCGCTATTGGTCTGGATATCATGTTCGGCCGCCGCTTTCCATTTGTGGGGGCGTTGATCGGCCTCGGAGCGGTGGCGTTTGTGATCCTGCTTCTGGTCATGGCGCCCGACCTCGATCTGGATTTGGGCCCTGAACTGAAAACACTCAGCTTCAGTGAACCTCTGGGAGAGGCCTCTTCCGCACGTATCGATCTGGATTTGACCCACTATCCAACAACCATCAGCGTCTTGGATGATTCGAACGCCTTGATCGAGGCAGAGTTGGACACTTTGGAAGACGTATCCTTCAGCGTTCACGGCACGAACAACAAAGTCGTCAACCTCGAGCCCCGTGACAACACCTCCGTTTTTGACTGGGTAGGGACACTCGGGAAAGATGCTCGCTGGGAGATTGCACTGAGCCCTCAAATCCCCGTTGATCTACGCGTCGATGTGGGATCCGGTTCGGCGCGATTGGACCTGGGGGGTATGAACCTGGAGCGCATCGAAATCGATGGCGGCTCGGGAAGTAGCCGTTTGATTCTTCCCCCCAGCACGAAGAGCTACGACGTTCGCCTCGATTCTGCATCGGGCTCTTTCACGGTCGAAGTCGCCGAGGGGGCAGACATCGAGGCGAATGTCGAAGTCGGTTCCGGTTCGTTAAAAATTTCCTTTGACGGGGATGCCGCAGCCGAATTGAACGTCAACGGTGGATCCGGCAGCACGACGATCGAAGTGCCTGAAGGCGCAGGAGTGCGCCTGGTCGTACACGACAGTGGGTCGGGGAGTGTACATGTTCCGAATGGA
>Ga0307426_1002103_pt1 | contig 12652 bp, 8 predicted proteins | sample SalMarWE160340MG_FD_202165 | JGI IMG/M metagenome (GOLD analysis project Ga0307426, IMG submission 202165) | Salt marsh sediment microbial communities from the Plum Island Ecosystem LTER, Massachusetts, United States - WE1603-40 | ecosystem: Environmental > Aquatic > Marine > Intertidal zone >... | reverse complement strand
GTTCGAGCCGCATCCAAGGGAATTCTTCACGCCCGAGACCCCCTTCTTCCGGCTGACGCCACTGCCGTTGAAGCTCGCGCTGCTTGCTTCCCTTGGCCTCGATCAGACTTTTGTCATTACCTTCGACCGTGAGTTCGCCGGCCTGAGCCCGTACGCCTTTGCCACCGAAGTGGTGGGGGATGGTCTAGGCGCGAGCCACGTCGTGGTGGGCCACGATTTCGCCTACGGCAAGGGACGTAAGGGAACGACGGAGGATCTTTCGGGCTTCGGGCGCGATGCCGGCTTCGGCGTCGATGTCGTGGCGCCGGTGGGCGAGGAGGGGGTCACCTTCTCCTCGAGCGCGATCCGCGACCATCTCCGCCGCGGGGAAGTGAGAGAGGCGGCCGAGCAGCTCGGCTATTGGTGGCGTGTGCGCGGACGGGTCGGTGAAGGCGCCGGGCGCGGCAAGGATCTTGGTTTTCCGACCATCAATGTGCCGCTCGCGCCGGGGCAGGACGTTCGTCATGGGATTTACGCCATGCGTGTCGACCACGGCGGACGCCGGTATCACGCCGCCGGCTATGTCGGCGCGCGTCCAACCTTCGGCGCGGGCGAGGCTGTTCTCGAAGCCTATCTTCTGGACTTCTCGGGCGACCTCTATGGGCAAGAGGTCGATCTGGAGTTCATCGCCTTTCTCCGAGCGGACGAGACCTTTGCCACGCCTGATGCGCTCGCCGCAAAGATGCGCGAGGACTGCGATCGCGCCCGCGCAGTTTTGGCAGAGATCGAGGAAAACGATCCGATGGAGCGCTTCTTTCTGTCACGCGCGCTCGCCAAGGCGCCGCCGACGATCTGATTCTGCCCCGCGCAACGCCTGCGACATCCGCCGAAAGGCAGGAAGGCCCTGGCATGAGCGGAGCGCGATTGCTAGAACGCCGCAACCGCGGCGGCAGAGACACTCGAAGCAGGATTCATGGCAAAGAGCACAAAGACCAAAAAGAGCAAGAGACCTGCTGCCAGGCCCGCCAAGGCGCCGCGGGCGAAGGCCAAGCGCAAGCTCGCGGCCAAAACCAAAGCCTCTCGTGGCAAGGCCGCCAAGCCGAAGGCAAAGACCAAGCCGAAGCTTAAGTCCAAGACCAAGCCTAAGCCCAAGACCAAATCCCAGCCAAAGCGGAAAACCGCAGCAAGGCCGAAGACGCCCACAAGGCCGAAAGCCAAAGCCAAGCGGACAAAAAAGCCTGCTGGCCAGTCAGGGCCTTCACCGGCCCGGCCTCGCGTCGAGCCGCAAACCGGGCGCGATTGGAGCAAAACGCTGTTCCTGCCGAGCACCGACTTCCCCATGAAGGCCGGACTGCCGCAAAAGGAACCGGAGCTCCTCAAGCGCTGGGAGCGTCTTGGCCTCTATCGCCGGCTGCGCGAAGACGCCAAGGGACGCCAAGCCTTCGTGCTGCATGACGGACCGCCTTACGCCAATGCTCACATTCATGCCGGCACCGGACTGAACAAAATCTTGAAGGACGTGGTCGTTCGCTCGCGGCAGATGACGGGCAAAGACGCCAATTACGTGCCGGGCTGGGACTGTCACGGTCTTCCCATCGAGTGGAAGGTCGAGGAAGAGAATTACCGTGCGCGCGGGCAGGCGAAGCCCGATCTGTCGGACGCCGACGCGATGATTGCCTTCCGCGCCGAGTGCCGGGCTTACGCCGAACACTGGCTCAATGTGCAACGCGAAGAGTTCAAGCGGCTCGGCGTTGTCGGCGACTGGGAGCATCCCTACACCACGATGAACTTCGATGCCGAAGCCACCATCGCCTTCGAGCTGATGAAATTCGCCATGAACGGGCTGCTCTATCGCGGCTCGAAACCGGTGATGTGGTCGGTGGTGGAGCGCACGGCGCTCGCCGAGGCCGAGGTCGAATATGAAGAGATCGAGAGCCCTTCGATCTATGTGAAGTTCCTGGTGCTGAGCTTCTCCGGGCCTGAAACGGATATCGGTCCCAACGACGACGAATTGCTCTTGCCTGAAGAAATCAATAAGGCGTCAATCGTTATTTGGACGACAACGCCGTGGACGATCCCCGGCAACCGCGCCGTTTCCTTTTCCAAGGACATCGACTACGGCGTCTACGAGGTGACGCAAGCGCCCGACGACAACTGGGCGAAAGTAGGCGACCGGCTGATCCTGGCCGATGAGCTTGCCGAAGACGTCTTCGCAGCGGCGCGGGTCGGCGCTTTTAAGAGGCTCGGCGGCATGCCGCACGCGGCGCTCGAGCGCCTCACGCTGGCGCATCCCTTGCGCGGCCGCGGATACGAGTTCGACGTGCCGCTTCTGGCCGGTGCCCATGTCACCGCGGACACCGGCACGGGCTTCGTCCATACCGCGCCCGGCCATGGCGCCGAGGATTTCGAGGTGTTCGAGGAGCATCGCGGCGCGCTCGAAGCGCGCGGCATCGACACCAAGATTCCGTTCACCGTCGACGAGGCCGGCTTCTTCACCAAGGAGGCCCCAGGCTTCGAAGGCAAGCGCGTGATCGATCAAAAAGGCAAGTTCGGCGACGCCAACCCGGCGGTAATTGCCGCTCTGACCGAGGCGGGGGCTCTGATTGCGCGCGCGCGGCGCAAGCATGACTATCCGCATTCCTGGCGCTCCAAGAAGCCGGTCATTTTCCGGGCCACACCGCAATGGTTCATCGCCGTCGACAAGCCTGCCGCTCTTTCGATCCCGTCTTCGTCGGAAGCAAGCACATTGAGAGCGCGCGCACTCAAGGCGGTCGGCGATACGCAATGGGTTCCGCCGCAAGGGAAGGCCCGCATCACCGGCATGATCGAGACGCGGCCCGATTGGGTCGTGTCGCGGCAGCGCGCCTGGGGCGTCCCGATCACGGTGTTTCGCCACAAGGAGACCGGGGAGGTCGTCCCTCGGGCAGGCTTCGAAAATTCTGACCAGCTGATCGAAAGAGTGTTTTCGTCGTTCCGGGCCGAAGGCGCAGATGCCTGGTTCAAGCCGGGCGCGAAAGAGCGCTACTTGACCGGGCTCGTGCCCAACCCTGCCGACTGGGAGAAGGTCGACGATATTCTCGACGTCTGGTTCGATTCCGGCGCGACCCATGCTTTCGTTCTGGAGAAGCGGACAGATTTGGAATGGCCGGCTGCGCTCTATCTCGAAGGGTCCGACCAGCATCGCGGCTGGTTCCAGCATTCGCTGCTTGAATCTTGCGGCACGCGCGGCCGCGCGCCCTATGACGCGGTGGTGACCCATGGCTTCGTGGTGGACGAGGACGGGCGCAAAATGTCGAAATCGCTCGGCAATGTGGTGGCGCCGCAAGACGTCATCCGGCAATCGGGCGCGGAAATCTTGCGGCTATGGGCCATGAGCTCGGACTGTTCGGAAGACCTTCGCGTCGGTCCCGAGATCCTCAAGGCCAATGTCGACTCTTACCGCAAGCTGAGGAACACGCTCCGGTTCCTGCTCGGCAATCTCGTCCATTACCGTCCTGAGCTTGCAATCGACCATGAAGATATGCCTGAGCTCGAACGCTATATGCTTGCGCGGCTTGCCGAGATGGAGGGGGTCGTGCGCGCCGGCTACCAGGCTTACGATTTCAAACGCGCCTTCCACGCGCTTCTGAATTTTTGCGTCAACGACCTCTCCGCCTTCTATTTCGACATCCGCAAGGACGCGCTTTATTGCGATCCCAGTGACAGCGTCGCGCGCCGCGCGGCGCTGACCGTGCTCGACCGGGTGTTCGAGACGCTCACCGCGTGGCTTGCGCCGATGCTTTGCTTCACCATGGAGGAAGCTTGGCTCAATCGTTTTCCCAGCGATACCGGCTCGGTGCATCTCAGACAGTTTCCGGACATTCCGGACGCTTGGCGCGACGAGGCGCTCACCTCCAAGTGGCGGAAACTCCGCGAGCTGCGCCGCGTGGTCACGGGCGCGCTTGAGCTCGAACGGAAAGAGGGGCGGATCGGTTCGAGCCTCGAAGCCGCGCCCAAAGTCTATGTCGCCGACTCCGATCTCCGTGCCGCGCTGCAGGGCATCGATCTCGCCGAGATCGCCATTACCAGCGGGGCCGAGCTTTTGCCGGGCGAGGGGCCTTCGCAGGCGTTCCGCCTCGATGACGTGAAAGGGGTCGCAGTCGTGTTCGAGCGCGCCAAAGGCACCAAATGCGCGCGCTCCTGGAAGATCCTGGAGGAGGTCGGCTCCGATCCTGAATTCCCGGAATTGTCTCTGCGTGACGCCGAAGCGGTCAGGCAGTTCGATGCAAACCGCCTAAGCGTGGAGTAGCGCCATGGTCCGAAACTGGTTGTGGGGTCCTATGTCGCCGCTTGGGCTTGGCATTGCTGCCCTCACGGTCCTCATCGATCAGGCCCACAAAGCCTGGATGCTCTATGTCTACGACATTGGGGAAAAAGGCGCCGTGCCGCTTACGTCTTTCTTCGACCTGGTGCTCGTGTGGAATCAAGGGATCAGCTACGGGCTCCTGCCGCAGGAAAGCGCGCTAGGGCGGTGGGGCTTGATCGTGTTCGCCTTCGCGGCAAGCTTCGCGCTCGCCGTCTGGCTTGCCCAGTTCACGACCTCTCTTGGCGCCGCCGCAATCGGCCTGATCATCGGCGGTGCGGTCGGCAATGCCATCGATCGCATCAATTATGGCGCGGTTGCCGATTTCTTCTCCCTCCACGTTTTTGGCTACCAGTGGTACATCTTCAATATCGCCGACGCCGCCATTGTTGCGGGTGTGGTGGGTCTTCTATATGAGTCCTTGTTCAAGGGTCACAAAAAGGTCGGAAACCCTTCTAAGATGTAAGAAATCCCGGATTTTCCGGGTTCGAGGGGGAACCTTGGGGCATAAGCCAGACATGACCCGCCCCATCTGGGCCGCGCTGTTCGCGGCGGCGTCAGCCGCCACGCTCGCGCTCGGCGGCTGCGGGGGCATCGAGTTCCAGGGCAAGCTCTTCGATTACATGGGGGTTTCGGGCGACCGCCAAGAGGCAGACGTGCGCATGTCGGAACGGCCTCCGCTTGTGCTGCCACCCGACCCGAAAGCGCTTCCACAGCCGACCAACGGCGTTGCCGCGGCCACCGCGCGCCAGGATTGGCCGCAGAATCCCGAAGTGGAGCAGGAGAAAGTCCTCCAGGCGAAGAAGGAAGAACAAGCCAAGGCGCAGCGGGCGCAGGATCCGGTCCATCCTTATATCGGCAAGCCCACGCTGTTCGATAAATGGTTCACGAGCGATAAAGACAACCCGGCGGTGGAAGACGTGCCCGAGCCCGATCCCTCCGACAAAAAGCCTGACGAGGTCGCAACCACCAGACCGAAGCCGCTCACGCCGCACGTGCCGCAGGAGATTCCGGATTCCGAGGACCCGTTCAAACCGCCGCCTCCCGACAGCTATAAGAATCCGAAAGCCTATTACTGATCGAGTCGCCCTCGCCTCTTTAACGAATTGCCTTGAAAATAACCGCTCGAAGGCTGAAATGTGAGGCGAGGATTTCAGTCCCATGCCGCGCGGGAAATTGCCCGCGCGTTCACCTGACTTCAACCTCCGGCCTTACGGAAAGATAATGTGGATATTGGACCAACTCGTTTACGCTCTCGATATGCGAGCGGGCTTCGTCTTGGCTTCATTCGGTCTTGCCTCTCTTGCCGTCGCCGTGGCGGCTGACGGAGCGCAAGCCGCCCCGCGGGTGAGCGAGTTCACTCTCAAGAACGGGCTGCATATTCTGGTGATCCCCGATCATCGTGCGCCGGTCGTGACCCAAATGGTTTGGTACAAGATCGGCGCCGCGGACGAACCGCCGGGCTCGTCCGGCATCGCTCATTTTCTCGAGCACTTGATGTTTAAAGGCACCGACCTCATTCCCAATGGCGAGTTCTCGAAGACCGTGGCGAGGAACGGCGGCGAAGACAACGCCTTCACCAATCATGACGTGACCGCCTATTTCCAGCGTGTGGCCAAGGACCGCCTGCCGAAGGTGATGGAGATGGAGGCCGACCGCATGACCCATCTGCGCCTCTCTAAGGAGGACGTGGACACCGAGCGGAAAGTGATTCTCGAGGAGCGCCGTACCCGCGTCGACAACGATCCGGGCAGCATCCTCCAGGAACAGATGACGGCGGCGCTTTATACCAATCATCCCTACGGCATTCCCATCATCGGCTGGGACCACGAGATCAGGGCGCTCGACCGCGAGGATGCCTTGTCCTTCTACCGGCGTTTCTACGCGCCGAATAATGCCATCCTGGTGGTGGCCGGCGATGTCGAGCCGGAAGACGTGAGAAAGCTGGCCGAGGACAAGTTCGGTGAGATTCCGCCGAAGGATGGTCTCAACAGCCGCATCCGGCCGGAGGAGCCGGCGCACTCCGCTGCGGTCAAGGTCACTCTTGAGGATGCGCGTGCGGGCCGTACGACGGTGCAACGCTATTATTTGGGGCCGAGCTACGCATCGGCCGAGCCCGGTGAGGCCGAGGCGGTCGATCTCTTGATGCGTGTGGCCGCCGCGGGTTCGATCAGCAAGATCTACAAGAAGATGGTGATCGCGGATCAGAAGGCGGCCAATGCCGGCGGCTGGTATTCCGACTCAGGCCTCGATTCCGGGCGACTCGGGTTCTACGCCATCGCCGCCAAGAACGTGTCCGCCGAAGAGCTCGAACAGGGGATTGACAGCGTGGTCGAAGATTTGCGCCAGAATGGCGTCACGCAAGAGGAACTGGACCGGGCGCGGGCGTCCTATATCGCCGAATTCGTTTATACGTCCGACAGCCAATCGCGCATGGCGCGTCATTATGGCTGGCGGCTCGCGACCGGCATGACCGTTGCGGATGTCGAAGCCTGGCCGGACCGGCTGAAACGCGTGACCGTCGAGGATATTCGCGCGGTGGCGCGGAAATATCTTGTCGACAACAATTCGGTCACCGGCTATCTGCTGCCCATTCCGAAAAAGACCAGCTTGGACGGTGAAAAGCGGGTCAACACGACAGTCAAGGGCAGGTCTTAGCCGTCATGGCATGGAGGGTCCGGTTCCCGCGCTCCCTATTTTGGCACGGCGCTGGGCTGGTGGCGGCGGCGCTCATCGTTTCGGCCGCGCCCGCGCCCGCGGCCGAGGTTATCGATGTGAAGATTGAACAAGTTACCAGCCCCGGCGGCATCGAAGCTTGGCTCGTCGAGAGCCACGACAATCCGCTGATCGCCATGCGGTTCGCTTTTCGTGGCGGCGCGGCTCAAGACCCCCACGGCAAGGAAGGCCTCGCCTATTTCGTCTCCGGCATGTTGGACGAGGGCGCAGGGCCACTTGGCTCAATTGCCTTCCAGGAGCGCGAGCAGGCGCTGGCCATGCGTATGGAATTCAACGCCAGCCGCGATGTGATGCTCGGCAATTTGCAGACGCTCGCGGCCAACAAGGACGAGGTGTTCGATCTGTTGCGGTTGGCGCTGACCGAACCTCGTTTCGATGAGGACGCGGTCGACCGCGTCCGCGCCCAGATTTTAGCCGGGCTGAAGTTCGACGAGAATAATCCTGCGGCCGTGGCCTCGCGCGCATGGGATCGTCTTGCGTTTCACGATCACCCTTACGGAAGTCCGATCAAAGGGACCAAGGCGTCGATTGCCGCCGTCTCGTCGGACGACCTCAGGGACTACACCCGCCGCGTCTTCGCTCGCGACAAGCTGGAAATCGCCGTGGTCGGCGACATAGATGCCGAAGAGCTCGGCAAGCTGCTCGATCAGGTGTTTGGTGACTTGCCCGCGCAAAGCGAACTTGCACCGGTGGCCGATGCCAGTCCGCCGATCGGACCGACGCGCGAGGTCATCGAGATGGACGTGCCGCAGTCCGTCGCGCAGTTCGGCCATCGCGGCATTGCGCGGAAGGACGACGATTTCATCGCGGCCTATATGCTCAACTATATCGTCGGTGGGGGTGGCTTCGCTTCGCGGCTGATGGAAGAGGTGCGCGAGAAGCGCGGGCTTGCCTATTCGGTTCACTCCAACCTTTATCCCTATCAGCACGGCTCGGTCTTTGTCGGCAATGTGGCGACCAAGAACGAGGCTGTCGGGCGGTCGCTCCAGGTGATCGAGAGCGAGCTGAAACGGGTTGCGGAACAGGGTCCGACCGCCGAGGAACTCGACGCCGCCAAGAATTATCTCACGGGCGCCTATGCGCTGCGCTTCGACTCGTCGGCAGGCATCGCCAATCAGCTGCTGTGGATCCAGATCGAGGATCTCGGCGTTGACTACGTCACCCGGCGGAACGCGCTGATCGAGGCGGTGACCCTTGACGATATCAAACGCGTGGCAAAACGGCTCATCGAGGCTGACCGCCTGATCACCACCATCGTCGGCAAGCCGGCGGCGGCTAAAGGCCGGGAAGTTCGAGGCTGACGCCCGGCGTCGGCGAACGCGCTTCGAGGGGGAGAGGACCGGTTTCGTGCCGCTGTCGCAATCCGTAGAAGGCTGTCTTGAGGCGGGCATCGGCCGGCTCGGGCTGCCGCAAGCCTCGCTCGACGCCAATCTTGCCAAGCTCGAGCCCCGCCTTGCCTCCTTACGCGAAGCCCACGCCAAATCGACACTGCCGCTGTTACGCGTGCCGGAATGGCGTGACGACATCGCCGAAGCGCGTGAGGCTCATGCCCGGCTCAGCCGGGACGCGCGCACGCTGATTTTCTTCGGCACCGGCGGATCGAGCCTCGGCGGGCAGACGCTCGCCCAGCTTGGCGGCTACGGCATTCCAGGCGACGACAAACACGGCAGTGCGGCGCGGCCCCGCATCCGCTTCTACGACAATCTCGACGCCCGCACGCTAGGGCAGGCCCTATCGGGGCTCGACTTGGCCAGCACGCGGTTCGTGGTGATCTCGAAATCGGGCGGCACGCCTGAAACGCTGGTGCAGGCAATCGCCGCGATCGATGCGTTGCGTGACGCAGGTCTTGCCGAGAGTATCCCGGACATGTTTCTCGCCTTGACCGAGCCCAAGGCGGCGGGCGCGTCCAACGGTCTTCGTGCGTTGTGCGAACATTTCAATATTCCCACGCTCGATCACCATCCAAGTATTGGTGGCCGCTTCGCCGGCTTGACCAATGTCGGGCTGCTTGCGGCGCTCGCCCGCGGTCTCGACGTCGAAGCCTTGCGCGAAGGCGCGCACGCGGTCGTGCAAGCCATGCTCAATGCACCGCAAGCCGCCCAGTTCGATCCGGCAATCGGCGCCGCGGTCAGCATTGGCTTGGCTAAGGAACGCGGCGTCCGCGCTAGCGTGATGTTTCCCTATTCCGACCGCCTTGCCAGGTTTGCCGATTGGTATGTGCAGCTCTGGGGCGAGAGCCTGGGCAAGGACGGCGAGGGGACGACGCCGGTCGGAGCGCTAGGGCCGGTCGATCAGCATAGCCAGCTTCAGCTCTATCTCGACGGCACGCCTCAACATCTCATCACCGTCATTCGCGAGCCTTGCCAAGGACGCGGGCCTGCATTGGCCCCGGGTCTCGCCAAGCTTGCAGGCGCCGATTATCTCGCCGGCCATTTCGCCGGCGATCTCGTCGCGGCCCAGCAACGGGCCATTCCCGAGGCGCTTACGGCGCACGGGCGCCCGGTGCGGGTGATCGACCTCGAGGCGCTCGATGAGCGCGCGCTCGGGGCTCTGATGATGCATTTCATGCTGGAAACCGTGCTTGCGGCCCATCTTTTGGGCGTCGATCCCTTCGACCAGCCGGCGGTAGAATCGGGTAAAGTACTGACCCGCCGGTACCTCGCCGGCGGTTCCGCCGAGGTAACAGATGGCCATTCGTCAGCTCCCGCCAGATCTCATCAACCGGATCGCGGCCGGTGAGGTCGTCGAGCGGCCTGCGAGCGTCGTCAAGGAACTGATTGAGAATGCCATCGATGCCGGCGCGCACCGGCTCGATGTCGCCACTGCCGGCGGCGGCTTGCGGCTGATCCGTGTCACGGATGACGGTACCGGCATGGATCAGGACGATCTCGCTTTGGCGGTCGAGCGCCACGCCACCTCCAAGCTTGCCGGCGACGACCTCTCATCGATTCTGACGCTCGGCTTCCGCGGCGAGGCCTTGCCGTCGATCGGCGCCGTCGCCAGGCTCTCGATTACGAGCCGCGCTCGCGACGCCGATGACGCCTACGAGATTGCCGTCGATGCAGGCGGCAAATCGAAGCTCAAGCCTGCTGCGCTTCCTGCCGGAACGCGGGTCGAAGTGCGCGACCTGTTCTACGCGACGCCCGCGCGGCTCAAATTCATGAAATCGGAGCGGGCGGAAAACGCGGCCATCGCCGATATGGTGAAGCGGCTCGCTCTGGCGCGGCCGGATATCGCCTTTGCGCTGACAAGCGAAGAGCGGACCGTTCTTCGTCTCGAAGCCTGCGCGCCCGGGCTCCTGGAAAACGGTTTGACCCGGCTCGGGCGCATCCTCGGGCCTGACTTCGTCAAGGACGCGCTTCCGTTGCGCGCCTCTCGTGAAAACGTCCTGCTCGAAGGCTTCGCCGGCCTGCCCACGCTGCACCGGCCGAACGGCCTCCAGCTTCATCTCGTTGTCAACGGACGTCCCGTGCGCGACAAGCTGCTTGCCGGCACGGTCCGCGCCGCTTACGGCGATCTCCTGCCGCAAGGACGCTATCCGGTGCTCGCGCTGTTCCTGTCGCTCCCGCCAGATGAGGTCGACGTCAACGTCCATCCCGCCAAGACCGAGCTCAGATTCCGCGATCCTAACGGAGTGCGCTCGCTGATCATCGGCGCTCTCAAGGACGCGCTCGGCGCCGCCGGCCACCGCGCCACCTCATCGCTGTCAGACGTCGCGCTTAAGCGCATGGTGCCGCCGGTGGCTCAGGGCGGTGCCGGGCCTGCGCGTTTCGACAGCCGCGCCTTCGGCCTTGCCGAACGGGCTCAGGCCCCGCTCGACCCTGTTTCCGCGCCGAGCGCCGATACGCGCGCAAGCGCCGCCGCCGATGATGCAAGTGACGCCGCCTATCCGCTGGGCGCGGCGCGCGCGCAGCTCAACGACATGTTTATCGTCGCCGCGACCGAGGATGCTCTGGTGATCGTCGATCAGCACGCCGCGCATGAACGGCTGGTCTATGAGCGGCTGAAGCGATCATTTGCCAATGGGGGGATTGCCCGCCAGCTCCTGTTGATCCCCGAAGTGGTCGAGCTCGACGGCGAGGCGGCTTCCAGCCTTTGCGGTGCGGCAGCCGAACTTGAGCGCCTCGGCCTTGTGATCGAGCCGTTCGGCGCCGCTTCGGTTCTGGTGCGCGAAGTGCCTTCGCCGCTCGGAACGGGCGATGTCAAAAGTCTGCTTGCCGACCTTGCCGCTGAGCTTGCCGAGACCGAAGGCGACGGCGAGACGCGTCTCCTCGCCGACCGGCTCGATCATGTTCTGTCGACCATGGCCTGCCATGGCAGCGTGAGGGCAGGGCGGCGGTTAAATCCCGAGGAGATGAATGCGCTGTTGCGCGACATGGAGAGCACGCCCTTCACCGGCCAGTGCAATCATGGCCGCCCGACCTATGTCGAGCTCAAGCTTGCCGATATCGAGAAGTTGTTCTCACGGCGCTGATGGAGCAAGCGACGCAAACGAGAACGGCTGTGCGGGCCGCGCCTCGGCCTTGGCACGATTGAGATTCTCGGTAACGCAGGCGGCAAGCTCGGCGATGGCCGCTTTCGTTCCAGTCAGTTTGAAACTGATCTCGCCTCTCCCCGCTGTGATGGTCAGCACCTTGCCTTCGCGGAAGGCGTCAAGCACGTCTTCCGAGTTCTCAAGTGGAATGAGGATGCCGTGGACATCGATCGCTTTAGAGGTTGCCGTGATCGGATCCCTCTTATCGATGTGCAGCAGCACCGTCTCGGTCGTTCCGACGTCAAATTGACGCGTCTCGTCGGCCAGAAACAGTCCCCATTCGAAGTTCTTGCTGATGATGAAGCCGACGAAAACGCCGTTCGTCGCCTGAGCGGTCATGGTGCAATCGGAGAAATCGCCTTTCGCGTCGAAATTGGCGTCGCCCTGCCACACGCCCGAGATGAAGGCAGCATTGACCAGGCTTGAGAACGACGACACTGCGAGGACGAAAGCTAAAAGCGCGGCTCTCCAAGTCATGATGGACATTACAGCACAAACGATGGACGCCCACAGGCTCGGCGCGAAAATCCCTTAACGGCCCGCCTGCGCCACGGCGATCGCGGTCTCGCCGTAGATCCGCCGGTCGATTTCGGCAAAAGGAGCCGGCCAGGCGATTTTCCGGTCGGCGCGCTCTTCGAGAACCGCGATTGCATCGCCAGCGATCCACCCGCCTTCGGCCGCGGCGGCGAGCGCGCGTTCGCCCAGCCCCTTGCCATAAGGCGGATCGCAGAACACGAGATCGAACGGCTGGAGCGTGCCCGCCGGACCGAGCTTGGTGGCATCGCGCCGCCAGATCTTGGTGATCCCGGTTAGACCCCGAGCCTCGACATTGCGGCGGATGGCGGCGCGCGCCTCGGTGCCTTGCTCGATGAAGAGGCAGAAGCGGGCGCCGCGCGACAACGCCTCGAGCCCGAGTGCGCCTGAGCCGGCGAAAAGATCGAGGACGCGAGCGTCCTCGAAGGTGACCCCCGGCGCTCCATGCACCAGCACGTCGAACAGCGCCTGCCGCACGCGGTCCGAGGTTGGGCGCGTCGCAAATCCTTTTGGCGCCTCGATCCGCG
>Ga0307426_1002102_pt1 | contig 12654 bp, 11 predicted proteins | sample SalMarWE160340MG_FD_202165 | JGI IMG/M metagenome (GOLD analysis project Ga0307426, IMG submission 202165) | Salt marsh sediment microbial communities from the Plum Island Ecosystem LTER, Massachusetts, United States - WE1603-40 | ecosystem: Environmental > Aquatic > Marine > Intertidal zone >... | reverse complement strand
CGGCCGCCACGGGTTCCAATGATGCGGGATCGACAATTTTGACTTCTTTGCTTCCGACAATACGGCCGACACTTTTGGGCGGGTTGTCCCGATCCACCGGACACATGGCAACCCCGCCGCAAGTTTCGGTGGCGCCGTAGCCCTGGTAGATGGGGCGGTCGAATTTGTCCCGCCAACGTTTGCCGATCTCCACCGGCAGAACATCGCCGCCGCTGAAACAATATTCCAGCGAGCTCAGATCGTACTGCTCCAGGCGAACATGTTCCAGCATCATCCGATACAGGGCGGGAACCCCGATCATGGTTTTGGCTTTGAAGCGCTCAATGGCATCAAAGATGGCATCCAGATTAACGCGGGGCTGCAGGATTAAACTGCCGCCGGTCAAAAGCGTCGCCAGACCGCAGGTTTGACCCAGAATATGAAACAGGGGAGCATTGCCCATGATAACATTTTCCTCGGCCGGGAAAAGGGCCTCACTTGTCCGGATCTGCTCGTCGGCCGAGACCAGAAACAGGTCATGGGTATACGGAACGCCTTTGGGGAATTTGGTGGTTCCGCCGGTATAAAGTATTTCGGCGATCTCGCGCCCGTTTGCTCCCTTGAGCGGTTTTTCCTGATGATCCTGTTTATAGCGGGATAACAGATTCCTTAAGGTGAACGTTTGCGCGTTGAGGCTGAATTTGCCCCGGGGAATCACATCGAATAACAACCCGAAATAGCGCTTCCACCACGGCAGCAGATCAGCCGCATTGCTGACAATCACACGCTTCAGGCGCGTTTCGGGCAACACGCTGGTAACATAGCCGAAGTTCGTGTCGGCACAGATGATTGATTCGGCATCGCTGTCATTGGCAATATATTTGAGGTCATGGGGGGTATATATCGGTGTAATCGGCAAACACACGGCGCCGATTTTCTGAATGGCCAGCCAGGATACCACCCATTGAATGCTGTTGGGGATATACATCATTACTGTCTGGCCGGATGCAACGCCCAAATCAGTCAGAGCGGCTGCAAAGCGCTCGGCAAGTTCCTTCACCCGGCGGTAGGTAAATTTATTCCCCAGATAGATAACCGCCGGATGGTCGCCGCGCCGGTCGGCCGTGGCCGCAAAGGTTGAATATATGTCCTTATGGTTGCTCATGAGGTTGCTCATCGGTTCAAATTCCAAAATAAGCGGATTTGATTTCAGGATTGTCCATTAATTCTTCGCCGGTACCGTACAATGCCAGCATGCCGTTTTCGACCACATAGCCCCTGTCGATGACCGGCAGCACCGGCCTTGCAAACTGCTCGCTGATCAGGACCGTAATGCCTGATTTTTCCTTCAGACTCACGACGGCCTCCATTACCGCCTGCTGCATCATCGGGCTGAGGCCCAAGAGCGGTTCATCCAGCAGCAGCAGGCGGGGCCTGACAATCAGGGCCATTCCGATAGCCAGCATCTGCTGTTCTCCCCCGCTCATAAAGCCGGCCTTGCGTGACTTTAATTTCGCCAGGGCCGGAAACAGTTCGAATACGTTAGCGATGCCCTCCTTGATTTCGGTTCTTTTTTTCAGATAGCCGGCAATCTTGAGATTTTCCAGAACACTGCTTTCCGGAAACACCGGATGCCGCTCCCGGCACAGCACAATACCTTTTTTAACCCTTTCGCTCGGTTTAGTTTCAGTGATGTCTTCGCCGTTGAAGATAATGTTGCCGTAGATGTTGATCCGTTCGCCGCCTTTACGCTTTTCCTTAACCCGCATGTCAATGATAAGACCGGAAAGTGAGTTCATCAGGGTCGTCTTGCCGGCGCTGTTTGATCCGATCATACCGACAAGTTCACCTTCATTTATCTCAATGCTGAGATCATTGATGGCCAGTGCGTTTTCGAAAAAAACCATCAGATTCTTGACTTCCAGCATGTGCTTGACTCCTCGAAAAAGATGATAGTTTATAACCCATAAGTGCATTAAGGAGGCAATGCTGGGAGGCTATAATGCAAAAAAAAGAATTTAAACCTTCAAGCTTCCAAGCCTTATAGCTTTATAGCCTCCAAGCTTTTAAACTATGAGCCATGAGCTATGAGCTTTATTACGCTTCCGCTCCCAAATAGGCCTTCTTCACCGCGTCGCTTTCCATGACCGCTTGGGCCTGACCTTCGGCAATTTTTTCGCCGAAGTTGAGCACTACCACCCGATCGGCGATTCGAAAAAGCTCTTTGAGGCGGTGTTCGATCATAATAATCGTTTTACCCTCCAGACGCAGTTTTTCGATGATGGGCACGATGCCGGCTACCTCTGCCAGACTCAGACCTGAAAAAAGCTCATCCAGAATGATAAGATCAGGCTGCAGCGCAATCGCCTTGGCCAGCTCCAGTCGTTTGAGATAGCCTTGCGGCAGTACACTGGCGTTTTTGTAAGCGACGAATGCATCCCGTTCAAATCCGACTTCTTCCAGCAGATCCAACGCCACCGCATCACGGTCGCCGTATTTGCCGCCCGCCAACTGTTTGACCCGGGGTGAATACAGGGGAATAATCATGTTCTTGTAGGCCGGCAGGTGATAGAAAGGCTTGACCATTTGAAAGGTTCTGGCAATTCCCAGGCGGACAATTTTATAGGGTGCCCAGCCGGTGATATCCCGGCCGCGATAGATGATTTCTCCCTCCGAGGGTTTGACAAAGCCGGTAATCAAATTAACGGCCGTGGTTTTGCCGGAGCCATTGGGTCCGATGAGTCCCAGCAATTCGCCTTGCGCCAGTTCAAAGCTCAAATCATGAATGGCCTGCACGCCGCCAAAGTTCTTATAAACGCCGGTTAATTTCAGTAAAGCAGCAGAATTCATTATTCCACCTCCACCCAGCGCTCAAACTGATTATATTTTCGCTGAACGTAATGAAATATGCCTTCGGGTAGGGCTACGATAAAGACGACCAGAAACAAGCCGTAAAAGACAATTCGCAACCCGCCGATACCCCGCAAAATTTCCGATAAGGGCACCAGAATAAATGCACCCAGTGTGGCACCGGCCAGTGTGCCGGGGCCGCCCACGATGGCCGCGGCGATGGGTAAAATTGAATAATCGAGAGCGAAAACCGGCATCCCGACAAACATATAGACGTGGGTCATGAAGGCACCGGTAAGCGCGCCGATGCAGCTGGAGATAAACAGGGCCTGGGCTTTGAACCAGTATATGTTTATGCCGGCATTGATTACCGAGCGGTCATTGTCACAGATGGCTTTTAACACCAGGCCGTAATCGGAGGCCAGCAAGCGTCTGAAACCAAAAAGAGCTGCCATCAGCACCCCCATTATCAGGTAGAGTTCGATCCATTTGGAAGGCAGGGGGGCGATTCCGGTCAGTCCCTCGGTGCCGCCGAATATCTTGGTTGCCTCAACGATGCGAACCAGCATCAGCGGAATGATGAGGGTAACCATGGAAAAGTAAATCCCGCGCAGCCTCAGCACCGGCAGCAGAAATACCGTGCAGATAATACCGCCCAACAGGGTGGCGGCGGGGATGGCTACCAGCGGAGGCCAGCTCCAGTAGTGATTCAAAATTCCTGCTGTATAGGCGCCCATGCCGAAAAAAAGCGCCTGTCCCAGTGATATCATGCCTGTCTGGGCCAGAATGTCCCAACTGATGGCCAGCAGGGCAAAGACGGCCACCGAAAGCAGCACTTTTTGCCAGTAAAGGCCAAGTATCAGCGGCAAGATTAGGAACCCGGCTATCGGTATCAAGCGCGGGGCAGCCAGATAAAGCATCTCCCGCCAGGAACTCAGCGCAAAGATGTCTACCGACCTGGCCTTGATGCCTCTGTCTATTCTCTCTTTTCGTTTTTCCACTAGATTCTTTCTTCCAATTCCTTTTGCTTACCAAATAATCCGGAAGGTTTAACGATCAACACTATTAGAATGGCGGCCAGGCTGACCATCATGGTCCAGTGGGAACCGATGTAAGCATCGGTAAAGCGTTCGGCAAAGCCGATAATGAAACTGGCCACGATTACACCGCCGGTGCTGCCGAGACCGCCGATGATGCATACGGCCAGGGCCTTGATTAATACTTCATATCCTTCACCGGGCGAAATGCTGCCCAGGGGAATGATGAGGGTAGCGGCCACGGCAGCCAAACCAGCGCCGAAAGATACAGCCACGGTGGCAATCCAGTCTGAATCGATGCCGAGGCTGAGGGCCGTGCGTTCGTCCTGGGCGATTCCCCGAAAAGCGAGACCCAGCGATGTGTGATGGGTAAAAATCCACAGGCCGCTGATCAATAGGATACCGATAACTACGATCAGGATGCGCTGCATATCGACAAAGGCCCCCAGGATAAAAAAGCTGTTGTCGATAAAAACCGGCAAATTGTATTCGAAGCCGACAAAGCCGAGATACCTGAACAACTCGAGAATCGCCAGGCCGATGCCAAAGGTGGCAATGACCTCGGATAGGGCCTGGCCGCGCACCCTTTGAAGTACAAAGCGGTACATGAGCGCCCCCAGCAGGGCTGTGAGCAAAATCGATATGACGGCGGAAAGCAGATAAGGCAGCTTTAGCAGGTTTAACAGCATCCAGCTAGTGTATGCTGAAAAAATATACAACGCACCGTATGCAAAATTCGCCACGCCGCTGATACCGAAGGTCAGGTTGAATCCGATGGCCATCAGTGCCAGGGCGATGCTGTTGATCAGGGCGTAGACAACTGTTCCCAGAAACATAAATTCAACTCATTTTAATTCTGATTAATTTAAAATCGACGCTGTTTAAAAGTGCAATAGGTGTATTGGGAAAGTACAAAGGGAGTGTTGGAGTGGTGGGGTGGTGGGGTGATTATGATTTCGGAATTGGGATTCGGGATTTCGGATTTGATAGAGATTCTTACCTGCAAACACCCCATTTCTTGTGCTTCAATCCGAAACTTAAAATCTAAGATCCAAAATCCTCATCACTCCAATACTCCATTTCTCCATTACTCCCCTGTATTGAAAGTTCAGTCAATTACTACCTGAATTTTTTCCACCAAACTTTGCTTGGGAGAACATACAGATATTCACACTTTTGCATTGCTGGTAAGATTACGCGCAAAATTCAGGTAATCGTTCGTAAATGTCAGGTATTTGCAGTCCTGATTCCCATTCCCTATTTAAGCGACTTCAAGCCGGGCGGCAACTGGATCTTGGCTTCAGCCATTGATTCGGGAAACACGATTTTGCGCTGGCCCTTGTCGGTCCACTGGAAAACCACACCCACTGCGGTTTCCTTGGGATCCATGCCATAGACAACCTGGTGCCCTTGATCAAATTTGATTCTGCCCATCACCCCCATTCGATCCGTCTTGGCCACTTCAGCAACGATGGCATCGGGATCAAGGCTGCCGGCCCGTTCAATAGCCTCAGCCAGGATGTAAACGGATTCGTAGGCGGGCGAAACACCATGGCCCGACTGAATTTCTTTGCCATAGGTCTTCTTGTATGAGGCGTCAAATTTTTCGGATTTGGGAACCTTGGCCGAAGCAACGGCGTTGCCCAATTCGAAAATACTATTCATGGCCCCGCCGATTTTACCGTCAAAGGTCTTCCAGGCATCCGATCCGGCCAACGGTGAGATGAATCCGGCCATCAACGCCGGTACTTTCATTGATTTCCACTGTTTGACCAGAATTCCGCTCTGGGGCATGTCAAAAATCGGCATGATGACCTGCGCACCCTTGGCCCTGGCTTTCATCAGGGCGGATGAAAAGTCGGAGGTGCCGGTGGGGTAGGCTTCCTGGCCCAGCACTTCCCAGCCGGTCTTGTCAAAATAGACTTTTTTGACAATATCAGCCGTCGCGCGGGCCCAGGCCACATCCTGATGCATGACATAAACTTTATTAAATCCGAATTGCTTGTTGATCAGACCCATGTTGCCGGCCAGATATTTAACCAGATAGACGGCGTTCAGGCATGTTCTGAATATGTATTTATATTTTTCCGGATCCGATTGAAGCTTTTTTTCGGAGCCGGGGCTCATGGCAATGGTTCCCAGCATGGGCATTTTGTATTTGGCAAGGATATCCATACCGGCAATCAGGGCTTCCGAGCGGAAAGGACCCACCACAATTGCCGCCGGTTTTTGTTCCAGAATTATTTTTTCAAGTCCCAACAGGGCTTCGGGGACGGGAACACCCGGAGCGGCGTCACGCAGATCAGCCGCGACGACTTTCAGCATTCGTTTCTGCCCGCCGACATTCACCCCGCCTTTGGCATTTATTTCACTGACCGCGATTTGGACGGCTTTGTGGGCCTCTTTGCCCTCCAAAAATCCCAATGAGGTCGGCACTCCGATAACGATCTCATCGGCCGCATAGGCGACCGGCCCGGTACCCAACCACACGAATCCAACCAACAACACCAGACCAAAAATGGACAATCTACGTTTCATGGTTTCCTCCTTCTGTGTGAGCTTTTTTCTTCTTTTTTCAATTAAGTTACCTCAAATTTGTGACGTGAAAAATATCAAAAAGAGATGGTGACCCGTCAAAGTGCGCAACGGTAGAAAATTAGCGCGGTGAGAACATTCGATTAAAAAAATATTTGCTATTTTTATTAGGGTACATTGTGTATAGCTATATGGTGGCTACATTAAGCCATTGTTTAAGTCAAGCAAATTATGCCGAATTTAATACCGGTCGGGATGTCTGCGGTCTGAAAAATCAGCTGCTATCCGAGTTCCAATAAACCTTTAAGTTCATCATGATGAACATTAATAAATTTGAAATATAGGATTATATCAGGGAAGAATCAATATTTATAATATTTACCTAAAATTCACTTGACAAAAAAATCGCTAATGGTAAAATCATGTCCTAAAATTGTTCATCTATATGAACATTTTTATTTGGAGGTGTTCATTGAAAATCCAGGTAGAATCTATCGGACTGCCGACGTTATCGAAGATAATCGGCAAAAAATCGCAACTGGAAACGGCCGACGGAACGGTGGCGGACCTTGTTGCGCATATTGTGGATCGAAACGGTCCGCCGGCGCGTAAAATTCTGCTGGACCGGAGCGGGCAGCTGGATATGGCGATCCAGGTGATGGTCAATGATGAGGGCTTCCTGCCCAGAAGCGAGTATTCTCAACGGGTCCTCAAAGACGGGGATTCAGTGAAGTTTATGCTATTAGTAGGAGGGGGTTGATTGTATGTCCCATCAACGTAATAAAAATTAGTTATGGATTATATGAACATTTGCGTCCATGATTATGAAAAATCCAAGCACCAAATATTTATAGATTAGGGTGGAGAGTTAAATGACCTACTTTCGCGTAAACGAAAACTGCAACGGGTGTTTGGCCTGTGTGGAAAATTGTCCTGCTTCGGCCTTGAGTTTTGCCGATCGGGACGGCCGGCGAACACTCAAACACAATATGACCAAATGCGCCCGCTGCGGTCAATGCTGGCGGGTCTGTCCGCAAAAGGCCATCGAGTTCCAGCATCTTTTGGTCGGTCACTGGGATGACGTGGTCACGATGGATCTGATTCACTGTCAGGTTTGTGGTGAGCCGCTTTATTCGACGGCTTACCGGCAAAAAGTGGAAAGCCAGCTGAATTCAACGGTAGAAACACTCTGTCCTCAGCACAGGCAGAGACAGGCTGCGTCAAAGTTGCCGCTTTTAAGGCCGGGCCGGATCCAGTCAAAATTGGGGGATACATGATTGTCGGAGATTTAAAACCACTGGCAGAAATTGTTTCTGCGATTAAAGAATATAAACAGGTGCTGGTTCTTGGGTGCGGCAGTTGCGTCACCGTTTGTCTATCGGGCGGTGAAAAAGAGGCTGAACAGCTGAGTCGCGAACTTTCACAGATAAGGCATTATCAAGGCACGCCGCCGAAATTTGAGATGGGCTGCATACTCAGACAGTGTGAACAGGACCTGGTGCTCGAATATCAGGATATCCCCGCCGGAACGGATGCCATTCTGTCGCTGGCCTGCGGCGCCGGTGTGCAAACCGTGGCGGATGCATTTGATCCGCTGCCGGTGATTCCTGCGCTCAATACAACATTTCTCGGTGCTTCAGCCAAGCCGGGCATCTGGGCGGAAGTGTGCCGGGGATGCGGCGATTGTGTGCTGACCTTCACCGGAGGTATTTGCCCGGTGGCCCGTTGTGCCAAGAGCCTTTTTAACGGCCCTTGCGGTGGGTCGCATAACGGCAGCTGCGAAGTCGGCCTGGATACACCCTGCGCCTGGGCCATGATTTTTTTCCGGCTCAAAAGGCAGAACAAATTGCACTTATTAGATGAGATACGGGCTCCCAAGGATTGGCGACCCGGTGGGGCAGCAGGCCCGCGCAAGCGGGTGCGAGTTGGACTGGGGGACGGGACTAAATATGGAAATAAACGAACTTGAAATACTATCCGTTGGTGTCGATGTCGGAAGCTCCACCAGCCATCTGGCTTTTTCGAAGCTGTTATTGAAAAGAGATGAGCGGTCGGTTACGCGGCGTTTCAACATTGAGGAAAGAAACATCATTTATGAGGGCCGAATCATCCATACCCCTTTATTGGATGACAATACCATCGATATCGTCAGATTGACGGATTTTTTCAGAGAAGAATACAAGCACGCCGGTATTGATCCGGCCGATATTCAAACCGGTGCAGTCATTGTTACGGGCGAGTCCGCGCGCAAACAAAACGCCAAGCAAATCGCCGAAGCACTGTCCAATGATGCCGGCCGGTTTGTGGCTGCGACGGCCGGACCGAATTTCGAGAGCTTAATTGCGGCAATGGGTTCGGGTGCAACCGCTCGCTCAAAAAGGTATCGTAAAACCATATTATCCTGTGATATCGGCGGTGGCACCTCAAACATTGCCATATCCAGCAATGGGGAGACCCTGTCGACCAGTTGTGTATCGGTCGGGGGGCGGTTGCTGGGCGTCGATTCCAAAGGAAAAATTTGGCGGATCGACCCGCCGGCGGCCAAGGTGATGGCACACCTCGGGTTGAATTATTCTATCGGAGACTCAATCTCTGAAGGTGATATCGAAAAAATTGCCGCCAAGTTTGCTGAAATATTGTTTGAAACCATTACTGGTCCGGCAAATTCCGCTCTTGCCCGGCAGCTCATGCTGACAGCTGACCTGGATTTTCCAAGCCGCATTGATGAATATGCGTTTTCGGGGGGCGTGGCCGAGCTGATGTATGGCGGGCTGAATAATTTTAGCGATATCGGTCACATCCTGGCCGATAAAATAAAAATACTGGCATCTGAATTAAGCGCACCAGTCATAGAAGTGCCGAATAAGATCAGAGCGACCGTCATTGGCGCCGGCGCATATTCATTATCGATTTCCGGGTGTTCGGGTTTTAGGGATGATCAGGTATCGTTTCCCCTAAGAAATGTACCGGTAATACGGGTGGATGTCGATCAATCAAAATTAAGTATCGAGCACGTAGTATCGCAAATAAACGCCTCTTTTAAAAGATTCGATCTCGCTGAAGGCGATGAAACCATTGCGCTATACTTCAAGGACCCTGTCAGGGTTTCTTATCCTCAGCTGGAATTATTTGCACAATCGATTGAAGCGGCCCTTGCGAACACGATTGAGAATAACCTGCCGGTAATTTTAATTTTTGAAACGGACATTGCCTGCAGCGTGGGCAACGTCATTCGACGAGAAACCGAATTAAAAACCAACCTGCTGGCACTCGACGAACTGAAGCTGAAAGAGGGCGACTGGATCGATATCGGGGAGCCCCTGGTGGGAGATCAGGTATATCCGGTGACCGTAAAATCGCTTGTTTTCCATGGGTAGGCAGAGAACCCGTCGTCGTTCCGCTTGCAGCAGAACTATGCCGCGGCACACAGAAGACAGAGGATTTCGATTGCGGAACTTGGAATGCGGAGTGAGGATTGTTAAACCTGTTCGACTTCCTAACCTTTCGATACCAGGAGTGTTACGCGATTCGGTCGAACGATAAGTTGTGCGGTTTTTCTATGGTCTTATCTCAACAATCGTGCCATTTGGCACTAACTGGTAGATTTCCTCCATTTCTTCGTCTGTAACGGCAATACACCCTTTCGTCCAGTCAACCGCTGAATGAGAAGCACCAACCCACGAGAGACCATTTTTGATGCCATGGATCATTATATCTCCGCCCGGAGAAACACCAAGTTCTTTTGCTCGCATTTTGTCTTTCTCGTTTGGATAGGAAATATGAAGAGACAGGTGATAACCGCTGTTACCGTTTCTTGAATCGATGGTGTAGGTTCCCTCCGGGGTTTTGTTATCGCCCTGCCTTTCTTTCGGTCCAACCGGGTTCCCCCCCAGGGCAATTTTGTAGGTTTTGATCACCTCGTCCTTTGAGAGCAACGTCAATCGTCGCTTTTTCTTTTGTATCAGAATCTTATCAGCCGCTTCCGTCCTGAGTGCAAAAATCTTATTTTCGAGTGTTTCAATCTTTTGTTCGAGCGGTTCAATCTTTTCCTGCAGCGTAATAATCTCATTCTTTTTGCTTTTAGCCTCTTGCCGGGAAGTCTCAATCTGTGTTTGCTGCGCAGCAATTATTTTATCCTTGATGATGACATTATGGATTTGAAATATCATCATCTGGCTGTCCTGCCTGTATTTACTATCCGGGTAATCCCTTACGAGTTTCTGAAAACATTCCAGGGATTTCTGATAGTCCTTGTGTTCGTTCCCGGGATGCGCATAAATAATACCCATCTCGAAAAGAACTCTGTCCGCTATCGCGGGATCTTTCTCAATAATTTGCTCATATTTGCTCAGAGAAGCCTCGTAATCTCCCCGGTTGAAAAGATCATTTGCCTCCTGGGAGATAGATCCGGCCTGAAGTCCCCCATCATTGTAACTGCATCCGCATATAAGTATTGGCGTTATCATGATGCAGACGAAGAAAAGGCGAAGATACGCGCCTATCCCTCTCTGCCTTTTGCCCGTGCACGTCTTTGTGCTTGTTGATAATGTGCTTGATGATCGCAATACCGGCCCTCTTCCTATATCCGCAATACGTACCATGCTAAACGGTGGGAATGCAAGGAAGTGGCGGGTTTATAAAACCCTGCCACTTCCTTTGGATTTACTTCTTCATTGATTTCTGGAACATTTTGTCAGCTTGTTCTGCTTTTTCATCGGCGATTCTCGCCTTTTCCTCTGCGATTCTTTCTTTCTCCTCTGCGATTCTCTCTCTCTCCTCGGCCCTCTTTTCAGCTTCATCAGCGCGGGTCATTGCTTCATTCGCTTTTAACATGGCCTCATCGGCTGCTGCCTTGGCAGCCTGCGCATCCTGAGCGGCCTGATCAGCTTTTGCGGAAATCGCCTGTTCCCGGGCCTGCGCATCCTCGATGTCACCTCTTGTTGCGCAACCCCCTAAAGCAATAACGAGAGCTAGCATCATTGAAATCACCAAAAGACGCTTCTTCATAATGTAGTCACCTCCTTTCTGTTCAGTTTAGCTTACCATAATAGCGACTGTAAAATTCCGCGTTACGCCACAACAAATATCCACGTTGGTTATTGACCTGATGCAAAAAGCATGTACCTCCTTTATGGTTCAACCAATATACTGTCTATTTCCAAATCAATTTTCAAGCGTTTTGCCGCGTCTTTGGCCTCGCTCATATTATTGAAAGGGCCGGCGAGAACCCGGTGGCGATCGCCCTTTGACAAAACCCTTGCGGGAATTTGGGGACCCTGATGGTTAATAATTGCGGCAAGCCTCAGAGCGTCAACCTTGTCAGGCAAAGTACCAGCCAGAACATACCACGCGGCCGTTTTGAGTTCCGGTATTTCCGGTTTGCCATACAACTTGTCCGGATGCCTGAGTTCTATGGTTTCCGTAACATCCTTTGCACTTCCAGGACTGATCTCGGATATTGGGACAGGGATCCCCCGGGCCTCGGCTACTACTTCCTTAACCTTTTTCCAGTCTAGCGCGGGACCTGAATTCTTTTCAATATTTCTCAACTTTGCATATGCCTTCTTCAACGCAGTAGTGCCTGATTCTTCAAAGGGTGTATGAACTTCCAGGTAAACTATTCCATCAAGTTGGCCGACCAGATATGGCTGGTTTACAATTTTTACAGGTGTTTTCAGCGGGGTTTTTTCGAAAAGTCTCTTTATGTCTTCCGGATAGAGCCTTATGCAGCCATTGGTTGCCCTGAGGCCGATACTGGCCGGTTTATTAGTACCATGGACCAGATAACCTGACCTACTTAAATAGAGAGCGAATTCTCCCAATGGATTTAGAGGCCCCGGTGGCACTTTAGCCGGCAGAGGATCTCCCTTTTTCCTATGGTCTTCAGCAATCGAGGCGGGCACATACCAGGTCGGCCGGAATTTCTTGCGCCTTACATACATTTGGCCCATGGGAGTGGACCGCTCTGTTGTACCGACACCGACCGGGTAGGTCGACACGGCAAATAGTTTACCATTTGCTTTAAAATAAAAGAGCCTCATCGCGGCTAAGTTGATCACGATACCTTTTCTCTGGGTGTCTGGCAGGATAAAGCTCAGAGGCAGCAGGATACGCTCTCCGGCCTCAGGCGCCCATATATCTATCCCCGGATTAGCCGCACTGACTGTATTGATTCCCAGGCTGAAGTGTCTCGCAATATCCGGCAGCGTATCCTCCTTTTCAAGTCTGATGACCGCCAACCGGCCAATGACGT
>Ga0307426_1002101_pt1 | contig 12654 bp, 8 predicted proteins | sample SalMarWE160340MG_FD_202165 | JGI IMG/M metagenome (GOLD analysis project Ga0307426, IMG submission 202165) | Salt marsh sediment microbial communities from the Plum Island Ecosystem LTER, Massachusetts, United States - WE1603-40 | ecosystem: Environmental > Aquatic > Marine > Intertidal zone >... | reverse complement strand
CGGTCGAACGTGCCAAAGTAGTTCGCCGTGATCGCCATGTTTGTGCTCATACTGGTCACCGCCGCCGCAAGCAGAAAAGCTGCAAACGGCGCGACATCACGCCAACCCTCCGCGATGTCTCGTCCGCGAAAGCCACGCAAGGGCAAGATAGCCGCGACGACCATCATTAGCGACGAAAAGAGGACCCGCCTTGCGGCTGGACTCCGCCATAGATAGCGCCAGTCCTTGGCGAACAGGGCCCAGAATGCCGGCGGCCCCGGCAAGCGCAGACGGGACTGCCGATGCCGCACTCGCTCTGGCCCAGTGCGGAGCACCGCACCTGCCATGAGCCGCCGCGTCACTCGAGCGTGCACCACGAGCAGCATGCCTACCGTAGCTCCGGACGCGACAAGCAGGAGGAGCCCATCCCACCAGTCTCCCCCGAGCGCAGATGTCATCGCCGCAGTGGCCCATCCTGGAGGCGTCCATACCAAGAACCGTGACGCTCGCATGGTTTCCAGGAAGGCACCAAGACGGTTCACGAAATCGGTCAAGGTCTCGGCCTGATCGATTCGTGCCAACTCCTCAAGCCCACGCACCTGCAGAAAGGGAGGCAGTTGTCCGGTTCCCTGGGTCATCTGCTGCAAGATCATCTGTCCTAACCAGCAGAAAACAAAGGGCAGCGAGAGCAGAGCCAGCGCCAGCGCGCGCAGCCGCCGGTCACCCGCGACCAGGTCGAACAGATCTTCCATGATGCGGCCGGTAAGGACGAGCAGCGCAAAGACAGGGACGACGCTGAGGACGATCAACGGCAGAGCCAGCGGCCGGTGCCATGCGAGTCCCGCGATCTCGCCGAGGAGCAGTGGCAGCGTCCACACGCCGGTCATCGTAAGCGAGGACACGAGCGCTGTGCCGACAACGATCGTCCGGAACGCGACCGGATGCACAAACAACTGCGAGACATCAAAGCGCTCGATGAGCTGCGAGTTGTACGCGGCGGGCAGCAGCAACCACGTGCCGAACAGCAGTACGTTAGTAACCATCGCCAGTTCGCGCGCAGCAGCGGGCGGAAGCATCGCCAAGCCCACTGCCAGGGCCAAGCCCATCGCCAGGAAGAGTGGCAGAATCATCACCAGCATTGCCACGCGTGCCAAGAGGCGTACTGCCTGCAGCCTATCCGCCACGCGACGCGTGCGGAACATCGACCGCGTCAGGAGCCACTGCAGCCAGAGGAGCGCCTTTAGCTCACGCCACATCGTGGCTCTCGCGTTCGCCCCGGCTCCCCGTCAGCCAGTCGAGCAGGCCTTCGTCCTCGACCCGGGCGCCGATGGTATGCAGGAACACATCTTCGAGCGGCGCGTCCTCCGCAAGGGCCGCACGCACGCGCAGCGCCTCAATGCTCCCCATCCCTGCCAGTTGCCCCTTGTTGATGATCCCGACCTGGTCACAGAAACGTTCAGCCAGCTCCATCACGTGCGTCGAAAAGAACACCGTCGTCCCGCGCTGCGCCACCATGTCGCGCAGTACCTCCTTGATCGCGCGGGACGAGACCGGGTCGATCCCCTCGAATGGCTCGTCGAGGAACAGCACCTCCGGTGCGTGTACCAGAGCACAGGCCAGAGCCGTCTTTTTGCGCATGCCGTGCGAATAGTCGAGGATCATCTTGTCGGCACTGTCCTCGAGTTCGAGCAGCGAAAGCAGCGGTGGGATCCGCCGCCGGATCTCCTCCTGGCCCAGCCCGTGCAGGCGAGCGACGAACTCGATCTGCTCGACAGCGGTCAACCGCTCGTAAAGGCTGAGCCCCTCCGGGACGACACCAATGCGGCGCTTGACCTCGAGCGCGTCCAGGCTGACGTCGAATCCTCCCACCCAGGCCGTACCAGCCGTAGCCGGCAAGAGGCCGATCAACATATTGATCGTCGTGGACTTGCCGGCGCCGTTTGGCCCGAGGAAACCAAAGATGATCCCGCGTGGGACAGCCAGGCTGAGACGATCCACGGCGACGAGATCGCCAAAACGGCGAGTCAGATTCTCGGTGCGGATCACCGGCTCGTCACTCGCCATCTCGCCCCCTGCCCCTATGCCAGACGCAACCGAGATCCAGCATCGTGTGCTCCCTCCATTGACGAGCCTGCCGCCCCTACAGCATACCCATCGGCAGTGGCTCGAACGTCGTCCTGAGCTCCTGCGTTCGCCCTGTCTCCGCTGCCCGGTACCCGGACTCGATGATATCGATCACATGCCGTGCGTGTTCGGGGCTGGCCACGGGCTCTGTGCCGTCACGCGCACAGTCCACAAGCTGCATCAGGTCTTCGAAAACGTGTGACTCGGGCATGCCCTGGTGGTCGCCGACCACGTGCGGCTGGTGATCGTCTGTCCTCTTGAGCTCCTCGTCGCCGAGACATGTGCCAACAATCGCGCCCTCGGTTCCATAGAAATTGGGCTGAAAGCCCCGGCTGACGCTTCCTGCCACGGTGCCGTACACAAAGGCAAAGAGCGCATCCCCAAAATCGAGCAGCATGAGCGTGCTGTCGTCCATGTCGGCCTCGATCTCGGCACCGCGGAACTCGCGCAGCGGGAGCACCAGGCCGGACAGGGCAGTCACACTACGTGCGGGGCCCAGGATCCCGGTCAGGTTGTGCAGCGAGTAGACCGTCACGTCGTACTGAGGTCCCCCTCCCGGCCTGCGGAAGTACCAGCTTGGGTCAACGTTCGTCAACACGCCATCGCCAGTGCGGAACTCTTCCTTGAGGTGGTAGTCACTAATGGCAGCACCCGCAGCCGCCCACACCATTCTGCCCAGCGCTCCTTCCAGGATCCGCCTGCGGATCCGCCGGTTGTGAGGGTGCAGCATCATCCCGGGCGAGGCGACCAGGCAGACGCCCGCCTCACGGGCGCGGGCGATCAACTGGTCCGCCTCATCGACCGTCGTGGTCATCGTCTTGTTGACGTGCACGTGCTTGCCTGCTGCGACGGCCATCATGCCCTGCTGAAAGTGCAGACCGATCGGGGAGCACAGCGTCACAGCCTCCACCGCGGGGTCAGCCAGCAGGTCTTCGTAGCGTTCATACGACGATGCGACGCCGTACTCGACCGCTGCCGCCTCTGCGCGGCCTGGCACTGGATCGCAGACGGCAGCCAGCCGCACGCGGTCCTGCACATCCGGCAGGCTCAGGTGCCTCAGCGCGCCACGGATCCCGATCGCGCCGGCCCCAACGACTCCTATGCCCAGCGGCTCTCTCATGGCTGCGCCTCCCCATCCTTCAGGTACTGTCGCCAGGAGGTCTGGTGCACCCAGCCTACGGTCTCTTGCAGGCGGCGGTTCGAGAGAAAACTGCCGTGCCCATCCAGATCCCGAACGAGGGGCAACAGATCGGGCCGGAAGCACTCGATCAGTTCCCGCGAAGGCTCGAGGGCCGTCGTATCGTCGGCATTGCAGAAGTAGACGCCGTGGGTCTCGATCTCGTTCGCCTTTTCCATCAGCAGCCGGTGAGCAGAAGCCACGTCTTCGCTCCCTACCCATTCCCAGAGCCACGGGCTCCAACCTGCTACGGGCGCTGCGCGCGCTGCTATTCCCCGCCGACGTTCCTCGTTGCAGATGCCGGCCGCGCGAACGGCATAGGTGCGCATCCCGTAGGCGTGCGTGTAGGACTCGAGCAGCAGCTCTCCCGTCAGCTTGCTATACGAATACGAATCCTCGACGTCAGGAGGGTGCGTCTCATCGATCGGCAGGTACTGGAATGGAAAGGGCCGGTCGCTGATCCGGTAGCCGTGCCCGAGCGCGCAGTTGCTGCCCGTCATCACAAAGATGCCAACGTCCGCGCGCAGGGCCGCCTGCAGCAGGTAGTAGAGTCCCATCACGTTCGACTGCATGGTCGTATCGAACGGGATACCGCGCTCTTTTGCCGCCTCCTGTTCCCGAGGATGGTCCGTGGGCCAGGGCTGGGCCGCCAGGTGCTGGATGGCATCGAACCCGCCCCGCACGGCCTTTTCACAATCCTCGAAGGACCGGATATCGCCCTCCACCCACGGCAGGTGACTCAGGGCCGCCGAGGGCGCCCGCCGTGAAAAGAGGGTCGGGTCGTGCCCTGCGCGCTCTAGCTCAGCCACGACATAAGGGCCGAGACGCCCGCTGCTGCCTGTTACCAGTACCTTCATCTGATCCTCCTCTGTCTTGTCTCTGCCCCGCCCGAGTCGCGCAGGAAGAGGCTATGTGTGATGCGCGTCGTGATCCGTGAGCGGCGTGTGATCGTGATAGTATCCTTGCTGGTGCATCCGGTTGTGCAGCGAGCGGTGGGCCGAGACGAGGACCATCCGCATCCGCCTGTACGCCGCGTCCTCGGCGCGCGTCCCGACTGTATCCAGATAGGCCAGGGCACCTTCGATCTGCTCCAGGATGGTGAGCGCATCGGCAGCGGCGAGGAAGGGTGACCCGGCGACCCTGATCATCACCGGCGAGCCGTGCGCGGCGACGATCTCGGGTCGGTCTGGATAGTGACCGCGCACCAGCAGTGCCAACCAACTGCTCTCTTGCACTTTCACCGACCACTGCCCGCTGGCCTGGCCAGGCGTCACAGAGACGCTCTCCCGGATCTCGCCGTTGACGATCAGCTCCACGCGCGACAGCGGTAGGGTCACACTGGCGACCTGCCACGTCACGTCGACCGTGCCCCCATGCTCGCCGATCTCGATCCAGCTTCCCATCGGCTGGCCATCGACCGCCATGTCGAGGAGCGGTCCATAGGTGACAAAGGTCTCGCCGCGCTGGATGGCATCCATCCAACGCCGGTAGGTAAACGGCTCGTCCGTCGGGATCCGCGCGTAGGTCCGGACCGTGCCGACGGCCGTGGTGGCGGACATCTTGTCCGTCCCGCCAACCGCCGGCACGAGGTACCCGCAGTTGAGGTAGCGATACCAGTCGGAGAGGGAATAAGGATCGATGCCGCTGTACAGATCGCCCCACGACGTCATCTCGATCGCGTCAATGTCACCGCTGACGATCGCCGCTGCATGCTCGGCCCGGGGGTTCGGAAAGTGGGGCAGCACGACCACCCCACCCTGCTCGTGACACTGCCTGGCCCACTCGGTCAACAGGATCTCGATCGGATCACCGATCGCGGACTCGTCTGGGCCGCCAGTGGTCATCGGCGCGATGATCGATCCGCTGTAGCCCAGCAACGAGATGTGCCCCAGGATGTGCTGACGATTCTCCGTACCCACCCGCACCAGGTACTCGCCATCGCCACCTGCTTCCTTCGAGCCCCACGTCGTCTGCCCATCAAAGTCGCCCACGTTGGTCATGAGCTCGCCCCACTGGCTAGCCAGCAGGTTGACCACGTTGACGCCCTCGCCCGCTCCCTCCAGGAGGGCCGACATGGGCGAGAGAAAGTGGACGTGTGTGTCCGCCGTCACCCACCCTCGCTCCCGCCACGGCAGTACCTTCTGGACGGGGATCACGATCTCTTCCGTCTCTGGGGTCACCTCCACTACCTGCCGCACAGGCCGGATCTCAAAGCCCTTCGACACCTCGACGCACACCGGGCCCAGCGGCAGGTCGACCGTCGTCTCGCCACGGATGTACGTGCACTGGTGCACGCCCTGGTGGGAGAAATCGACCGAATAGTCCTCGTACCATGCCGGATCGATGATCCGGTGCCGGTCCACAGGAGCGAGATACTCGCCCCACTGGCCATGGATGTGCAGCTTGACAGCCACGGGCCTGTTCGATCCGGCTTCTACCGCGCGCAGCGTGACACGACGCCGTGCCGGCGGTACGCGGCGCAGCGTCTCTGCAGAGCGGCCACTCTCGACGTCTGCGACCGGGAACGTGCGCCCATCCTGCAGGTGAAAGCCCGCGTCTGGATGTGCCGTGTACTCGATCAGCACGTCGCGATCCAGGAACTCGGGAACCTTGTTGTTGTACGAAACATCCCAGTGCTCGTAGGGGTAGGCCGGGCGTGGACGTGCCGAGATTACCTGTCCCATGTCGAGCTGGATCTGTTCTAGCAGGCCGTCATCGTCCAGATGAGGGTCGAAAGCCACGTCCGGCGGGAGAGTGAAACAGGCCTTTTGTCGCGTGCGCCAGCGCAGCGGATACGCAGATGCATCGCCACCCGAGATCGCCGAGACGAGCACGCAGCCCGAAACGGGCTGTAGGCGGACGCCGACCAGGGCCTTCTCAAGATGGGGGTTCTCCCATGCCCAGAGCCAGTTCACCCACGGGCCGCCGTCCGCGGCGCTTGCGCGGGTTTGAGAGCTCCCCCAGGCCTGTGTGAGCTGCTCGTGGGCTGCCGGGATCGGGTGCGGCTTGTGGTGTGCCACTGCCTGGAAGCAGTTCTCGCCCCACCGCCGCTGAAAAGCACCGATCTGGTGGCGCCGAACGATCGGCACGGCCTCTTCCGTGCCATCCTGGTACAACATGACGTACTCGGCAGCGCGTTCCCCTAGCTGGCCTTGCCCTCGCATCGGCGAGTAGAACCCTCCCGGCCCGGGCTCGAGAGGCCAAAGATCGGAGGTGTGCATGAACACGAGCCAACCCAATGACACCGGAGCCCACTGCAGGGTCACCGCTTTCTCAGCGAGCAGCACCACCTGATCCACGTGAAAGGGAATGCCCCACGCCACCCCCTCTCCCCGCGGCGCGTGCTCGAGCGCCGCTGCCATCTCGTCAGAAATGCCACTGCCAGGCAGCATATCGACCGCCACCGTGCCCTGGAAAGGCAGTGGAGCAAACGCGTCCGAACTGGGTCCATCCCGAAACAGAGACATGGCGTGCTCCTTCCCTATCTCTCGACTGGGAAGCTAGGGCTCGAGGACGACCTTCATCAGCCCTGGCTCTCGATGATACAGCCGCTCGAACCAACTCGCGCCCTCTGACAGCGGGGCAACGGCGCTGATCAAGGCGCGAACGTCCACCGCACCGCGCGCGATCATGTCCAGGCAGGCTGGATACTCGCCCTGGGACGAACAGGAACCATAGAGGGACAGCTCACGCGTGACCGCTGCCTGGAGGGGAAAAGCCGTCTCCGCAGCCAGGTTCCCGACCATGGTCAGCGACCCGCCTTTTCGCAGGCACGATATCGCGGTGTTGAGCGTCGGCGAGAGGCCAACGACTTCAAAGGCCGAGTCCGACCCACGTCCGTGCGTACGCGCCTGGATTTCAGCGACGACATCCGCCTTCCCAGCATGAAAGCCCTCGTCTGCGCCGAGCCGGGTCGCCATCTCTAGCCGGCCCTCATCCAGATCGACGGCAAAGATCTGCCCGCAGCCCGCGAGGCGCAGCGCCTGGATGACCAGGAGGCCGATCATCCCTGCGCCCACCACGACCACCGTCTCATCCAGCGTCACCGACCGGCGCCCCACGGCGTGAAAGGCAATCGACAGCGCTTCCACCATCGCCGCCTGCTCGAAGGCAAGCCCTTCGGGCAGGCGATAGACGATGTGTTGGGGAATGGCCACGTACTCGGCAAAGGCGCCGTGCCGCCGGTACTCGTCGCACGACACGCCGAGAACGCGCCGGTTGTCACAAAGGTTGATCTCGCCGCGCCGGCAAAAGTAGCACTTGCCGCAGTACACGGTCGAGTCAAACGTCACCCGATCGCCGACCTGCCAACCTGTGACCTCTGGGCCGGTCTCTACGATCACGCCCGCCGCCTCGTGCCCCATGATGATCGGCGGGATACGGCGCCCGCTGCTGCCGTCCATGCCGTGCACGTCACTGCCACAGATGCCACATGCACGCACCTCGACGAGCACTTCTTCGGGCCCGATCGCAGGTTCGGCTACGTCCGTGTATATGAGGTCGTTGTATGCCTGCAGGAGCAGAGCCTTCATTGTCTTTTCCTCTCTCACCACCTGATCGTGACAGCCAGTTTCGCAAAACGAGCGGAGGGCCGGCGCGTGGTAGTTGCCAGCAGATGGCGTAAACGCTCGATAAGCAATGGCTCGTCAGCGATTATAGCGTAAGGCAAGCAGCGGGGCAAGAGCGCCTCGCCGCGGCGCCCCCGGCTGACGGTCTGTTGCAGGTACTGACCACAAGCCCTGAGGCTGCGCTCCGCGCTACGCCCACTCCACCCGTTCTGGCTTGAGGGTCGCTGCCACGGGGCCGCCTCGCTCGTCGGTCATCCGGATCGTGGCCCGTAGTGGCGAGCCCGTCTCCAGAGCTCGGCTGACCCTGGACCATGACAGCCCACTGAGAAACAGCTTGGCCCGACGAAAGCCTACCCACGTCCTATCGATCCGCTCGCCCCAACAGAGATAGATGAACCGGTTCCCGGTCCTTCCCTGTACGTGTGGCCCGGTCCAGTCAGGATTCCCGACGTTCGAGTCTCCATTGACGTGCACCGAGAGTCGAAACACGGCCGGCTCCGTGTCAGCAGGCACATCATCTACTACTAGCCGGTGGTCCTGCACGCCAAGCCTGACGGCCGTCCTGTCCTCAAACACAGTCCCCGGCATATCGATACAGATTAGCTCTAGCTCGAGCTCGTGCCTATCCGTCACGGACCATCCCTCCTGAGAGTCGCCGGACCACCTTTCCCTGCCGGGCTCGAGCGTATGCGCGCGCTCGACGGATCGTGTGGCAGGTGGTCTAGCTGATCTACGGCTTCGCTGTGCTCTTCAGGCCGTGCCCACTGAAGGTGGATACGATCACGTTATGCGTGTCTCGCTGCTCCAGGTATCGTCGAAGCCCTGCGATCGTCGCTGCTGCAGTCGGCTCGATGTAATAACCCCTCCGCCACATTGCGTGCAGCGATGCCTCGATCTCGGCCTCGCCGACGGCCAGGAACTCCCCTCCGCTCTGCCGCACGGCAGCGATGAGCTGTCTGCCCCGGATCGGCTCGGCGATCGCGATCCCTTCGGCGACCGTCTCGTGTTTTTGAACTGCGGCAGGCCGATCGCGCCCCTGCCGCCACGCATCAAAGAGCGGCGCGCAGCGCTCAGCCTGCACTCCGACCAGCCGCGGCATGCGTGTCGTCACCCCGACGTCGCGCAGCTCGCGGAACCCGATTGCCGCGCCGAGGAGCAGCGTCCCATTCCCAACCGGGAGCACCACGACGTCGGGTGCGCGCCAGCCGAGCTGCTCGCACACCTCGTAGGCAAAGGTCTTGGTCCCGTGAAAGAAGAACGGGTTCCACGAGTGGCTGGCATAGTAGGTCGTCTGCGCCGCCTCGAACGCCGCGCGCGCCGTGTCCTCGCGCGTCCCAGTGATGCGATGCACTTCCGCGGCGTAGCGCCCAATCTGTGCAACCTTGGCCGGTGAGGTCGCCTCCGGGACATAGATCGCGCATGCGATGCCCGCCCGCGCGCAATAGGCAGCGATCGCCGCGCCTGCGTTCCCCGACGAGTCCTCCACCACACGCCTCACCCCCAGCTCAGCCACCTTGCTGATCAGCACTGCAGCACCACGGTCCTTGTAGGACCCGCTTGGAAACAAGTGATCCTGCTTGATCCACACCGGTACCCCGCCGAACTCGACCTCTAGCAGCGGCGTATAGCCCTCCTCGAAAGAGATGACGTGCGAGCCAGCAAGCGGGATCGCCTCGCGGTACCGCCACATCGTCGGCTTTCGCCGGGCGATCTGGTCGAGATCGAACGTCGGCTGCCACGAAATGTCCAGCGGTGCCCCACACGTGCAGCGCCAGCGCGCCTCGTCTAGGCCAAAAGTCTGCCCGCAGGCCGTGCAAACCAGGCCGCTCACCTTTCCTCCTCAACCACAGCGACGGCATCGATCTCGACCAGCAAGGGGTTTCTCCTCCCTCTAATAGCGCCTTGGGCGGCTCGGATAGGGCTGGAAGGGAGTGCGCGGCTCGGTGCCAAACCAGTCACCCTCGATGTCGAGGCGTGACAGAGAGCGCGTCAGGTCAAAAGTAACCCATCGCGAGGCTTGTGGACGTGGCTGATACACCCACAAACCGTAAGGTCCGCACAGCCCACTCACGAACGCGACCAGATCGGCCACCCGCCTGTCCTCCAACGTCGCTCCTACCCGCCAGCAGAGATCCAGTAACAAGGCCAGGTCAAAGCGCGCATAGAAGGTGAAAAAGCCGCGGACCGGCTCTAGACCAATCGTCCTCGCGACCTCAAAGCCAACAGATTGCTCCTCGCGCGTTTCGCGCCCGAGCAGCAGGTCGAGCGCACGCCTTGCTGCCTGGCCGTGACGGCGCTCCGGGTGCAGGGCCAGACAGATCAACGCGCCTGTCGTATTCGAGCGACAGCCCCAGCGGGAATGAGCGAGGCGCCGGTAGCCCGCCACATAGCCATACACACCCGACGCGATCCCACTCGGCCACGCGCCGTCATTGAGGCGCCGATCCAGGAGCCACGCATAGGCCCGTTCGGCACGGGGATCGGTCGCATAGCCGCACGCTGCCAGCGCCCGCAGGGGAAGCGCAGTCTGGAGCGGCACCATCGAATAGCCCTCGCGCTCTCCCTCGTCGTCCTTCTCCCCCGGTAGGGGCCACGAGCCATCCTCCCGCTGCAGCCCGAACAGGTAGGCTGCACCCCGTGCGACGGCAGGATGCTGCGTCCCAAAGCCAAGGTAGCCGAGGCGCATCAGCGCCAACGCGGTCGCGCGCGCATCGCTGCCCTGCCACATCCGGCCATCCGCGTGCCAGGAGCCGTTGGCTTGCTGCCCGGCCAGCAGGTCCGCCACGACCGGGTCAGGCGCCTTCAGGCGCTCCAGCTCTTCTACTTCCACATCGTCACTCGGCCTATCGAGCAGCTCCCGCAGCACGAGCAAGCGCAGGCAGGGCGATGGATCGGCGAGCAGCAGCGGCAGCCTCGATCTGCTGTGAACACTCACTGCGCTGTTCCCAATATCTGCTGCAGATAGGGTGCCGTCGGCGTCCCTCCTTGCGCCACCTGTTCGGGAGTTCCCTCGGCGATCACCGACCCTCCGTTCGGCCCGCCGCCGGGACCAAGCTCGATCAGCCAATCACAGGCCGCAAGCACGTACGGGTGGTGCTCGATCACCACCACGGTGTTGCCTGCACCGACCAATCCCCTCAGGACGCCGATCAGCCGCGCCACGTCTTCCATGTGCTGCCCGACCGTCGGCTCGTCTAGAATGTACAGCGTCCCTGGTCCGCCTTTGCGGCACAGCTCCTTCACGATCTTGAGCCGCTGCGCCTCACCGCCCGAGAGCGCATGCCCGGGCTGACGCAGCACGAGGTAACCGAGGCCCACCTGGCGCGCGGCTGCCAGCAGTTGGGCAGTCCGCTCCGACCCCGAAAGCAAGCCATATGCCTGGTCGATGGTCATCACAAACAGGTCCGGAAGTGCCACGCCGTGCAGCCGTACCTCTCTGGCTTCTGGCCTGTACCCGGTGCCACCGCACGTCTCGCAGAGAACGTGGACGTCGGGCAGAAAGTCCATGTCGATCCGGACCGACCCGCTCCCGCCACAGGCCGAGCAACTGCGACGCAGCGCCTTCTCGTCCAGGCCCAGGGCCCGCGCGTCCTCGCCCTCCGCATAGATTTTGTGGATCGGCCCATTCAACCCCAGATAATCGGCCGGGCTACGCACCCCCACCTTGGACTGGTCGATCACGACCACGCGTCTTGGGGCGCCCACGATCGCCTCGTGCTCTCCCGGCTCAACGTCCTCGTAGGCAACGGACGTGGTCTGTTTCTTGGGCGCGAGGGCGCGCCCCACAGTGTCGACCAGGAGCGTGCTCTTGCCAGAGCCAGAGACGCCGCAAAGGCCAACCAGCGCTTTCAGCGGGAAGCGAACGTTGATGCCGCGCAGGTTGTTGGCACGTGCACTGCGAACGGTCATCCATGCCGCTGGCGTCCTCCGAGCATACTCGGCAGTGGGCACCTCCCCGCGTAGCCAGCGGGAGGTGGCGGTGTCCGCCGCCGCGACCTCGACTGGCGTCCCCTGTGCCACGATGCGCCCACCCGCCTCGCCGGCGCCGGGACCCATGTCGATCAGATGGTCGGCTGCCCGGATCAGCTCGAGGTCGTGCTCGACCACGATCACGGTGTTTCCCTCGTCCCGCAGTTCGAGCAGGGCGTGCACGAGGGCGTTGACTTCCGATGGATGCAGACCCCGTGATGGCTCGTCCAAGAGGACGGTGAGCGAGGTCAGGCCGCTACCCAACAACCCCGCCAGCGCGAGGCGTTGCGCCTCTCCAGCCGAGAAGGAGCGCGCCGGGCGGTCCAGGTGCAGGTAACCCAACCCGACCTGGAGTAGGAACTGCAATCTGCGCAGCATAGTGTCGAGGTTTGGAGCGACGATATCGGGCACCGTGCCGCTCAGTTGCTGCAGCACCTGGCACAGCTCGGCAAGCGGCATCTCACTCAGTGCCTGCAGGTGGTAACCGCACAGCTTTACGGCGGCATACTCGGGCCGTAGCTTGCCGCCTTCGCACGCGGGACAGATCTGGGTATCGGTGTAGGTTCCTCCCGAGTCCCAGTCACCGATCCAGCCATAGAAGCCGCGGAAAGGGGCGACACGCTTGTGCGTGCGCCCCGTGCGGCTGTGGTACACCATCTCTACCGGCTCTGGATCGCCGAACATGAAGGCATGCTGCGCCTCCGGCGACATCTCGTTCCACGGGGTCGTGGCCGGATCGAACTCGTAGCGCCTGGCAATGGCCTGCACTTCGTAATAGCCACCGTTGTAGGGTTTGCATAGGTATCCCTTTGGAAAGAAGCCTGGCGAGTACATTGC
>Ga0307426_1002100_pt1 | contig 12662 bp, 10 predicted proteins | sample SalMarWE160340MG_FD_202165 | JGI IMG/M metagenome (GOLD analysis project Ga0307426, IMG submission 202165) | Salt marsh sediment microbial communities from the Plum Island Ecosystem LTER, Massachusetts, United States - WE1603-40 | ecosystem: Environmental > Aquatic > Marine > Intertidal zone >... | reverse complement strand
AACCAGTGTGGCGTTTACGGCCGGAATTCTATTGCCGAATCCAATCAGGGTCGCTTCTTCACGGCCACCCATTTTCAAATAAATATCTCTTAATATATTGACATCTTTTGTATAATAGCCGCCATAAGCGCAACCGATTGAATCGTACAGAAAACGTTTGACTTCATATACAACTTTTTCCGGAAGATCTTCGTATTTTAGCCCGATAGCATACTCGGCTATCTTTCCTGAGATTGACTTATTCATTGTTGCACCCGCAGGATATTATTTTTTACCCAGTTTTCCAAACCTCCTGTGATAATCAATTCCTGGGCGGCGGTGCCGACCGGTGAGATGCGATAGTCTTTATCATTGATTGCGAGAATCGAGCGCCGGAAATCGATTATAGCTTTGATGCCGGTTCTAACAGTCAATTTATCAGTCCCGAATTTTTTCTTAAGGTCATGCACCAGTTCCGGCACCCCGATAACGAGAAAACCGTTATTGATCGCATTACGCATATATGTCTGCGAGAATGACCCGGCAATAACCAATCGAATACCCCGATATTTCAGCGCCGTTGCCGCCTGCTCCCGCGAACTGCCACTCCCGAAGCTGAATCCGCCAACCAGAATATCGCCCTCTTTGGCGATTTTACTGAATTCCGGATCATAATTCTCCATCACCACTCCGGCCTGTTGTTCCGGTGTAAAATCATCGATATAGGTGTACTTACCGGGATAGATGCCATCAGTATTGAGATTATCCTGAAAACAAAAAATTAATTCGCCTTCTATGGTCTCCGGAAAACCATCAAGTATTTTCATTTCACCCGATACGGTCGATTTTTGTTCATTTACCTTTATATCAGCTTCCAGTCTTACATCTTCGACATCGTACGGAGATCTGATTTTTCCGGCCACGGCCGAAGCGGCAACCACCGCCGGAGAAGCCAGATAAGCCTCGGCGCTGCGCGAACCCATCCGTCCCTTGAAATTGCGATTCGTCGCCGAGATACCGACTTCATTATCTTTCAGCGTTCCTTTGCCCAACCCGATACAGGGACCGCAGCCGGGAGGAAGGACAATCGCACCGGCATCAATTAATATTTTCCAGTTGCCGTTTTTTTCACTTTCGGCCTGCACCTCATTCGATGCCGCCGATATATAAAACTCGACATGTTCGGCAATCTTGTTCCCCTTCACCACCGCCGCGGCTTCGGCAATATCCTTAACACGGCTGTTGACACATGAGACCAGATAGGCTTTATCGATTTTGATATTACGCCGGCTCATCTCGGCAGCCGACTTCATCGTTTTAACGTTGTTCGGACCGGATACGTACGGCTGAATTGTCGACAAATCGATCGTCAACTCCCGAGCGTAAAAGGCATCGTCGTCGGAATGAAGTTTTTCGCCCGAAATTTTATTTATGCTGTCCGGATTCAAACGTGGATGGAACTGACCTCCGTCGCTGTCAGATGGCACGCCCGCCGGACCACGTTCAACAATCCGTTCGGCGCGTTTCACCAGCCAATCAAGAGTGACCGTATCAATTGGAAAAACACCTGCCAGGGCACCCCACTCGGTGGTCATGTTGGCAATCGTTAGTCTTTGTTCAATCGATAGATTTTTTATACCCCCGCCACGGAATTCGATGGCATGGTTCAATACTTCGTCTTTATTGAAGAAACCGCAAAGCGCAATAATAATATCCTTGCCCGTCACACCGGAACGGAGTTGTCCAATCAAAATAACTTTTGCGATCGGTGGAACCTGCCACCAGGTGCGGCCGGTTGCCCATATCGCCGCCGCATCGGTACGCACGACGGGGGTGCCCAAACAACCCAGGCCGCCATACATATTTGAATGGCTGTCGGAGGCGACGACCATCGTGCCCGGAAACGCGTACCCCTCCTCGCACATAACCTGATGTCCGATCCCTCTCCCGGCCGGATAAAAATCGACCCCCATCTCTCTGGCAAAAGATTCGATACCCTTGTATTTTTTTAGATTCTCTTCGCTTCTATTTTGAATATCATGATCCAGCGCGAATACCGGCTGCCGCGGATTGAAGATTTTAGCGGCGCCGATGGCCTTAAACTTGGGTATTACGGCCCCGGTGTTGTCGTGAGTCAAAACATAGGCCGGTCTGATGGAAATAAAATCTCCACTGTGGACAATAGCATTCTTTTCCAAACCGACTGCGAATCTCTGCGCTATTTTTTCGATTAGGTTCTGTCCCGCCATTTAATTTCCTCAAAGTAATTATTTTCCCAAATACAAAAACATATTACGCCAATTATAGCGTTTTGCGAGGAAAAGTAAAGAGGGGATTTGCCGATTATGTTTAACTATAGTTAGTCTTCGAAAATCTACCGAATGATAATCAGTTTACCTTCTACGTCGCTGTTTCCGACCATCCAAAGATATGTACCGGAGGCTACCGGTTGGCCCGATTGGTTGGTACCGTCCCACGTTAAATCACCGTCGACATTTGTCCATTCACGAACGATCGACCCGGAGACTGACGTTATGTAAAAATCGGATCCACTGGGTATCTCGGTGAAGGTGACTTCCGGTACCTCGGCCGGCCGAAACGGATTGGGATAGGCATGAGTGACCGGTTGAACAGTAAAAAATGAGGTTGTGCTGAACTCACTGCTGTTGGCGCGGGCACGCCAGAAATATGTCTGCCCTGCACTCAGACGCTCATCCACTTTCCATGCCGTCACATCGCCTTCCTGCTGGGGAATGGGGGGCGATGTGGCTGCAAGGTTTATAAAAAATGAGTCAGTGGCAACTTCGAAATAATATAAATTCTGCTCGCTAGGGCCGATGTTACCGACCGCAAGATTCGGCTGCGATGAATGCACTTCAATACCGGAAACCGGTTCGATCGCAATTACCTGACCTTCATCGACATCCAGAGGAAATCCGACGCCGGCCTTGCATGAGGCAGTATTGGATATGGCCGAAAAATTGAGTGCCTCGTCGCAGGACTTTATTGCTACATAGTACATCTCGCCCTCGTTAAGACCATCGACCATAGCCAGCTGAGTATGTCCCGCCGGAAGCGGCGGGATATACTCATTAAATATTGTTGCCGAATCCCAGTTCGATTCGGTCAGTTGCGACTGCGAATAGCGGACCAAATAGGCGCTGACAGTACCGCTGCTGCCGTCATCACCCGGTGCCGTCCAGGAGAGAAAAATCGTTCCTTCATCGGCCCCGGTCTCCGCCGACAAATCCTGAATCGTGGCGGGCGGGACATTATCTTCAGGAGTGGTGCTGGCTACATTGGAAAGCGCTGACCAGTTACCGGCTTCATCTCGAACCTTAATCGCGAAGAAATACTCGGTATTGGTGCTCAGTCCGGTAACGGTTAGCGTTTCGGGCGTCCCGGCTACCTGCGGAGACGGCTCCCCGCTGACCGGACTTGCGTCATCCCAATTTAATTCGGTTATGTTTTCAGGACTGTATCGAATATCATACAGATCGGCCGTTCCGGAGGCGCCATCATCGCCAGTGGCAACCCAGGCCAGAAAAGCTTCGTCATCGTTAGCACCCGGTGCGGCCACCAGGCCGGAAATCGCCTGCGGTGAAGTAGTATCGCGTGTGGTGAAATTTCTCACCGAACTCCAATCGCTCCAGCCGCAATCATTGTTTGCGCGAACGCGCCAGAAGTATGTTTGCTGGTCCTCGAGAGTCGAGGCCGAGTAATTCGAAACGCCGGCAGAAATATCAATCGCGGGGCTGCCAAAACCGGCATCATCATCGACCTGCACCTGATAATATGTTATACCGCTGACATCCGACCAGTCAAGCATAACCGGAATATCCAGATTATCGGCTCCATTGGCAGGCGAAGCCAGAGTCGGTACCGCCGGGACAGGACATTCGGTGGTCAGGCTCCAGACCGAACTCCAGTTACTCCAGCCGACATTATTGTGCGCCCGCACACGCCAGTAATATTGCTGTCCCTCATCAAGGCCGGAAATCGTACAGCCTGACACAGTGACATTGGTATCCACCGACGGACTGCCAAAACCTGAATTAACAGCTATTTGAAGTTGATAGAGATCAACATCAAGGATGTCGGCCCAATCAAAGAATATCGGCTGAGATTGATCTGCGGCCCCATTCGACGGTGTTGCCAGGACCGGGGGATCTGGAACAGTTGGCTCGGCGTTAGTTGTCGCCGAGGCAATATTGGAGAGTGCCGACCAGTTCGGGACTTCATCGGCGGTCTTAATCCCGAAATAATAGGTAGTTGACGGGTCCAAATTAGTCACCGTGAAACTCTCGTTACCACCCGCCGTAAGCGGTGAAGGCTCACCACTGACTTGAGTAGCGGCATCCCAGTTGGCGTTAGTGATATTCGAAGTCGAATAACGAATATCATATTCCGCCGCCGTTCCGCTGTAGCCGTCATCACCGGGAGCCGTCCAGGTCAGCTCCATCGAGTTCTCGGTTGGATTCTGGGCCACCAGGTCAGCGACAGTCCCCGGCGGTGTATTTTCAGCCTCGGTCGTTTTGGAAATTACATTTGACATTGCCGACCAGTTCGGAACTTCATCGGCGGCCTTGATTGCAAAATAATAAGTCGTACTCGGCGCCAGCCCGAAGACCTCAAATGTTTCGGCACTCCCGGCCGGCTGCGGAGTCGGCTCACCGGTTGCCTGCGTCGCCGCATCCCAATTTGACTCGGTGATCGGTGACAGCGAATAGCGAACGTCGTACTGGGTAGCGGTACCGCTGCTGCTGTCATCACCGGGGGCGGTCCAGTTCAGGGTAATCGAATTGGGCGACGCTCCCACAGCCGCGAGTCCCGCTCCAAACGACGGAGCGGCGACCAGCCAGCTTATCAGGCATAAAACCAAAGCCGGCGTCATATACGGCCGTAAAGATAGCTTCGTTTTACATAACCCCATATAATGCTCCTCTAATATTGATTATTATGAGCGCATCAGGGTTTATCTTTATACAAAACGCATGCCCGCTCAATATCAATTATTACGAGATTTCGCCTGCTGAACCGCAACTATTTAGCTTTCTCACCGGTTTTATCCGCGAGACCTGCTCAGTATTGATTTCGATCAGTGTTCAAAATCCGGGCAGAATACGCCGCGAATCAGCCTTTAATATTCCAGGATTTCCATATTTTATATTTCGAGTTTTTAGCGGCAATTATACTATCCCCGATTTCCGTTATTCACCCTGTAGTAATTAAAACCGATAAAATAGCATCCCAAAGATGTTGATTTTTGGGGTACCGACTACTATATTCTCGAAATGTTTTAACGGCCTGATAATGAGGCCCTGCCGTTGGAAACAGCAGAGCGATTATGAACATGAATGCGGCAACATTAATAAAAATTCCACCGAATATTTATTACCATTTCTCTTGTAAATCAATTCCCGCGATTCTCCGGGAACATCAATGAGAAAAATAATTTTAAATCAGAACGTATTATAAATGGGCAGACTACTTAAATCCCCCTGGCTGGAAATCAACCTGATGGTATTCGTGCTTATTATATCATACATTGCTATGGCGTTTCTATCATGGGGCACTGAGACATCGGAAGGAGCGATGTCAGGTGAAGCCATCTGGGGATGGATTTTTGGATTTTTTCTTTTAAGCTTTGCCATTGCGCTGGTAGCCGTAATTGGAGGAATCGGCGGGGGGGTTCTGTTTACCCCCTTCATGTTGGCCTTTACTTCGGTGGACAGTCTTATCGTTCGTGCTACAGGTTTGATCGTGGCCATGTTCAGCGGTTTGATTTCGACCGGACCATTTATGAGAGGCGGGCTGGCCAATCTTAAAATCTGCATTCTCTGCGCGGCGGCGTACGGGATTGGCGCATTCTCCGGCGCTCAGGGGGCGATTTATGTCGCCAAAAATCTCGGAGAAACCGGTGAAGGATTTATTAGATTGTCGCTGGGAATAATTTTATGCTCGCTGGCGATATATTTCGTTGTCGGAGGGAAAAAAATAGAATGGCCGGAGGTGAAAAAAATCGACGGTTTCACCAAGTGGCTTCAACTCTCTCAACCATATTATGAAGTCTCCCTTGGCAAAGTCATCGACTACCCGCTGACAAGAGCCGCCTGGTCGCTGCTGGCAATCACCGGTGTGGGTCTTCTCTCGGGCTTTTTCGGCCTGGGAGCCGGATGGGCAATTGTCCCGGTGCAAAATCTTATAATGGCCGTACCGCTTAAAGTGGCAGCCGCCAATAGCGGTGTCCTGCTGGGTATGGGTGATTGCATCGCCGTCTGGCCATATCTTCTTATCGGAGCCATTATTCCCATTTTTGCCGCTCCCTGGTTGGTCGGTCAGGTACTGGGAGGATTAATGGGTGCTTTGATTCTCATTAAGGTTAAAGCCGGATTTGTAAGATACCTGTTAATAGGGTTTATGTTTTTCGCCTGTTTTGGACTTCTGACTAAAGGTCTGACAATACTGGGCGTCATCGGGGAAATACCGATGTGGATTAATGGATTAGTGTTTCTGGCGATTTTCGTGACGGTGACATATTCCATTGTCAAAATGAGCAGGGCCACGGCGAAACATGAGGTGTCGGAATGAGTATCAAGAATAGGCCGAAGATGCCTCCGGCTCAGATCTATTATGGAGAGATAGTCTACTGGATTACCATAACGGCATGTATTATATGCATGATCGGTCCGGTCATATCGCTGGCATCGCCGGAAAGGAATATCCTTAATCCGTACAACGTGATTAACTCCATTTTTCAAGGCAAAAGCGCCGAAGAAGTCTGGCAGGAAGTCGGCGGCAGATTTCCCGGTGGACACTTTTATCTGAGCTATTTTACTTACGGCGACGGTTTGACTCAGTTCGGGCTGGCTCTGGGTTGCAGCGTGGCCATCTGGGCTCTTCTCGGAGCGATGGTTGCATTTATCCGAAAAAAGCAGTACGTGTTTGCTATACTCGGACTTTGGGTCGCCTTTCTGGTTACGCTGTCAATGACCGGTATTGTCGGCGGCATGCATTAAAATTCGGCTACAATGTTATAGCAAATGAATTTCTTTACGCAATCAAGATTATCCGTGAATGTCGTCAGAAATCAAATCGCGGAATGTGGATTCGACATTGCCGGTATCGCCAGAGCAGATAAGGTTCAGTCAAGCGAGGACTTTGAAACCTGGCTTAAGAAAGGATACGCCGGTGAGATGAGATATCTGGCGCGAAATCTTGATAAGAGATTTGATCCGGAAAGACTGTTTCCCGGTGCAAAGTCAATTATTGTAATGGGATTAAATTGTTTTCCCACGAAGAATGGAAGAACAAAACAAAAGGGACCTTATAAAGTCGCCAGATACGCCTGGGGCGAAGATTATCATAATGTTTTCAGGCGTAAACTGCGAAAGCTTAGAAAAGGTTTGAAGACTATAAGTCCGCAATTACGGGGGCGAATTTGTGTCGATACGGCGCCCTTTATGGATAAATACTGGGCGCAAAAAGCAGGATTGGGTTGGCAGGGAAAACATACGAACCTGGTTTCACGGCAATTCGGCAGCTGGTTATTGATTGGCAGCCTAATAATAAACATGGAAATTGATAAGTACGACAGGCCTCATTCGGACCATTGCGGTAAATGTACCGCCTGTCTCGATGCCTGTCCGACCGGGGCCTTGATTGCACCATATCAAATTGATGCAACTCGTTGTATCAGTTACTGGACGATTGAGTCAAAAGCGAAACAATTTCCGAATAACATAAGAAAAAATCTAAACAACCATGTTTTCGGCTGCGATATCTGCCTCGAGGTTTGCCCGTTTAATAAATTTCAAAAATCAAGGCACGAGGAAGAATTGTCTCGCCGGGAAGAAACCGGCCTGCTCGAAAACGGTCGGGCGGCAAATCTCTCTGAAAAACAATTCGATGGACTTTTTGCCGACAGCCCGATAAATCGTCCGGCTTTTTCCGGCATAAAGAGAAACATCGAAGCTGCAGCATTCGGTTATACAATCACATGACTGTGTCCATCTGCTCCGGATAGCCTTCCGACATCGTCGATATTTAGAAAATCGCTAAAAATTGCGAAAAATAGTATACTGACCGGTCTGAGCCGGATAAAGCAATGGGCCGATTTTACAAGAACATCCGGTTCAACGAATTATATTAAAAAGACGCCCCCACCTGACCCTCTCCGGGAAATGAGCAATATTATATAAAAACAACCTCGGAACCGAAAGAGGATCGGAGACCGTAACCTCGGGGGAATTGATGTCCGGTTCCCATGACCAGTGGATAAACATCGCCTCACCCAATATCAGATTATCTTTGACCGGCCCCCAGAACCGCGAATCATACGAATGATCGCGATTATCCCCCATCATAAAATAGTACCCCTTGGGGACGACGTATGGCCCCCAATTATCACGAGTATCCTGACCGGAGGGCGGGCGCTTTATATCCTGATTTTCGAATTTTATTTTGGGCGGATCCGGGAACTCCTTCCCGTTTACATAGAGAATCTTATCCTTCACCTCCAGAGTTTCACCCCCGACCGCCACACAGCGTTTGATATAATTAGTTTTTTTATCGCCCGGCCATTTAAATATGACCACATCGCCCGGCCTCGGATTATGAATAGCAGGCAATCGCCAATCAAGAAATGGAATCCTCGCGCCATAGACGAATTTATTGGCGATCAGAAAATCGCCGACCAGCAGCGTATCTTCCATTGAGGCCGACGGAATTTTATAAGCTTCAACTATTGACGTTTTTATTATTACCGCCAGAACTACCGCTATCAGCAGCGATTTAATATTCTCCCAAACGACATCAAATACATCCTTGCTCATAAAATTCCTCTTTTCGACATCCTATCAAAAGCGGATGTTGCCAAAGAACTTAACGCATTCATCCGTTTATACAATCTAATGACGGGTAATATCATTGTAAGTCACAAATATAATCAAAATTATGATAAAGGCCATGCCGATCTGCTGCGCAATCAAACGTGATTTGACCGAAACCGGCGAACCTTTCAGTTTTTCAATCAGCAGAAACAGCAAATGGCCACCGTCAAGAACCGGGATCGGCAATATATTGAGGACGGCGAGATTCACTGACAGAAGAGCCAGAAACTCCAGCAGAACGTCGAAACCAGCCCGTGCCGTTAAACCAGCATATTTACCGATAACTACCGGTCCGCCTAAATTCGACACATCGACTTTGCGGCTTAGAAGTCCCCAGACGAATTCAAAGACCTTTTTGACATAATAAGCTGACTCGGCAAATCCCGTCTTTATTGCTGCCGGCAAGCTGAGGGGCTGATAAACTATTCTCTGTTCGACTCCTATACGAGAAATTACAACCGAGTCGCCATTATCCAAAACTTCGTGCTCAGCAACGGTCGCTATTGTATCGGTAAAAATTTGCTTATCCCTCTGCCACGAAATAACAACCGTACTGCCGGCCTTCGGAGCGATAATTTCAGCCATTTTCTGGAATGATTTTATTTCGAAACCGTCGACGGATACGATTCTGTCACCCGGTTGAATACCGGCCATGGCGGCGGGATAATCCGGCTTGACCTTGTCGATATAGACCGAATCGGCCGGACTTCCGCGGAAAAAGTAAACCCCTGCCAAAACCACAGCCGCGAGAAGAAAATTGGAAAACGGCCCGGCAAAAATGACCAGAAAGCGTTTCCAGGGCGGTTTTGACATAAACTCCCACGGTTCCCCCTGAGTTTCCTCATAAGGATTTTCCCCGGCCATTTTTACGTAACCACCCAGCGGGATAATCCCGATGGCATACTCGGTTTCGCCCCATTTCTTCGAAACCAGGGTTGGCGGAAAGCCGAGCGAAAATTTATCGACCCGGATCCCTGAACGCTTGGCCACCAAAAAATGGCCTAACTCATGGAAGAATATCAATATCCCCAGAACAAATATTGTCGCAAGAGCCGTAATCAAGGTATCGCCTCTTCTAATTTTGCCGCTGTCTGACGGGCCCACTCATCGGCGGCCAGTATATCCTTAAGCGTCGGATCTTTAACGGCGTTATGTTTATCAATTGCATTAATAATGATATCGGGTATTCGCCAGAAATCAAGAGCTTCATTCAGAAAAGCCTCGACAGCCACCTCATTAGCCGCATTATACACCGCCGGAGCCGTACCGCCTATTTCGGCCACTCGATAAGCCAGCTTAAGAAGCGGGAATTTTTCGAAATCCGGATTAATAAAAGTTAATTGAGCTATATCAGCCAAATCCAGATGGCCAAAATCCCCGGACACTCTTTCAGGATAAAAAAGAGCATAAGCTATCGGAAGTTTCATATCAGGATAAGACATCTGGGCGATCACCGAAGAATCCACGAATTCAATCATGGAATGGATAATCGATTGCGGATGAATAATAACGTCGATCTTTTTCGGCGGTATATCAAAAAGTTGCATCGCCTCGATAATTTCCAATCCCTTGTTTATCATTGTCGCCGAATCGACTGTGATCTTCGGTCCCATATTCCAGGTCGGATGATTCAGCGCTTCCTCTTTGGTAATCGAACGAAACTCCGATTTCGGCCGGCTGAAAAAGGGCCCGCCCGAGGCCGTCAGGATTAATCTTTTAACTTCTTTTCTTGTGCCGGAGAATAGCGCCTGCCAGATAGCGGAATGTTCCGAATCGACCGGTATTATTTCAGCGCCCGATTTCAAAGCCGCTTTTTTAATCAACTCACCGCCGATAACCATTGATTCCTTATTGGCTAAAGCCAGTCTTTTTCCGGCTGAGACGGCATCCAGCGATGCTTTCAGGCCGGCCGCACCGACAATACCATTCAAAATTATATCGGCTTCTGACATCGTCGCCAAAGGTGTGATACCGTCGGAAAAATCAATGAGTCTTGTTAAGCTGCTGTCTTGTATACTCTTAAATTCTCGATATGAATGCTCGTCGGTAATCGCAACCAGTTTCGGTCGAAACTTCTTTATCTGCTCGGCCAGAATTTTAATATTGGAATGAGCCGAAAGGCCTACTATTTCTACCCGATCGGAATATTTCTCGACCACTTCAAGAGCCGATATACCGATTGATCCGGTCGAGCCCAATATGACAAGTCTTATTTTCTTCATTTATCTAATAAACGTATTCCTCTCCGTCCGGTTCCGCCTATTAATCAAAAGAATACTAATAATGGTCGAATCATATTTAATGCCAGGGGATATCCTCGATAACATAGACCTTCCTCATAATGACATCTTCCAGCGGCCTGTCTCTGGAATCGGTCGGAACAGTGCCAATTTTATGCAGCGTGTCGAATCCATCCAGCAGTTGCCCGAATACGGTATATTGCCCGTCGAGATGCGGTGCCCTGTCCAGGCAGATGAAAAACTGGCAGGAGGCCGAATTGGGGTCGCGCGCCCGAGCCATCGATAGCGTCCCCTCGATATGCGGCAGGTCGGAAAACTCGGCTTTAAGAGTATAACCGGCATCCCCCGTTCCGGTGCCGGTCGGATCGCCGCCCTGGATCATGAATCCATCGATAACCCGATGAAAAATAAGGCCGTTGTAAAATCCCTCCCGTACTCGCGCCAGCATGCTGTCAACATGCACAGGAGCGACATCATAATACAACTCCAGCGTCATCGTGCCGAAATCGGTATCGATGGCGATTATCGGATTGTCGGCTTTTCTCTTTTTGAATTTGGTTTCATCCATCCTGTTCATTTTTCCGGACTCTTCCGCGACCTTTTTGCTTCCGCCGCAAGAAAGAATCATCAGGCTCAATATTGATAATAAGAATATTCCCGCCGTTTTCATAACAATCTTCCTCGATTTGTTATCAATTATTTTGCAATGTAATTTACTTTTTCGGCTTTTCCGGTTTAACATCTTCAAGAATATGCATTCTTCGAATATACACATCCTTTAGCGGCCGATCGCCCCGGCCGGTTTCGACGCTGCCGATTTTATGCAGCACGTCATACCCGTCCATCAATTGACCGAAAATAGTATACTGGCCATTCAGATGCGGCGCAGGCGCAAGACAGATAAAGAATTGTGTCGATGCCGAGTTGACATCGCCGCCGCGCCGAGCCATTGACAATGTCCCCTCGACATGTTTCAGCTTTGAAAATTCCGCCGGAAGGAAATATTTCGGCTTTCCGGCCTGCCCGGCCTGGATCATGAATCCGTCGATAACCCGATGGAAAATCAGCCCGTCATAAAATTTTTCGCGGATCCGCGATAACATGCTGTCGACGTGAATCGGAGCGACATCGCGGAATAATTCCAGCGTCATCGTGCCGAAATCAGTCTCGATGGCAATCTCGGGGTTATCCGCTTTTCGTTTTTGATAAGTATTTTTATCGGCTTTATCTGAATCTGATGCCTTTGTTACAGTGACTTTGCTTGAGTCGTCACCGGCAAAAGCTATAGCCGCTGATAAAATAATCGCCGTCATAATACAAAAAAATTGTTTCATCGTTCTTCCTCGTCCAATTCACATTATCATTCAACAGGTTATTGAATATACTTTTTTATTATACGGCTGTCAAAGTTCAAATTTCCCATATTTTCGATATCCAGTAATTACTGAATCAAATAAGAGTAGCTCAAATCTCGCCGAGATTTGACGTCAAGCCTCGGAGAGGCTTGACCTACTTTTCAAATTTCCGTTATTTTCGCGATGGATTTTTTTAG
>Ga0307426_1002099_pt1 | contig 12662 bp, 11 predicted proteins | sample SalMarWE160340MG_FD_202165 | JGI IMG/M metagenome (GOLD analysis project Ga0307426, IMG submission 202165) | Salt marsh sediment microbial communities from the Plum Island Ecosystem LTER, Massachusetts, United States - WE1603-40 | ecosystem: Environmental > Aquatic > Marine > Intertidal zone >... | reverse complement strand
CAGCGGAGAAATATACAGGGTGTGGATACCCGCCAAGTCTGTCTTAAATGGATGGGACGCGGTTTTCAGAGATTGGCGCAATAAGTCATCCATACACCATAAAAACGCCGCCAGGGTTTTGCCTGAACCCGTCGGAGCCAGAATGAGGGTATGATTTCCGGCGGCGATTGACGGCCAGCCGGCTTGCTGGGGTGGACTGGGAGATGCAAACCGTTTCTTGAACCAACTTTTTATTATCGGGTGAAAACCGACGCTGTTAAAGACGTTAGCGGACATACAGGCGAGAATTATCCCAATTGAGCTGTCAGGGAAAAGGTGCTTAAGCCTTTCAATTCGTCATTGGGCACCGTTGGGGCTCAACTTTAGTTTTTGGCCGGGATAAATTGCACCATCAGGTGCAATGTTATTATAGCTTCGTAGTTGTTCCACCGTTAGACCATAACGGCGGCTGATTCTGAAGAGGGTGTCTCCGGCTTGTACCTGATGAAATTCAGGGATCGCCGCCTTTTTCTGCGTTACGGCCGGCGCTTTCTTTTCAGCCGGCGGCCCAGTTTGCTTGTTGGAAACCGGTGCCCGGGCTGTTTTTTGGTACAACGTGCCTAACTCTTTAATAATCTGGTCGATTTGAGTGGTAACGGTCGATTCGAAATCCTTGAGACGTTTGTCCATCGCGCTTAATTCCTGCTCTTGCCTTTCGAGTTGCTCAAGGGGGTGATCCGCTGCGCCGATGGTCTCCAGCTTTTTCTCGAGTTGCTCAATTCTTGTTTCGAGTGATTGCAGGTAATCCCGGTCGACGACATCATCACGCCCGGATAGAATAATGATGAAGATTACAACCAGAACAATCAAGCCGACACCGCCGATTATAAACGGCAGAGCGGATTTTTTTCGGAAAACAGCCCCAGAATTGCGGTAATATTCTTCGCGGTCTATATTTTCCACCTCTTCTTCAGCATCGCCTTCATTAATGACGAAATCTTCGCGGTTATCATTTGTTGAGTCGACCATCGCTCTCAGCCTTTCTTATCATTAAGTGAATTACAAAAGTTTTGATAATCCCATTTTGCAATAAAGGCAATAGGAAAAATCCTTCAACCGTCTCGTCTATCCCGGAGTTTTGTATTCTGTCGTGTGCTGCAGTTGCCAGTGCGCGACCGTCAGCAGGGCAATCAGGGTCAGAAGAAAATACCAGGGAAACCACCCCATTGATTCAATGAATACCGCATTTTCGAGATTGATGCGATTTATGTCCGGCATGGATGCCGCAATCTGCGGCCGCAGAAAAGCCAGTAATATGGAATACAGGATCCCGATCAGACCATAGGCCAGGTTGAACGACAGGCCTTTGAAACTTAAAACCGTGGCCCGCTGGTGTGAGGCGGTGATGCGATGCAGGTAATGGCTCAGGAAAAAGCGGCCCAAGTACATCACGGCGGAAAGCAGCGCGACCGGAAGCAGACCGATAATGGGGATAAAAAACGTCATGCCGATTAGGCCGAGAAAGGTGAGCACGGTCATGCTCCCCAAATTAAAGGCCGGCGAGTGCCGGTATACCATTTTGTGCGCCAATCTGGGCAGGACCAGGCCGAGCATCGCCAATCCCGAGCCGATCAAACCGAAGGATGCCTCCGGCAGGCTAATTAACCGGTAGTACTGACTGCATAAGGTCATGACCATGCGAATGCAGTTATCAAAAATCAGACCGGCGAGGATGATCACCAGGGCAAAGGGCGTACGCAAAATCCAACCGCCGGCCTGCAGGGTCAATTTAAAGGCCTGAAAAGTAGACCTGCTGCATTGCTCAGCGGAACCACATGCGGGGTCAGGCAACAACTGCTCCTGCATCCGCAAAGTTGTTAGCAGGGTTATGACCGCAAAGATAAGGGTGAGATAAAGCGGAAAACGCAGGGTAATACTCTGGGTCAGATGAATCTTTAATCCCAGCGCGTTGGCCACGTGCTGCATCAAAACCGGATCATAAACTGCCGCGCCGATGCTCATGGCACCGATGTAACCAATGGATTGCATCCGCATTTGTTTTTCCAGGACCCGCGGCCAGTCATGCACATCTCCCTCTTTTTTCAGGGAATCATAGGCAATCGCCTCATCAGCTCCGCTTGCGGCGGCCTCGGCCGCGCCGCTCAAAACCCGGTTAACCAGAAACACCACAAAAAGCAAACCGGCATTTCCCAGCGGGACAAAACAAAGCAGGGCGATTTCAATCACCATCAATACACCCGTTACAACTAATAGCCTCCGCCGTCCGAAAGTGTCCGCCAGGGCGCCCGAAGGCACCTCCAGCAGTACGATAGCCGCAGCCCAGGCGGCATTCAGCAGCGCAAATTGTTCGAGGGTAAGTCCGAAATCCAAAAACAGGATGGTGAAGACCGGATAATAGAACCGGGCGTTAAAAAAGACGCGAAAGGCGATAAACAATCGAACATTTCTGATGGCAAATGTTGATTTGTAACTGGCGACATCCGCGGTGTCTTGCGCGCTCAATTCATATCCTCCCGCCGTTGAGAACAACTGAGCCACCATTACTATAAAAATTTGGGTATTACAAATCCGTTTTGAATTTTGAGTTTCAGTCCTTGGGATTTGTTTGACATTTGGTTTTTGGTGCTTGGAATTTTCATGATTTTCAGGAAGCAAGTAACTTTCGTAAATTCGTTCAATTACCTGCTTAAATGGCGAAGTTCCAGGGTGGGTCGGGTTTGGATCGATTTAAGGATTCGAACTGAAGGCGGTCTTTGGACGTCAGAAAAGAAACATTTTTAGGCCAATGGGCTGTAGCCGTGGGTTCGCTTTTGGCTGATTTCCTTCATTCTTGATGCTCTTTGTAATCAATGGCGTCCTTGAAATTTTCAATCGCTTCTCCGGCGACGGCCCGGTCTTCAAAAAGCCTTTCTTCGGAAACATCTTCTCTTTTCTTTCTGGAGCCCACAATCACACCTTCTAGCCATATGCTCGGAAATATCAGTAAATCATACAGGTTGACCACCAAGCGGGCGGTGTAATATCCGGCGTTTCCGATCAAGCGGAGTAAAAAAGCGCATGATCTCATGGCAGCGGCGACAACCATTCCAAGCATCGTGCGGGAAGACGAAACAAAAGACTCCAGCGGGATGGCTACAAATACCAGTGCAAAAGGCAGGATAAAGCCGATAATCATCTGTCCGATGGTGGGGATCATGCTGTTCACCATGGCGCTTTGTTCAAGGCCGGCCGCCAGGCTCTGGCGTAACGCTACCATATTCTGGGCAATCTGATCACTCATAAACGCCAAGGCCGATTCAACCCCGGCCATGACGGCTAACAGGGTGAAGGTTATCCAGATCATAAACTGGCGCATTTTATCATCCATGCTGCCGATGACCGGAAACATGCGTGTTATTCTCAGCGATTCCATCAAAAACAACCCCATCGTCAATTCGATCAGGATAATAAACAGTGCCGCAACATCCGATGTTTTGTAAGGTCCGATGTGGCTGGCAACGCCGACCATTGAAGACATGGGCATCGCAATCAGGTTGAAGTTGATCAGAGCACCGCCAAAAGCGATCATCAGAAACACACCGGAAATAAAAAACTGCGTCAGTGAAGAAGATGAGAGCAACCGGGCGGCTTTCTCGGTTTGCAAACGGATCTGCTCATACTCATCCATATAACGGTCGATACTTTTAGCCCGCTGGTTCAAGTTGCCGATTGATTTACCGACATTGTTTAGGGTTTTTTGTACCTTGCGCCAAATCGGCAGCAGCTTATTCAAAATAGCATGGCGCTGTGCATTTGAGTTACGGTAGTTGTCAATGGCGGTTTTGTGCTGCTCAGTCAGTGATCGGTTGATTTCACCCAGCATGTTGGCAACCATTGAATCCCCGCTGTGTTTGATATTCGCTATCGATTCGATGACCGGCAGCCAGTTCGGCAGCGATGGGGGCAGTTCGGCACTTTCACTGTAGTCCTCATCCAGGCGGGTGGTAAGTTCCGTCAACTGGCGCTGAATATTCGGAAAGCCTTCCAGATCCCTTACCACTGCTGCATTAATGCGGTAGAATTCCCTTTCCACCAAACGTTCGGCTTTTTCCAGTCCGACAGACATCAGCACTTCGCGATTGCGCCGGACCAGCTTTTTTTCAGCTGAAAGTACGCCGGCCGCCGCCAGCCGCATGGCGTTATGGATAATTTTTCCGAGAGCGACCACCGCCCGATGAAAGGGTCTGCGAGCAAAATGGAGTGCGGACAGCAGCAAAAAGATCCATATCATCATGGACAGGAAAGGGTTCGACGTTATGCTCAGCATATTGGCAATTGGCATAAAAACCTCCGAATAACTAGCTGAAGTAAGGGAAACTCATTTGACGCGTCACAGCCTGAAACAGCTCTGTATACGTGAAATCTAAAACGTATATCGGTATATCGGTTGGTGAATGATAAACTTGAGGATTTCCTTGTGTCCGAATTACTAACCGCAAGTTAAACGGTTACAAACTACGGTCTTCTGCCTTATTGCGCCTGCGGCGGAACAGCCGGCCGCAGGCGGGCAACTTCAAGCCGCCCCGTGCAAGACACGGGGCGGCCTTTGAAGCGATCTGCCAGCGTCGGATCGGTCTTCAGGGTGTGATTTCAAACCGAACAGTTTCCAGCAAATTTCCGGTTGTGTCGAGAATTTCAACCCGCCAAGCGCCAATTTCGTGGGCTTGAATGATTTTTGAACTGTAGGTGCGCCAGCTTGGTGGATAGATATTCAGCGATACCTGGGCGCGTTGGGTATCTCCATAATACCATGTATGCACGATGTTTGCGGAGTTCTGGATATTCTCGACTTTTGTGTAGCAATAGAGTCTGCCGACCGAAACCGGAAAACTGCTGCCGGGCTCCACCGGCTGGCGATCGACAACGTTTTTGCAGATGACGGCGGTGGTGACTTTCACGTCACCGGCTTGCTGGGCCTGGATCGAAAGCGGCACCACTAAGCACAAAGACACGATTGCCAAACATACACCCGACCATAATAAAAATCGTTTCATAAGATTCCTCCCCGTTCGATAAGATACTTTATTCAGTTCAAATACCCAACCCGGACAAGCCGGAACAAATCGCTACCCAGGCACCCAGACACAAAGCGAAACCGTTGGTTGATATTCATCTTTGCGTTTTTGCGTCTTGGTGGCAAAAATATTTTGCCATAAAATGCAAAGAAATCATAATTATGGCTCTAATACGAAAATATCCGTCACAAAATGCACCGAACCCAATTTTAAGACTTTCCTCCGCCGTCTGCAGGGACGGGATCAAACGTTCAGGACACGTTGCATCCATGGGAATCTTTAATTTCCGGCTCCGCCCGAAGCCTGCGCCGGTGCCTTCTGGACAGGATTTTTGACATTTCCCTCGAATGATGCCGGCTGTTTGAAATATTTATCCGGATTCTCCATCAGTTCCTGCAGTCGGTAGCGGTAATACCCGATGCGAACGGTTTTATTTTTTTGAGACCCGAAGTACTCCAGCGGCTGTTCTTCGAGATAAGCGATTCTTTTTTCCAGCCGCTCTTTTTCAGCTGCAACGAGTTCCTGCTGCGTAGGCTCTCGATTCTTTTCAGCTTCTTCAGCTTGTTTTCTCGCCTCAGCCTGAGCCGCGGAATCCTCTGCCTCAATTTCTTTGATCAGCGATTTCGACTGTTCCTGTTCCTGCTGCGTCCGTTTTTTATCCGCCGATTCATCAAACTGATAGGCCGGAAACAAAACCTTGGCATCTTCAGCATCCTCTGGGGGGGAATCGCCGTAATGCCTGACGCCCTTTTTATCGGTCCAGGTGTAAATTTCGGCGTTTACGGTGGAAACCCCGAAAATGATCAGCACCAGAATCAACAAAATGTTAGTCGATTTCATAATCCCTCCGTTCTTAATCTTTTTGTGCCATAAACGCCTTTAAGATATCGCTTTGATGCACGCTGATATTTTCGAATTTTACACCAAAACCTTTGGTGGTGCTCCAGGCAATTTTTCCGCTAAACGTGAACGGTTGTGGATGATTGAGCAAGGAAAATTTTAGCAGCACATCTTTTCCGACGGGAAATCTTGCATTGGATTCAATGAAGACACCCCCGATACTGATGTCTAATATATAGCTTTTATACGTGCGATCCTGAATCCTATAATTGGCATTTATCAGGCACGGTTTTCTTGGATGTTCCCGCATTGAGGCATTGGATTCCTCGATACTCACCGTTTTGACAGGTAATTCCACCTGCGGGGACTGACCCATTTGCTCCAAAAGGATGATCTGCTGTTCTTCGGTCATTTCCACAATCAACTTATATAAATGGGAGCTGACCTTATTGCCCACCAATTGTTTTAATAGAATCAACTGCTGGTCTTTGGGCATTTCGCTCACCAGATTAAACAAGCGTGCCGTGATGCCGAATTTACCCAGCGTCGGGTCCGAAGCTACCATGCCCGGGCTCCTATCATATGATTGCAGTTTGAGGGATGAAGGGTTTTTATGTGTATGATGTATTAAGGGCCTGTATTCTTTGTGAATTAATAATAAAATCAGACCAGCGCGCAATCCGGTTTGTGCGGGGGGTTGCGCCATTGCCGGCGAAAACGATTAATTTTCAAATAAATTTTAGTAGCTTACCGCCAAGGTGTCAATTAAATTTTTTATTTAGTATCAGTCAGGTCTATCTCAGGCATTGCCGGGCAACGCCCGGTTATTCATTTGACACCACGGACGCTTTTATCTATTATTTGCCTTATTTGATCAATTTGCCTCTCCAGAATTTCAGGATAGAAGGGAGTTTAACATGGAACAGCTGCTCAAAACCGTGTTTTACGAAAAGCATGTCAGCCTGGGTGCCCAGATGGTGGAATTCGGCGGCTGGGATATGCCCGTGCAATATGAAACCGGCATCGTCCAGGAGCATCTCAATACCCGCAAACACGCCGGGCTATTTGATGTATCCCACATGGGACGGTTCATTATCTCCGGTCCCGATGCGCTGGATTTTCTCCAGCACGTGCTGACCAACAATTCGGCCGCCCTTGAAGTCGGAGAAGGTCAATATACCATGATTTCGGATGAAAACGGGTGGGCGGTTGATGATGCCTATTTATACCGTTTTGTGGAGGATGAATACCTGCTGGTGGTCAACGCCGCCAACCGTGAAAAAGATTGGAATCACCTGCTGGCATTCAGAGATAAATTCGGCCGGGTGGAGATCGCAGACCGCACCATGGAAATGGCCATGCTGAGTCTGCAGGGGCCGCTGGCCAAAGAAATTATGGTCGGCATCATTGACGCCGGCAACCTGCCGGAACCGCTCAGAAACGCTCTGAGCATCGTGGTGATTAACGGCAGCCGCGTTTTGGTAGCCCGCACAGGATATACCGGCGAGCCGATTTGTTTCGAGCTGTTTATCGAGCGCCGGGACGCATTGATGATATGGGATCTGCTCCTACAAAAAGGCGCTTCGCCGGTGGGCTTGGGCGCGCGCGATACCCTAAGGCTGGAGGCCGGTTTGCCACTCTACGGCCACGAATTGGGTCTTGATCCGGCGGGGAAACCCATCCCGATTTTTGCCTGCGGTCTGGCGCGTTTTGCCGTGAGCTTTTCATCGCTCAAGGGAGAATTTGTCGGGCGGCAGCCTTTAGCCGGGCAATTTGAGGCCTTTAAAAAAATTGTCGACCGGGATTACTCTCTCATTGAGAAACTGCCCCGCCTGATTCAGCCCATCGAACTGCTGGACAAGGGTATCGCCCGGGCCGGAGCTGTCGTATATCACGCTGCAAAGCCGGTGGGATATGTGACCAGCGGCACCATGGTTCCCTACTGGCAGAGCGAGGGTGTGGGGCTGTCAACCGTCCAGAGCGAAGATAAGAAAATGAGGGCTATCGGACTGGCGCTGGTGGACAGCCGGCTGGTGGAAGGCGATGAAATTGAAATAGATATCAGGGGTAAAAAACTCAAGGCCGTTATTACACCCTACCTTCTGAGAAACGAAGCGCCGCCTTATAGCTGGTCCATTCGTTACGAACAATTACGCCGGGATAAAAAAACCATGCAGACCGACGATCAGACGTTCAATAAGGTCCGGACCCTGATCGAAAAGGCGGCGTCCAATACGATCTGGCGCCAAAAAGAATGCGTCAATTTGATTCCCTCCGAGCAATCCTATTCGGCCATGACCCGGCTGCTTTCCATCATGGACCCCGTGGGGCGATATGCCGAACACAAACCGGTCAAGGCTTTTAAAGAAGCGGACATCTTTTACTATCAGGGCACAGATTTCATTTCGGAAGTTGAAGCGCTGCTCCAATCAGAACTAAAGAAATATCTGGATTGTACGGAAGTAGAAACACGGGTGATTTCCGGCCAGATGGCCAATGTCGCCATCTTCAGCGCCCTGGTGGATTATTTAAACCGGGTCGATCGGAAAAGCGAGCAGCGCCGGATTCGCAAAGTAATGAATAATCACATCATCAAAGGCGGTCATCTGAGCGCCCAGCCCATGGGGGCGTTACGGGATTTTGTGATGCGCGATCCGGTATGGGAAAAACCGGCCGTGGTCAACTTCCCGGTATTAGATGATAATCCCTACAAAATCGATACGTCAGCCTGTCGCGAGCTGATCGCCCGGCATCGACCCGAGTTGATAATTCTGGGCAAGAGCATGATTATTCACCGTGAACCGGTGGCCGAAATTCGGAAAATTATTGATGAACTCGAGTTGGACTGCATTCTGATGTACGACATGGCCCACGTGCTGGGGCTGATCGGACCCTATTTTCAGCAACCCTTTAAGGAAGGTGCGGATATCGTAACCGGATCGACGCACAAGACCTTTTTCGGCACCCAGCGCGGTATTATTGCGGCCAACTATACCCAGGAAGATCTGCTCTATAATTTCTGGGAAGCCGTCCAACGCCGATCCTTTCCGGGCAGCCTCAGTAATCATCATCTGGGAACGCTGCTGGGACTGCTCCTGGCCGCTTACGAGATGAATCATTTTAAAGACGACTACCAGAAGGCGGTGCTTAACAATGCCAAAGCGTTTGCCGCGGCGCTGAAGGATTGCGGATTGGAGGTCGCCGGCGATCCCGCCGTTTCCTATACGGAGACCCATCAGGTCATCCTGAATGTGGGCTATGCCAAGGGGCCGGAAGTTGCCCGGTGCCTGGAAGACAACCATATCATCGTCAACTATCAGGCCGCGCCGGATGAAGAAGGGTTTACTGCTTCCGGCTCGCTGCGAACCGGCGTGCAGGAAATGACCCGCTTTGGCATGACAGACAAGGATTTTGGTGAACTGGCCCAGCTTACGGCCGATGTGATTCTCAAGCAAAAAAACGTCAAAGACGACGTGCGTGCATTTCGTCGGCGCTTTTTGGACATGCAATACTGTTTTTCGGGCGAAGAATTTGAAGATCTGATTCAAAAACTCCATCAGCTGGTCTAATGCGAATTAAAATGAAACTGGTTGCACAATAAATCGACCGCTTTTTCAGACATGAGCAGATGACCTTGCTTATTGGGATGAAGGCCGTCCTCCTGATAAAATTCTGGCAGAGGCTCGCCGTTTTGGCCCAGAAACGGGTGATAGAAATCCAGCAAGGCAATTTCGCTTTCTTGGGCCGACGCTGCCAATGCCGCTGCCAGGTCGGCTAATTTTTGCACGCATTTTGGCCACCCGGCGATCGGCGCCATCATTGCCTGACGCTGGATGTTTGCCATCAGCAAGGGCAAGGGAAGGCCCACGATCGGCGTAATATTATGAAACCTGGCCTGGCAGGCCATGGCGAATACGTTGGCTTGAATCAAATTGACATCGAGATCCCACCAAAGATCATTGGTTCCGCCTAAGATGACAACCATTTCAGGTTCATGCCGAACTACGTCGTGATAAAAGCGACCCAGCAGTCCGGCGCTGGTATCTCCACCAATGCCGCTGTTAATGGTAATTACGTTCAACCTGTTTTCTACCAGGGCCGGCCAGGTAAAATTTCTATCCAGCTCAGACGCTTCGGTCAGGCTGTCGCCGTGACATACAATCGTTTTCATGGGTTTGCTTTGCGTTTAACAAAAAACTTTTTGATGCCCGCCAGGAGCGGTTTGCGGATGTGAACCTTTAAAAGAAGATCTCCGGGTTTGCCGCCGGATTTGCCTTGCTCGCCCATCCCCGCCAGCCGAATGCGCTGACCTTCGCGGATGCCGGGCGGAATTTTGACCACCAGCTTTTTGGACCGGTGACGCAGATAATATGCATAAGGTCCTCCCTGCAGCGCCTGCTGGGCACTCAGATAGAGATTTTCATGGATGTCGGCACCGTCTTCCGGTAGTTGCACACCACCGATTTTTTTAAGCAAAAAACGGACTATTTTTGCCAGATTTCCGCTCAAGGGGAATTGTGCCTGCTGTTGATGACCTGTTTTCGAAGTTCCGCGAAAAACATATCCTCGGGTATAAACGCCCGGTCTTTTGAATTCGAATTGCTGGTATCCCTTGCCGTAGAATTCTCTAAAAATTTCGTTGGAACCCCTTAATCCGAAGCTTTTGGCCATCTCCTCAAAAATGTGGTTGATGTCCGATCCGCTAAAAATGTCCTGTTCGGAATAATTTTTTCTAAAATGCGTGTAAGCCGAAGATCCAAACTGAGTTCTTAAATGATCATATTCGCTTTTTTTGGCCGGATTTGACAGAACGGCATAGGCTTCATTGATGCTTTTCATCTCTTCGGCAGCTGCAGGGTTTTCTTTGTTGAGATCCGGATGATATTTAAAAGCCAGCTGGCGGTAGGCCTCTTTGATTTGTGTGGCCGTGGCGTTCTGATCCACCTTCAGGACCTGATAGTAGTCCGCTTGCGCCATTATTGTATGTTTCCTTTTTCGGCAAATCCGGCAATCACCAACCAGGCCTTGACATCAAACTTCAGGGCCGGGTTGCGGCACATTTGCGCTGCCTGCAAGCGGCTGATGAGTTGAACCTCGATGAGTTCAGATCCGGTATTGCCTGCTGTTGAAGGCTGTCCGTCACACTCAGCATACACCATTGCCACGGATTCGTCGGTCATGCCGGCTGATGAATATAGCGGCGGACTGATCTTGATACAGCGAGTCAGATTGAGCCCGGTTTCCTCCAGCAACTCGCGACGCGCGGTCATCTCAATGGTTTCGCCTTTGTCCATAAGTCCGGCCGGGAAACCGTATTCAAAATCCGCCAACGGCACCCTGAATTCTCTGGTGACAACCAGCTTGGCGGCTGCCGTGTGAAAGGGCACAATCACAACGGCATCGGGCGTATTGTATTTTCCGCTGATACATTTGGGCTCAGCAGCACGAGAAACAGTTTGCCACGATCGGCTGCGGCCGGCCGGATCGACATAGGCGACGTCGTACATGTTCAGCCATTTTAAGTTCGTGAGTTTAGCCGCACTTCGGATTTGCATCTTTTTACGCATTTTATTTCACAGGCTATTCGGTGGTTTTATCAATGTAATACAGGGTTGCTCCCACGGGGGCAAACGCGAGAAAGAGAATATTGAGAATCGGAATCAAAAAAAGAAGGCCGAAGCCCAGGTGAAAGAGAAGGTTGCGTCTCAATATCCGGAACCGTTCGCCGAACGGCACCTGCCGTCTGGCAGGGATCAGATCCGTATTGTCCCAGGCCAGAAAAATTACGGCTGTCGCCGATGATAAAACAGTTATCACCGGTCCCAGAGGTGTCAACCAGCCGGATATCATCAACAGAAGGGTCAGCAATACCGGAATCGTCGCTCTGGGGATTTCCTGCTTGACCAGAAACAAAAATTGCAGCCACAAAGTTGTATTTTGGGGCGCCCGAATCGTGCCTGTCAGCGATTTTTCGGTGATCCGGGACATCAGATCCATGATAAAAACGCTGAATAGAATCTGTGAGACAAGGTAAGATAATACCGCCGACAATCCCACCAAAACAGCCGATAGCAGCCAGGACAGAAGATACCACAGCCATAGAACCCACCGGCTTTCGGGTCGGCCCCACATGAAGTTTAGTATCTCTTGATGATAAACCAGAATAATGCTGGCCGAGGCAATGGTGATGATAATCACCACGGCAAAGCGAATAAGCCCCAGCAGAAGCAGCTTTGGATTTTTCAAACTCAGCGCCAGGCCCTGTAGATTATATTTTATTCCACTTAAAATATTCATTTTCGATCAGACCCCATTCTCAAAAAAAATAAAATAACACAATTACGCTCGGTTTTCAAAAACCATTTTGGTTCGTTTCAATAAATGTCCCTATTCATCTATTGCTGTGAACAAATTTATCGCCGCTGAATAGAAAAGAGCTAAAGTCATTGTATTTTATGGCCGATATATTCCTGGTAGTCAGCGGACAGCGGGGGCAGGGTTTTTAATATTCTTATATTAAAACCATCGAAAATTATGAAGCATATCAAAGTTCAACCCTAAATTTACGATGTTAAAAATTCGCTTGCTGCCGCTTTTCCGATGTGACGTCTTGGCAAATTCATTTCTTACGGGTGAGAAACATGTTGATCAAGGATAGAGATGGCCGGGATGAGGCCATTGAACAGCTGAGGAATCTTCTTTCCTTGAATTTGAGTTCCAGAAAAAAGTTTTTGATTGAAAGGGAGCTAAAAAATATAAGTCCCGGAG
>Ga0307426_1002096_pt1 | contig 12670 bp, 12 predicted proteins | sample SalMarWE160340MG_FD_202165 | JGI IMG/M metagenome (GOLD analysis project Ga0307426, IMG submission 202165) | Salt marsh sediment microbial communities from the Plum Island Ecosystem LTER, Massachusetts, United States - WE1603-40 | ecosystem: Environmental > Aquatic > Marine > Intertidal zone >... | reverse complement strand
GAGGCCGAACACCTTGACAGAGGCTACGAAAGAATCGAGGATAAACTCCGGTCGTTGGGCGCAAATATCCAACGTTATGAGGAGTGAGGCTTTTTGTTGAGGATCATCACATTCGTGATGAGAGGAAGTAACGTCATTTTTATAGGAACCGTACATGGATGAATGCATTTTTTGTAAAATCGCGAAAAAGGAAATTCCAGCAAAAATCGTTTATGAAGATGAGAAGATCCTCGCTTTCGACGACATCAACCCTCAAGCACCCGTTCACGTCCTTCTCATCCCAAAAAAACACTACGCCTCCCTTAATGAGATTCCCGAGGAGAAGATCGACCTCCTCGGACACCTTATGCTCAAAGCCCGGCAAACGGCAAGGGACAAGGGGATCAAGGAAAGCGGATACCGGATTGTGCTCAACACGGCCGGAGACTCGGGACAGGATGTCTTTCACATCCACCTTCATGTTCTCGGGGGAAGGCGCATGAAGTGGCCACCCGGATGATCGACCGTTTGGCATTTCAAGGGTGAATTTTTATAATAGGCTCTCTTCCAATATATGTGTGAGAACAGAGACTCTCGTGCGTGGAGAATAGCGCTCAAAGATGATCAGAGCCATATTGGAACAAAAAACTCCTTGAAGCTTATTCAAGGAATTGCGCGCACAATATAGAAGAGGTCCTGGTAAAAAACAGAAAAAAAAGGAGGACGCATCATGGAAATCACATGGTTAGGGCATTCTGCGATCAAAATAAAAGGATCAAAAACTGTGTACATCGATCCCTTCCTAACAGGCAACCCCGTGGCATCCACAACTCCCAATGAAATCACAGAAGCGGATGTGGTAATCGTCACCCACGACCACAGCGATCACAAAGGAGATTCCTTTGAAATCTGTAAAAAAACAGGTGCCACTCTGGTCTCCGTTCATGAAGTGGCCGTGCAGGCGGAAGAGCAAGGCATCCCGGCTGAAGGGATGAACATAGGGGGAACGATCGAAACAAAAGGAGTCATCGTCCACATGGTCCAGGCACTTCACTCAGCGGAATCCGGAGACCCGACAGGGGTAGTCGTGGAGCTCGACGGACAGAAGCTCTACCATGCTGGTGACACGGGTTTGACCTACGACATGAAACTCATCGGAGAATTTTTCCATCCGGATTTGAGCTTTATCCCCATCGGGGACAGGTACACCATGGGCATCGGGTCTGCCACAAAAGCCGTGGAGTTTGTCCAAACAAAAAGGGTCATCCCCATCCATTACGGAACTTTTCCGATCGTAACTGCTGATCCTGAGGAATTCAAAAGGAGAGTGGGTGAGACTGCCGAAGTCATTATCCTCAAACCCGGAGAGAGTTACACTCTCTGATAACACGGAGTCCTGATCCAACATCCGAAATTTCTCATCCCACATTCGAATAACATTTTGACGGACAAGCGAAATGGCATACTTGATTGACGGGAACAATTTCATAGGGCACACTTCACCCAATGAGTTGAGAGACTATCGGAGTAAATGCAGTCTGATTTCTAAATTGTTGATCTTCCATAAAATAAAAAGAACAAAGATATTCGTCGTTTTCGATGGACCACCGGATCCCTCAATAAACGATCAAATTTTCCCGGACAGGTCCTTGACTGTATTCTACGCGGACAGAGGACAGAATGCAGACAGGATCATAAAAAACATCATATCCAAACATGCCAGGAAGCGTCGATTCTTTGTTGTGAGTTCCGACAGGGAGATCAAAGATTTCGCTAGAAAGCACGGGGTCAAACCGCTATCGTGCGAGGCGTTCAATAAAGAGCTTAAAACCGCCCTTAAAGAAAACAAAGATCTCTCGGAAATGGACAAAAATGAGATCGTCCCATCCCCACTCGAAATCAGCCATTGGACCGACATTTTTGAGAAGAAGAGATGAAAAATATCGCCATTATCGGGGCTGGACGCCTGGGAACCTCTTTAGCACATGCTCTGTCCCAAAAGGGCTATTCGATCAAGGCGCTTTCCTGCCGGTCATTGTGCTCTGCTGAAGAAAGCCGTCACATCATCGGGCAGGGCAGCCCATCCACAGACAATGTCCGAACTGCCAGCCAGGGAGAGATCCTTTTCCTCACTGTTCCGGATGACGAACTCGGACGGGCGGCTAAAGACCTTGCGTCCGCAGCCTTGGAGTGGAAAGGGAAGTTCGTTTTCCACTGCAGCGGCCTGTTGACGTCTAAAACCCTTGCGCCCCTCAAAAAGAAAGGCGCACACACAGCATCGGTCCACCCCGGCCAATCTTTCCCTAATAAAGAATGCCCGATTGACATCTTTCAAGGTGTTTTTTTCGCTCTCGAAGGAGACGCACAGGCCCTGTCCGTAGCTAAAGATATCGTCAAAATATTGGGAGCCCGACACTTCACGATCCGCACCAAAGACAAAGCCTCCTATCACACCGCATGTAGTCTGGCATCCAACATGTGTGTTGTGCTCCTGTATTCGGCCATATCACTCCTCAGCGAGTGCGGAATCGGGGAAAAACAGGCGAAAAAAATCCTCTGGCCGCTCGTCGAAGGAACTTTACATAATGTAAACAAAATTGACATTTTTAGCGCATTGACAGGCCCTGTTCCCAGAGGTGATCTGAACACGATAAAAAAGCACTTGGCAGAACTTAAAAAATTTCCCTCTTTACACGGAATATACATCGACCTGGCACGCCAAGCCTTGGAAATGGCAAAGCGCGGCAAAAAAGTTTCAAGAGAAAAGATCAGTGCGATGGAGGCATTGCTGGGACACGAATAACCTCTTCCTTGAGCTCGACGCCAAACTCCTCCTTGACCCTTTTTTTGAGCTCAGAAGCGAGGTCGATAACTTCTCTGGCAGAGGCATGACCCCGGTTGATTATGAAATTGGCATGCCCTTCGTAAACAGCTGCATCTCCTTTGCTGAAACCTTTGGCGCCGATGCGCTCCAGGAGTTGAGCAGCGGGCACTTTTTTCCCCTCCGGAGAGACGGGATTCTGAAAAAAACTGCCCGCACAGGCGATGTCCCATGGAGGATGTCTTTTCTTTCTGCGCTCCAGGATATCTTCCATTTTGGTCTCAATCAACGACTTCGTCCGCTGTTCGAGCTGAAGAACCACCCCCAAAACCACTTCATGGCTCTCTTTAAGGGCGCTGTAACGATAATCAAAGGAAAAATACTCGTTGTCTCTCCTGACTTCCTTATCCGTTTCATCAAAAAGCATAGCTTCCACCACACGATCGCCGATTTCCTCATCAAAGGCTCCGGCATTCCCACAAACAGCCCCGCCGACAGTGCCGGGGATTCCTGCTAAGAACTCTAAACCTCCCAACTCGTTCTCAGTACAGTACTCGAGGATGTCTTTCAACGAGCTCCCTGAGTCGCAGCGGATGAGTCTTCTGTTCTGTCGGTCGATCCCTTTAGCTTTGTTCTTGATGATAAGTCCACGGAATCCTTCATCTTCGAACAACAGGTTGGTACCACCGCCTATCACATAATGATACAGAGAGCACTGGCGCGCCAAAGCAACGGCTTTCACCAATTCAGTGCTCGAGCGGGCACAGAAAAAATAATCCGCATTGCCGCCTATACGAAAATGGGAACATTCGGAAAGCCGTACGGAAAAATTCAGAGGCTTTTCCAGAGTTTCCTGAAAAATTTTCGGGAAGTCTCTCCTCCTGTTGTCCATAGGGCCATTCTATCCTATATCGCCGCAAAAGTCTAAGTTTGACCAGCCCCAGAAGATTTCGACAAAAAGAGAACTCGGCGAGGGAAATCCAATAATTTGGATTTTATACACAATCCCGTAAAAAACTTTACGAAAATGCCCCAAAAGGCACAAAATCACCTCCGAATCACCAAAAAATGAAACATCATCTGCCTATCATTATATTTATCAGAAAACGTGATTTATGCGCGCCCCCACATGATCTTCAGTGTTTTTTTCCAGATGAAGGGCTGGAAATCAGCCTATGATATGGCCGGCTTTAACATTCCATAAAGACCCCGCATTTTTAACAAATAAAACATTATAGATCCAAACACTTTAATATTGGCACAGTTTTTGCTAGTATCGAGATTAGGTGAAAAGAAATTGCTTTTTTACTTGAATATATGCTAATATTTCGCTTTCCCGAAGTGGATAGATAGTAAACCATTAGGAGAGGTTGAACATGAAAAGAAGAGTACTCACAGCATTAACATTGACGCTGCTCATCGCCATCCCTGTGGTCGCGCAAGAAAATCCCTGTGATCAGGCATACATCAAAGCTATGACAACCCCAGATGCCAGCCAGAGGGTAAAGCTCCTCAAAGACTACCTGGGGCAATGTGGCGGAAAAGGATCCCAATACGAAAATTTTGCATATGCAAACCTGTGCACAACGCCATACAGCGGCAAAACAGCCGCTGAGACCATTGAATATGGTGAGAAGGCTATAGCGTTGGGCGGCCTGGATGATCTCATGAAATACCAGGTTCTCGTGACAGTGGCTGCCATTTACGGACAACAAGGACAGAACTTGGTAAAAGCAAAAACCTATGCCCAGCAGGCCATACAGATCGGAAAAGACCAGAACAACAACCAGCTTGTGGGTGCAGGCACTTATGTTCAAGGTCAGGTGCAAGAAAAATCCAAGGATTTTAAGGGCGCATCGAATTCTTATATCAGTGCTTACAACATCCTGAAAAATAAGCAGATCACCACTGACCTAAAAAAAGTGGCAAAAGCTCTTTACGATGCCAAGGAATACAGCGATGCTGCAAAAGCCTGGAAAGTTTGCGTCAGCGTAGCGAATGACTATCCCTGCATTGTCTATCTGGCAAACTCTCTGAATAGGTCCGGACAAAAGGACGAAGCTCTGACATATTACAAACAGGCCTACGCAAAAGAGAAAAAGGGCGATGTGGCATACAACATGGGAGTCATCCTAGCTTCAAAAAGCAACTCACACAACAACGGTTCAGCAGAGGCAATCAAGTATCTGCTCGATGCAAGCTTTCTCTCAGAAGCCAATTCTCAAAAAGCTATGGATCTTGCCCAACGGCTTTTCTTCAATCGAGAAGTCCCGGGATACAACGAAAAGATCAAGGAACTCGGCGATATAAGCAAAAACCTCGAGGCTCTAACAAAGAGCTTCAACGATAAATTCGGTGAAAAAGCCGAAGAGGACCTCTCCGACACTGAAAAAACAGAAATGGAAAAAATGTTGAAACTCCTTGAAGCAGAGCAGAACGCCGTCGAAAAGCTCCAAGCAGAACAGCAGCAGGCATTGGAGAAATTCAACGCTCTCGTCGATCAGACCAAAATACGTTTAGGCATATAATAACAGCCTGCAGCAGACTCCGATAACAATCTTCTCTCCGAATTCTTAAGCCTATTGGTGTGCTTTTACTCAAAAAAACAGCCGTTCCTCGATTATAAAAAGTTGGATGAGGAGAGGAGCACTTTTAAATCCGTGATCGTAAGCACACAAGCAAAAGGAGATGTCCCAATTGAACTTTTGTTCTTTCTGTAATAATATCAATACAATCCGGAACAGCGGCCGGAAAATCCGGCCCCTCTTCAAAATGAAAGAGTGACATCCAATGACCCTCACGCTCAAAGAGGCCCAAAAAAAAATTCACAAGCTCAGAGAAGATGTTGTCGCCCACGAAAAGAAATACTATGTCGATAACGACCCGCAGATTTCCGATTACGAGTTCGATGTGCTCGTCAAGGAACTCACAAATTTGGAAAGAGAGTTTCCAGAACTGGTAACGCCCGAATCGCCCACTCAAAGAGTGGGAGAACAACCCCTTGAGGGTTTTTTCCCGGTGGAACACAGCACTCCCATGCTCAGTCTCGACAACTCTTACACGCTGGAAGAGCTGAAAGAATTCGAGGACCGGATACGAAAAATCATACCCAAAGAAAAAATCGCTTATGTTGCAGAATTGAAGATCGATGGATTGGGAATTTCTGTGATGTACCGCAACGGAAAATTTGCGCAGTCCGTTACCAGAGGTGACGGTCTAAGAGGAGATGACGTTACCGCAAATGTCAGAACGATAAGGAGTATTCCACTCTCCATACGGCAATCGGATGAGCTCGAGGTCCGGGGTGAGATCTATCTGCCCTATCGTTCGTTCAAAAGAATAAACCGAATGCGAGAGAGCGAAGATCTTCCTCTTTTCGCTAATCCAAGGAATGCCGCTGCCGGATCCATCCGGCTTCTCGACCCGAAGGAGGTCGCCACACGAATGCTGGATGCCTTTCTCTATTCTCTGTTCATTGGAGGAGAGGAGAAGGAGAGCCAATGGCAAAACCTCATAACAATGAAAAATCTTGGATTCAAGATCAATCCCCATTCACGCCGCTGTTCATCACTTAAAGAGGTCATCTCATATTATGAAGAGTGGCAGGGACGCAGGGATACGCTCGATTACGACGTCGATGGCATCGTTGTCAAGGTAGATTCCACAGCACAACAGAAACTCCTCGGTAGCACGGCCAAATTCCCGAGATGGGCCATTTCATTCAAATTCCCTGCAAGGCAGGCAACAACTCGGATCAAAAACATCATTGTTCAGGTGGGAAGGACAGGAGCCCTCACACCTGTGGCTGTTCTTGAACCGGTCAAGCTCTCGGGAACAACGATAAGCCGGTCGACTTTGCACAATGAGGATGAGATCCGGCGGAAAGATATCCGTATCGGAGACTTTGTGCTGATCGAACGGAGTGGAGATGTCATTCCAAAGGTCGTCTCGGTGATGAAGGAGAGAAGGACGGGGAAAGAGATTCCCTTCGATTTTCCGAAGAAGTGCCCCGTGTGTCACACCTCAACATTCCGACCCGAAGATGAAGTCGTCTCCCGGTGCATCAACCCTTCCTGTCCTGCAAAACTACAAGAATCGTTTCTCCATTATGCTTCGCGACGGGCTATGAATATCGAGACACTCGGGGTGGCACTTGTGCACCAGCTTATGGCAAAAAAACTCGTTCAAACGATTCCCGACCTCTATGTCCTCAAATATGAAGACTTGGTGGACCTCGAAAGGATGGGACCCAAAAGCTCACAAAACCTGCTGGATGAGATCGAAAAATCGAAACAGCGCGACCTCAACCGTCTGATCTATGCGTTGGGCATCAGGTTCGTTGGTGAGCGCACGGCCCAAGCACTCGCCTCTCACTTTCGACGATTAGACTCTCTAGCCAAGGCTTCCTTGGAAGAGCTGATCCAGGTCGAAGATGTGGGACCCAAGGTCGCTGAAAGCATCGCCTTCTTCTTCCAGCAACGCGAAAATTTGGAGCTTTTAGACAAATTGCGAGCGGCGGGTGTCCGCTTCTTCTCTCAAACTGTGGCATCTCATGAAGGAGGGGCTCTATCCGGAAAGACATTCGTGTTGACTGGAAAGCTGACACGATTCAGCCGCGAAGAAGCGAAAAAACGTATCGAGCAGCTCGGGGGAACCGTCACCTCGTCGGTGAGCCGAAAAACAACTTATATCATTGCAGGGGAGGATCCGGGATCTAAGCTCGAAAAAGCTCAAGCATTGGGTGTGCCAGTCCTCGATGAAAAGGATTTCCTCAAAATGATCTCTCGCTGAATCGCAAAACTATTTCTTCTTTTTCTTCCCAAAAATGGCCTTCGCAAACTTATCTTTGAGCCCTTTCACATCAAAAGACAGAAGGTCCTTAAGGTCTTTGATGTCTCTAATTCCACCTTTTGACTCCGATCTATGAAGCTCCTTCAATTCTTTTAAAGCTTGAGGATTCCCCGGGTCGACTTTAAGGGCTTTGCCGAACTGGTTTTTTGCTTTTATTTTCAAATCTGCATTCTTATACATGACTCCCAGACCCAGATAACCATCCGGACTCCATGGTTCCATTTTTATCACCGTCCTGAAATGCTCTTCTGCCTTTCTCAGGTAGAAGGGGATCTTCGTCTCAACCATGGCAAGCAATAAAAAAAACTTGGATTTGTGAGGGTCGAGTCTGATGGCTTCATCCAAGTAGGCCATAGCCTCTTCATACCTCGCCTGGTTATAGAGTGTCTTGGCCTGTCGGAATTTCACATCTGCTTTCTTCCTAACGTTTCCTCGGTCACCCGCCCCTTCCTCTGCAAGTTCCTTGTCATATTCTTCTCTTTTATCATCATCGCTCAATATATGATAGGCCTTGGTGATCTGATCAAATACTTCATCGATCATTTCTTTTTTTTCTGCGGCTAATCCCCGTGAAAACAAGTCTGGATGGTATTTTCTAGCCAATCCAAAATAGGCCTTCTTGATGTCTGTCACAGATGCCGATTTGGAGACATCAAGAATTTGGTAGAAACTCATCGTAGTAATTCTGCCGAGGAAGTCTTCCGCGTTCTGAAGCTTTTCAGCCTGATCCTTTCTCATCGGTTTTGCTGCAGGCTTTTCCTCGGCGTCGACGACATATTCCTCCTGGCTCACCTCGATCAAATTCAAGCAATAAAAGAGATACAAGCTTTTCCAGAAGAAATCAGGATTTAATCCCGAGTACTTCAAGATGTCGGCGGGCGGAGAATCGGCATTGATCTTTTTTAGAACTCCCTTTTCCTCCTCAGTCAGATGAAGGATAAGACCTCTGTCCCTGGGAGAAATGGTCTGTTTTTTCAAAAATTTTTCCAGGTTGGAATCATATTTCATGCGTCGCACCCCATCTGTGATGAGGGTGGGAATGCTGATCTTTGAGTCCAGGTCCTCCAGGCTCAATTCTTCTCTTTCCTGGAACATGAAAGCACCATTAAATATCGGGAAAAGGTTCAGGGTAACTTCTCTCATCTGATAGGTCAATCCATCCAACAGATCTTGTTGCGAGATGAGCCCGCGCTTGACCAAGACTTGACCGATGATTTCCATGGGCTCGATGTACTCTTCGATGTTTAGATACGCCTCCTGCGAGAGCTTCCCTAACCTGTATAAAACCTCACCTAAAAGCTCCGGCTGTTGGTTTGTTTTGGTAAAAACGAGATTCCCATCCTGGAAATAGAGATATTTTTGGATGCTCTGGTATCGAAATGTTAGCTGTCCCTTCTTATTATGAAAATAGATATCTCGGAGATAGCGGCCTATATGCTCCATATTATTGCCTGCTTGGCCCTTTTGGTTTGGTCATCCTGTTTTCCGTACTAATGGACGTTGTCTATATATATATTACAAACGCAATTCATTTTTCAATCAATATATCCATCCGCAGAGTATTTGCAAATCGGCGAAGGCATGAATTGGCACATTCAATAATGAAATTTGTGTTCGTTCGATCACAGATTTGGAAATGCCACCCCTCTCGTATGCGAGATTGCAAAGCTCTGCAAATTGTGTTAATTTTTCATTCATGAAGGTTGCCATTGCCCAGATCGCCCCACATTTGGGAGATGTGGACAAAAATTTAAAACTCCACGTGGATTTAGTCGAAAAAGCTAAAAAAAATGAGGCAGATCTCCTCGTGTTTCCAGAATTGAGCCTCACCGGATACACTCTCCAAGATTTCGTGCCGGATGTCGCCTTGAAGCCTGATCAAGCCTCTGTCTTTGATCGATTGAAACAACTCAGTGAAAACATATCTCTGGTCGTGGGGTTTGTGGAAGAGAAAGACAAAGGGCTTTTTTTCAACTCGGCTGCGTTCCTCACGGATGGGAAAATACAGCACATCCACCGCAAGGTTTTCTTGCCCACCTACGGTATGTTCGAAGAATTGAAGTTTTTCGGCCAGGGGAAAAACTTTCAAACCTTTCCCTCACCTTTCGGAAAAACTGGCCTGATGATCTGCTACGATTTTCTTCATTACGGAGCGGGTTATCTTCTGTTTGCCGGAGGCGCCGAGGTCGTCATCGTCCTCAGCGCAGCTCCGGGAAGAGGGATCACCGGGGAAGAGGGATGGGAAACAAGCCACATGTGGGAACTCATGGGAGAATCCTTGTCGCGATTCTCCACCTCCTTTGTCATTTACGCCAATCGAGTGGGCTTTGAGGACGGAAAATCCTTCGCCGGAGGATCGTTCATCTACAACCCGGGTGGCAAGCTTATGGCAAAGGCCCCGTACGGAGAAGAGGAGTTTTTGGTGGCGGAGATAAACCTCGATGAAATCCGGACTTTCCGAAAAAAATGGCCCTATAAAAGGGATGAGAAACCAGAAATAATCCTCGAGGCCCTCAAAAGAATAGTCAGAAAATATGAAGATTAACACATCCTTTGTCGAAAAGATCCTAACTCTGTTTATCAAAGAGGAACTGGCGAAGTTCCACTTCCAGCTAGGAATTGTGGGGATTTCAGGAGGACTGGACTCGACTGTTTGTGCGTTTCTTGCTTCGAAAGCCCTCGGACCAGGCAACGTGATAGGCTTTATTTTGCCCTATGGAGATACTTTCGGCAGGGATATCGACGCTCTGGAGGTTGTCCGCACCCTTGGAATACGATCAGAGATCATCAATATCGCTCCCATGGTTGACGCCTATTATAACGAACACCCCACAGATAATAAAATCCTGATCGGAAACAAAATGGCCAGGGAAAGAATGTCCATCCTGTATGACTTCTCTGCGAGGGAAAAGGCACTCATCCTGGGAACGAGCAACAAGACAGAGCTGCTTCTCGGGTATGGAACGATCCATGGAGACATGGCCTGTGCGATAAACCCATTGGGAGACCTCTACAAGACGCAGATCCGGGAGCTCGGTCAACATTTGGGCGTCCCCGATAAAATCCGGAAAAAGGAGCCAACAGCCGGGCTCTGGGAAGGACAAACCGACGAAGAAGAACTCGGCCTGACATACGAAGAGGTCGACAGGCTGCTCTATCAGATGGTCGATAAAAGAAAAACTGCCGATGAAGCGATCGCTATGGGCTTCAAAAAAGAGATGGTCAAGCGTGTTGTTCTTCTTTTAAAGAACTCCGAATTCAAGAGAAAACTCCCGCCTATCGCCAAACTCTCGGAACGCACCGTTGGGCATGATTTCCTTTTCCCTTACGACAGAGAACAATAGTCTGGGTTATACGAGGGAAACTATGGACGGCGAAACCAACCAGGAAAAAAGTGCCGGCACGCTTTATGTGGTCGCCACTCCGATAGGCAACCTGGATGACCTGACGTTTCGAGCACTTAAAACTCTCGAGTGCGTACAGATCATCGCCTGCGAAGACACCCGTCAGACAAAAAAAATTTTGAACGCATACAACATCAAAAAGAAGCTTATCAGCTATTACCAGCCCAGAGAGAAACAAAAAATTCCTTTCATCATCGATCGTCTCTTGAAAGGAGAGGATGTGGCACTTGTTTCGGATGCGGGCACACCAGGCCTCTCGGACCCTGGTTTTCCCCTTATCAAGGAGGCAATCGACCTGGGCATCAAAATCGTCCCTATTCCTGGCCCGTCGGCCCTGACTGCGGCTCTGTCTGCAGCGGGACTGCCGACACACCGATTCCTTTTTCTGGGCTTTCCACCTCCGAAACGAGAAGCGACCAAAAAATTGCTACGATCGCTCAAGGAAGAGGCTTCGACTCTGATTTTTTATCTTCCCCCGAGAAAATTTTCTTCTTTTTTGAGTGTCATCCACGAAATCTTGGGGGAAAGGCAGGTCGTCATTGCCAGAGAGATGTCCAAGATACACGAGGAATTCATTCGCGGAACAGCCAAAGAACTCACTCTTTCCCTGAAAGAAATATCTAATAAGGGAGAAGCCACAATCCTCATCGGTCCTCCAAAAAAGCGGAAGAACCAAAGGTAAAACGCAAACTTCTATGGGGAATCCCATTCCTTTCGATTTTTTTTAAGGCTTTTTATATGCCCAAAAACAAAAAAATAAAAAAATTCTTAAATACTTGACAAATAGGCACTCAGATATTATATTATATACATACTCAAATAATTAGGAGGTTAAAATGGCAATTATTCGATGGGATCCTTTCAGGGATCTGGTGACTCTCAGAGAGAAAATGAATCGTCTGTTCGAAGAGGCCTACTCTGCTCGCGGAGAGGAGCGTGATCTTGTTTCTAGCTCATGGACACCTTCTGTCGACATTTACGAAACCGAAAATGCGCTCTTTTTGAATGCAGAAGTTCCTGGGATCAAAAACGATGACATCGAGATCAAGATCGAAGACAACACTCTGACTCTCAAGGGAGAGCGCAAGTTCGAGAAGGAAACAAAAGAAGAAAATTATCATCGTGTAGAAAGAGCCTATGGGTCTTTTTACAGATCATTCTCGCTTCCGGCTTACATAGACCAGAATAAGATCGAGGCAGAACATGAGAACGGTGTGTTGAAGATCACCATGCCCAAAAAGCTTGAGGCCAAACCTCGTCAAGTCAAGGTTCTTAAGCTCAAAGGACAGGCCACGCCCGAAAAGAAGGCTAAGAAATAAACTCCACTCATTAGAACAATCAAAGCGCCCAGGCTATTTTGTTTGGGCGCTTTTTTTATGCGCTATGCTTGGGCGAGGGTGAGAGCGCGAACCTCTTTCGCTTCGGCTTCGACTAAAATCTTGCTACACTCACGAACGGTGGCACCAGTTGTGTACACATCATCGAGCAGGAGGACGGTTTTATTTTTAACCTCCTCTCGATTGTGGACTGCAAAGGCACCCTTCACGCTTCTCAACCGGTCTTTCATGGACAGAGACATCTGGGGCGGCACGTTTTTCACTTTCACGAGCTGTTT
>Ga0307426_1002095_pt1 | contig 12671 bp, 10 predicted proteins | sample SalMarWE160340MG_FD_202165 | JGI IMG/M metagenome (GOLD analysis project Ga0307426, IMG submission 202165) | Salt marsh sediment microbial communities from the Plum Island Ecosystem LTER, Massachusetts, United States - WE1603-40 | ecosystem: Environmental > Aquatic > Marine > Intertidal zone >... | reverse complement strand
AGTTTTTAATCTTTCTTTTATGTGCGGTTTAAGTTTCTGCTCAGTTGCAATTTTACTCATAATGATCGGTAAACCCAGGGGTGAACCCATTGTAACGAGCGTATCGATTTTAAATCCCGGGAGAAGAAATGTTAACACATCATATATTACAATGGAGCCCATAGAATGTGCGATCAGAAAAATCTCATCATTCTTATGTTTTTTCAGAACATCGGCAGCTTTTTTTCTTATCACATCCTTTGCAGAATATTTAGTATTGTTTTTATCCCGGTATTCTTCAGTGTAATAAATTTCCAGCTCTTTGAAGTATTTATGAATTATCATATCGGAGATGAAGGAATAATTTATCGAGAGATCTTCATTCAAAAAAATCTTATCCATTTGTTTTTCAATGAAGCCTAAAATTTTTTTACGTATGGGATGTGGCTTTGGAATAAAATTTTCAGGTGCAGGTGTATATTTTTCATTAATGTATAAAGGATTTTCTTTGTCGATGATTGTCTCATCCAATGATTTATTATTAAGAACATCCGCCCAGTATATAAGCTCGAAGTTCAGCTTAAAAGTATTTTTGTTAATGTATTCCAGACCTTCGAGAATTGATTTCAACCACCACTCCTTCAGTGTTTTTTCTGAAGGTTTATTACCTAATCCATGAATTCCTATGATTACTTTAGACACTGCACTATCTGCTTAGAATATAAAATGTGTGTATCTAAAATAACTAATGTTCCCCTTTTAATTTTGTAAACCGTTAAAACGGTTAATAATTTTTTCTTTCAACCATTGAGCACGGTCTGTTGTTATTCCATCAACACCAAAAGACCTCAGCTTCTTTGCTATTTCAGGATCGTTCACCGTCCACACATAAAGCTTCAATCCATTCGATTTTATTTTCTGTACAAATTTTTCATCAATCATATTTCCTGCCCATACATCAAGTCCGTCCAGCTTGTGTCCCAGAACTTTAGTGACTAACTTATCCACTGATGGCGGAAACAGTTTTCCAAAGAATGAACTGTTCAATCCCGAAAGCAAAAGCACTTTATGTTCAGGTAAAACCTGCTTTGCTTTTACAACACCAGAAATATCGAAGCTTATGAATTCAACCTGCTCAGCTTTTAAACCGGAGTTGCTGATTTCTTCCTTTAATAATTTAACAATCTCAGGACCACATTTTAACTCTATCACCAGCTTTTTCCCCGGCGGGACTGTAACCAGCACTTCATTTAATTCCGGGATCTTTTCATCTACCCATTTACTATCCTTATAAATTTCCAGGTTTAATTCCTTTAACTCTTTTAATGTTTGATCTTTAACCAGCTTATTTCTTCCCCAAATACGTTTTGTATCTTCGTCGTGAATCACAACAATTTTATTATCTTTAGATAAATGCACATCTATCTCAACAGCGTCAGCGTTTTTTCCCCATGCAAGATTAATCGATGCAAGTGTATTCTCAGGTGCATCGTAAGATTCTCCCCTGTGAGCTATAATTATGCAGTTATTGGAATCCATAAGGTTTTAAGCTATTGAAACAATTATCTAAGTTTAAAAACACCCAAATTAAAGCAAATTAACCAATTAACGCCTGAATAGGTAAAAATAAATAAATAGTATTGCAAAGCTGATATAAATTATATTATTTTTTACATTAAGTCATTATTGATATCCGTTTACCTTCTGATTTTACTTCAACGTCTCTTCGAAGGAACATCAATAATTATTTTCTATCATTATTTAAGGAGGTTTTATGAGAATCGTTAAATATTTTGTTCCACTTGTCTTCCTTTTACTCTCTGTACAGAATGTATCAGCCCAAAATTCTATGGATACAAAAATGGATATCGATCCGTTTTTCCAGGGTGTTATAAATGATCTCAGTGGGGTTGAGGATAAAATTGTATCATTAGCAGAAGCAATTCCACAGGAAGATTATGACTGGAGCCCAATGGAGGGTGTAAGGTCTGTAAGTGAAGTATTAAAGCATGTTGCAGGAGCTAATTATTTTTTGTTATCATTTGTTGGCGATAAAATGCCGGAAGGAATGACTGAAGATATGGGAAAAGATGTAACGGATAAAGAGCAAATTATAAAAATGGTAAAAGATTCTTATGCTCATACTAAAGAATTTGTCTCTAAAATGAAGCCAAGCGACCTTGATAAAGAAGTAGAGATGTTTGGCAATAAATCTAACTACAGAGCAGTGATGTTTATATTAACAGGCCATGGACATGAACACCTTGGACAGTTAATAGCTTATGCAAGATCCAATAAAGTCGTCCCACCGTGGTCTAAAAAGAACTAAGTGTAATTTGTTTATTACAGAACTCATCCCTGAAATGGGATGAGTTCTTTATGTATATAACACCTGACTGACAAATTACTTTCTTAGGTGTTTTTATTTTTTACTTCATTAAAAGCAATTTCTTTGTTTCTGAAAAATTACCCGCAGTTAATCTGTAAAAATACACTCCGGTAGGAAGATCAGCTGCATGTAATTCTATTTCATATTTACCAGCAGATTTGTAATCATCAACAAGTGTTTCAACCTCATTTCCCAAAACATCATATATCTTCAAAGTAATATACCCGCTTCCCGCAATCTGGAATCCGATATTAGTATTTGGATTAAACGGATTTGGATAATTTTGAAAAAGTTTATAATCATTTGGTAACGTTAGAGGTTCATCTTCGGTTGATGTAATATTAAAAAGAGGACGCATATAAGCATTCCCAAAGCCTTGTCTCAGTGCCCAGATATTCGGAGCTTTAATTGCCAGAGCAGCAAATGTCCAATCCGGGTAATCAAATCCTTCATTGAAACTGTTCCAGTTTTTTCCGTCATCATAGGAGATGAGAATATCATAAGAAGCAACAGAAGCAATTAATACATTTTGATAAGATGTAATATCCTTTATAATTTTTGAGTCAACGACATTACCCTGGTTATCAAACGTAACACCATATTTAAGTTGCCAGGTATCTCCCAGATCAGTACTGCTGTAAAGACCAAAGTCTCCAGCATACAAAATTCCATTAGTATAATAAAAACACCAGGTATCACCTGCAGGATATGGCAGATGACGTGATTGCCATTTTTCGCCGTTATTAGTTGAAAAATATATACTATCGGAACCGGCAAAGATTGTATTTCCCACTGCGTATATTGTCCGAAACCCACCGTTTGCTGGGCCAAGCGGCTGCCAGTTAGCACCATCATCACTTGATCTAAAAACACCATTACCCCATGTAGCAGCAAATACATAAGAATTATTTTTTGTGAATGCCCAGACACTCATACCTTCCATACCCTTGGTTTCAATCCAGTTACTACCATGATCTGATGTTCGATAGACTCCGGGTCCGGTACCTTCCGTTGCTGCTAAAATGTATTGATTGCTGGTAATAACATCAAAAACCAAACGACCACTCAAACCAATTGAAAACCAGGGATCACCTGTATCTGTAGTTGAATAGACCCCATTTAATGTAGCGGCTAATACCTCGGTGTCTGTCGCATAAAGATTATTTCCAATTTGTGCATCACCAAGATTAGTTTGCATCCATTGTGCATTTAATGGATTCCCAATTGAAATAATCAGAACAAGTATGCCAATTTTCATAATGTTCCCCTTATGATGAATTTATTATAAGATTTATTTGAATTTAAGAGACAATTTATATGCCCCGTTAAATTGTGAATTATTTAATAGTATTGTAATCTTCCTAAAAATTCTCTATGGAAAAAGGTGATTTTTCCAGGCAATTATAACTTGACTGCTATCAATCAATTTTTAACGGAATGAAAAACGATCGGTTTGAATACAACGCTGGTTAGAATTGGATGTAAATTTGAGTTATTAAGATCTTTGATTCGGATAATAAGATTAAATTGGCAAATGTTTTAACAGCCAGGAACTTTATCCAGATAAATTCTAACCCGCTTTTCATTTTACACTCTCTTCAATAATTTTAATTTCTTCATATTTTAAAGACATAAAGTTTACAACCCGTTTTTCAGTATCGTGGAAAAATTCTCCACCTTATTTAAATACTTGTCAAGTTTGATCGCGAGATTTTCTTCAATTCATTTAAACTCAGATTCAAGCTTTTTCAGGTCTTTGAATATTCTGAGTGGATTCTCTGGTCCTCAAAAATATACCTGATAAATGGGATCAGGTTCGATCAATATCAGTGGATTATCAAGCCCTACATTTAGAAATATTTCTTAGTTTTAATTTATAATTGAGGAAACCGTTCAGGGCTGGAATGGGAAGTTGTAATACATAGCCTTCTAAGTATTGTCCTAAATATAATAATAATTAATTATGACATAATGCCCTTGAACGGTTTCCAAATTTTTTAAATTATTTCAACAAATTCATCTTTTTAATTTGTATAAAATTACCTGCTTTTAACTCATAAAAGTAAATCCCGCTTGCTAGATTTGATGCTTCGAGATTGTAATTAAATGTACCTGCAGAAAGGTTTTGATTTACCAAAGTTGTTACCTCATTCCCCAATATATTGTAAACTTTCAGTGTCACAAATTCATTTTCCGGAATTGTAAAACTGATAGTGGTAGTCGGATTAAAAGGATTCGGATAATTCTGTAAAAGTTTATACTCATCCGGGGAAATCGAAGAGACCTCTTCAATAGTTGTTACACCTGCAGGAAATTGTCCAACTGTTCCATCTGCCAAAGCAAAGAATAACCCAAATACTTCGCCATTCTGATTTGAAGATGGATTTAGGAATCCTGAAGCAAATACAACGGCACTTCCGCCACCAAGAGACGATAAGTCGGCAATATAAGATTCTACTAATGTTGTTCCATCCGATAAGGTCAAGTCAAGCGTGTATGTTGCAGGAGGAACTGTAATATAATCGGTGATATCTTCATAAGCAGCATCATCAACTAATGTTGCAACATCTCTGGCAATTACATCTACAGTTGGCGCATCAGTCGCACCATGAATTACAAAGAATTCTACATCTGTACTTGTTGCATTTTCTCTTGCATTTGCATTTATAAATAATGTAAAAGAGGTATTTTTACCTTCAGGATTTGATTCAAATGAACCTGGGTCCAAAACACCATTAGCTACAGCTACATATGTTTCATTTTCTATTAAAGTAACAGTAAAGTTTTTTAGTGTATCTCCAGCGGATGTGCTGTTTGATCCAGCAACACCGATGTTTATTGGGATTCCAGCGGGGGCATCTATATACTGGGTTGCATCTCTGAAATTAAAATTATCCAGCAATAACTCTCCATCCAGGTAAATGTCTACTGAAGCAGCACCGGGATCTGCAGCATTATGAATGACTTGCAATCTGGCTGTTTGTGCAAATAAATTATTCACCCCTGTTATAATCAGTAATAATAATAATAATGCTTTTAAAGTTTTCATGATTTTCCTTTCTTATTAACTAAGTCTAGTTTAAATAACCGTTAACTTTAGCGTAATTGAATAACTCCTGCTGTAATATTTTCCTCGCCCTATAAAGACGTGAACGGACAGTACCTATTGGAACATTTACAAGCTCGGCTATTTCATCATACGTATAACCATCAAGATCGCAAAGAAAAAAAACATCTTTCATTTTTGCAGGAAGTTTTGCTAATGCTTCCGAGAGTTCATCATCAAAAAGATTATGATAAAAATCCAGATCAAGATTGTTACTTTTCGATTGATCGGATTTTATGTGTTCATAAACTTCTTCAATCTCATCATAATCAACCTTTACAGGTTCTCTTTTCATTTTCCTGTAATTATTGATAAAAGTGTTTCTCAGAATCATAAACATCCACGCTTTACTGTTAGTACCATTTTCAAATTGATGATAATTCTTATATGCTCTGTAATATGTTTCCTGTACAAGATCAGACGCGTCATCGGAATTAGCTGCAATTTTTAATGCATAACTATATAGTGCATTTTTGTGCGGCATCGTTGCATTTTTAAATTCATCCTGTTTTTCATCTTGAATTCTGCTTCGGATTAATTTTTCTGGACTGATCATTGTACTGTCCGTTCCTTGTCTAATTATTAATTAATTTTTATTCAGGGATGAGTACTGTATCTATAATATGAATTACCCCATTCTTAGCCATAACATCAGCAGAAATAACTTTAGAATTATTTATAACAACACCATCATCATTTGTTGTAATGCTAATGTTTTTACCGGATAGGGTTTCAGCTTTATTAAGCTTAACAACCTGATCCGAGGTTACTTTACCCGATACGACATGGTAAAGAAGAATGGATTTAAGAGTTTCTTTGTCCTTTAATAAGGACTCAATAGTCCCTTCCGGTAATTTGCCAAATGCTTCATCTGTTGGTGCAAATACTGTGAATGGACCTTCGCCCTGAAGGGTTTCGACTAAGCCAGTCTCTGTTAAAGCTTTTGCAAGTGTATTGAATTTACCTGACTCAATAGCAATAGTTACAATGTCCTTTTTAGATTCATTTTCTTTATGGTCATTAGCAAATAAAGGAAATGAAAATATCAGTGAAGTTAATATCACTGAAAGAACTTTTTGGGGTGAAAGAATTGTGGTTAACATAATGTTACTCCTTATTTTGATTTATTATTAGAAATTAGATCAATTTGACTGTCTATCAAATGTCTAATATTTGTTGGATCAATTATAATAAATTGTATAGTATTTGTCAAGCATCTTGGACAATTATTTTTTAATTGAACTTTATAAATGGTATAAACGTTATATTTTTAGCAGATTTAATGATGAATAGTTTTTATACATTGTTGAATTTATTTAGACAAAATCTTAATTTTGAATCAAAAAATTGAAATGTAGATGTATAAATACCCAATTAAAGTAGTCAGCCAAATGACCGGTTTAAGCGTTTTCGTTATTCGTGCCTGGGAGAAAAGATATAATGTTGTTTCACCCGAAAGGACTGAAACAAACCGGAGGCTTTATTCTGAAGATGATATTGAGAAGCTGAAATTATTAAATAACGCTGTGAACCTGGGGCATAATATAGGCGGAATCGCAAAACTCTCGGTAAGTGAACTGCGTTCTATTTTGGAACGAAACCCGGCAACATCAAATGTTCCAACGGAATTATCAACCGAGCAATTTGCAGATACGGAATCGATATTAAGTAGCTGTGTTGAAGCAGTAAAATCATACGACAGTAAAAAACTGAGTACAATATTGTTAAAAGCATCATCAAAGATGAGTCAACCCCTTTTAATTGAAAAGTTAGTAATACCTCTTGTTTATGAAATAGGAGATTTGTGGCATGAAGGTGATATTAGAGTTGCTAACGAACATATAGCATCGGCAGTAATCAGATCATTTCTTACAAACCTTATAGAACAACACATTCCACCCCAAAATGCACCAATCATAATTTCGGCTACTCCGAGAGGTCAGGATCATGAATTAGGCGCTCTAATTGCAGGGGTTACAGCGGCTTCAGTAGGTTATAAAGTTATATATCTTGGACCCAACTTACCTGTAGAAGAAATAGCTGCTGTAACAGATAATCTTGATGCAAAAGTTGTTGCGTTGAGTCTTGTTTATCCAAATGATGATCCACAACTAAAACTGGATTTGGTGAATTTGAAAAAAATGCTGCCAGGAAATACATCCTTGATCGTTGGTGGAAGAGCTGCTAATGGATATCTTGATGTACTTAATGATATAGGTGCAATCAGAGTTAATGATACCAAGCAATTTCGCATTGAGCTAGAAGCTATAAGGGAACAAAAATACAATTAGGTATTTATCATTTCTTTTATTCATTTTAAAATAGAATTGCATTCAATTGAAAATATTCCAAATTAAATCAAAGAAAATACTTAATATCTCTTTGGATAAATCATGGGATTTTTTTTCTAATCCAAGTAACCTTCCTAAAATTACACCACCATGGTTAAATCTTAAATTGACTTCCGATTTGCCTGACAAAATGTATGCAGGAATGTTAATTACATATAAAGTTTATTCATTTCCGGGTATTCCAATCAGCTGGGTTACTGAAATCACCCAAGTAAAAGAAAAGAATTTCTTTATTGATGAACAGAGATTCGGTCCCTACAAATTCTGGCATCATCAACATCATTTCAGGGATGCAAATGAAGGTATAGAAATGGAAGATATAGTCACTTATGCTCTCCCATTTGATCCTTTAAGCAGACCGGTAAATACTTTAACGATAGGAAGGAAGGTAAAAGAAATTTTCAAGTATCGGGAGGAAGTTCTATCTCAAATATTTCCTGATTAGGTAGATGAACAAAATCACATTTATCATATTATCCTAAAATCCACCATACATTGAAACTATTTGTTAATTTTGATTGTTACCTGTATAAATAAACGAAAATAAGTTATGAAGAGATCAATCATAATATTAATAATAATATTAACTGCTGCTTCTTTTGCTCAGGAAAATAATGTGAAAATTTACGGGAAAGTAATTGATAAACTAACCAGGCAGCCATTACCCGGCGCTAACGTTTTAGTATTAAACACAAATTACGGTGCATCAACAGATGTAAATGGAAAATTTGAAATTAAGGGTTTGGCTCCCGGTGAATACCTGTTAAGAGCATCAATAATTGGCTATAAGAGTGTTACCAAAAGCGGCATAATGGTTATGAGTGGATTCCCTTCCGAAGTTTTATTTGAACTGGAAGAAGAAGCTGTGCAATTGGAAGACGTTGTTGTAAAAAGCAATTTATTTGAAAAAAGCAGGCTCGATCTTACAAGTACCAGCGGGTTCAGTAACGAAGAAATAAGGAGAAGCCCGGGTGGATTTGAAGATGTAATAAGAGCTTTATCTGTTCTACCTGGGGTTGCCCAGGCAGATGCCGGCAGGAACGATTTAATTGTCCGCGGCGGTGCCCCTTCTGAAAATCTATACCTGATTGACGGCTACCAGGTTCCGAATATAAATCATTTCGGAACACAGGGCGCCACCGGTGGTCCGTTAAGTTATATAAATCTCGATTTCGTTAGCGGCACTACATTTTCTACCGGCGGTTTCTCAGTAATAAATGGCGATAAACTTTCTTCCACCCTATCAATTGATCTTCGAAGGGGAAGACAGGATCGTATTGGAGGGAAAGCCACAATTTCTGCTTCTCAATTCGGATTAAATTTAGAAGGACCGATATCTGAAAACTCACAATTTATATTTTCAGCAAGGAGAAGTTATCTCGATTTCATATTTAAAGCTGCAGATTTTTCTTTCGTGCCTGAATACTGGGATTTTTTAGGTAAAGCCGATTTTGAAATTGATAAAAATAATTTCTTATCTGTTTTAGTGATTTCTGCCATCGATAACGTTAACTACTTTAACGATACTCAGGATCAAAGATACGATAACTCAAAGATCATCGGCAGCGGACAAGTACAATATCTTGCTGGTATAAAATACCGCCACCTGATTGACAATGGTTTTGTCAAGATATCACTAAGCAGAAATTATGTCGATTATGATACACAGCAGCGCGATTCACTTTTAAATCCGGTGTTTACAAATAAATCAAAAGAAGTTGAAAATACTTTTAATGCCGGATTAACATACAAAATTTCCAATAATTCGGATTTAACAATTGGCGGAGATGCAAAGCTGATCGAATTTAAAGCGGATATTCTTCTCCCGACATTTAAAACAACTTTTAATGATTCACTTCCTGTAACCAAACTTGATACAAGCACTACTTATTCCAAAGGCGCACTTTACCTGAATTTTAATACCACGTTGTTTAATAAAATTATTGCAAACTTCGGAATTAGAGAAGATTATTTTAGTGTCCTCGAAAACAAATTCTATTTTAGTCCCCGTTTTTCAATTTCATATTTGCTAACGGATATAACAAGAATAAATTTCAGCACAGGGATTTACTATCAATCACCTTCATACATCTGGCTTGCAGGTAATACGATTAATACGCAATTAAGAAATATGAAGGTTGATCAATTCATTTTGGGATTTGATAACTATCTTAGCGATGATGCTTTAGTAAAAGTTGAAGGATTTTATAAAAAATATTCTGATTACCCTGTTAGTGCAATAAGACCGTACCTGATAATGGCAAATACAGGTGCAGGGTTTGCAGATGAAAATTATGAATCGTTCGGTTTAGAACCGCTACTACCTGAGGGTAACGGTAAAGCGAGAGGTGTAGAAGTTTCACTTCAGAAAAAATTATCGGGTTCACCATATTATGGTATTGCAAGCTTAACCTACAGCGCTGCCGATTACAAAGCTCTTGATCAGGTTGAACGAAGAGGGACCTATGATCAAACGTGGATCATAAGCTTAAGCGGCGGATATAAATTTAATAATGAATGGGAAAGCAGTCTTAAATTCCGTTATTCAACAGGTAAACCATATACACCGTATAAATCTAATGGGACACAAAATGTTAGCGATTATAATTCCCTTCGTTTTTCAGCAAATCATAGTCTGGATTTACGTTTGGATAAACTCTGGTTTTTCAGCGATTGGACTCTTATAACCTATATCGATATTCAAAATATTTATAACCGCAAAAATATTACAAGTGTTAGGTGGGATGTCAGGACTCAGAAACCTGAGTTTAATGAATCGATTGGTATTCTTCCATCAATTGGAATCAGTGCTTTATTTTAAGCAGTAAGTAATTTATTTAAACAATTGAACTTTCTCCTGATTCCAATTGTTCTTAATGTTAAAAAAGGGAAATGAAATGAGAGATCCAGGAAAAAGCATTGTTGAAAGCATGGAATTTGAAAATATTTCAGATGATCATTTGCTAACATCAATCGAAACGCCTTTAAGAAGTGATGCTTTCAAACTTAATGATGATCTAAAAATTGAATTGATCGAAAAGAATTTTAAAGAAATAATGCATGTGCTCGGTCTCGATCTTAACGATGAAAGCCTGAAAGACACACCGAAACGGGTTGCTAAAATGTATGTTAAGGAAATTTTCAGGGGATTGAATCCTGAAAACAAACCGCAGCCAACAATATTTGAAAATAAATTCCGATTCAATGAAATGCTGGTTGAAAGAAACATTACCATTTATTCCTATTGCAAACATCATTTTGTCCCGATTATAGGCAAAGCACATATTGCTTATTTCCCTAAAAATCATGTTATTGGTTTATCGAAGCTGAACAGGATCGCACAATATTATGCAAAAAGTCCGCAGGTTCAGGAAAGGTTAACTATTCAAATTGCCAGTGAATTAAAGGAAATCTTACAAACAGATGATATTGCCGTTATTATCGATGCAGATCATTTATGTGTAGCTTCGAGAGGTGTTAATGATACTAACAGTTCAACTGTAACATCCAATTACGGTGGTAAGTTTATGAATGATGACATCCGGAAAGAGTTTCTTAGTCATATAAAAACCATTTAAATATTAAAATGATTTTAGTAACCGGGGCAACGGGCTATGTAGGCGGCAGATTAGTGCCACGCCTTTTAGAAAAGGGATATTCAGTACGCTGCCTTGCGCGTGATTCATCAAGATTGATGGGTAGATGGGAAGGTGTTGAGGTCGTTCAGGCGGATGTTCTCGAAAAGGATTCACTTATAAAAAAATTTGATGGTATTGAAGCAGCTTATTATTTAATTCATTCAATGGGGGGTGATAATGAATTTTCAAAAACAGATTTAATTGCTGCTGAAAATTTTGCAAGAGCAGCAGAACAACAGGGAGTAAAAAGAATCATTTATCTTGGTGGATTAGGTTCTTCAGAAGAAAATCTATCAAAACACTTATTAAGTAGAATTAAAACCGGAGACACTTTAAGAAAGTTTAATGTACCTGTAACAGAATTCCGTGCAGGAGTAATTGTAGGTTCAGGTAGTCTCTCATTTGAAATGATAAGATATTTAACTGAGCGGCTTGCAATTATGATAACGCCGAAGTGGGTTAATACAAAAACACAACCAATTGCAATAAGAGATGTTCTGCGTTACCTGATCGAAGCGCTTACAATTGAAAAAAGTCGTGGGGAAATAATTGATATCGGCGGAGAGGATATACTTACCTACAGAGAATTGATGAGCATATATGCAGAAGTAAGAGGATTAAAAAGATACTTTATCAAAGTTCCGGTACTTACACCCAGATTGTCTTCGCACTGGATAGGGTTAGTTACTCCCCTTCCCTCAAGAATTGCAAAACCCCTGGTTGATGGTTTAAAAAACGAACTGCTTTGTAAAATTAATAAAGCGAAAGAGTTATTTGGTTTTAAGACAATCTCTTACAAAGAAGCTGTAAAGTTAGCTCTACAGCAAAATAAAGAAGGTAAAACCGAAACGATCTGGTTCAGTTCCTATTCTTCGGGAGTTAAAAGTAAAATAGTTCCTCATCATTTAGTACAAAAAGAAGGAATGATGATTGAGAAACGGGAAATGGTTGTTAAAGCTTCAGCAGAAATGACATTTAATGCTTTTACCTCGCTTGGAGGAAAGAATGGATGGTATGCAGATACTCTCTGGAAAATTCGGGGCTATATTGACCTATTATTTGGAGGGGTAGGGTTAAGACGCGGAAGGAGAAGCGAGAATGAATTAATAACCGGGGACCCTCTGGACTTCTGGCGTGTTGAAGCTATTGAAAAAAATAAAATGCTGCGTCTTCGCGCAGAGATGAAAGTACCGGGTAAAGCATGGCTT
>Ga0307426_1002093_pt1 | contig 12676 bp, 8 predicted proteins | sample SalMarWE160340MG_FD_202165 | JGI IMG/M metagenome (GOLD analysis project Ga0307426, IMG submission 202165) | Salt marsh sediment microbial communities from the Plum Island Ecosystem LTER, Massachusetts, United States - WE1603-40 | ecosystem: Environmental > Aquatic > Marine > Intertidal zone >... | reverse complement strand
TCAGAAGTTCCTCGACGAAGGAGTCAAGGAGTACGGTGAGGATAAAGGCAGGGAGTATATCGAGCTACTCATCGGAGGCCCGCACGAGTCCCCGAAGCTGCAGGTAGCCAAGGCGAAGGCTCTTCTTATTTCTTACGAAAGGATATTCGAGGACGATGAGTCGGAGCCTATACATCCCTCTCAGTTCGAGGAGAGCGACATATTCAAGACCGTCAAGAAGCTTACGGGAAATAAGAACCTGTTCCCTACGCTAAACTCACAGTAACCGAGGGAAATATCCGGCGGGCAGTCGGCTGTTTAAAGGTTGACGGTAAGAATGCGGAATTAATTTCTTTCTCCGGCCACCTCAGGATTTACGAGGTGTTCGGGAGTTTTGCCCTCGAGGGCACGCTCCACGCTCTGCACGGCCATATCGAACATACTCTCCCTCGTCTCCCGTGACGCGCTTCCTATATGAGGCAGCAGTAATGTGTTTTGCAGCTTTAGCAGCTCCGGGTCAACATCGGGCTCCTTCTCGTACACATCCAGTCCGGCTCCCCAGATAAGCCCGTCCCTGAGGGCGGCGGCCAGCTCCCTTTCCTTAATAATCGGGCCCCTGCCGATATTTACGATTATGGATGTGGGCTTCATAGCGCGGAACTCGTCCGTGCCGAACCGGCCTCTGGTCCCTTCGTTGAGCGGGGAAGTAATAATGATAAAATCCGATTTCTCCAGGAGACGCGGGAAATCCGCGTAGGACGCGCCGGTTTCCTTCTCTGCCTCCTCGTTCCGGCTCCTGCTGTTATAAATGACCCTCATGTTAAACCCCTTGCCCCTCCGCGCGACGGCGGTGCCGATCCGCCCCATGCCGAAGACGCCAAGGGTCTTGCCGTGGATATTGTGGCCCATAAGGAGTGACGGATGCCAGTTCCTGAACTTTCCCTCCCTAACGTACGCGTCGGCCTCGATAACCCTTCTCGCGACGGAGATCATGAGAGCCCACGCCAGGTCGGCAGTCGTTTCCGTCAGAACGTCCGGAGTGTTGGTGACCATCACGCCATTTTCGGTCGCGTAGCCGACGTCTATATTTTCGTAACCAACGCCGCAGTTGGAAACTATCTCGAGCTCGGGAAGCAGATCGATGAATTCCTTATCTATAGAATCCGAGACGGTCGTTATTACGGCTGAGGAGCCGCGCGAGCCTTCGAGTAGCTCTTCCCGGTTCGGCAGGCGCTCGCCTTCAAATTCCAGAACGTCGTATTTCTTTCTCAGGCGCTCAAGCGAATCCCCGGGATAATGAGCGCTTACATATATTTTTTTCATTCTACGAAATCACCAATGACAACCACTCTAATTTATTACCTAAAAGAGCCCGCAGCAATATCAGCACCTATGCCTACTTCTCGAACGGGTCGGGTATCTCCGGGTGCCAGAGCTTGAAATGATTTTTATGGTTCTCGGTGTACGCGCCCGGAGGATAGAACTCGTCGTAAAAATCCAGGTCGAGATGATGGGCCTGTACCATGAACCTCAGGAACATGGGGTCCGAAAACGCCGGGAACCTGCCGTACGTATCGTAAACGTAGTTGCAAATATCCTTTACGACCTGTATCTCCTCCTTACTCGGCCTCTCGACTTCCTTCAGTACTCCCTCGGGATGTTTATAAGGCATTGCGTGGGATTCCCAGTTAGTCCACTTCGCGTCGTTGAAAGCCTCAACTGCTTCTCCCATATCTTTGTAATACGGCGGGCAGTAAGCCTCGAAGAGACCGTCCTTGCCTACCGCGACGGGATTGGGATTCCCCGTTTCCCCCTTAATCTGGGGAGATACGAATCTGAAGCCGAGTCCCCTGTTAAAAGGCGTACCGCCAAGCATGAACATGCTCGCGAATCCGCTGAAAAGCCAGCCGCCGAGACCCAGCGTCTGAAGCGTGAGCACCATGTTCTGCCCCATGAACGCCTGCTCCGCTATATAGCCGTTGGCGAATCTTAGTTCGGCCTCTATAAGAGGCATTCTTTTCCCTTCGTCGAGGAAGCCATTTTTGAGCCATTCCGAAGTTCCGGGCGGCCTTAAGCCGTGAAGCTCGTCCACGAAATTGAACCTGTGATCGGGCCTCATGTAGAAGAAATAGAGGTTAATGATGCAGGCCGACAGATCGGTGACGGGCATAAAAACGGTAGTGCCGGGCTTGTTTACGTTCCAGAGATTGTGAGCGGCGATACCGGGGGGCTTGGACGGAAGGTCAGCCCTTTTATCTTCGAGCTTCACCCTCGATTCCCTGAACAGCTCGAGAACCCTCTCGACCCTTTGCTCGCGGCTCAATGCCTCCAGACCCCTGAAGTCTTCAGGTTGCTTGTCGTGCAGCTTGACCATGTAAGTCCCTTCGTCGTTCGTGTAAAAAAGCTCCGTCCTGTGGACGTCGCCGAGCGCCGGGATGGTCTTGCTTGTAAACTGCATTTCCAGGTCGAGTCCGACGTGCGGCGGGAAATCGGAAAGGTTGATATTTTTTATGCCGATGCCGTTCCATACTATGATCGCTTCTTCGAGCTCCGATAAGGACACGGGGTCGTGCTTGGATTTGTAGGCGAGAGGTCCCTTTTCTATCTCCATACCGAGACCGAATCTCCTGGATCTCCTCTCGAACACGGCGTCCATGAACTTGTAATCTACTGTAACGTCTAACCCCGGCGGATATTTACCCATTTTGTCCAGATCTCCTTTTGATTTTTGATGGTTATTGTAGCAAAAACATATCTGTAATCCAAATAACCGGCTGAAACGGGAAAAACATATAGATTAGGCCGCGACATACATTATACTTTTATTTACGGAAGTAATACTTTGAATTCGGCGGGTCTCTCTGATGTCAAACTCAGTTTCACCAAGCTACCGTTTATATTTCGGATTATTTCTGGCCGCGCTCTTCCTTACGGGGTGTTATCCGCGGAACTACTACCGCCCACCTCAGCCGGCGTTTATTCCGGAGCCGAGCGTGCAAAGCGGACAGGACGGCGTGAGAGTAACCGTTATCCCGTCTTACTGGACTGGCAGCCCAGCTAACCTGCAGAATTACGTAACGGCGGTGTATGTGGAAATAGAGAATTTCTCGAACAATACGCTCGTTTTCGATTATAACGACATAGTAATGTTCGACGATTTCAGGACTCAGTACAGTCCTCTGAGCCCGCAGGCCGTGGCGGATATACTCTCACAATCGGAGCCCAGGGTATACGCGGCTCCGTCATATCCGCGCGTATCTATCGGAATAGGAGCGGGGTATTACGGCGGGTATTACGGAAGGCGATGGGGATATTACGGGCCTTATTACAGACCGTTCGGGTTTTATACGTACAGCCCCGTTTGGTACTACCCTCCGGCTTACTATTATTCGAAACCGGTTAGCACGAAGGACGTAGTCACGGAAGCATTGATACCCGGGCCGGTTTATCCTAACGCCTCGGTCGAAGGGTATATCTATTTCAAGCAGATACCGCTCGAGGTAACGGGCGCAACGCTTGACATCAGCTACGGTATCGAGGGCACGCCCGAATACCGGACGTTCAGCTTTCCGCTTCCTATGTCGGAGGGGAGATATTGAACAGTGAGTTATCGATTTAACACAGACCGCCTGCAAAATACAAAAACCTTCCGGTCATTGCGGCCTCGCTTCGATTAGTTTATTCAGAGCGTGTCGTGGGCTCGCAATAGCGTCCTTCGACTGCACACTTCGTGCGCGCTCAGGACGAACGGGTTTTGAAGATGAGATCCTGAATCAAGTTCAGGATGACAAATACTAAAACATCAGATTGCCGCGAGTGCTTCCGTCTTCGCCCTCCGGGCTTCACCGGACAAGCCGCACTCTCGCAATGACTCCTTTTTATCGCGGCTGGAAGCCGCTCCTACAGGATTAAAATAGGAGAGTATCATCACGAGCAGGATGAAAGCGAAGACCGTTACTTTGGAGCGCTCAGGTCTTTGAGCTTGGTATATAATTCCTTTTCTTCCTTGGACGGCTTCTTGGGTATCTCGACCTGAATCCTTACGTATATGTCCCCGCGTCTGCCGCTCCTGAAATTGGGCAGGCCTTCGTTGGCCAGTCTCATGACCGTGCCGGGCTGTGTTCCGGCGGGCACCTTTATCTCCACCTCGCCAACCAGCGTCGGCACGTCGAGCTTGGTACCCAGGACGGCGTCGGCGACGCTTACCTTTTCCACCCTGTGCAGATGGTCTCCCCTGCGCTCGAACCTGGGGTCGTCCTCTGTCCTGACAATGACTATCAGGTCTCCCGGCTGACCGCCCGGCTCTGGGCTCAGATTGCCCTGTCCGGTCACCCTGAGGGCTGTGCCCTCCTCTATGCCTTCCGGCACCTTGATTTTGAGCTCGCTCTCGCGCTTAACGTTTCCCCGACCCTGGCATTCGGGACAAAATTCCTCTATCCTGACCCCGCTGCCTTCGCACACGGGACAGACCGCCACCTGCTGGAAGGTCATTCCCTGCTGGCGCGTGGTGTAGACCTTCTGGCCCCTGCCCTCGCACTCCTCGCAGGTTTTAGGCTCCGTGCCCTTTTTCGCCCTCGTGCCGTTACATTCGGGACAGACGACCGAGCGCGCATAGACGACGGTGTCCTCGCCGCCGGTCAGTATCATTTTTAACGGTACGGTAATCTCGACCTCTATGTCCCTGCCCCTCGCGGGCCCCCTTCTCCTGCCGAAACCGAATATCTCGTCGAATATGCTCCCCCCGAAGCCTCCTCCGCCGCCGCCGAAAATATCCGCGAAGTTGATCCCGCCGAATATGTCTTCGGCGGACATGCCTTCCATACCTGAGAATCCGCCTCTGTCGTAGCGGGCGCGCTTCTCGGAGTCCGACAATATGCCGTAGGCTTCGGATAGCTCCTTGAATTTCTCTTCCGCGTCGGGGTCTTTGTTGTGGTCAGGGTGATATTCCATGGCGAGGCGTCTGTAGGCCTTCTTTATGTCCTGCGGGCTTGCGTCCCTGGACACTCCCAGCACCTCGTAGTAGTCCCTTTTTCCTGTAGCCATGTGAAAAACTCCTTTTAATCTGCTAACCCATATATAAAAATCATTTCCCCGGATTCAAGTCTATTCGTCAACAATCGAAGGGAATTACCAAAGAGGGAATAATATTATACGCTAATTTGCCGGATACCTGAAATTAGAGGGGGGGTTCCGTTTTATAATAGAAAATATTACATAATTTCGCTGTGAGGTTGGTGTTTTAGCCGTAAATTTGTTCCAGAAAATATCATGTGCTTCTTCTTTTCAGTGATGACTCGTCGGGGCGGAGCCAGCCGTAGCCCGGAAAGAAGCAAAAATCACCGACATGACACAAAGTACGCTAAAAATAAATTTTCTTAACGCTATTTGTGTAAATGTCGGAAAAGAGAGAATACAGATGAAATCGCCGCGAGTGCTTCAGGTTCCGCCCTCCGGGCTTCACAGGATAAGCCGTTCGCAATGACTCCCTTTTTATTGCGGCTGGAAGCCGCTTCTACAGGATTCGGGGGACAGGCTGCATACGCGCAGCTATAAAAGAGCTTGTTTCAGATATCTTCCGGTGTGTGATTTGGGAGCTTTGGCCACCTGCTCAGGCGTGCCTTCGGCCACGATGTATCCGCCCTCCTCGCCGCCTTCGGGGCCGAGGTCTATCACGTAATCAGCGGATTTAATAACGTCGAGGTTGTGCTCGACAACGAGCACGGTATTGCCGGCAAGCACGAGCTTGTTGATCACCTCGAGGAGCTTCTTCACGTCCTCGGCGTGTAGCCCTACGGTCGGCTCGTCGAGGATGTAGAGAATGTCCTTGCCCCCTTTCCTTCCGAGCTCCCTGGCTATCTTGATACGCTGAGCCTCACCTCCCGACAGAGTGGGGGCCGCCTGACCGAGCCTTATGTACCCGAGGCCCACGTCCTGAAGTATTCTCAGTTTCCTGCCCAGAGCAGGGACCTCGAAGAAGAAATTAATGGCTTCGTTCACGGTGAGCGCCAGCACGTCGTTTATATTCTTATTCTTATATTTCACAGACAGCACTTCGTCTTTGAATCTCTTGCCGCCGCATTCCTCACAGGTCACGTATACGTCCGCAAGGAAATGCATCTCGATCTGCTGCACGCCCTCGCCGTCACATACGTCGCACCTGCCGCCGGGGACGTTAAACGAGAAATGGGACGGAGTGAGCTTCTTCGATTTGGCCTGAAACGTACCGGCCATCGTTTTCCGTATCTCGTCGTAGGCCTTTATGTAAGTCACGGGGTTGGATCGGGAGCTTTTGCCTATAGGATTCTGGTCGAGCATTATCGCGTCCGAAAGATACTCGACCCCCCGTATTTCATCATATTTCCCAACCCTTTCCACTTCTCCGCGGAATTTCCTCGCCAGGGCCGAGTAAATTACGTCACTGACGAGAGAGCTCTTGCCAGAGCCCGAGACACCCGTCACGCAGACAAATGTCCTCAAGGGAATGGATACGTTCAGATTCTTCAGGTTGTTTTCTTCCACGCCGACCGCTGTCAATGACTTCCCGCTCCCCTTTCTTCTTTTCTTAGGCGTATCGACTTTTTTCTTGCCCGTTATGTAACCCTTCGTGAGCGAATCAGTCGAGTTTTTGAGAAGCTTGCCGACCTCGCCCTGATATACGATGTCGCCTCCCCTCTCTCCGGCCAGAGGCCCGAGCTCGACGATATTGTCGGCGGACTTTATCATTTCGAAATCGTGCTCGACCACCACTACCGTATTGCCCCTGTCTCTCAGCTCCTTAATGAGCGATATGAGGCGTCCGACGTCACGCGGGTGGAGTCCTATCGAAGGCTCATCCATTATATATAAGGTTTCGGTGAGAGTCGCCCCGAGCTGGCACGCAAGGTTTACCCTCTGGGCCTCGCCCCCGGAAAGAGTCCTCGCAAGACGTGAGAGCGTCAGATAATCGAGCCCGACTTTTATCAGGAAGTCGACCCTGGAATTTATCTGCTTCAGAATCTCGGCGGCTATGTTCTTCTCAAATTCGCTAAGCTCCAGCTTGCCGAAGAAATCTCCGAGTCTATCTACGGATAAGTCGGCAAGCTCGGCTATATCCCTGCCGCCTACCCTGACCCAGAGCGCCTCCTCCACTAGTCTCGACCCTCCGCATGCGTCGCAGTTAAAAGCGGAACGGTACCTGCTCAAAAACACCCTTACGTGCATTTTGTAGTTCTTGCCTTCAAGATGCCTGAAAAGACCCTTTACCCCGCGAAATCCGTCGCCTCCTTCGAAGATCAGGCTCTTATCCTTTTCTGAAAGCTCGCCGTAAGGCTTATCGGTATATATTCCCCTTTCCTCCGCGAAATTCATCAGCCTCCTCATCTCGTGCTTTAACGACGGCTTCGTCAGGGGCTCGATCGCCCCCTGGGCCAGGCTCTTGTCGGGATTGGGAACGACAAGGTCCGGATCAAGACCTAGGATGTTACCAAAACCTTTACACACGGGGCACGCCCCCTGCGGACTGTTGAACGAGAAAAGGAGCGGCCTAGGGTCGTTAAACACCCTGTGACACGATGCGCATTCGAGCTCTTTCGAGTAGCGGAGTACTTCCCCGTCCAGGACCCTGACGTTCACGTATCTGCTTTCCGTGAAAGCGAGCTCAAGAGAGCCGACTATCCGCGAGTACGACTTTTTATCGAGGATCACCCTGTCCAGAACGACCTCGGAGCCGTCCGGCATTTTGTCCAGTCCTTCTACATCGGTTATTTCCCCTTCCGTCATAATTCGGGTGAATCCGTTTGAGAGTAGCTCGGCAGGCGTGAGGTTTCTGTTTTCCGGGGGGAACGTCAGCACCGCCCGCTTGCCGTTTTGCGACTGAATCAGCTCCTCCGCAATATCCTCCGGGGACCTGCGCCTGACCTCTCTGCCGCACTCCGGGCAGTATGTCCTCCCGACTTTGGCATACAGGAGCCTGAGGTAGTCGTATATCTCGGTTGTAGTTCCGACTGTGGAGCGGGAGCTTCGCACCGTGTTTCTGCTCTCGATTGCGACAGCCGGCGGGAGCCCGGAGATATCATCCATGTCCGGGCGGTCCACGCGCTCCAGGAACTGCCTCGCGTAAGTGGACAGACACTCGATGTATCTCCTCAGTCCCTCCGCGTATAGCGTATCCAGCGCAAGCGAAGACTTACCGGAACCGCTCAATCCGGTAATTACCGTATAACTGTGCCACGGTATGGAAACGTTTATATTTTTGAGATTGTTCTCTCTGGCTCCCAGAATTCTTATCTCGCCTTCCATGCTTCCGATCCTGAATTAAATTAAATTCGGGGCAAATGCGTACCACATTTAGCGAACCCACACCAAATCATAAATTACGAGAGGATGCTATGAGCCCTCAAACAGACCCTTGATTTCACTCATTTCGCCTACTTCGGGAACGTCCGAATCATCCGGCCGCTCAAACCCTCTCCTGTTAAACCAGATGACGTCCATTCCCGCGTCCGTGCCTCCGAGAACGTCGCTGCCGTAGAGATCCCCTATGTAAATGGCTTCCGAAGGAGCGATTCCGAATTTCTCAAGCGCGTGGCGGAATATGCTCGAATCGGGCTTTATCATGCCGAGATTAGTCGAATCGAAAATAAAGTCGAAATATTCTCTTATGCCCACCTCTTCGCATTTTTCCGTGGTCCTGCCGTCGTTGTTGGAAATTACTCCGAGCCTGTAGTCTCTCCCCTTCAAATAATCCAGCAGCTCGATAACCCCCGGTAGAGCATTCCTCGTGAAGTCCATAATGTTCATGGACGATCTGACCTTTTGACGGAAGCTGTCCATATCCTCATCCGGGGAGAGGGTCTCGTAGATCAGCGGAAAAAACCATTCACGATGCTCCTTAGGACTTATGCCGCCTCTTGACTTGTGCTTAAGATAGAGCGCGTAATCGGCCTTGAAGTACTGAAGCTCGAACTCCGCGTCGGAAATATTGACGCCAGCCTCCCTCACCGCCTCCGCGATTCTGTAGATGTACGGAGGGTCAGTGGAGGCAAGCGTATCCCCGAAATCTAAAAATACCGCTTTCTTTTTCTTCATTTCTGTATACTCACCGGTAATATAGTTCCTGATCCGCGATCTTCAATTCAGAGAAGATGATAGCATACGTATCGAGTTGCACCATGTACTGACATTTTATTACGCCCGGGCGGGAATACGTAGGACTACGTAATGCGGCAGCTCCGGCTGCATCGGTTTTTATTGCTCATTCGGCAAAACTTTCTTTGCAATGGAATCACCAAGTGTTAAAATACTACTCTTAATTATGAGACGCTTTTTGGTCCTTATTCTAACTGTATTTCTCCTGACCGCCCCGTTTCAGGCCTCATTTCCAACAAGCCCGGCCACGTCCGCTTACAATGCGAAAATTGCCACGCTCCTGCCCCACGAAGCAAGAAGCAACGGAAAGCTCGGAGTCGTGGTAAAATCCCTTACATCAGGCGAAACTATTTTCGAGCACAACGCCAAAAACCTGTACATACCCGCGTCGAATGAGAAGATAATCACGTCAGTGGCCGCACTCTCGCTGTTAAAGAGAGACTACAGATTCAAAACCGAATTTTACACCGGAGGAGGCATTTCGAACGGCATTCTTCACGGCGGTTTGTACGTGAAAGGTTACGGAGACCCCACCCTTGGGGAGCCTCATCTCGGTTTCATCATCTACCAGCTCAAGAAAAGGGGAATAAAGGAGATCAAAGGCGGAATTACCGTGGACGACTCGTATTTCGGAAGCACCAGAAGGGCACAGGGCTGGAAGCCCGAGTGGGTGGACGATTTCTACAGCCCTCCCATAAGCGCTCTGTCCTTCAATTACAACGTAATAGAGGTAAGAGTCCACGCTTCGAAAACCGGCCAGAGACCCGTTATAAAAATAGAGCCCGAAGGGTCAAATATTGCAGTGCTGAATAACGCCGTTACGAGCACGGCCAAAGGCGTTCTCACCACAAACTGGAAGAACGACCAGACGCTAATCGTCGGAGGAAGGGTGAGTCCCAAGGCGACCGTGGTGCTGAAAATTCCGGTGCAAAATCCGGCGCTGCTTACAGGCAATGTGCTCAAGCACGCAATTGAAGAATCAGGGATCAAGGTCCTGGGACCTGTAGTAGCCGGAGACGTGCCGAGATGGGCAACCGTATTTTATACTCATTATTCAGACCCTCTGTCCGCGGTGGTAACCGAGTACAATAAAAACAGCGTCAATATAATCGGCGAAAATCTGATTAAAACTCTCGGCGCGGAATTCAAGGGCGCTCCGGGCACGTGGGAGAACGGCTCAATCGTTATCTCGGAATTCCTTAATAACATAGGTATAAAAAACGGGTTCAGGATTGTTGACGGCTCGGGACTGTCACTGCTGAACAGGGTATCGCCCGATACTCTTACCAAGATATTAAGTTACGCATACGGAAACAGAATCATCGCAACCGATTTTATCGAGTCCCTGCCCATAGCGGGTGTCGACGGAACGCTTAGAAAAAGATTCAGACAGTCGGACGTGCAGGGAAGAGTGAAAGCCAAAACCGGATACCTTAATAATGTGAGGGCGCTTTCCGGGTACGTCTTCACGAAGCGGGGCGATGTGCTCGTCTTCTCGATTCTTGATAACGGACTGGGCTGGAAAACCAAAGAGTATCAAAGCAACCTTCTCGGCGAGCTGGTAGATTGCTGCGGAACTGCCACCCTAAATTAATCCACAATTAATTAATCAAGCGCGGAGAATGCGGGGATTGATTTTTGTTGCAAAAAAAGTTAAAGTGTAATATTAAGATATTATGTACATCTATAGATGATATAAGTATTTATTTGCCGATTGGAGGTCATGCTACTGAGGAGTAGATTTGACAAATTTGGTTTTTCGATTTTTTTGTATAAGACCACATAGGAGATGAATCCATATCATAAAGACTAAATCTAATAGCATCTCTTGTAATTTCTTCTTGACAGATAAAGTAAGAAACTTTATTTTTTTAGGTAAACTTAACCAATCTACTTAAATGTTCGCCACGATTCTAAAAAAATATGTATGGGTTTTCAATCTTGTTTTGCTCACGGCTCTCGCTTACGTGGCCGCTTTGACCGTAAACCAGAAGATCGAGGGTATGGTAACATCCCCGGGAGCTATAGCGTCCCAAAAATTTACTCAAACTACCGTATCCTCATCCGATGGGACAAACATTAGACACCCGTTGTCTTACTACCAAGTGATAATGACAAGAAATATTTTCGGCATTGAAAGCCTGACCGGAGACGCTTCGCCCGTGAGCCACGACCACGAAGCACTTCCGGACTCCACGCTTAATATCGTCCTTTTGGGCACTATCATCAATCCGAACTCCTCTTCGGTTGCGATAATCAAAAACCCAGACAATAGCAAAGTGGACGGTTATAGAAACGGTCAGCAGGTCGACATAATCAAATCCGAGAACGTCAAGCTGATAGAGGTCATGAACTGCAAAGCGGTAATAGAGCGGCAGAAAACAGGCAGAGAAACAATTAAGTGCCTGTCCCTGGGGGACAAATCCTCCTCGTCTGTCGCGGACAAATCAAGTAACCGGCACACAAGAACGGCTACAACCAGTAACAGAAGGAGAGGCCGCGCTTCGGAAGAGAACGACGGTATCAGCAAAATCGGCGATAACGAATATGAAGTGAGCCGGGAGATGCTGGAGGAAGTATTAAGCGACCCCAGCGAAATCATACAACAGGCCCGTGTGATACCTCAGAGCGACGGTCTTAGATTCTTTGGTATCAGGTCAAACAGCATATTCTGGAAAATAGGAATAAAAAACGGCGATACGCTGCACAGAATCAATAATGTCGAGCTGAACGACGTAGAGAGGGCTCTGGGGATTTTCGAGGAACTCAGGTCTCAGAGTTACTTCACAATCGACTTCACCAGGGCTGGCAAACAATATACATATCAGTACACTGTTAAATGAATCACGGCGGCGAATATTGCAAATATAATGCCCGGTTACGACAGGTTCCGCGCGGCAATACTGATTATCGCATAAATAGATACGGAGAAAGGCTCACGACTACAACGAGGAACAGATAATGAAAGGATTGCTGATCAACGTTTTAATTCTGGGATTTCTGCTCACGCTCTATGTATACATAAACATGGATCACGAAAACACGTCCATACGGGAGAACTCGGCCGAGACTTCTGAATTGGATGAGGAAGCATTAACAGACACCGTTTCTGATGAAGATATCAGTTATCGTGTGAAGGAAGGCGAAACACTTTCTGGAATAGGAGAGAAATTTCATGTGCCCGTCGAGAAAATCAAGGAGACAAACGGCCTTACCGACAATGATATATCAGTCGGGGAATTCATAGACATACCGGCAAAGGACGAAACCGAGGCCGCAGAGTCCAAAGAAGACACGCTGATTGACTTGAACGACACAATCACGGTAGCACAGTCATTTACTGACGAATCTGCAGATCCGGAAGCCATGAGACAGAAGAGGGAACAGGAAATACAGCGGAGACGGCAGGAGCTAATCGAAAGAAGAAAGACCACGGAGAAGCCGCGGTTTACAAACGGGAACAGGACAATCAAGCCAAGCACTGAGACTGTGTCAGAGCAGAAGGAAACCCGGTCCGCAGACCAAGAGCAGGCGGACGAAGCGGACAAGGAACCCGCAGTCACGATTACGG
>Ga0307426_1002092_pt1 | contig 12677 bp, 5 predicted proteins | sample SalMarWE160340MG_FD_202165 | JGI IMG/M metagenome (GOLD analysis project Ga0307426, IMG submission 202165) | Salt marsh sediment microbial communities from the Plum Island Ecosystem LTER, Massachusetts, United States - WE1603-40 | ecosystem: Environmental > Aquatic > Marine > Intertidal zone >... | reverse complement strand
AGTACCGTTGGCATAGACCGAGACGTAATCAAGAAATACGTTCAAGAACAGCAAGACTATCAAATTCGCGACGACCAGATGAAGCTTTGGAAGGACAGCAGCGAATGACATTGTCAGGAGTTGCTGTCCCAGAATACCACCGACATGGTCGGTGGTCGTTTATTACGACTTGGATTACGGTCCATAACCTTTTTTGTGATACCATGGAATTGAAGTAACTTGGGACTGCCCCGAGATTTAGTAGACACCTGTCCCCATTGACATCGCATGTGGTCGCGTTGCTCCTCCTTTGAACAAGAGGAGCAAGACTTGACGGTATACTTTTCCCCGAACATCTTTCCTGAACAAGAAATTGCCCAACACCTTGTATGTGTCCGATACTGGGAGCCATCCAGCGCTTTTCCAAACCCTTCCCCAGAGGGGTAAGTCTTTCCAGTCGAGTCTAGCCATTTCTATCAGTAAGTCAGCCTGCTTCTATCCGGAGGATATAGAATATACCCTAATATTGCATACAAAATATGGCACGAGGTTTTCAAAAACAGTAACGGCTTGGGTTTGTGAGTTGTTACAAGCGATCCTGAGGAATCAACTATTGGTGATGTCCAGGAAACATCAAGAAAATGGCCATATTTTTTACCCTATGGGAAAGCCGAGTGTACCCCATCTCCTTTGTTGCCAAGGGTTCGGCGTAGTTTACTACAGCCTCACCCTTGGACGCCTAGGATCTTGGGCATCCTCGACTTTTGCAACGTTAGGGCATATTCGGCTTCACTTGCTCAGGTATGTATAGCTTTGTATTGCCAAACGTCAGACCCTTGACAACCTAGGAGCATCTGCATCCCTTTCGTCCATACTTTCAGGACTAAATGCTATAACAGAATAATCATAACTAGTTGACATTACATAACATGCTTGGCCACAAAGACTTTGGCACGATTTATGCCGCCAATAAGTACTGGTGTGGTGCTTCCGTCTCCACCAAATCGCCGTCATGTCGGTACAAGGCGGAGCCGGTCGGATATTTTTTGATGAGCTAATAATGTTTCAACTGAGTTTCACACTGCCGGGAAATCAAAGATGAATAGACGCAATATGAGCAGAACGATTGCCTTGGTGGCACTATTCGCCGCGATTACTGTTGCCGTTTACTTGCTAGTTCAAAAGAACGTCAAGGACTTTGAAAAGACAATCGTCAATCAGACACAAGCGCATCTCCTGACCATCGCCAAAACAGAAGCAGAACACATCGAACTCCTGTTAACGGACGTCTTTGCCGAGCTAGCAATCGTCGCTTCAAATCCGATTGTGCAGAAAAGAATCAGAAAAAATCTCGGAGTGGATGAAATTCCTGAGAGTGCATATTCTCCCTTCAAGATCGCCTTTGGCCATATCGCCAATATCGTTGGTTCGCTTTACAGAATTGACTCAGAAGGCAGAGTGCAAACGAGCCTTCCGTTTAGAGAACAAGTGAGGGGAAGGGATTATTCCAAACAGCCTGGAGTCAATTTCATACTGAAAAATCATGACATCCATTCTTGGAATACCACTAGTCATAAGCATATAAGCAAAATATTTACTTCAGATTCCGGAAGAAAAGCTATCTCTGTGAGTGTTCCTGTTTTTGAAAATCAGAACTTTATAGGCATACTGTATGCTGTAATCTACCTGGATACCGTTGAGGATATCATTAGGCCTGTCGAAGCGGGCAAGAGGGGTTATGCCTGGATAATAAATAACAGCGGATTAATCGTTGCACACCCCAAGGCGGAGTATGAGTATATCGGCACGGACATTGTCGCAAAAAGGAAAGAAGCGTTCCCGCGTTATGATTGGTTTGATCTCGACAGCATTGTTGCAAAAATGACCAAGGGCCAAGAAGGCACTGGGACCTATCACTCAGCATGGTGGGAGGATGGCAAGTTTAAGCTTGCCAAAGAACTGACCGCTTTTGCGCCGGCTAGAATGGAAAATGAGTTGTGGTCCATAGGTGTGTCGATGAGCTATGATGAGGTTTCAGGCCCTGTTGACGCCCATTTCAGAAAGCTGAGCATGATTGCGGGACTCTTAATTGTCATACTAATTGCTATGGCCACGTTGTTTTTAAGACACCAGAAAAATAGAACAAAGCTCGAAATTACGGCGCAATATGCTGATGAGCTAACTTCGATAAATAGGCAACTGGAAGGGGAAATTATTGAGCGCAAGCAGGCCGAGAAGACACTGAAGGACAGTGAAGATCGCCTAAAGAGTATACTGGATTCAATAAATACAGGAGTTGTGATCATTGATGCGGAGAAGCATATAATCGTTGATGCCAATCCCGTGGCTGTTGAATTGATTGGCACCACAAGAGATAAGATTGTCGGTCGCGTGTGGCACAAGTTTGTATGTCCTGCCGAAGAAGGTGAGTGTCCTGTCACCGACCTCGAAAAGACCCAAGACAAAGAAGAGGGCGTGCTGATAAACGCCAAGGGGCAGAGCATACCGGTTCTCAAGACTGTGGGTGAGATGACTCAGAAGGGGCGCAAGTATTTAGTCGATAGCCTCATCGACATCACCAAGCTAAAGCAGGCAGAGGAGGCGCTGCGGGCGAGTAAGCAGAGGTACAGAACGCTGCTTGAAAATCTTCCGCAAAAGATTTTTCACAAGGATAGGGATTCAGTCTATGTGTCATGTAACGAAAACTACGCTGTGGATTTAAGGATCGAGGCCGAAGAGATCAGGGGAAAGACAGATTATGACTTCTTTTCTCAAGAATTGGCTGAAAAATACAGAATGGATGATCAGAGAACTGTCATGTCAGGAAACACAGAAGAGCTTGAAGAGAAGTACATCCAAGACGGACAAGAGATGTGGGTCCAGACGATAAAGACACCTGTCAAAGATGGGGACGGCAGCATTACAGGTGTATTAGGCATATTTTGGGACATCACAGAGAAGAAGAAAGCTGACGAAGAAAACAAGCGTCTGCAAGCCCAACTCCAGCAAGCGCACAAGATGGAAGCCATCGGTACCCTGGCCGGAGGCATTGCCCATGACTTCAACAACATCCTTACAGCCATTATAGGTTTCACTGAGCTTTCACAGTTAGATATTCCCGAAGGCAGTCAAGCCAATGCCAATCTGGCAGAGGTGCTTAGAGCGGGAAAACGCGCGAAGGACTTGGTGAACCAGATGCTCACCTTCAGCCGGCGAAGTGAGCTGGAACAAAAACCGTTACAAATCGGCCTCATTGTTGAAGAAGCTCTGAAACTGGTCAGGGCCTCGATACCCACTACCATCGAAATTCGGCAAAACATCAACAAGGAATCGGGACTGGTGTTGGCAGACCCGACCCAGATTCACCAGGTGTTAATGAATCTTTGCACCAATGCGGCCTATGCCATGCGAGACAACGGGGGCGTGCTACAAGTCAGCCTGGAGGACACATACCTTGATGCAGATGCCGTAGCCGAACATCCTGACCTCAAGCCCGGACCCTATGTAAGGCTCAGTGTGAGCGATACGGGTCCTGGTATAGATGAAGCGATCAAAGAAAAGATTTTCAATCCATTTTTTACCACCAAAGGCCCTGGCGAAGGGACAGGCATGGGACTGGCAGTCATCCACGGAATTGTAGAAAGCCATCAAGGTAAGATAACGGTTGAAAACAATCCCGGTCGGGGAGCCACTTTTCATGTCCTGCTTCCCAAATATGAAAGCAAGATACAACATGAAGCTGAGAAGGTTCAGGCAGTTCTTACCGGAAACGAGCGGATCCTCTTTGTAGATGATGAAAAGATGCTAGTGAACATGGGGCAACAGATGTTGAGTGGCCTGGGCTATGAAGTCGTAGGCAGGACGAGCAGTGTTGAAGCCCTTGAGGCCTTCCGAGCTCAACCCGATAAGTTTGATTTGGTGATTACCGACCTCATCATGCCCAACATGACAGGCGAACAGTTGGCCAGAGAACTCACTACCATAAGGGATGACATCCCGGTTATTCTGTGTACAGGATATAGTGAAATGATGTCTGAAAAAAAGGCCAAGTCGAGTGGGATCGACGCATTTGCCATGAAGCCAGTGCTGGTGAAAGACATGGCTGAGACCGTTCGACGTGTGTTGGACCAACAAAAGGGGGTGTAAGCCACGGCTCGGATTCTAATCATAGACGATGACGATCAAATTCGCTCCATGTTACGACACGTACTACAGCGCGAAGGCTACGATGTGATAGATGCTCCTGACGGCAAGGCTGGCATAAGCGCCTTCCGGGAGCAAGGAGCCGACCTAATCATTTCAGACATCATCATGCCTGAGAAGGAAGGTCTTGAGACCGTAATGGAGTTGCGACGGGATTTTCCAGAGGTGAAGATCATCGCCATTTCCGGAGGGGGCTTTGTGAATCCAGATGAATATCTTCATTTAGCTGCGAAGCTTGGAGCACAGCTTACATTGGCCAAACCGTTTGAGCGAGATGAGCTGTTGGCAGCAGTTGAAAAACTGTTGGGACAGCATTACACCTGATTCGCAAGGTGATTGCCGACCACCTAGTCCATCCAAACCATGCAGCAAAAGCCTCAACAAGAGGGGCACTTTTTGAAATACTACATGTTGTATCCAATGGCTTTCCCCCCGGGGCCTTCTAAAACACAGGTCTCTGCAATTGATTTCGATTCAGGCGAAATCAAAGATAGCTGAAGCTGATCTTATGCGGCTCTAAATATCACAAAAAGTATGGTTTAAGGCCGGAAAAAGGGCACTTTTAGATCAATATGAGTCGCATTTTTTGTTCACAGGAAAATTCGCCTGGGAAGGGTTTTTAGCTCCGAAGGTATGTCTTGAGGTGGCGGGCTGTGTAAGAGCCATTCGGGTGGGCGATGAGTTTCACGGGCGAGCCTGCTGCCACCACCCCCCCCCCCTCATCCCCGCCTTCCGGACCAAGGTCAACGATGTAATCGGCTTCCTTGATAATCTCCAGGTTATGTTCAATCACCGCCACGGTATTTCCTTCATCCGCCAGGGCCTGCAGGACCTTCAAGAGGCTCTGCACATCTGCCAGGTGCAGCCCCGTGGTGGGCTCATCCAGAACGTAAAGGGTACGGCCCCTGGAGGGCTTGGCCAGCTCTGCTGCCAACTTGATGCGCTGGGCCTCACCGCCTGAGAGTGTAGGGCTTGGCTGCCCCAGGTGCAGATAACCCAGCCCGATGTCGCAAACAAACTGGACAGGCCGACGAATCGATGGCACCGCAGCAAAAAAGCCTGCAGCCTCCTCAAAGGTGAGTTCCAGGACTTCGGAGATGCTTTTTCCCTTGTAGGTGACCGCCCGGGTCTCCTCATTGAATCGTCGGCCCCCGCAGACTTCACAGTGAATATACACGTCAGGGAGAAAACTCATGCCTACTTTTAGACTGCCGTGTCCCTTGCATGCCTCACATCGACCCCCCGCCACGTTGAACGAAAATCGACCGGTCTGATATCCTCGGGTCCGGGCCTCTGGCGTCATGGCAAAGCGCGTCCGGATGTCAGACAGAAAGCCCACGTAGGAGGCCGGCACCGAGCGAGGGGTGCGTCCGATGGGTTTATGATCCACCTCCAGCACCCGGGCCAGGGGCTCCCAACCCTTGATGGCGTCACAGCGGCCGGCATGACGCTGTTGCTTCAAGAGCCGATTGCGGACCCCCTTAAACAGGGTTTCCCTAACCAGGGTGGACTTGCCGGAACCCGACACACCGGTTATGCAGATCAGCGTACCCAGGGGAAAATCAACGTCGATCCCTTTCAGGTTGTGTTCCACCGCCCCTTGAACCCTGATGCAGAGGCCGTCCTCAGGAGACCTGAGGCGGGAGGTGATGCGGTGGGGGTGTCCGTCAAAACAATCCCCTGTCACAGACTCGGGCACTTTTTTCAGATCAGCCAACCTGCCACTGGCAACAACACGCCCCCCTTGCCGGCCAGCTCCGGGACCCAGATCGATGATGTAATCAGCGGCCCGGATGGTTTCTTCATCGTGCTCCACCACCAGGATTGAGTTCCCCCGCGCCTTGAGCTCGCCCAGGGCCTCCAGGAGCATGCGATGGTCCTTGGCGTGAAGGCCGATCGTGGGCTCATCCAGGATGTAGCACACCCCTGCCAGATTCGATCCAAGCTGGGCCGAGAGGCGGACACGTTGGGCCTCCCCACCGGACAGGGTGTCACCACTGCGACTCAGGGCAAGGTAGGATAGTCCGAGCCGCTTGAGCAGGGAGAGGCGTGTCAGGATCTCGTCCAAGATTGGCTCGGCGACAGGGGATTGCCGTGGGCTGAAAGCGAATTGCTTGAGCATCTCTTGCGTCTGATGAACCGGCTGTTGCACCAGATCCCAGATGGAACAGCCTTCGATTTTTACGGCCAGGGCCTCCCCTTTCAGGCGGCTTCCATGGCACTCTGGACACGTCTTGTGTCCGTTTCTGCCGGAAGCCTCTACCTCACCCAGTCCATCGCACACCCGACATGCCCCATGTTTGCTGTTAAAGGAAAAGAGGCGGGGATCCAAGGCCTTCAAGCCGATGCCGCAGGCAGGGCAGATGCCTTCCAGGCTAAAGACCTCCTCATGTCCTTTCGGGTCTGCGATCACAAGGCTGCCACTGCCTTCCTTCAAGGCGCGGCCCACCATGTCGTCAAGGTCCGGTGTGGGAAGCCGTCCCACCACAATCTCAATGGTGTGCTCATGGTAGCGGCTCAGGGCCATGTTCTTCTTGATCGTTGCCAGTCGGCCGTCGATTCGGGCCTCTTCATAACCCTGCAGCAGAGACCGGGCCAGGACGTCTTTATGGAAACCCTTTCGTCCGGCCACCTTGGGGGCCAGAACAAGGGCATGCCTTTTCCTGTAGCGATGCCGAATCTGATCCACAATCTGATCCCGTGTTTGGGCGGTCAATTGGCGGCCGCAGCCGATGCAGTGCTGAGAGCCGAGCTTGCTGTAAAGAAGCCTGAGGAAATGGTAGATCTCGGTCAGCGTTGCCACGGTGGACCGGCGACTGGCATGGCTGATGCGCTGTTCGATGGCCACCGTGGGGGGGAGGCCGGACACCACATCCACGTCGGGCCGCTCAAGGATCTTGACATATTGTCTCACATAAGGGGCGAGGCTTTCCAGATAACGGCGCTGGCCTTCTGCAAACAGAACGTCGAAGGCCAATGTCGATTTGCCTGAGCCGGACACACCTGTGAGCACCACAAGCTGGTTGCGAGGGATGGAAAGACTCAGGTTTTGGAGGTTGTGTTCCCGAGCCCCTCTGACGGCGATGGCCTGTGAGAAGCTCTGGGCTGGTTCGGAAATGCTCGACGGTGACATCTTGACGGGCCTTAACCGGCCCGGGCTGGCCAGATAGGCTGCGAGAAAGCGGCCGGTGTGAGATTTTTTATGCTTCGCGACCTCTTCGGGTGGGCCGGCCGCCACGACCCGGCCTCCATCATCCCCACCCTCGGGCCCCAGGTCGATCACCCAGTCGGCTGTCTTGACCACATCCATATTGTGCTCAATCAACAGCACAGAATTCCCTGCGGCAACGAGTCTCTGGAGACAGGCCAGGAGTTTTGCTATGTCGTCAAAATGGAGCCCCGTGGTGGGTTCGTCAAAGATGAAGAGTCGTGAGGTGTGCCCCCCGGCCTTGAGATATCGGGACAGCTTGAGACGTTGAGCCTCCCCTCCTGACAGGGTATTGATGGGCTGGCCAAGCCGCATGTAACCAAGGCCCACGTCGGCCATGGGCTCAAGGGCCCATTTCACTTTGGGTTGATCATGGAAAAAGTCGAGGGCCTGATCCACGGTCATAGAAAGGATATCGTATATGGTCTTTCCCTGGTAGGCCACCTCCAGGATCTCTTCCTTGTAGCGCTTTCCATCGCATTCGGGGCAGGTGATGAAGACATCGGAGAGAAACTGCATCTCCACCTTTTCAAACCCTTCTCCCCGGCATGTTTCGCACCGGCCGCCAGCCACGTTAAAGGAAAAATGGCCCGGCCCAAAACCCCTTTGACGGGCATCCGCGGTGTCGGCCAGTAGACGGCGGATGGGATCTGCGGCCTTGGTGTAGGTCAAAGGATTGGCCCTGGGTGTGCGACCAATGGGCCTCTGGTCCACGAGCACTACATCGACAATATGCTCCAGGCCTTGGATTGTCTCGTGGCGGCCGGGTCGGCCCTGGGGATCCCATTTGGCCCACTTGATGGCCTTGTAAAGGACCTCTTCGGCCAAGGTCGATTTGCCTGAGCCCGAAACCCCGGTCAGACAGACCAGGAGTCCCAGGGGGAGAGGGACGTCTATCTCCTTAAGGTTATGCTCGGCCGCCCCTTTGACGGTCAGCCACTGGTCCTCTTTGGGCTTGCGTCGGCTCTCGGGTATGGGTATGTACCGTTCTCCCGTCAGGTACTCGCCCGTGAGGGAGCCCTTGACGCCTTTTGTGGGGCCAAAATACATGACCTGGCCGCCGTGTTCACCGGCCCCTGGGCCGAGGTCCAGCATGAAATCGCTCTGGCTGATGATCTCGGGATCGTGTTCCACCACCACCAGGGTGTTCGCCAGATCCGTGAGGCCTTTCATGATTCGGATGAGACGGTGATTGTCCCGGGGGTGAAGACCGATACTCGGCTCATCCAGGACATAGAGGGTGTTGACCAGGGAGGAGCCGAGGGCCGAAGCCAGGGCAACGCGCTGGACCTCACCCCCGGAAAGGGTGCGGGATTGCCGATCCAGGGTGACATAGCCAAGCCCCACGTCTCGAAGGTATCTGAGTCGGCTGCAGACCTCACCCAGGACAAGCTGGCCGGCTTCATCCCCGGCAGGGACCCGGAGCGTCTGAAAAAACTTGTCTGCCCCATCCACGTCCAAGGCATATACCTCACCGATATTCAGCCCCCCAAGGCGATACAGGAGGGCCTCTTCCTTGAACCGGGTGCCATTGCAGTCAGGGCAGATGGCATAGCTGCGGTATCGGGAAAGAAAGACCCGCACGTGCATCTTATAGGTCCTGGACTCCAGCCATCTGAAAAACCCCCGGACTCCATAGTAGCTGGGCGTCCCTTCCACAAGGGCCTCTTTTTGGGCGCTTGTGAGGTGTTGGAAGGGGATGTCTGTGGGGATCTTCTTTCGCCGGCAAAAGGCCATCATGTCCTCAAACTCCACGCGGTGGTCCTCCCAGTCTCCCCATGGCTTGATGGCGCCGTCCTCCAGGGAAAGGGTGGGATCCGGCATAATGAGATCCAGGTCGATATCAATGGTCCGGCCAAACCCCCGGCAGTTTTCGCAGGCCCCGACCGGGCTGTTGAAGGAGAAGAGGTTGGGTAGCGGGGACCTGTACGACAGGTTGCAGTCAGCGCATTCAAGGGCGTTGCTGAAGGCGAGATGTTGGTCGGGCTTGATCCACGCATCCAGCTTGCCTCCGCCAAAGCGAAAGGCCTGCTCGATGGAATCGACGATCCGCTTGCGATGGGCGAGCTTAAGCAGGACCCGGTCTGCCAGGATGTGCAAAGGCCCCCTGTCATCTCCGGTCTTCCGGTCATCCAGGGATTGAATCTGACCTTCTTCAAAGCAGCGGTCAAAGCCCATCCGGGCCAATTCCTGGTGCCCTTGTTCGACCTCTTCCCCTGTCACGGACCATGGGAAGGTGATGACGATCTCACTGCCTGCGGCAAAATCCTTGAGCGCCTGCCACACGTGTTCCGGGGTTTCGGGTATCACCGGCTTGCCGCAGCCCTTGCAGTGGAGTTGGCCCAGGTGGGCATAGAGGAGCTTCACATAATCCGTGATCTCGGTCATGGTCCCTACCGTGGAGCGGGAGGTGCGCACCGGGTCCTTTCGGTCGATGGCAATGGCCGGCGGGATACCCTCGATGCGGTCCACCTGGGGCCGGTCCATGCGATCCATGAACTGTCGGGCGTAAGGGGAGAAGGTCTCCACATACCGCCGCTGGCCCTCGGCGTAGAGGGTGTCAAAGGCCAGAGAAGACTTTCCCGAACCGCTCACCCCGGTGATCACCGTGATCCGGTTCAGGGGAATCTCCAGGTCCAGGTTCTTGAGATTATGCTGTCTGGCGCCTTTGATGAGGATGGCTCGGTTCTGCATGGGTTTTGGGTCCGTTTCGGAAACAAATAGGCTACCACAAAAGCGCTCGCCTCCTCAAGATACCCGGCGCAAACGCAGGGCGAACTGACGCCCGGATCATCACTAAACCAGAGCTGCTACAATTTCCTTACAGGCGAGCCTCTTCACATTGCCTTCATCGTCTTTTTTTGACATCTCAATGGACTGGAGATATATCATCCAACAGACTTGGTGGTGTTTCCAGGCTCACAAGTTCCCATATCAAATGAGTAAGGGCGTGGATAAAAGGGGAGTAAGAATGGGTTCCCAGACTTGGGAAAGAGCCATCTTGCATCTGGATATCGATGCGTTCTATCCATCCGTGGAAGTGCTGGATCATCCGGAACTGAGGGGCAAGGCCGTGATCGTCGGGGGGCCGAGGAAAAGGGGCGTGGTGTCATCGGCGTCGTATGAAGCCCGCAAGTTCGGGGTCCATTCGGCCCAGCCCATGGCCACGGCCATGCGTCTTTGTCCCAACGGGGTATTCCTGCCGGTGAGGATGGCCCGATACAAAGAGGTCTCTTGCCAGGTGTTCAAAATCTTTCATCTTTTCACGCCATTGGTGGAACCGGTGTCCATTGACGAGGCCTTTCTGGATGCCACGGGCTCGACCCGGCTTTTCGGTCAGCCCGAGGAGATGGCTGCCACCATCAAGCGGGTGGTCCATGAGGAAACGGGGCTAACGATCTCAGCAGGCCTTGCCCCGTCCAAATTCGTGGCCAAGATCGCCTCAGACCTGGAAAAGCCGGACGGTTTGACGGTGGTGTGGCCTGAACAGGTGCAAGCATTTCTGGGCCCCCTTCCTATCGACAAGATGTGGGGCGTGGGCAAGCAGACCCAGGGCAGACTTCATCGCCTGGGCATCCGGACGATCGGGGACCTGAGCCGCTTTCCAACCGAAGTCTTGGAAAAGCAGTTCGGAAAGCATGGCACCAAGATGCATCAACTCGCCCTGGGGATAGACGAAAGAGACGTCTTTCCGTGGAGTGAGGCAAAATCTGTGGGACACGAAGAGACGTTTCCCCGGGACATCCTGGAGCGGGAGGCTGCCAGAAAAGAAATCCTTTCGCTGACCGAAAAGGTCGCCCGCCGGATGCGTCGTGAAGGGGTTTCAGGTAGAACCATCACCTTGAAAGTGAAATACGCTGATTTTGTGCAGGTCACCCGGTCTACCACGTTGCCTGCCGTGACCAGTGATGGGCCCACCATATTCTCAACAGCCTGTGGGCTCATGGAGAAGACCGATGTGGGCAGAAAACCGATTCGCCTCTTGGGCGTCTCCGTATCCCAACTGAGTCATTCTTCCGAATCGGCAGAACAGCTCTCCCTTTTTGGGGAAGGTGAGACATTGTCGAAGAGAAAAAACCTGAACTCAGCCCTCGATTCAGTGTCTGAGAGATTCGGGGAGGACGCCCTTCGGCCAGCTACGCTTCTCACCAAATAGGTGTGCCCACGTCTTGCTTTTTTGCCTTTGGTCGCGACTCATGGGCGCCCCTCATCTCGACAATGACTGACGCGGCATCCTGGTCCCCTACGAGAAACCTGGACGTCACTCAACTTCAAATGTAAAGAACGTCCCCCTTCTTGCCCACGTCTTGCCCCATTGGTTTTCAGAGCCTCCGTGGGTCACGCGCCTGTGGGGGCTTTTTGATTTACAGAGGGGTGTCTGAGTATGGGGGATAAAGTGAAAGGGCAGGATTTAGGGTTAAGGGCTTCCGTTATGATGGATTATCATACTATGTGGTGTTGTGTCCGATTGAGGTTCTTTACTAGACTTGTGAGGGCACTTTGAACAATCCCAATTCTGCCAGTTGCATCTGGCAGAAATATCAGCACACTCTTCATAGTGAGGGCAAGCGAAGTTTATCTCCCCCCACATATAAACAAGGTTTGTTTTGCTGTCCATAACTGCCACCTTGTGGGTCTTATCGGAATATGTGGAACAAACCTGAAAGGGGCGAGGGCAAAAGAGAAAGGCCGGTGAGCTCAAAAGAAAGCCCCTGGTACTACGGCCACCAGGGGCCTTGGAAGACAACCGGGGCCGAATCTTTGTATAAGGTCCTTATTTTCAATTAGTCCAAAACGGTGTAAATGTCAACTTAACAAAAGGCAGAACCCCTGTCTGCTAAGTGAGAAAGGAGGGAACTGTTATGAAGAAGGCTTTGGTTCTTGCTGTGGGTCTAGTCATTTTCCTCTGCTTTGCGGGTTATTCATCCGCACAAAGCACCGCTGAACGGGTATGGCTCAACCCCGTGAGATACGAGATTGTGTTACTCAAAACCGGGGGTGGCCAATGGGCGGCTACATTCAACGAAGTAATTCTATTGGATACGGAGACGGGCCAAACCTGGACATTGAAAAGTAAACAGCTCAATGAAGGCTGGGTATTGATGCCCCGAATAGATCAACCCGCAAAATGAGCGGCTAACACAACAAAAAGGCAGAGCCAACTTTGACCCTGCCCTTGGTCTTTGGCAATTAAATACCCAAAATGGGAGGCGGATGAGGGCCCGGCCTGAACTATGGGCTAAATCGAAACACTACGCCTGGATGCGTGCGAGGGCGTCCTGTTACG